>LGOV01001206.1_pt1 | contig 57846 bp, 115 predicted proteins | sample 469881 | NCBI WGS metagenome assembly LGOV01 (sample SAMN03857199, study PRJNA290197) | marine sediment metagenome | biome: marine cold seep biome; feature: cold seep; material: marine sediment; isolation source: sample #5579, elevator 3A push core 41 containing 12 cm of sediment... ...
ATATAAAGAAACTGTATTTTCAAATAGTTGTTGTCAACAGTTATCAACATTTGTCTTCAACAACCAGTACTCTATTATATGAGGAAAAGTTAATCTAATAGTTATGACAGAATGTCCAATGTGTGATGCTGGTCAGTTTGGGAATATGTGGACAAAGATGGTGTTCATGGGGGAGAAGAGCCTTGAGGACGCTGCTAAGATGTTCAATATGGAGCCAGCTGATGTTATGGAACATGTTAACGATCATGAGATACGGAAGGTTATAACGGATGAAGGGGATGAGGAATATGAGAGTGATGACTTCTATTTGAGTAAGTTACTATCAACTATGAAGTATTTGATGGCATGGGTCGAATTTGTTGGGAAGGGTGAGACTATTGACAAGTCAGCTGTTGATATGTTAACTAAGTTGACTAAGGAGTCAAGAGAGACCGTTAAGACTATTGCTGAGTTCCAGGGTAGGAGAGATACAGTTACCACTAAGGTACAGATTGATTCAATGGAGACAAAGGTGTTGAACCTAACTAACGTACTGCTCCAGGAGGCATGTCCAACGTGCAAAGCAAAAATGATGGAAGTTCTCCAGTCACAGTAGGTGATAGAGATTATACTGAGTACTTAAAAACTGTATTCATGGGGAACAACGATCCAGTATGGTTCGCAAAGAACATATTGGGTGTTGATCTGTTTCCTATGCAAGCTAAAGTACTTAGTGAGTTCTATAGTGGTGGCTATAAGAAGCTCATTATGCCATGTGGAATGAGATCAGGTAAGTCAGCATTAGCTGCTGTGTTTGGAGCTAAAGAGCTATTCGAATTAATGACAATATCTAATCCTGCTGAGAAGTGGGGATTACTTCCTAATCAACCTGTATTTATATCAATGGTGGCAACATCTACTACACAGGCTATTGATTCTGTATTTGCTAATCTTAGCTCTATGGTTGAAGATTCTGAATTCTTTCAGACATGGACAGATCTCAGATGTAAAGAAATGCTCATAGAGAGTAAAGAGAAGCATGTGAAAGTACGAACACTATCATCATGGAGTACCACAGCAGTAGGACGATCAAATAAAGCAGTAATATTTGATGAACTAGCAAACTTTGAAGAGACAAGTGGGAAGCGTGGAGCCTGGGAGATATATACACGATTGGCAAAGTCAACGGATACCTTTGGGAAAGATGGTCATATCATGGCCATCTCTTCCCCTAAACATCCTAATGATATCATAATGACGTTATATGGAAGAGCAAAGAAGGAGAACAATACATATGCCATTATGAAACCAACATGGGAGATGAATCCGAATTTTTCTGAAGAACAACTTCGTGAGGAATACAAATACGATATGCCTGCATTTTACAGAGATTATGCATGTCAGCCATTTGCATTTAGTAGTGTACAATTCCCAGAGGGTGTTTCCTTAAACATCGATATGAGAAATATACTCGAGTTCACACATGTTAGAGACTTCACTCACGAGAGAGTATGTGCTATAGATCCAGCAGTGAAGAATGATAGCTTTGGAATTGGTACTGGTTATGTGGATGCTGGAGGCAAAATCATTATTGATGGGATTCATAAATTCAAAAAGCTTGAGGGTGACGTATACATTAAGCCGAGTGACGTAAAGTCGTTCTTAGATAGAGTTGTTAACAACCTCAATGTATATTCATTAGTATTTGATACCTGGATGTTTCCTGAGTTAATAGAGCATGTTGAGGATTCATTTGGACTTGAAGTTGTTAAACACATTGTTAGAAAAGAAGATTATGATAGATGGAGAGAACTACAGAGTAGTGAGATGGTTGATGTTGTATATGATGAATTCTTACAAGTTGAAGCTGAACAACTTGTAGTAAAGAATGATAAAACTGTTGATCATCCGTTTAGTGGTAGTAAAGATATGTCAGATTGTGCTGCCAACATCATGTGGTATCTGGCAAATAATGATACATTAGATAGGAAACCAGCTATAACAGCACTTGGGGTAATGTAATGAGTATAAAAACTAAATTAGTTAAATTTGCAACGGGATTATTTAAACACGAAGTAACTACTGGTATTGTTACGGGAAAAAGAATAACAGCTGATATGGTTAAGTATCTTTCTGAGTTAAGTAACTTTGGAAGTATGGCAGATGATGAGATATACGAACAATTTTACGTCTGGGAACCAGAAGTTGGTAGTGGTATTGACAGAATAAGTACGTTAGTATCGCAATCATTCAAATCATTTGTTATAGATGCTGGTGGAGAGCTAAGTGCTGATGAAATAGAGTGTCTTAGACTTGCTAATCAGGTTGTTGATGACATAAGTGTTGCTGAATTACTCGAAAGTTGGACTGAAACACTAATGACACAGGGTAATGTGTTCATTTATGAGCCTGATGGGTTGATAATGCAGGTATTACCGAATAAATACGTCACATTAATCGATCAACCTGACCGTGAGAGTAAGGTAGGTAGTACAATAGATGCTGATACTGTTATATCAGATGCTAATCACCTACTATTATATGAAAGTAATCCAAATGTAACGACTAAGAAGTATAATTACAAGACAGACATTAAGCATATTAAGTATAAACTCACTAGTGTGTTCCAGAAAGACCATCTTGGTAGAACCACATATGGATTATACTCAATATCACCACTACATAGAACCATTCTTCCTGTATGGTGGAAGAGACAGTCGATGATTATCGACATTATGTGGAGATGGAGGAATGTACCACGTGAACATCACAAGATAGACTCATCAATGTTCTCGCTAGATAGGTATACAGGTACTAAAGCAGAGAAAACAGCCTCTGCTAAAGCTGATGCTGAAGCAGCAATATCATCGTATATCGATAAAATAACAGAACAAGAACCTGATCAAGGCTATGTTTCATTAGATAACACTGAAATTGGTGTTATTGAGTCTAAAACACCACATATACAGACCAATAAGCTAACAGATCAGTTAGATAGTAAGATATGGACTGCATTAAATGTACCAGAAAGCATAGTATCTGGGAAGAGTTCTGGTAGTTATGCTAGTGAGCTTGTAATATCAAGCTATGTTACTTCGAAAGTTATCCAATTAGCTAAGAAGTTCAGACCTATATTGCTTGATATAGCCATTAAGAGGATAAAGAAGATTGATCCATCATTACCATATACCAAACTTGATGTTAAATTTGAGCTTATCATGGCAACATCTAAGCTTGAGATGTATAGACAGGCTGCTATAATGGCATCAATTGGTATGTTTACTGATACAGAGATCAGAGATATGCTTAGCTATAATGAGTTAACTGATGATCAGAGAAATAACATCATGGAATATGTTCAAGTATTAACAAATGCAAGAGCAGGTACAACATTAGGTGATGTTGTAAAAGATACGATGAGAGAGCATCCGGGTAATCCACCACAATCACCACAAAGTAATATTCAACACCCATCGGATGCTTCAGATGCTGCTCTTAAAACAAATGAAGTTTAATATAGGAAAATGTAACTATAACACATACAATTGAGGTTTACTTATGGAGATTGAAGAACTTGATACAATAATGGTATACCTACAAGGATGTCGGGTACCTGACTTACCAAAAGAATCGTTTGCTTGGGTAGAAGATCCTGAAAAGAAGAGTACCTGGCATTTACCCATTAAAGATAAGGATGGTAAAGTTAAATGTGAATGCATCAGAGCAGCAATAGCAGCTATTGGTGGTGCAAGATCAGGAAAACCAATGGCAGGTGTGCCAGAGAAATCAAAGGATCTCATACGTAGGCTGGCAAAGGAGTGTAAGATTGATACAGACTTTGATGCATATACTACAGTTAAGTATAGCACTCCTGTACAACTTAAGCAAGTTGATAATATATTGAAGGTTAATGGTACCATTCTTGAGGTTGGTGAATTCACAGGATCAGATGGTGTTACAACAACATTTGATACACAATCAATCAAGAACATATATGGTAACCTTACAAAGAACATTAAATTCATTTTCACCCATGATAGACCTGGTGCATGTCCAATTGTAGCAGGGTTTGCGTATAAGTATGGCTTAAGTGATGATGAAACCAAGATTGAATATGAAGGTCTTGTGTTTGATCCACTTACCATACAGCAATTATCAATAGGTGAGCATGACAGCGCTAGTCTGGAGGCATCATTTGAAGTTGATAGCGACACTGGATATGCATCAACAGGTGTGATTAACAATATTGCATTTGTGCAGAACCCAGCTGTACCGTCAGCATCAGTAAATATTACTCCAGTACAATTTAGTGCGGAGAAGGAAGATCAACCCCATAAGGAAGAGGATGATATGGCAGACACAGACGAGAGAGATACTCGAATTACAGAACTTGAGGCAGAGATCGTTGTTAAAGACGCTCAGCTTGAAGAGTTCAGAGGCGAATTCGACGCTATCCAGACGAAAGAGTTCGAAGTCGTTAAGAATTCGGTTATCGAACTTGGCATGAAGGATCCTGATAAGCTTGTAGAAGGATTAGAGCTACCACAGCAGATCGAAGTACTGAAGCGTTTCCAAGCTAGCTTACTGGCATCAAAGAAAGATACCACACCGCCTGCTGATATGCCTGGTGATGTACCTGATAAGGATAAGGAGTTCGCTACTATGATCAAGGAACTGGGTATTGAAGACAGAGTAAAGGAACTATTACCAGATATGGTAGGTGGTAAATAATGGCTGAAGGACTGAGTAACGACGCAATGTTGCAGTCGTTCACTATGGAAGATGCGATATCATATGCAGGATATCTCTTGGCATATGGATCAGCTGAAGGTAAAGTCGATCTGGCTACAGCTGCATCAGATGATCATGTAATGGGAACTGCATTTGCAACTACTAAGGATCCGATCACTGAAGTAGCAGGTACAGATGTACTAATTGGTGTTATTGGTATGGTACCAGGACTTGAAGTATACCTGAAACTCATGACGGGTAATCAAGCAATTGCATATGGTGATCCACTTGCACTATCAGCATCAGTTGATGGTGAAGTTGATAAGAAGGATGGTTCAACATGTACCAATATCCTTAGAGCACATGCACTCGAAGCTAAGGATGCTTCTGCTGCTGGACACATCAAAGCAAGGTTGGTGTAATCATGGATAAATATTTTGAGGCAACAAGATCTGACCTGGACATAAACAAACAAGACATCTTACGGATGCTTATCCAGACACAAGCTGAGAACATGCTTGTAGGTAAGAATGCATGCATAATGAAACCCATTTCGAGCCTTGATGTTCAAATGGATATTCCTGATGCAGTGTACTTCGATGTCGAAGAAGTTGCAGAAGGAGCAACTGGTGGATTCAAGAAACTTGGTTTCTTCAATGTTCAGAAGAGTATGAAGAAATATGAAACTGGGTTTACTGTTACCCATGAAGTGAAGGCCAGACAACAGGCAACAAGTCAGGTTGACATGTCACTGGATCGAAGTGCAAGAGGACTTGCATTCAGGAAGGATGCTGAAATCTTCACTACATTAGCTGCTGGTAAAGGTGAAACTGCTGCAGCTGCTGCATTATGGGATGCCGAGGAAGCTGACCCTGCAAGTGATATTGCATCTGCTATCGGTAGAATCATGGATGGAACATACATCACTGATGAAGATGTGAAGAACATTGCGGTGTATTATCCTGCGAAGATGTGGACCCAACTGGCCAAGCCCATTGATGTCAATGGAATTATCATGACTCTGAGAGCATGGGCAGAGTCTGAGTATAAGATATCATTGCTGCCTACCAGACAGCTGCTCACAAATGCATTAGTGGTTGTAAAGTCTTCAGAGACAGCTATCCACTTCAGCTATAATGGCAAGGATATTCCACTGGCATTCAGGCGAGAAGACGAAGAAGGTGAGAAGTACCTGTTCAGAGACTACTTCATAACAGCAATCATACCTGAAACATCTGGTGGTACAACTACCAAGAGGATTCAGGAGATTACTGGAGTATCTTCATGAGGGTGTTATGACAATACCACCTTCCTCCCTTCTCTTTGATGTACGACGTGAGCTTAGTGATATACCTGATGATCACGCAGATGATACTATCATCGAACAAATGACAGTTCAGGCTAATGACTTTTGTGGTACAATTATAGATGTAGCTAGTGAGGATGACAGCTATATTGAACATTGTGTTGTTACTCTAGCAGCATACTTTGTATACCTTAATTACACAAGTTTAACTGAACGTCGACTTGGGACAATACCTCAAACAGCTGTTATTAGGTTAACTGAGCTAAGAAGGAAGGCATATACATTCATTTCGAAGGTTGCTACAGAACCAATTGATGAGTACTTCAATGTTGATGACTCTGAAGATGTTAACGTACGTCCAACATCATTAGGACTTGTTAATACAGTTAGTCATGGGATCTATACAACATGACAGTTGTTACTTGGATACATGTTGAAGGATTAAAGAAAACTATTACCAAGCTGACAAAGTTACGTGATATTGATAAGACACCTGAGTTTAATATTTCATTAAGAATAGCTGCTGATGAAAGTGTTAGTTATTGGGGTAATAATGTATATAATTACTTTGGTACACGAATATCAATGGGAAGAAGTGTTAGTGGTCAGCTAGGTAGATCTATTAAGTACAGGATAACAGCAAAACGTATTACATTTTCAATGAGACCTATCATACATGAATATAGAGGTAAGTCATGGGAGTATGGACAGTATTTAAGGAAGGGCACATCACCATCAATAGGTGCTTATAGTCCAAGGATAGATAAGAGAGTTCCTTTTGGTATACATCCTGGTGTTAGCAGAACAAAGTATTGGACACCTTGGCAGCAGCAATTTAAATATGTAACACGTCTTCTTACAAATAGTAGTGTTAGGATGGCAGTACGACAAATCAATAGGAGTTGAAGTAATGGCAATACGAGATGTTTACGATAATGTATGTGCTACATTAGTAAACGAAGAGTATATTGTTAATACAAAACCACAGGAAAAACAGATGCTAGCAGCAAAGGAACTTGTTGTGCTTGTTACTTCTATTGATCCTGTAGTAGAGACAACAACAAGCTATATTGTTACTGTTCAATGTAAAATCATATGGGGCGAAACTGATGGTGGAGATATGCTTAATAGAATTATTGAGCTAATGAGCTTAATAGAGTCCAATATGTCATTATCAAATAAGTTTAAGTTTGTAAAACCAAATATTGAGGCTATGGGAACTTTATATCAGATAGAACTACCGTTTGAATATACCGAGGTGTTAGATATTGGCGCTTGAAAGATACGTTAAAATTGGTGTTGAAGCATCATATGGAGCTGGTGCGACTACAGCTGCTGTACTTGTTACATCAGCTAGACATACTACAGATCGTGGTATGATATTTGAAGAGGACATTAGTGACTTCCTACCTACAAAAGGATATGCTGGTGCTTTGAAGATAACAGGATCATTGGAAGGTAATGTACGACCTGATCAAATGAATGCTATATGGGAAGCAGTATTTGGGATTAAAACTCCACAAACTGTTCCTACTCGTGATGAGTATACTCTTGGTATTCCCAAATCACTTGAAATTGAGATAGGTGAGACTACTGGTACATTAGATCAGCATTTTGACATTATTGGTGTTGGAATTAAGGATTTCACAATAAATGGTGAAGCTAAAGAATTCATGAAGATGACATGTGATTGGTTTGGTAAGGATATATCACAAGGTTCATTTGGTGTACCAACACCAGTTGCTGAAGATCCAGTGTTGTTTTACAATACTGAAGTGTCAATTGATGGATCACCTATTGGTGAAGCTAAAGCATTTGAGCTTGGTATTAACAGAGGATTAAATGATGATAATTATGTGCTAGATTCATTTGCCATACACGGGTTAATAGTTAATGAAGTAGCTAAGATTAAAGGATCGTTAACATTCACTGAACTTGAGTATGATGAGATTAAGAGAGCAACATTTGGTAGTACAAGTGCATCAGCAATACCAGCTACTAATGATGTTGAAGAGATTGCCATTAAGGTTGTAGGAACTGATCTTGCTGGTTCTGATAAGTTACAGATCGATCTACCTGTTGCTATATATCTTGATGCAGCTAAGGATATCTCAGGTAGAGGTGAAATCAGCAAGAAGGTTAGCTATCAGGCAACTAGCTCTGATGTAATGTTAACTGTATTCAATTGAGGATGATAATATGGGACTTACAAGATTTAAGATAGAAACAACAAATGGTATATATGAGATAAATAAACCAGTTGAACGACTTGGTGCTAAACACTTTGCCATCATGACTAGTGCAGCACCGACTACAAAAGTAGCACCAGGTGAAGATGCTATAATGAGTACAGGTGATATGGAGAGGATTAATGTTGCCTTTGAGAAATGGGCAAGTGAAATACTTCCTCATATTATTGTGAGTGGTCCATTTGAGTATAAGGAGATGCCAGGTGAAGATCAGTACGCTATATTCATGGCGGTGATGTCAGTATCTGCACCAGAAGGTGAATTGTTTCGAATTGTGGACTAGTGACATTGCAGCAAGTGTAGGAGAAGTATCAGATAGTACAGGAACACGACCATCTGCATTATTTGAGTGGAATGACCCAGATGACTGGGCTGAGCGATTAGCATTCGATATATTCATAATATCAACTATGCACAAACGGAGGGACAATAATGCCAGCGGATGATGTTGTTATTAGCATCATATTTGATATGAAAAATCAACGTGGTGTTAATAATGCTATTACTAGATTACAGAAATTAGGTGTATTATCAGAGATCAATACAACTAAAGTTCAGCAGTGGGGTGCACTAGGTCAAGCATCAATTAATCGGGTTAATGCATCTGCTACTATTAATAAGAGGAAATGGGAGCAGGTTAGACGTGAAGTTGAGAGAAATGTAACTGCTATTAGAAAGTATAAGGCAACATCAAATGCAACATTAAGAACTACAGCTGCACAGACAACAAGAGTTGCTAATGGTTGGTCGAGAGTAGCTAGATCTGGGAATATGGCTGCTAATGCTAGTGAGAAGTTAAGAGGTATTAGTTGGAAGTTGACAATGGCATCGATGGGTATGTTGGGTGTCTTTTTCAGTATGATGTCAATGACAATGGCGTTGACAAAGGGATTTAACTTACTTGTTGGTCCATTAATGGATATTGAGGCAGCTGCTGAGATGGTTGGTAAAGCATTTGCTTTCAATGCTATGATGGGGAAGGATTTATCAGAAATATATGGTAGTATAGAAGATATAATGGAGGGTAGTGTTAACACTTGGAAACAATTAACTGCATTGAGTACTGAACTAAAACTTGGATTAACATTGTTAGGTATTGAGGTATTCAAAGATGGTACTGTATTTGATGCTGTATCCCCAAAGATAACTGAATTCTTTAAGAAGCTATCAACACCAGAGATGGTTGATGCAATACAAAGAATTATCATTGCATTTGCTGATATGCTTCCTGCAATTAGTGATATGATACCACATATAGCAACATTGATGGAAGCTATGGCACCATTAGTGCCATATTTGTTTATTGCATCTATTGGTGCAGCATTGCTGATGCCGTTATTATCAAATTTGTCTATGGCATTCTTAATATTAGCTAATGTTAGTGGAGCATGGGCACTAGTTGCTAAGTTTGCATTACCAATATGGGTAGCAATTAAAGCTGCTGCTATTGCTGTAGCTGCTGCTATTGGTACAGTTAGTGCACCAATATGGTTAGCTATTGCTGCTGTTGCAATAATTATAACATACTTTGGATGGTGGGATGATATACTTAGAATAGTTATTGGTACACTTAAATGGATGAACGATATGGTTCAAAGTCTCATTAATCTATTAATGACAGGGACGTGGCTTGAGAGAGCAGGAGCACTATTATCATTGGTATCTGGACCTATTGGATGGGCAGTAGGTGGTACACTTGCTGGTGATAGAGGTACAACAACTAAGTCAGATCAGACATTTAATCAGACGTTTAACATATCAGAGACAGCTGATGCTGAGAGTGTTATTGATATTGTGAATGATGATATGACGTATAACTTGAGTGGGTGATGAAGTGTCACTAGTATTACGATATGCAACTGGACCTATTGATTTTACAATTAATGTTGATAACCTTATTAGGGAGCGGAAGACTAAGAAGCTAGAAGTTCCAATACCTAATGCTAATCCATTATACATTGCACTAGGTAGATATGGACCTAACTTCAAGATACAGGGTTTCGTTGATGAAACACAATGGGGATATTTAGATAGTATACCTATTCAGGCAGTACTTACTGTTCAATCATCTACTTATATTGAGTTTACTGCTACACATGAGTACTATATGGATCAAGTTAGAGAAATGAGAGAAGGTGGAATGATAAATACTCGACGTGTCATGATAGCATTAATTAGGAAGTGGAGTTAGTGACTAACTGGAGACTGTATGATGTTGGTGCTACGACATATCATACATTAGTTGACTTTGAGATCAAGAATAAGCTACGTGGATTAAATGTAGTTAAAGGTGCATTATTACATAATGTCAACTTAGCTGATGACACATTAGTCGAAATTTATGATCCTAACAGTACAAAAGTATTTACTGGGTTTACTAAGAAGGTAACTAAGCCTTCTGATACAACGTTAAACAAGTATGATATTACAGAACGTGTTGTTGAGCTTGCTGATTATCTTTGTGAGTCTGGTGGTAGTTACGTTTATACATATACCAATGATAATGTAAATACAATAATTGATGATATATTAACAGGTACAGGATGGACAAGAGGTAGTTCAGATGCTGCTGTATTAGATTATGTATCATTAGCATATGCTAAGAAGTTAAATGCTTTATTCTACATATTACGTGATCAACGAGAACATGAAGTCTGGTTTAATAATGCAACTAAAACTGTATATTTTGGTGCATTTAGGACAGATAGATCAAGTACAAATATTAGCTATATTAGAAAGGAAGATAAATCAGTTGCCTTGAAACATAATGTTGATAAAGTTATTGTATTAGGATCTTCTGCTAATATTATTGGTGAAGCTGGATCATCTGGAAAGATTGCTGCATTCCAATATCATGAAGCAGCTACTGGTTCTGAATGTGCAAGAATAGCAACACAATTACTTGGTGAGTTAGGATCATCGAAAGTTAGTGAAAAGGTATATTTAGCACCAATAGTGTTATATGAAGAAGGAGATAAAATTAAGGTTGATGGTACAGTATATGTTGTATTTAATATATCAATTAAGATAGATAGAACAATACTAGTAGTAGGATCAACTGAAGAAACAATACTTGATTCATTTGATGGTAAGTTACGAGAAGTAACAGGTAGTATTATTGTTGGTGAAAATTCTGTATCATCATTTGATGGTGGAGAGCAGAACATTGGTACTACAGTACTTGCCAGGTATAGAGTACAAGTTGATGATGTTAGCTTAGTTAATAATTTTAAACTAGTTGGAAAATTAGGTAATTGGAAAAAGAGTCTATCTACTGGATTGGAAGGCACTGGTCTTGGAGTTGATCAAGATTATGCGTTACCTAATAATATTCCTAATATGACCGGTTTATGGATTAATACTGATTGGGCATTACCTGATAATGATCCTAACGATACAGGATTACATGTTGATAATGACACTGATATACCAATAAATACGTTTAATGTTTATGTTAAAAATTCTTCGGATCCGTTAAACTGGGTTTCTTCTGATTTACCTTTTAATTCAGGATTTAGCTCGTTTGCATTTACTAGTGCACATGGAAGTGTAACAATTGAAGCTGTAAGTGCTGATGAGTCTGTATATCTGGGATTGGACTATAAAATTGGCACTACTTGGTATGTTGCAGGTCAAACACAAACTGTTATAGTTAAGCAAGGAACACGTATGACTATACCAATATCTGCTTTAGGCCCTGGTAATATTTCATCTGGAAGTCAAATTTGGAGAATGAAAGCTACATCTTCTAGTGGTAATGGAAATGCACTTAATGCATCATTGTACTGTGGATTTGTTGGTCGACACGATCATAGTACTACTGAAAATGATCACGATCATAATGCTATTGATCTTGGACATGATCATAATTCTACTGAATCAGATCATGATCATGTTGTGTCAGATGCAGGACATGATCATAATACTACAGAAGCTGATCATGGTCATCCTGAAACTGATAATATGAACGAGATAAATAATTATCCAGCTGATATTGTTATCAAAGTTAATGGTATAATAGTTGGTACATGGCTTAGTGCTATTCATGATCAAGTTCTTACAGTTTCAGATATTAAGACACATCTAAATACTGGATTAAATGAGATTACTGTTGAGTCTACTAAAGCAGCATCTATATATCTTGGTGGAGAAGCAGAAATGGTATTAATACAATGAGGAGGAAATGGAATGTCAGGAGAAATAGAAGAAGGAATGTTACCTAAACCGGAAGAACCACCTATTGAGGAAGTATCTGTTGATATGACAGGAATTGACATAGTAGATATTATTGATAGAGGTCATGCAGTATCTGTATATGTTAAATTTGGTGGTAAAGAATTTGCCGTTAACATTAATGGTAAGACATTTAATGAGTCATCAGAAGCTGATATACTTAGGAAAGTCAAAAAAGCATGTGAAAGTATTAAAGCTGATAACAAGCCTAAGATCGATACTATGATATCTAAGTATAAAATGAAGAAAGGTTAATTCGATATTATAACTATTAGTTAATAAATAGGAAAAACTGATTATAATACAGCAATACAATATGGAGGCTGGATAAATGTTCAGACGTAGATTAGCAAAAATAATGAAAACCCTAATTGTGAAGAGCCTTGAAGCTGAATCTCTAGATGTTAGTGGATTGAGCATAAAATCTCAAACACCACAGGTTCTTACAGGTGCAGGAGCAGTTGATATAACTTCTGAGATAACCCATCTGGTTACTGCAGGAGTAGGAGATGCTTTAACTCTTGCTGATGGAGCAGAAGGACAAGAGAAAATCGTTGTAACAAAAACAGAGACTTCTGGTGGAGATACCAGTGTTCTGACACCTACCAACTTTGCCAATGGTACAGACTTGACATTTGATGCTGTAGGTGATAGTGTACAGCTCGTGTTTACGAATGGTGCCTGGCATTGGATAGGTGGACAAGCTGTAATAGCGTAAGTGCAATTTTCCATCTTCTATAGGAGATCGTATAATGATACAAAAAACTATTGTAGCAATCCTGAAAGCATTAGGAGGTACATTAGATTCGTTTAACTACGAATCTATAACTGTTGCTGACGCTGCTATAGGATTGACACCTGCAAAGTATGCTGGTGCTGTTAGAGCAGAAATAACTTTGGAAACTGCAGACATCAGATATAGGAAGGATGGAACAGATCCAGCATCTGATGAAGGTCATCCGGTAAGAATTGATGATACCATTGTTTTAAGATCTGCTACTGACATTGTCACATTCAAAGCGATACGAACAGGATCAACGTCTGGTGTATTAAAAGTCACATATTTAAGGTGATTACCAATGTTTGGAGATTTCATTAAACGTGCAGGTATGCGTCCTGGGAGATATATTGGAGAAGGATATTTCCATGATAATGCAGTTCCTACGGTAATCGAGACAGCCAATACACCAATTGCTCTTTATGGAGCTACAACTGGTGTAATGGTTGATCTAACTTATGATGTAGGTAGTGCTGGTGATATAACAGCATTTGCAGATCACAGTGGTACAGTTGCTGGTGCTGTATTAGTTACATCAGCAGGACATGGATTATCTACTGGTGATATCATAACAATTAGAGGTACCACAAATTATAATGGTATCTTCCAGGTAACTTATGTTGGAACAAGTTCATTCTACATTATAGATACTTGGGTATCAGATGATGGTGCATCCAATTGGGAACAACCAGGTACTTTTGTTATTCCTGCTGGAGGAGCAGGATTCTATCGTATGGCAGGTTTTATATGTACTAATCCAGCTGCAGCATGTAAATTGAAGTTCTCAACTTGGGTGAATGTGACAAAGCAGGATAAAAGTGAAACATGTCGAGACTATGCCATCAATGATGAAGATACAGTTACATCTACATGTATAGTAGAGGTTAATGAAGGTGATCTCATATGGGTAGCTGTAAAAAGTGATGGTACTGCAAATATCACAAATGTTAATGGAAATTTTAATCTGAGAAAAATATAATAAGTAATGGAGGAGAAGATATGGCAGCAGTAATGGATGTATATTTCGACTTTGGTGGTTCAGATGGATCACCTGGAACAGAACAAGATACTGATGCTCTTGGACCACCTAATTTGAGGTTTAAGACAGCAGATGATGCAACAATTGATGACAACAATCCAATTCCAATACCAACAGCAGGTACGAAGTATTCTTATTGGAAACAGATCTATCTATATTGTGGTACAGCACCATCAACAAAGGTAGACAATATCAAGTTGTATACTGATGCTGGTGGATTTGGCACAGGTATTACTGTAAAAGTAGGAGAACAATTCCCAGTTAAAACTGATGTACTAAATACTGGATATGAAGTAGCAACTGGTACACCTGGTGATACCGGCGATGAAATGGTAGCAGCTCATGCAGGACTTACATCTTCTGTGGATGTGTTCACTAAGACCTCAGGATCACCATTGTCTGTAACTATCAATGAAGCTGGAGGTATTATCGATGCAATCGGTGAAACTTCTAACTATGTATGTTTGCAGATGGAAGTAATCACTACAGCAAGTCCAGGTAATCTAACAGATGAAACCTTTACTTTCCAGTATGATGAAGTATAAGGAGAGAGTATTATTTTTAGCAAAGATAATCCTCTTTGGTTACCAAAAGGAAGTATACGAGCAGTATTAGCTNNGTATGTGTATATACGAGAAACTACGAAGCACTAGGCTTAATAGCAGTAATGATTGTAAAAGATTATTTCCAAACCAGAGAAGTATAGATAGAAGAACACCAACTAAAGGAGGCAGCAATACAATGCTGACATGGGAAGCATATTATAACAACGGTTCCTATCTTTCTCAATACAATGAGAATGGTAGCGAAAATAAATACGGTGATATCAATCGGAATATTTTAGAGAAATTTATCCTGGTAGATAGTAGTGGTAACGTTAAGTTTGTCCTTAATCTTGACCCTGAGAAGAAGTTAATCTTTAGGAGACGAACTGCGAAGAGTCTTGTTTCTAAAACTATTCGAGAAGTAGTTTATATTATTGGATGGCAACAAAATGTGAAAGATGTAGCTGTTCAGAGTATCAATTTTTACTTTGAAAGTACAGGATACGTAGAAAATACTGATGGATTTAAAAAAGATCATCATTGGTTTTATCCTGTGATATTTTTACCTGAGGAGAAGATCTAATGAGTAAAATTCTTTTAATTAAAGCTAAGCGTAGTAAGAATCCTGGTGGAGGAACACATTATACTTATCCTCCTGAATATGATTCAACAAAAATTCAAGTGTTATGTTATGAATCTCTTGGTAAAAATAACATTGTAACAGCAAGAGATAAGTCTACTTTACCACATGAATTTCTTATCGGAGTAGTATCTAATAAAGATGCACCACAATTTCTTGTGTCTTCAGATATTCAAGAGATTCAACAAGTAGAAGCAAACGAGAAAGGTAGGAAATGGAGACCCCAAATCGAGAAAATAATCGATCAAGAAAAGGTTATGATGATTTTTGCAAAACATGCAAGAGGAGAAGAATTAACTCAAGAAGAATTAGATGTTATTAATCCTGAAAAACCTAATTTAGGGTTGAATAAATCTCAACTTTTTGATGACTTGTTATTAGAACATCTGGAGTAAATATGAGCATCATTAAAGTAATGGTGACAATTCTCAATCAGGAAAATATACATCCAGCTATTTCAGATATTGTTACTATAATTCGAACAGATCCAAGATTTGTAGTTACTGTAGAGTATCCTGCAGAACGACCAGTAGATAACAATAGGAATCTTATTGTTAAACGGATGCTTGAAAGTGAAAATGATTTTTTAATAATGATCGATGGTAATGATACTATTCCAATGTTTAATCCGTTAAATTTGGTACCACTTGACAAAGATATTGTCGGAGCAGCATATCCACAATGGAGAGAAGGAGATATCTATTGGATTGCATTAGATAAAGTAATTGATGGATATAAACCTATCCCTCCTAATAGAAGAATAGGATTACAACCAGTTGATGCAGTAGGTACTGGATGTATCTGTATTAAGAGAATTGTTCTTGAGCATGTTAAGGCTCCATTTGAGAGAAAGTGGTCAGAAAAAGGTATCCAATTGTTAGGTCAAGACTTTTATTTCTGTGAGAAATCAAAACGAGCAGGATTTGAAGTATGGGTAGATTGGGAAAAGATATGTGACCATATGAAAACTATTAGTTTGGTTTCTGTTTTAAAGCTTCTTGGTGGAGGCGATGAGTGACAATATTGAGTGTCTTCAATGTGGAGAATGTTGTCGTACACTACCTTCGGTAAAGATTACTCGTGAAGAGTTCGAGATACTGAAACAGTTTGGAGAACCTAATGTTATTCCAATAGAGCATGATAGGTTCGATTTGCTTTTACCATGTCAATATCAGAAGGATAATAAATGTACTATATGGAATGTAAGACCATGTATGTGTAGAATGTGGCATTGTGGAAAGCTAACTCTTAACGATCCTATATCTGAATGGCAATCAGAAATTCAAAAATTAATGAATGGTAATCCAGAATATGCAAAATTTAAGATCAAGATGGAAGATGAAGCCGTAGAATGGGGTAATAATCATGGTTGGGATTGGAGGCGTTAAATAAATGGGAGATATTTTAAGTTGTGACTATGCCTCAGATAAATTTTATAATCATAGCGGATTTTCTGCTACTATTTTAGATTCTTTTAGTTCTCCAAGTAGTCAACCACGTGGAATAGCTTGGGATGGAACAAATCTTTTGAGTGCAAATGGTAGTGATAGCCAAAATTATCATTATAAGCATGATGGATTTTCATCTACTATTTTAGATTCTTATCTTATGCCGAATTGGAATGAAGACTTAACTTGGGATGGAACAAATGTTCTAAGTACTAAATATAATGATATTCATCGTAAGCATAGTGGATTTTCGTCTACTATCATAGATTCATATGCTTATCCAGGAAGTTATCCTGAAGGAATGGCTTGGGATGGAACAAATGTTCTAAGTGTACCAAGGCAATCAAATAAGCACTATAAACATAGCGGATTTTCTGCTAGTATTATAGATTCGTATTCGACTCCTGGATTACATCCAGCTGGAATTGGATGGGAAAATGCTGGTGTTTTAAGCACTGATCGGGGTACTGATAGGCATTATAAGCATGATGGATTTTCATCTACTATTTTAGATTCGTATATTTCACCAAGTACAGATCCTGCATGTATAGCTTCTGATAATTTAAATAAAAAAATTTTTACAGCAGATGCTATATTAGTTAATAATCAAAAGAGATGGTATCTCAGAAGTAGTAATGCTACCGATGCTCCAACAACCAAGGCATCAACAGATACTGACGATTTTCCTTCAGTACCAAGTGATAAAAATACTGCAAAACAGATGCTTACAACTAAAGGCTCATCTCAGGTATCACAAGCAGGAGCTTATACTACAACAATAGCAGCAAAAACCCTTTATCGTATATGGGTAAGTCCATATTTAGGAGCTAAAATTCTTGTTGAAGCTGTAAGTGGATATACATTTGCTGCTGCTGTAAAAGAATCATCAGCTTTTATGGATTTATATCTTAGATGGTTTGCCTATATTTGGAGATCTGGCTCAGGTAATGTAAAGACAGTTATTACACCATTATCGATTGCAAATGAAGCAGATTCCAAATTAGCTGAAGAAGGTCGTGTAGTTTCAGGAACTGGTGAGTCAGGTAATTTTAATATTCAAAATGGTGATAAATTTGTAGTAGAAGGTTGGTTTGATATAAGAAATAGTAAAAACAATTCTTATACAGCAACAGGATATTATGAAGGAACAACAGACCCAACCGAAGGAGTTGCTACTAGTGATGCTGCAAGTTATTTTGAAGTTCCCCAATATCTACCTGATCCTATATGGCTTAAAGAATTTACAATTGATGGAAGTCTAATAGGTGTTGTTGCTAAACCTTTTACTATAGATACAATCTTACAAGCTACTAAAACTAAGTCTTTTACTATAGATGCAACTCTTGCTCTTGCAGCACCAACAAAAACATTTATAGTAGATGGTATTATAAAGAAAATAGGTAGTAAAGAATTTGAAGTTGATGTAATACTTGAAAAGACAGATATTAAAGAGTTTATAGTTGACTCATATTTGGAAAATACTTATGTTAAAGAGTTTATCATTGATAGCATCTTGAAGAAAATTGGAGATAAGAAATTTGATGTTGATGGTATTATAAAAAAGATAGAGACTAAAGATACTATAGTCAACGGAATACTAGTTAATAGATTTGATAAGACAAGTATTGTTGATGGAATTATTCTTAAATATGAAGATAAGATATTTAACATTGATTCAATATTAGTTAATAGACATACAAAAAGCNNGGTTACGCCTTCGTTTTGGCAACCAGTTCCTAGTCCTATAGTTAAAAGTATTAATATTAAGGAATTTGAAATTGATAGTATCATAAAGAAAATTAGTTCTAAAGTATTTGAAATTGATAGTATCTTGGATAAAGTAGATTCTAAGGTATTTGTAATTGATGCAATACTTGAAAAAACAGATACTAAAGAATTTAAAGTTGATTCAGTATTAGTTAATAGATATAATAAAACTACTATAGTTGATGGAATTATTCTTAAAATAGGTATTAAGGAATTTTTTGTTGATGCAAATTTAGGAACTATTAAAACTAAAGATACTATTGTTGATGGAATCATTAAAAAAATTAGTGTTAAAGAATTCGAAGTTGATGCATATTTAGAGAAGACTAGTATTAAAGAAACTTTAATTGATAGTGTATTAGTAAATAGACTTGATAAAACTACTATTGTTGATTCGGTTATTGTTGGTAGATACGATAAGAGTTTTAGTATTGATGGGGTAATCAAGGATCAATGTGATAAGACATTTAATATTGATGTAATTCTTACTCAAACATCTACGTTGACACCTACTATTGATGCTAATCTTTATACCCAGTTAACTAAGGAATTTAATATCAATGGATTTGTTGTTAATAAATTGCCTAAGGAATTTGATATTGATTCAGTTGTTGTTAATAGGTTAGAAAAGACGTTTATTATTGATGGATCAATAAAAACAGTTTATGATAAAACGTTTAATATCAATGCTATTATCAGCACAAGCAAAATAAAAGAGTTTAATGCTGATGGGATATTAGAAAAAACTTCTATTAAGGAGTTCAACATTGACGGAATTACTGTTAACCACAATGATAAGAGTTTTGATGTCAATGGATATCTAGTAAATAAGTATGATACAACATTTACAATTGATGGTTTGTTATCAAGTACACATAGTAAGGATTTTAATGGTAATGGATATTTAGTAAATAGAAAAGGAAAAGATACTGTTATTGATGCATTCTTGAAAAGTACATATGATAAGACGTTCGATGTTGATGCCATAGTATATAAGACTAATAGTAATGAGTTTATTATTGATGGTATTCTTGTTAACTATGTTGAAAAAGAATTTAGTGTTGATGGACTAATTAAGAAGACATTTACTAAGGAATTTGATATCGATAGTTGGTTAGTTATTCATCATGATAAAACTACGATAGTTGATGCTATTATTTCTACTGGTGTAGTAGATAAGACATTTATTGTTAATGGAATACTTAAAGAAGTAAGAACTAAAGCGTTTGGTATTGATACACTTATTTCAAAAGCTTATGACAAAGATTTTGGTGTTGATGGAATTCTTACTGATCAGGTAACTAAAGAATTTGATGTTGATGGAACTCTTATTAATAGGTTAATAAAGGAGGTTTCAATTGATTCAGTATTAGTTGATAGATTGATAACAGATTGTAGTGTTAATGGAATAATAGAACAGACTAATGATAAAACATTTATTGTTGATGCAACTATTGGTGTTATTATAACCAAAGATTTTGTTGTTAATGGGATATTAGAGAAAGCTTCTAGTAAGGAATTTAGTGTTGATGGGATAGTTAAGAAGACTAGTGCTAATGATTTTAGTATCGATGGAAGTTTACAGTTAACATCTGAAACTACTTTTAGTATTGATGGACTACTTATAAGTGTTGTAGATAAGGCATTTGATTTAGATGCAATTATAGCAGGTGCAAATTTAAAGATTGTTATTATTGACGGTATTATAGCAGGTACATATTCAGCATATGTATTACGTTTGGAGTCGGATGTTGATGTCACAATTGGGTTAAAATCGAAAGTAGAATTAGAAGAAGTAACAGTTTAGGAGATGAAATAGATGGCAATTAGAATGTATCCAGAAGCAGTAAATGATAGAGCGTTGTTGATTGAATGGAATACTATTACAGGAGAAAGAGCAGGACATATTAATCCTAATGATCCAAACCTTCAGTGTTACGGTTGGCAGAATATGGATATAGATCCTGCTGTTGAGTTAAGAGTTATTGAGGATAATAGAGATCTTTCTCAGTATGAAGATGTACCTGGAGTAACTACTCTGGAAGGAAAAGATGTTATTAATACTGCTATTGATAATAATTTTCCTGATAAGTATTCAATAGATGACCAGTTAATTTATGAGGAACACGTAAAGCAAGAGATAGATAATAGTCATATTATTATTGGTAATCTTCCTGATGATAGAGTAGAACGATTGAAGAAGTTTAAGAACGACTTCAAAATTAAGGGTATTCGAGTATTAAAACCTAGAAAATTGAATTAGAGTATTTAAAAATATTAAAGGTGTAGTATATGACTTTTGGTGATGTAATTCGTAGTGGGGCATCATCAAGCACTGATATTAGTGGAGTTGGTGGTGACTCAAGTAAGATATGGAGTTGTCATGGGACTCCTAATACATATCTTGAAGAACTTAGTCCAACTGATTTTTCAGTACTTAAATATAAAGATAGTCAACCATTTGAAGGTGCAGATGGGATAGGTGGTACCTCGAGTAAAATATGGCATTGTGAATCATATCTCGATCATATATCTGAACGTAAGACAACTGATTTATCATTAATTAGAAATGTACAAGATCCATTCCCATATGTTGGAATTGGAATTGGAGGAACTGCAACTAAGATATGGCACTGTTACTATGGTGGTGCTGGTGGTATTTTTGAACTTTCTACATCTAACTTTTCAAAAATTAGGAGTAGTCCAGTACCTTATTCATATGCAAGTGGAATTGGAGGAACTAACACCAACATATGGCACTGTGATTGGGGTGCAAACAAAATAGCAAGACTTAGTCCGACAGATTTTTCAGTAGTTTATGCTGTAGGTTCTCCAGGTAATTGGCCAAAAGGAATTGGTGGTGACGATAATACAATATGGCATTGTGATCCTGGAACTGATTTAATTTATGAACTTGATACAACACCATTTGCTGCCAAAACGTTTACAATTGATGCTTGGGTTGGTTCGTTTAGTAGATTTAGTCTTGATGCAATATTAACAGGACCTTGTAAATTATATTTTGATGTTGATGCTGTATTAAAATCTATTACACAATATACTAAAACATTTAGTGCTGGTGCATTTGTTTCAGTTAAGTATGATAAGACGTTTAGTATTAATGCTAGTTTAAAATATGTATTAACTAAAGAGTTTGATACTAGCGTAATATTGAAGAAGATAAATATTAAAGAGTTTGATATTGGAGGAGTATTAAAGAAAGTAAGAGTTAATGAATTTAATGTTGACTCAATTTTATTAGGAACAGATATTAAAGAGTTTACTATTAATACGAGTTTAAAAGGAGTAGACATTAAAACATTTGATATTGATGGTGTTATTAAGAAGATCTATAATAAAGAGTTTAATATTGATTCTATACTTAAGGGAACTAATATTAAAACATTCAATGTTGATGGTACACTCAGAGAAGCTGGTTGTAAATCTTTCAGTGTTAATAGTGTTATTAGAAAGATTGGCATTACAGACGTTATAGCTGATAGTATACTGGTTAATAAATGTGATAGGGTTATTACCATTGATGGTAAACTACTTAAGAGAGATAATGGTAAAGAATTTATTAGTGATGCAATATTAAAAGTTATTGATACTAAATGTGTTGTTGTTGATGGTATACTTAAGAAGATACCAGCTAAGAGTTTTGATATTGATTCTATCATTAAGAAGATTGGTACTGAAGATACTATAATTGATGGTTCACTAGTAGATAGACTTAGTAAAACTGTTATAGCTGATTCGTTCCTATTACGTACAGATATAAAAGAGTATACAATTGATAGCAAGCTCAGATATATTTATAATATAAAAGAGTTTAATATAGATGGTGTAATTGGTCTAAAGGATGTCTTAAAGCAGTTTACTGTTGATAGTATTCTATTAGACATTTGGTACATACTACATGCAGATTCATATATAGATGTTAGTATAGAATTAGACTCTGATGTAGATAGTGAAGTTGAATTAGAATCACATGTTGATACTGTAGCAAGATTGACATCTGATATAACTCCAACTAACATAGAGTCATATATTGATGTTACAATGAAACTAAAATCAAAGATAGAAGTGGAGGAGATATAAGATGGTAAAACACTATGTAGATATGGTAGGAGTTAATGTTATTGTTGACTGTGGAGCTAACATAACAGGAGCTACAGATACTAAGCTAAAAGTTGAGAAACCTGATGGTACAGAAGTAGAATGGCCTGCAACTATATATAATGAAAACTTCTTGAAGTATGTAAGTGTTGCAGATGACTTCGATCAAGAAGGTGAGTATAGGATACAAGCATTTATTACGCTTGGTGATTTCATTGGACCAGGAGACACAGATTTAGTAACAATATATGCTGAATATCAATGAATAAGAACATTGTTGGTATAATGTATGTGCTTGAATAATGCTTCCCCAGGTGACAACTATATGACAGATAAAGAAATGCTTGCTGCTATCAATGTAAAGCTCGATTTAATTATGACATATAATAAAGATGATCATGGTAATATATTTGATCGACTATGTGCACTTGAGCAGCAAAGCTGTCAATATCATAGTGGTATTGTAGATGATATTAATAAGCTAAAGGTTGCTGATGAGAAGATTAAAGGTGACATAGATACTAACAATGCAACTATGATGGGTAAAGTAAAAGTGTTAGCTGTTAAGCTATCAATATTTGTCATGTTTGTTACTCTTATAATAGCTGCATTAATTAGTGCAGCTTTATAAGGTTAGAAGTCAAGTATTATCTTTAGACGTTCAATATGAGTGACTATATTGAAGTTCGAGTTTAATTGTTCAAGTTCAATTATGATATCTGGGAATTCACTTGCAATAGATTCTGAGTCAAACTTACTGTCTATGATGTGCTTATTTAACACTTGAGTTAGTTCGGATATGCGATTTGATGTTTGAATTGCTTTCATATTTATTACAAGGTTATCACGAGTTTCTGTTAGTTCTTTTTGCTTGTAAATAAGTAAATACTTGTGCTTATTTAATGTATTTAAATCACCTTCCAAAGATGTCAATTCTCTGTCAATTGCACTAACTCTTAACATTGTTGCAATATCGTCAAATCCTGTTTCAAGTATAGTACGCATAGCTATTCTAGCTGTTTCACTTATATTGAAACCCTTTTCTCTAAACTCTCGTACATCATCTTCATCGAGATATACTGTGCTTGTTGTTTTATTACCCATATTATCACCTACAATATCTCAACTACTCCTTTTTCAATCTTTAACATCCTATGTCTCTTCATATCACTAATCATCTCTAATACTTGTAATGCATTCCATCCATACATAGCTGCATCAATAATTAACTCAGTTTGCTTAATACTTCCTCCTGCTAGCTCAATAATTCGTAATAGCTGAACATACTCGATACCAGTTGATATTTCTGATCTCCACTTCTTCTCTCTCTCAACTATCTTTCTGATTTCAGGATCATTCATGGTAATAGTAACAGTCTTCTCAGGTCCATATTGAGCAAGATGATATCCAATGAGTAATCTATCGAAATATGATCCTTCATAACTAAATAGCTTCAACTCTTTGTATACTCGTAGTACAGAATCATCAAACTCTAACCGTTTAATCTTCGATATATCATTCTTGAAGTTCCTAATCTTAGTCCATAAATCCTCCATCCTTTGCTTATCAGGTCTCACATTTCTTGTGTTGTGTACAGTTTCAAGTAGATACTCATTATCTAGCTTTGTGGGTATAAAGTTTAAGTATATCAATCTTCTTCCCATACCTGATGTTAGATCAAACCTTGCTGGTTGTACTCCAGCCCACAATGTTAATCGAGTATCATATTCTATCTTTCCACTTCCTAATCTCTTAATCACATGACCATGATCTAACGCAGATAGCAGTTGATTATCTAACTGGTTACTATGCTGCATCTGCATTGCCTTGGTTATTGCACTAAATTCATCAATAACAATAAGACCATCAGCATATTGTTTAGCTGCACCTTCAATTGGTATAGACATACCACCAATGTTACTCATGGTACCAACAAATGCAGCTTCAGTCATATATTGCTCTTTACCAATCAGAATACCAGATTTAGCAAATATACTATATATATCACCTGCCATTGTTCCCATATAGTAACTCTTCATGAACCCAGGTGGTGCAACAAACAAAGTATGTGCTCTTAGGTTGGGTAATCTCTTTGACTCCCAGTATATCTGATGTTTCTGGTTATACAAATTGAACATATGCATAGTCATAGATGCTATAAAAAATGGTGCATATACCTCATGCTTGTATACCTGACGGTCAGCCAACTCATCCATGATTAGCTGGTGTATTGTCATTAAATGAAGTCTCCAAGCAACACTGTCTTGATATTCAATGCCTTCTTTGGTCCAATACCATATATCTGCTGTAACTCTTTAACATCTGCATTTTGTATATCTAATATTGATGGAAACATCCTTTTGATATCATTCCACTGTACTAGGGTAACCTGAAGATAACGTGCCATTAGTACATCAGGATTCCTCTTAGCAGGTATTTCATACTTACCTTCTTCCACCATATCCATGAATTTAATCATGTGATAGAATGATTCATCCTCATTCTCAAACCATATAACATGACTACCATATCTACATGCTGTACTTGCTATTGCTCCTCTCATCATCTCAATGTTAACATCTGGTACACCTTTGTTGAAGTTCATACTATTACAGAATGTCTTTAAGTTTCCAACAATCATCAATACATGAACTTGATGGTTAATTACACTCATACGTTCGAATTGACTGATCAATCGTTTGTTGATTATTGATGCATACAGATCTGCCATACTCTTACGTTCAACCAATACATGATCTGTTGCATAGTCACCAATACTCATTGTTTCTCGGGTAAACGTAATCTCAGGAAACAATGAACATAGTAACTCATATGTGTGTATCTTCTCTCTACTATCTGTTATTACTTGTTTAAGAACGTGAACCATTTCATCTCTCCTGTTTACTCCACCTTATCATAAGTTAAGTCAAATATATCTGGCTTACAAGGATAAAACTCACCTTGAACTCCTTTGATAATCCAATCACCTTTACTTGCAACCATATCTCCTTTGAGAGTATGCAATATCATTCCTTCAACAGAATAATCCCAAGCATCCTGATACATGTCAAGTTCTTCTGAGATTTTCAAAGCTGATTCTTCGGTTCCATCAAACTGTTTTGCTTCTATTTCCACTGATTTCTTTCTATATCTCATATTAATTACCTCACACTAGTTGATCTCCCTTCTTACACACAGCAACAACATTATGTTGATGTATACTCTCCTGATGTTCAGACTTAACAACCCAATCATCAAATAGATCATCAATAACCTCAGCAACTCGTCTTGCAGAGTCTTCAACGAACATATTATGACCTGCTGCTCTCTGACACCAATCTAATTCATCAGGTCGTTTCATCATAGGCTCAGGTACTAATACAACAGCATCTACTACTCTTGATAATCCTGTTGATAATAATGACCCTAAATCATCAGTGGTAACTAATCCTGTAACCTCTACCAAACTCCTCTGCATATGAGGTATACCATGACCAACTGACTTAACCATCTCATGGCTACATGGACACACAGATGCATATGGTACATTAAATGTTAAGTACCAATTGAATGTATCTCTTACCTTAACACCCTCAAGTACAGCATCAAATGTGAAATGTGGATCTCCTTTATACATGCTCTTCCATCTACACTTCCAGTATGTAGATACTGCATCGTGGGTATCACATAACATATCGAGTATCTCATCTGATGCTTCAATATCAGTATCTGTTAAGTCTTGCATTACCATCATTAATCTACTCATGTGTGCTCCCTTCATATTCTCTAAGCTCACATAAGCAGATTGGTTGGTTAATACTCTCTCATCTTCAAGATCACGCATTATGATCTCTACATTACGTACTCCAACTTTATTGAGTACTCTATCATCTGATACCTGGCATGCATAGTCAGGTAATGTTTTAACATCTGTCATAATTAATCATCCCGCATACGCTGGTTCTGTTGGTGTCTCGTTTATTTGTTCTTCTAGCTCAGCAATGGTTTGATCCCTATCTGCTAACTCATTTTTAAGCCTGGTAATCTCATCACTTAGCTTATTATAATCATATTCGATACCATCAAGTGTTCCTCTAATGTTATTGAATTTCTCCATTTACTTCAACCCCATCAATATCTGTAACCTTGGTGTTACAAATCCATCATATTTTACTTCTTCCATAGCCTTAATAATAGCATATGTACCCTCAATCATCTCATCTGGTGTTACTCCACATGGCATGAAGTATGCATGTTCAATGTTGTTCTTTATAACAAGTCTCAACATATCCTCTATTGATGTAGAATCAACCACAAACTTGAAGGTAACATCATCACGACCTATCCATTGTTTGATATCCTTCTTATCCTTAGGACTAACAACTATGAGATCCCATACACCTAATGCACAGGGTATACTACCATTTGTCTCAACAGCTAATGTATATCCATCTTCTCGTAGCTGATTAACAACATCCTTAATTGCTGGCATTTGAAGTAGTGGTTCTCCACCTGTGAATACTACATACTTGTTCTTGTGCCGTTTAATAGCAACTATCAATGGATTAGAATCAACATCAATAAACTGTGTTTGTGCATACTTGGTATCACAGAATGTACATCTCATATTACATCCTCCAAGTCTAACAAAGGTAGCCATTCTACCCATATGAGGACCTTCTCCTTGGATACTGCTGAAGATTTCATTTAGTCTTATCATACTTCACTCTCCTCTATAGCATAACTCTCATCATTCTCATACACGGTAACCTTGACATGACGTGCTTTACAATCCAACTTTGCTATACGTCTAAGTATTATCACAGCTAGATTCTCACACGTTGGATTTAATGGTACTACAACTACATGTTGTTTTACACTTTGTAATACGGTTACTAGTGGATCTTTATCACACAATATTATAGAATGATCAAACTCATCGATAACATTATGTACATCCTTAAAGTCTACAACATAACCAATCTTATTTGGTGTTCCACGTAGTTCGACTACTACATTCCAGTTATGACCATGTAGCTTACCACATTTGCTAGGATCACCTAGTTGTCGATGTGCAGCCTCAAACTTCCTGCTTGTTCTTATTACTGTCATTAACTATTACCTCCTTCTTCTCTCATTCTTATTCTTCCTCCTATTTTCTCTAACCTCTGCTAGATGGTTCCTGTATTGCTTAACTATCCTGGGTAATTCATCATTCGATACATCATATCGATTGTAGAACTTCAATGTTGGTTTTATTAAGTTCTGGCAATTCGAACACATACCTATTGTATTGTTCGATTGTATGTTACGTCCACATACACTACACTTTGTATTCTGGTTTACTTTCTTTATTCTATTCGTCATATGTTCTCCTATCTTAATGAAAATTCTACAAACTTACTGGTATAAGCACATGCAGTCATTACTTCTGGATTTGGTTGTACGTATATCTCATCACCAATTATAATATCAAAGTGTATACCACGTGTGTATTGTGAACTCGAAATATATATACAGTTTGGATACATATTAAACTGTATAGCATAATGTGCATGACTATGACATCGTATCCCAATCTTCTTATCCTGATTGGATTCAATTATCTTCTTCAGCACGGTAGTCTTACCTGTCTGTCGATTCGAGTTAATTATTAGATACCCATGTTCATTAAAGAACTTAATTGCATCATCTTGATTTACTTCTATCATTCTGGTTCACCTTCAAACTTAACTGATATATCATGAAAGTCTTCAACCATAATACTATCTGCTATTGCACCAACTACTTCACCTGCTACATATGTATTCATATCAAGGTGTCGTATATTCATTACTGTCTCTGGATGACAGAATATAATACCTTTTGGAATAGCAGTATCTGCTACTAGTTCATATCCATATGTCTTTGGCTTGAGGTATCCTACTAATGTCTCATATATTCTATGTCTGGCAGATGATTCAAATTGCCAAAACATCATCTTGATATGATCTGTAACATGCTTTGGATGATGTCGTAGTTCCATACCAGATAATTTATAATTACGATACACAGTTACACTTAACTCTATATCAACTATATCATTATCCTTATCATATGAAACCTTTGGATGTATGAATCTAGTAAATCCTATATCAAATTGCTTAACTTTTTTCTTCATCTCTTCTTTAAGCAACTCAACTTGATCATTCATAGTTGTCATAAGCATCCACTCCATCCACAGTTAGGACATGATCCATTCATACATCCTTCTCCAAATGATAGTGATTCACCACACTCTGGACATGTAGCTTGAGCACGAACTACATCATCTGAAACTTTATCATCTATAACTCGATATACCACACCTGTTGGATTATCAGGTGCTTTATATGCTAATCTTGTTATTGGATCTACTACTATTAAATCCCCAATTACCATATCTTCAGAAGCTTTGGCTTTAATACCTGATACCAGTGTATCTGTAGTTGTAAGCTTAGTTAACTGTCCTCCAATAATCTGTGCACAGCTATCACCCTCACTCTTGGTACTCCTAATAGCATTAGAGCACTGTACCTTGTTTAACTGTTTAACGATATCACTGATAGATATATCACTCCTCAACCCCAAGCTGATTAATCTACCAATTGCTTCCATATTAGCTTGACATCCTCCAGAACCTCTGGGTATAATAACTTCATATGGTGCACCATCTAACATGTTTACAGTAACAAACATCTCACCACATCCTGATACTAACTTCTCGGTAGTACCTGTTAGTACCTTAGGTCGTGTATGCTTAACTCGATGAGATGTAGATTGATCTGTATCTACAGACATTGGTGGTTGTGTATATTCATCCATGAATTTCTTAACACCTTCAGGAATGGTATTTAATACTTGTTCATTTCTACTTCCATCTCTGTACATTGTGATACCCTTACACTTCAACTTCCAAGCAAGCATTATTGCATCTTTGATATCCTGTACTATAGCATCATGAGGTAAATTGATGGTTTTAGATACTGCATTATGTACATGCTTCTGGAAAGCAGCTTGCATTCTAATATGAGCCTCAGGACTTATGTCTCCTGCTGTATCCATCATAGCTTTATCATCCCAAGCTGTAGCTTCATCGTATGTAGGATGCTTAACCTCAAACTCACCAGATTCAATCTTCCTTATATGTTTCCATGCAAATACAGGTTCAACTCCACTTGAGCATTCTGCTATAATGGATAATGATCCTGTAGGTGCTATTGTTGTTAGTGTTGCATTTCTTACTGGTATATCATCATGCTGCCATGTAGATCCATCATATGTCGGAAATGTTGATGATGACTTAGCTAAATGCCTACTCTTGTCAATAGCAACTGTAGATATATGTTGTATTACTTCTTCTGCTAACCTTAATGCATTATCAGAATCATATGGTATCCCCATCTTTACTAACATGTCATGCCATCCCATAACACCAAGACCAATCTTCCTGGTTAATAGTGAAGCACGTTCTATATCTTCCAATGGGTATTTGTTAATGTCAATCACATTGTTTAAGAACTGTACTGCAAGCTTAACAGTATTTGCTAAACCTTCCCACATAACAAATGGACCATCATCAATAGTTAAATCCCCAACAAACTTAGCCAGGTTAATACTACCTAGGTTACAACTTTCCCATGGTAATAGTGGTTGCTCTCCACAAGGATTTGTTGCTGTTATCTTTCCAAGTGAAGGTGTTTGATTATGCTTGTTAACTTCATCAATGAATACTACACCTGGTTCTCCATTCCTCCAGATGTGTTCACATATGGTATTAAATAACTCTCTTGCATTTACACATGATTCATATGTACCGGAGGTAATGGGAGATATTAATTCAAATTGATCACCTGCAACACATACTGCTTTCATGAATACATCGGTAATAGCAACAGAAATATTAAAATGACTAAGCTCACCCTCCTTCTCCTTACAGCATATAAACTCCTCAATATCAGGATGATCAACTCGTAAGATACCCATATTGGCACCTTCTCGTTTACCACCTTGTCTTACAGCTTCAGCATTACAATTGAATAGTTTCATGAACCCTACTGGTCCTGTTGCTGTACCACCTGTTGAGTTTATACTTGCTCCCTTAGGTCTTAACGTGCTAAAGTCAAATCCTGTTCCACCAAATGACTTGTGTATATGTCCTTGAGCAACAAGAGCTTCATATATTGAGTCTAAGTTATCCTCAACAGGTACAACATAACAAGCTGATAATCCTCCACTATCTGTTCCTGCATTAACCAATGTTGGGGTATTCGGTAGGAATAATCCATCTCCCATCATACAATGAAACTTACTAGCTAGTTCATCATCACCCTTAGCAACAGCTTTTGCAACTCTCCAATACATTCCATCTTCAGTTTCTCCTTCCTGAAGATACCTATCTGTAAGTACTTTACCTTTCATAATATATCCTCGATACTTTCACGTAATCATAATAGCATTGTTGTAAATAGAGCATTATTAATATTAATTTTCCTCATTAATAATTTTTCATAAATACTCCAGTTTCGGCAGGGGTACACATTTTACACATTATTAACTTCTTCTTCGAACACTTTCTTTCATATGGTCCACCATTAATCATTACTTGCCTTAGATCAATGATACTAGTAATAACCTTCTCGATGATACCATTCGTCATTTCAAATGTCTCAACCATCTCAGTATTCGGGTTAATGTATATCATGTGAGTAATATCACCAAGGTTCATAGTGTTCTCCCATAATATAGCATAGAAGGCAAGTTGTCTAAGGATAGCTGGAACAAAGAAGCTATCACCAGTCTTGTACTCAATCATTGCAAGTTCGTTCTTTGACTTATCCCACCAGTCAAGTCTATCAAATGTACTGCTAAGTCTAAGCTTGGTGTCAACTAACTTTGTCTCTCTGGCAACTGGTCTCCATTCATCAAGTCTACCTTCCTTCTCATATTGTCTATGTCTGTTCATTTCCATCTGGATAAAGTATACTGCCATGTTACGTTCTGACTTTGAGAACTGCTTCGGTATCATCTCCATCCATCGATCAATAGGTAATATGTCTACATAGTCCCAAAACTTCTTTGCAAAGTCATGAAACCTAGTACCTCTTGACATAACTACACTATGTATATCAAGTGGTATACCTTCAAGTCCATCTCTCATCCAATTATGCTTAAACTTATATGGACAGAATGAGTAATCTTCTAACATGCTCTTTCTAATGTATGTATCAATTGGGGCTGTCATCCTACAATCGCTCCTGTATTTCGTAATTTCTTAAAATAAAATGTTTCTATCCCTGATTGCTCATTATATGTAACTCCACATACCTCCCACTCGCTACGACCTAAGTCGTTTAATCTGCTTAATGAGCAAAACTGTTCCTTATAGTATTCCCATTGTTTAAGTATAACCATATCAAATATTCTCCTAGTTAATTTGTTCGAAATATCAGTGTAACATATGTCATATCATTTTTATTCATCGTCAAATAAAAATGAAAATGAAATCTTGGTGTGATTAATCGTTTGAAATTTAATCGTCAAAATCACCTTCAAATTCGATTTAAAATGACATTACATAACATCTATGCATTACATCCAATAATCCCACATGATATACTTTCCATCTGGTAACTCCATACAAACAGTTCCTGTAAATACATCTCCAGCTGAATGTTGATCAACCCACATCTTAACTCCTTCTTCTTCCTGCATGATACCAATAGGGGTATCTACAATCTTGAAGTTAGCTGTGTTTTCAGATTCAATTATTTCTTCCTCTATTGAGTTAAACTCTTCTTCAGATACTTGTAACTTTATCTTCTCTAAGAGTTCTTGATCTTTGGAATGTTGTTCCATCTCTTCTTCACGCATCTCTTTTAAGTCTTTGTCTATTGCTCTTATATCTTCTTCTGACATTCCAAATGTTAAGTAATGATCTACTGCTTTTGCTACAGCATCCTTAGCTATATATATACCAGTCTTCTTCTTGAGCTCATTTAAATATTGCTCTAGAAGTAACACCTTTACTGCTACTATTTTACTCATCACAATCACCTCTCCATATGGTACCCACATTCAGGGCAGTCAAGGTATACTATACCATCTTCTTCATCATAGTGTGGTGATAACCCTAACTTAGAATTACAAGTTGGACATACTATTGTGTATATCTTCATCATGGTATTAGGTGTAACAACATATAGAGTATCATCAACACCTTTGATTATCCAGTCTCCAGGATCACCTTGAATCATACCTCTTGATGTTTCTAATTCAAACTGTTTGTTCATGAACATTGCTTCTATTGGTGCTTGCTGAATTTTGATAAAGTCACCATCTATTAGTTCTATATCAACATCTTCTACTCTTACGTTCATACTATCCTCCTGCTTTGTGTACTGCAAGTGTTAGACATGTTGTAAACATCGTTATTACTGCTAGCATTATTAACAATATTCCTATGAATACATCATGTCTATTCATGCTAAGGTTTCTCCCATTTTCTTAACCCATTTATAAGTACAATATATAGACCACCGTTTAATACCAAAAGACCATAATCTTTTACATCAAGTACAATGTATATTGTCCATAGTAGTTGACAGAATAAACCCATGTATAATCCAAACTTGCTCTTGTTTGACAATAGATGAGTATACCATAATGTTATAATACTAATTATTACACTAAGGATCATGTTCTATCGTTTCCACTTTAGTATACGTTTGATCTTCTCTACTGTACCTATTATTCGATTATACCTATCTTTTATGAACCTACTCCTTGGCATATATGGGAATGAGATAGACATACTACTTTTAATACCACGTGTAAATGTAACACCATTCTTACTCACAAAGATGAAATAGTTAGTATCATATGCTCTATCACCATCTTTGGTTCTTGCAAACACATGTGTACATCGTTTGTTCTGAAACATAGGTCCATCAGAATATTCTGATATATTCATCCACTCATCAGGTGTTCCCTTTAATGGAGTTAATACTTTCCCATCAACAAGCTTTGCAAATATCTCAGCTGTTCGAACTGCTGACATACCACTATTTCCTTGGTTCTTAAACACCTTTAATAGCTCTTCAACGTTTCTTCCAATGTCTCCATCATAGTCAGAATCTTCATCAAAGAATCCAGCTAGCTTAAGCTCTTGTACTTCTCGTACATATTCTCCGTTAATTTCTTCTTCCATAATTATTCCTCATATTTGTGATATAGTATCACTATTCATATCAGATGGGAATCCAGTATTCATTGCATCTGCCATCTGACAACATGCTTCAGTAATATCAATATCTCGTGATGATTCATCAAGCTCCTTAAATTCAGGATGTATCTTCTTAAGCATGATAACATCCTCATCATCCATTGTACATCGTAGCACTTTATATACTACATACAACCTATCTTTCTTGTCACTCTTTCTTCCTTTGGGCACTGTATCACCTCATACTAAAAAATTTATACAATAATCATCAATGCTAGTAACTGTCAATGATTGTCAAATTGACAATTAGATGTTAATCTTTAGCACATTTAAGTCAAATGTCATTGGCTTTGTCATATGCTTCTCATTACCATCCTTATCGATAACAATAATATACATATCAGTATCACCATCAGCTTTCTCAATATTTATTGTTGACATGGCTTTACCTCATATGACTTTACAGTTACATACATATCATCAATATATGGTGCAACTACTCCTTCTAATACCTTTTCAAATGATTCATGAATTATCAAGAAGTCAAATGTCTGTCGCTCAAAGTTATGCTGGACACACTTAATAATATATCCTGGTGGTAATTCTTTATGTTGTATAACATTCTCAACACTTCGTAAGGCATATAGATTTCCCAATACTTCATCAAATGGTATTGATAATATCTTCCTTCGTTTATGCAAGTCCTTATCTTCTTCTGTATTATCCATAATATCACTTTACCTGTATCCATCCATATCCTTTACAGTGAGGGCATACTGTTGGTTTCCAATCTAACCTATCAATATATTCTTGAATTAGTACATCCATCTTTCTCTCTAAATCTTTATAGTTATCTGCATGTACACTCTGGATTACTATTCCACTATACCTTTTCTCAGTTTGTATATCAATGACAGTAACATCAATAGTCCTCAATGGTTTATTAACCATCTTGGGTTTCCTAGCATTAAATGAACTAACATCAACTCGAAATGTTTCTTCATGTATTACTGGTGTTCTAACTTTAACAGTAAATGAGAAATCATAGTCAGATGTTATCACACAATGATCAGGAAGGTTCTCCTTTACAGCATCTCTAATTAACTGATATACATCTATACCTTTTATAAAGCATGGATACTTGTGTCTCACAACTTCATGATTCTCAATGTAATATGGAAACTCAGTTCTAAACTTATACTTAGGGTTAACTAATGGCTCACAATCTTCATCAACTAAATCAATCTCAAACTCTATTGGTTCCCATACATCAGGATCTCGTACACTATTAGTTTCATACAATCCCTTAATATCTTGATGTCCAAGTTCTATACAGTCACCATCACCTTCATCTCGTTTTATGCAATCAAATGATCCAGGAGGTAATACAGATGGTGTTTTATCAGTTACTTCAAATTCATCCTTTAATTGATAGTCAATGATCCTCAACCTACCTGATATGTGTTTCTCAGCAGATGTTGGTAATTTGTTGAATACAACCCATTTCTCACTAAATGATGGTAACCTTACTACATCAAACCTTAGTCTACTCTCATCAGGAATTACATGTAGATATTTATCATTCTCTTTACAATAGTATTTACCATTCTTCTTTATTGCTATCAATTTCATATTATAATCTCCTCATATACTTATGCTTTGCATTAATCAACTGACTATTTGTTAATGGCTTTGGACACTCTTCTTTTGGTACTCCACGTTTAATATCAACATCGTAATCTAAATTACATATATAGCATCCCTTTTCCCAATCACTAGCTAAACAATTATTACATGTTCTTTTCATGTTTTATGACTCCCATAATATTTATCACTACAAAAACAATCATTACGTTCAGTATCACCTTCAGATATTCTGATAACTCTTCTACTACATACACCATTAACATTACATGGACATGTACCCAAATCACAATTAACAATTGTCATTATGGTACCTCAAAAGTCAAACAATGATGTCTGTCCAGCTATTGATTGTTCCCAGTCAACTCCAATACTATCCAACAATGGCTTCATCTTTTGCTTTATAGTCTTCTCAGCTTGCTTGTTCCAATCAATCTCAAATGCAGGTATATCAAGAACATTACCATCTTCATCAATAGCAGGTGGTATTGTAGTAACACCACTATCAATACACACTTCTTTAAATGGTCGTTTACAGTATAATAGCTTAGGCTTCTCCATACCATACCATTGAATCTTATACACTTTAGTTCCTGTCTTCATACCTCTTGTGTGTGGATTATTCTGTCCTTTCTTATGAATACCCTTAGGTACTGATACAGTTTGTAGATCAATATTACCATCAACCACATCACGATATATATTACGTACCATCTTTATTGCAGAGTCTGTATCATTATCTTTCAATACAGATGTAAAGAATTTCCTCATTGCATCCTTTGTTACCTCTGCACTATCTGATCTGTTAGTCTCTAATCCAACAAAGTCAATTTTATCAATTTCATATCCATCCTTCCACACTAACCATCCTGCATACCTCTTCTTGGCTGCATCTTTTGATGTTGTCTTTCTCTTAAACATGATACGTTTGTATAGCTTCTCAAACTTAATGATAGGTGCAAACTCATCTTTGATACCTTGTTCCCTTGACCACTTCAGTAAGAACTTATTGATGTCACCTTGTAATTCAATACCAGTTTCTGGGGTTAATATACCTTTGACAAATGAAGAATCAGTATCACCATATACTGTATCATATCCCCATACCTTCAACTCTTTATGAATACTCCTTGCTATCTCTCTACCTGTACCTGTAACTTCTTGAGCACATTCTATCTTAAACAACCTTGCTCTCTTATATGCCATATACCCATAAAATGCATTAACAATATACTTGATTGCTGTTTCACTATTCTTCATATTTTCATCAGCATTACCAGCCATACGGATGACTCGATACTTCTCTCTCTCTTCCATCATCTCAGTGATGGTCTTGGGTATCATATGATCAATGTCTGGTGAGATATCCTTAGCAATGATTATTGTAGGATACAATGCCTTAAGATCAAATCCACCAACATTACTATGAATACCAATTGGTGGCTTTAATACCAATGCACCTATCAAATCTTCATCAGTCTCATGTAACGTTCTTGTAGGCATTGGCTTGATACCTCGTTTCATGAGCAACGTCTCAATCATTACTGCTCGACCAAATATGTCGTTAAGCTTAACTCCCATCTTGCGTCTGATGTTCTCATAGAACTGAAATAATCCAATAGCTTCATCAATCTTCTGCATAGCAATAACATCATTCTTGCTATACTTAACTAACTTCTCCCACTCATCGTTCGCTATTAACTCTTTAATACGATTACCCTCATCATCATATTCAAAGTTTGCAAACTTCTTTGCAATGTACTTTAACCCAGTAGGCATCTTACCCATTGGCTTACTCCAGTCTCTAAACACAACCATCATATCGATGAGTATTCTACCAGTAAATCTATTCTCTGTTACCCACTTACCTGATATCCTACTTAATGGTTGAATGTATTTATAACAGTTAATAAGTCTTGCTCTTCTAACGAAATAAGGATCATCAAACTTCTTACCATTCCATGCAGTAACAACATCAAAGTCCATACTTGCTACATACTTTGAGAATACTCTAAACAAATCATCTTCAGTAGCACATATAACTTGATCATCATCAACCTGTCTTCCACCTACAGTAAATACTCTCACCTTATTAGTATACGAATCCAATATGCTAATCAACTTAATAGGGTATATTGGATTCTCAGGATCAGGCATGATCTCTGGTGGAGCTTCAACTTCAATATCATAATAACCTATTCGTGGTAGGAATCCACCCTCATACTCAACAGGTTCAGCTTCATCATTATATGCATAGAATATCTTTTTGTCAACTGTGTATCTAATATCAAATGGAACATCAGCTTCAAAGTGATGAGTAAACTTGTTACGTATAACTGGAACTTGATCTGGTGTATTAACAACTACCTTACCTATAGCATCTCCGAAGCAAGATACTCCTTCTTCAACTTCATCAGGTAATGTAATCTCATCAAGTGGTGCCCAGAAGTAAGGAACGAAATCCTGTATGCCAATTTTCTTAACCTTCTTAGTTTCGATATCTCTACCGAACAACACAACAGTTGGCTTACCATTGCTCATTAACCAGCAAGAGTCAATCCATGCATAGGTACTTTGAGTTTTAGTTGTCATTATCAGTTCCGCATTAATTGGTTCATACACTTACTACAAACATGTTCATCTCTATTACCTACCCATATTGGAAATAATAAGCTATGTTCATATATGTTGTTACATTCATCACATCTTCTGACAGCAACATCACAGTTTGAACAAAACCCTTCTCCTTTGAAACCATCATCTTCTAACCACCTAATGATTCCTATTTTCACTATTGGTATAGACTCTGCTTCTTTAGTGATAGTTGGAGAGGGTATACATAATGGACATAATTCATATTTCATATGGTATCATCTCTCAGCTTTTTTGTTTCCCAAGCAACCATTCGTTATGAGACTTGAGATGCTCTACTTGGATACTTAAAGCATATATTATCTTATCTTTATGACGAAGTGGAATTTGGGTTACATCAATCATGATTCATCATCTGGTTTATTTGATTCACATTCATCGTTATGGCATATCCATTCATAATCTACTGCTCCATAGTATGAATGTACTTCTTCTAGATACATGTTACCATTACAATATGGACATATACATTCCATGTTACCACTCATGATAGTATTCCCTAATATGGAAAGTCTTGAATCGAACACTTATTTACATCGTCCTCATACTGACTATATACAAAGAATACTTGCTTATCCATTTGATGTAGTCCATCTTGGTTTTGAATCAAGATTTCAACCTCAATATCACCATACACTTCTTCCATATGCTTTAACGATGTTATCATTTCAGATACTTTCATTACTATCACTCCTAATAAAACCTTGGTGCAGGACCAGTATCTTCTTGAGATGCATTAAGCTCTACTAGTTCCTGTCTCGTTATATAAGATGACCATATACCACAGTTACATTGACATACATCTTGTATATTGTGCATACATAACTTATCTTTCTGTGCCTTTCTGTACATATCTATAATCCGTCTTAAATTCATTATTACCACCTACGAGCACCGTTAGTAGTTCTAACATGCATCCCAGGTCGTTGAACAAACTTACTTGAGTGTGGATATCTAAATCCTGAAATATGCTCTCCATGGGGACAGTATAAGCATGGCTCACTTTCTTTGATTCTTCTAGCGTAAATACAGTTTAGACATTTAATAATATGTAACTTATTACTCATGGTAATATCATCTCTTAAATTCTATTGGCTTAAATCCAGTACTCTCTACAGATGCATTAAGTTCTGCTATTTCTTGATCATGTTTTACTAGTTGATCTAACATACTATCAAGTATAGATATCATTATGTCTAAGTTGCTCTGAGCTAACTCAAAATAAGTCACTCTTCGTACTATCTCATTACCTAAGTTTAGTTGCATCTTTAGTTTAATACCATCTGATAAATAATACTCTTCAACCCATACTTCTGGATGATCAGCATACCATTGTGATATCTCTGTCATCGGTAATACTCTCCTGGTAATTCATGATCTGGTATAGCTTCATCATTTTCTAATGAGTACTTAATTAACTGATCTATGAGACTATCAACACCTGGTGGTCTATGTGGTTCACCATCACTATACTCTCCCATCTCTACTTCCTGAGGTATAGCACATAACACTTCAAGTAGCTCTTGAGCATCTGATGGAGGAATAGCTAATACAACTTCATCTGTATGGCATCTACTACCTTTACATTGCTTACAGAATACTGGAATTAATCCATCATATCCTCCTTTACATCTAGGTAGTTGTTCAATGATCATGCTACCTTTCTCCAATGTTCATCACGTTCTTCCATATGAAGTATACAACATATGTCATCTATGATGTTCATTAACTTTGTCTCACTTTTATTCGATATGAAACATGGACCATGTTCACAACTATCACATCTTAATGTTGTCATATTATCCACCTACTGGATTCTTTATGGTTAAATGTCTAACTTGATGCCATGGATATATGTGAAGCTTATTGTCATCCATAAAATCTGTAAACATAATTACTTCATTTCGTATAATGTAATCATGTATTACAAATTGTAATATAGTATCATCATCAATACGTTCAAGTGATAATGTTCGCTTTCCATATTCATCTGCTGCATTCATTGTGTCACATATCCCATGGCTTTACATCACACTTATGCATTCCTGTTTCTAAATCATGTAGCGCTTTTACTGCTATATCATGTATTGCAGAACTCTTAGGAGTGGTGTTTATAATCTCTAATAGTCCACCTTGGATTCCTTTACAATTATCATCTGATACTAACCAGTACTTATCCATATTATCACCTCTAAGCCAGTCACCTGATTCGAACAGGTAATCATCTCCTTACAGGGGAGTTGCCTTTGCCATTTAGGCCAGACTGGCAATGTGGGTAGTTCATAGCACTACCCAAGCTAGCCGCCGTATGTTTCCACACCGAGGACGCCACTATACTACTTCCTGCGGAGTATAGTCCGCAATGATGCGGTAGGAATTTGCATCCTACATGAACACATTACATAGACTACCATGAAGGCTGTGTTCTGCACTTATCAGAATTGATAATTGCGTCTACCTATTCCGCCACGCATCTTATTATTGTAGGACGAGGTGGGATTGGAACCCACATAAGATAGTAGCCTACTATCGACCTCCAAGTACTTAACTCGGTGCTCTTTCAGACTGGCTTAATGGTCTTACTTCGCTGAGCTACTCGTCCATAAATGTAGTAGGTATCATGCCTACCAATCATCACCATCATCAACTTCCATTGCTACCTCACCAGATAATAAAGCATCTGCTAATTGAGTACAATACTCCATCACCTCATCTGATAGATTGGTTAATCCAAATCCAGTTGCATTGCTAGTATCACTCATCATACTACGACTTACACATACAGCTGATGCCCATCTATTCGGAACTCTCTTATCACTCAAACACACCATCTCCTAAGAGCAATTATATTTTCCAATGCTTGATTCTTGTGTTTCTGACTGAACTTAGTATCAGTTAGACCAATTCTCTTAATCTTGTTCTGTCCAGGTATCCTTGATATGTTGAACTTATCCCAGATATCAACCTCTCTTACAGCAGCTGTAAATGCCATGCTGCTATCTACACTATCAAAGCCTGCGTTATTAAGACTGAACACCTCGAGAAGATTATCAAGTCCAAATGCATGTAGGTAATGCTGGTTATGAATACCACAAAAGCTTGCAAGTGTTCCTCTATCATATCCTTTTCTGAATGAGAATATGGAAACACCTAATGCAATGTCAATCAATCCTGCATCAATTAACATTGCATATTGCATTCTCATCTCCAATGGATACTCATGAAGGATAGTCATCAACTCCCAATTGTTACTCTTCAGTCCATACTGATCCACTGCCTTAATAGTCATTGCTCCAGTCTGCATTCCACTCTTCAAGTCCTCAGGTGCAACAATGAATGTTCGGTCAGCATTAATATTATTAGCAAGATCGATCATAGTCTCCATAGGTGTAGGATCTGGCTCTTCATACAATGCATTGTCAATGATAACTGTATTCCACTTACGATCAAGGTAGAACTCTCTATACACTTCATTCTGTTCCATCATCTGAGAAAGAATGAAGACATCCTTAACTCCACTATCATCAAGGACATCAAACATTCCTACTGCTGGTATTGGCATATATCGCATAATCATCAACTTCCTGAATCAGATATTGCTTCTCCATACGTCATAGGTGGTTGTTCGTCATCACGTATATCCTTCATTGCTTGATGATATCCATCTGAGAACATAGAGAACTCTTCATCTGTCTTATCTTCACGATAAACATTAATATCTGTTGCTGATATTAGGTGTTTTTTATCGAGATGACTCTGTAACTTCCTACCATGAAGTATTAAATCAACATCATGTTTAACTGGTAAGTTGTTATCAGATAGTGCTTGATTATATCCAATAACATAAGAGGAGTTAACAAAATGTTGAGTATGATCATGATCACTTACTTCTGGTTGAGTAGTTGTATTTAACAACCTCCCCAGTATAAGTATTGCATATCCTGCAGTGTCTCTGACCTCATCGATCTGTCTTTCAATATCCACAGCTTGTCTTGCTCTCTCAGCTTTTAATACCATCTGAGCAATGAGTATTTCAATATCCACATACTCAGCTGGAGGTACTTTATAGTGTGGATTCCTCCCGGTTAATGTAGATCTGATATCTTCGATAGCAATCATGATTCTATGCTCTTCACTACCCTCACGTACATCAGGTCCTTGATCAATCATACAATCTAGCTTAGCTTGGTTGTATCCATCCATATAACTACCAGGACGTGTTGTTACTTCACTCATATGATGTCAACTCCAGACTCATCATGTATCCTCTGTAGCAATGTATCCCAAGTTGGATTAGCTATCGATCCACTAATCTTGCCAAACCTATCACCTTTGAACTTCCAGACAAAATCAACACCATCTGTGTTAGCCTCCATGATTAGATCAAGCCAGTAATCTGTATCCTTCTGCCACCTTGCTTTAAGGTATCCAACATCTTCACCTTTGTTATTAACAGCTTGCTGACTCCTGAATGTCATGATCACATGCCATCCTGATGTTAACAACATGTAAATGAACTCAGCATATCGTTCGTTGGCATGTCCCCATTCATATCGTGGAATAGATCCACTCTTTGTCTTCTTCAGCTTACCTCCAGCACCCTGATCTTTCCAAAGTGATATCCACTTCCATATATCAGTTGCTGAATCAATGATCATTGTTCCTGGTGCACCATGTGTTACTTCTTCTCCAGCTTCAATTCTCTTCTTCTTCTCCTCGTTCATCTGGGTAACCTTATCAGTTAAGGCATCCATAGCATCGAACGCCATCTCCATTGATGCAACGAGATCAATCTTTTTCTTCTTCTTGCCACCTTGTGCAACAGTTGCCCACTTGAGTACTTCAGATACAAATATCTGCTCCTGTATATCCTTAGGCAGCTTCTTAGCTTCTTTCTTCATGTTACTCTCAGTATCAATCCAGTACTGAGGTAATGGAGCTGTAGTACAGAATGTTGTCTTCCCCATCTTTGATGGTCCATATACTCCCATATGAAGTCCATCATCTATCTCGAGTTCTACGACTGGGGTAAACAGATCTGCAATATCTTTGCTATTTCCATCAACAGTATTATTGTCCCATGCCATCATCATCACCATGCTAAAAAAAGAATAACGTACTACTTGTATAGTACGCTATCAAGTTCACTCATCACAGTAGGATCACCAACAGTTAGAGGATTGATCACAACACCTAAGGCAGACACGTTGGTCTTGATCTCTTCAGTGTCATTGTCTTTCTGTTTCCCTATAGATCCCATGATGCAGGCTTCTGTCCCCTCAACAATCTGAAGCACCTGTTCAATCATGGCAGTAGTGTTGGCAAAGCAGGCAACTGGTTCAGTTCCTATGTCATCATCATCCAGAATCAACATGGCTCCTTCATTGGATGTCTCTATGGACGCTTGGACAGTTCCTCTTATGACAACAAAGGTACTCTTATCCTGATCTGAGACATCACAGAGTTGTACAGTAGTATCACTACTTGCTCCAACTTTGTCAATCATATCCCACATCTCTGTAGGTGTGACTTCCCCACGTGGAATGGCTGGTGGTACTGGTTTCATATTCAAGGTTCCACTAGCACTGACCTTACCGAATACACTGTACCTGTTTCCTGGGGTAATATCAACATTACCATACGCTCTGATGAAGTCATCATCATATATGAATGTTGCTTCCCTCTTCATCTGGACCTTGATCGGCTTACCGAAGTTGTTGTTCTTCATCTTCCCTTCTTTATCAAAGAACTTCTTGGTATCCAGTGCAACAGGGTCACCTTCAACCAACTTCACAAGCCCCTCGGCAATCGCCTGGGTAGGGTCTTCTTTGTATGCTTCAAGCTGAAGGTTGACAGTATATTCATTAAAGTCTCTAATGTCTCCAGCTGCAACGCATACAACGTCAAACATCTTGACGTCTTTGGTCATCCTGGCAAGCTGCTTGATCTTTGTGGTAACTACACCATCGATCGCTTTATCAGTCTCACCTTTCATCAAACTCTTAGCTGCTTCTGTAACAGCTTTCACTCTCACCTTAGCATCAGCTTCAGTAAAGCCAACACTAACTAGCTTATCTACTAATTGTTTGTTCGTCATTACGGTATACCTCATCTGATCACACTAACATTAGGCAGTTGATCAAATACTTCACCTGTCCAATGTTTAGCATAATAAGTAACAATACCATGCTTAATCTGGCATAATCGTCTTTCATGAACTAACCTCATCAGGTAATACCTAACAAGGCGTATCTCCATATCGTATAGTACACCAAAGTCATTCAATGTATATACTTCATCATCTGCCCAATCAGCATGGTAGAAGTATAAGAACCGTAGGTAGTTACTTGACATGCTTAACTAGCGTATCGTCTTTTAGCAACACTACCTGTCCGCCTCTCATACTTACACGTACTCCAATATTATGTCGTTGACAATACGACCTAAGGCTGGAATACACACTCTCGGTTGCTCGTTCGCCATTACCAATAGCTCCTATATTGACAGTGGACGCATCAAGTCCACTGCCTAAGAAGGTATCGACAATTTCCTTCGAACCAGTATGCTCTATAGGAGTATACTCCTTAATTAACTCTGGTTGAACATCTTTAGGTTGGGGTTCCATTATCAATCACCTCGACATCATCACTGTATAACAGTCCAATACCCTCAAGAAGTTGATGGGTAACTCGTGTACAATCAACTGGTGGAAACACCACAACATATCTTGGCTCGTTAAATAGATTATCTCTTGCTATGGTTATAACCTGACGTTTGATATTGATGTAATCAGGTTGACCAACATTAACAAGAATAATATCATCAACAATCTTCCAGTCAACATTCTTGAGGTTCTCTATGTCTNNTGATGGTTTCTGTGCAGGGGTCTTGACCTTAGCTTTGTTCAACAAGATCCATACTCTACTGACATCATCACGTTCAGTTTCCCACGTTCTCTCAACGGTCTGGGTGAAGTAACTTCGATCCAGCTTGTCTGGGGCCATGACATCTTTAACGGTATTGAATGCAGCTGACTGAAGTATTCTGTTCTTTCCTGTCTGCTTACCAATGTCCTTTACTATGCCACGTACTTTCTCTGCCTTCTCGCCTTTGCCTGATCTTGGATTATCGATTCCTTCCTTCTCAAGCTTAGTATACATTTCTGCAATGTTTAGTTTTTTATCTGCCATTATTCGCAACTCCTCAGTTGTTAGTAATTACAATAGGTAATATTATTTTATTAGTATATAAATGTTGTGATTTAATTTTCACATCATTAAAATATTGATATTCAAATAAAATTAGTTTACCTCATTACTCAACTTCACTATGCTTCCGTTCTCTCCATCCTCATTAACTTCGACGGTAATATTATCCCTATCATAGATGATACTTAGCCGTGTTGCTATCATCTCAGCAATCATCTCACAACTCTCAGTACCCTTCCATTCTGGTGATATTATTCTACTGATAGCATCATCAATGTTATGTAATACCATAAAGTACTCAAGCTCTCTATCATTATGTCCCACTGGTATTATTGCTATAACATTGAATATATGTCGATGTTGATTCCTCAGAAAGGCAACCTCATCTGGAGCATCAGGCCAACAATGAGCTGCTATGAATGTTGTCCTCACCTTAATGAATCTTTCTATTTGCATTCTGATTCCTCACAACAGTTGTCATCCAGGATACACCATATTCGAATAACATGACACTTCGTTCATTATCTGTCATATTGATTTTACCAATATCCATTAACACTTCCCCTAGTGTATGATGACCTTTATTCCTACTTGATATTATTCTACGTAGTTCATCTACACGTTGCTTCGATATGCCAAGTTGAGTTTCAAGGTCATGTAGTTCATCGGCTACAGTTCTTGGTTGTTTAGTTTTATCTGTCATATTAGACTCCTATGCCATTACAATGGATGGTTTAACTTTAGCTGCTGCATCCCAGTCAGCTTCGTATATGTGAAGACTGTCAGAATCATCAACAATCTTTACAATCTTATACTCTCCCATACATACATACTGCACTATCATATTGACAACTGCAATTACATTTGACATCCATGCTGCATATAGATCTCTACTCCTCCAGAATATATGAAGCTCAATAGGGTATAACCCATCAGCATCAGGTTCAAGAGATAGTTGTCTTATCCAGATTCTCTGTAAACATGGAGGCTCAGGACTATCAATATCAGTTGGTGCATCCCATGTTACTATCTGAATGCGACGGTTAATCTTAATCCTTCTAAGTATTCTTGCCATACTAGCAAGTTGATCAAATGATACTTCTCTTCTATATAGCAGTCTCTCAATGTAAGTATATACAAACTTACCATCACTATCGTCAGGTAGGTTGTGTTGTTTCCGTCCAAATTCCTTACTGAATGTCTTCTTGTACTCCTCAAGCAATAACTGTTTAGTTGGGAAGCCAGGATGTAATTCATCATTGAGTACACTCTGGATAGCGTCACCAGTTAATACGACAATACCATTGATGTCTTTTGTCATAACTATCGGTGGTGTAGTAGTTGATGCTGGTATATGAACTCCTTCGGTTAAACATAACCTAAGTATTCTATACCAAGCATTGGAGAGAGATTTCCTCTCCTCAACTAATATAGTATCTGGTATCATGATTAGTTATTCCTAACATCAACTGGGTCAGCTATAATACCATCAAGAATCTTCTTGGTTATGTTAATGATGCCAGTTTGAACTTCATAGCTATCAACACTGCGTATGGTATTTACCATTACATTTGTTAGCACTTCCATTCCATCATTTATAGGCATACCACTAAGCATCATCATTGTTGCATTAACAATAATATCATTACGTCCCACTGATGACATCTTCCCTAGCATGAATACTGCAGCACCAAATTCCTCAGTATCAGGAAGTTTATCAGCTAGCTGCTTTATCGTATCACCTGGTGTCTCACATTCTTCTACTGCCTGTGCTATAATATGTTGTAGTTCATCTACTCTAGTATCTGATATTTTGAACATATCGTTCTCTCCTTTTATACTCTATTGGATGAGTAGCTCTCACTGCTCATCTTTCAATATAGCAGAGGAATTCAAATCCCTCAACCTATGCTCTACCATATATGATATAACATTACTATTAATATTTGTATGCCTCTTAATTTCCTGGGTAATAGATGTTACTATGAACTCCTCGAGAGGGACGGTAACCTCATCATCAAGAACAATTGGTGGTACTGGTCCTAACTTAATATGATCTACAATCTTAGTCATAACATCTATGAACTCACTACATGCAGATGTTATGGTTAATAGTCTGCTATCATCATTATTCTTCTGATACTCTATAACAGCAATCTTAGATTTACTCCACTGCTGTCTACTATACCACCATTTAAGATCAAATGTATCTTTGAATATGTTCTTCTTAATATAGCCCCCATACTTGTCATATTGGTCCTTTGTGAAGTATAGCTCGATGGGGTTCATATATTACCTGTTGTCTTTGCATGTTTCATATCCACCGTCATGATGATCACGATGACAATTTACACATAAACTTACAAGTCCACCACATCGATAACATTCATGTTCATTTTCCCATACTGCATGTTCATTTGCTTCAAGTTGTGGTTCAAAGTTCTGACAAGGTTGTTCACCATCTCTAAAGTTTGCCATTGCTATCACTTCGTAACATCTAATGCGTACACTACATATCTATCGTATAGTGTAACATGCTTTGCTTTGCTTGGTATCTCAACAAGACGAGTTTTATTATCTGTTTCACGATACCACTCTGTATGTATAGCATATATTGTCATTTCTTTGACCCTCCAACACTGAAGTTATGTCCTAAGAATTGATTGCACATTACCCTACGTTCATAGAATGATCTGAACCCTGATGCTTTAATTGGTTCAAATGATACTACTGGTCTTGGGGTATCAAGTAACCTTAGCCAAAGCCTTGCACGCTCTAATGTAATGTGACGTTCATACTCTGAAAACCTCATCATGTATGTACCTCCAGAAGTTCTGGGTTCTCATGCATACTACCAATGATCTTTACATTACTATGACTTACCCACCAACCAAAATTGATGTAGTCCTTTTCTTCTGTGGCTGGATTAATCCTATAAGGATGATGTATAACCCAACATGCATGTCTTTTCATTACTGAACTTCTATACGTTATACCATCTAGTTCGATCTCCAATATATCCATATGATAGATCTCATCACCATCTCGATCTTTAATACCAATATATTGTAGTGGTATCATATTGGTATAGTATTGACTTAGGGTATCATCTTTACCAGATACATTAACAAACCCTCTTCCATCTGGACTTATTGTTAGTTGATCTCGTCCTAGCTCTTCAGCTGGAAACATCTTGTTGGCTCCTTCATGCCAAGCTTTAAACTTAATTGGTATTCCATTATTCATTTGCTTTTCCTCACTTGCATCTTATCTGAATACAACCCAATAGTACCTTTGAAGTTGTTATCCTCTCCAAAACAAATCTCGACGGTAAAGAATACCAATGGGATATATATTTTCATATTCTATACCTCATTTCACTTTCTTATTCTCTAATGTAGCTATAGCACCCTCACTATGATCACCTTGCTCAACTTTTCTAATATCACCAACTATACACTGATATGAAAATGCGTATCCAGGACCAAGTAATACTTTATCATGAAGCTCCTTCCTTATCCCTCGAGCATGTTTGAGTGCTGCTTTAATTCGTTTTTTGTTCATCACCAATCACCCACCAGTAGCTAGGACTATTACAACAATGTGATATTGTATCTATATGACATAATGTTAGCACATTTCCACAATGGTCACCACTTCGTATAGCATACTTCTCACGTCCACAATGTATACATGCTGCAATACAACATCCTTGGGTATTAGCTATATCCTTCTTATTCATAATACTACCTTCTTATTGGTTCTGAATAGAATACAGCAAGTGCTATACCTACTATACCACCTATCACACCAAGTATGAATAATGGTATAGGTAATTTGTATATCGTTATAAAGTTCATACACATTATTAATATGCATACTCCTGTTATTTGATACACATTCATTGCTGTATACTTTGTACGCTTAAGGTTAAAATATGTTAACATCGATGCACACGATGCTAAGTCAACCTTTGATTGATCACATGATCTTATTACTGGACATGTTGAACAATGTTCTTTTCTAAATCTATCTGCCACATTCATGGGTATCATCTCGTTTATTGTTGTTTATCTAATCATCTATCCTTTCGCTCCATGGATCAGTCCATCCACGTCGTTCTGCTTCTTCACCTGCATCACTACGACATTCATCTATTGTATCACCTTCAATAACAAATGAATCTTCATGTAGCTTACCACCATGTATTCTAAACTTCATGGTTATTCATCCACCTTATTCTTTTGTTCATAACCTTCACAATAACACACATTATCTTTGGCCTTCCCCCACCCAAACATTGGGTCACTTTTACATTCTGGGAATGTAGTTTTACAAGTAGTGCATAGATGTTTAAATGGACCATAGCCATGTGTACTTGCTACCATATTCATTGCTTCAACTTGAACATCCATTCTTTCTCTATCTGATATATTAGTTGTATCTGGATGAATTATCATGCAATTAGCAATTACTTCAAAGTGATGGTCCTTATAGAATATTACAGCTTCTTCCTTTGTTGTTACTTTATCTATATCAAATTCCATGGTCATTCCTCCATGTCTCTCCATCTATCATATGCCTCATCAATTCTACCACACATTGCCTCTTCAATTTTGCTATCAATATCATTGGGGCATGTAGCATGATCATAGTCACATGGACATTCATCATCGATAAGGTATTCACATTCATCACATATTCGTTCTGCGATTTCATCCTCCGGTCTATTACCAGGTATATCTGATGACGACATACCTGATGGTAAGTTATATCCTGTCATGATATACTCCATTATTTCTTTACATGTCCATAGTAGAAGCTACTCCACCAATAGAATGGCTTATCACAACAATGTGATGTAATGCTTAACATCTTCAACATCGATACTCCTGTGAAGTCTAATGTTGGTATCGAATGTTTTATCATCCCACAATTCTCACATATAGCTGTATCTATTGCACTTGAGTTAGTTATGTCTCTTTTATTCATAATCCTTTCTCCATAAATCAGTCCAAGAGTAGAAAGGGTTACTACAACAATGTGATATATGTGTTATGTGACATATCATTGTAGGGGTAACAGTAGCACATGCCCATTTCATTGCTCCACAACCACTACACCTAACTTTCCCATAGCTTCTCCATGGTAACTCTCTTAGCTGTTTCTTGTTCATGACTGACACCACCAGTACATTGGGTTATTGCAGCAGTGTGAAGTTTGACATAGTTGATCTAACATCGACTTCTCTGTCTCATGTAGTGTTGTACATGACCACTTAGTAGTTCCACATCCACTACATATAGCTTTACTTGTAACTGACTCATCGCGTAGTTGCTTATTATTCATGATGCTTTACGTCCTTTATCATCCTCTCGTATTCACATATCTCTTCCTTAGTCGCCTTATCACCATCCGGTATGGTAATGTACTCTCCTTCCTCAGTTTTAATTACTTGCCTTCCCATACTTATACCTCATATGTTGTTGTAAACTCTTTCCTAAGTCTACGATTAATCCTGTGCAACCTATTGCCTGCTTCTCTTATCCAGTTTAGATATGTATTCTCGAACACACGTCTAGGTATTACATCTCCTACAGCTAACATGGTATTTGTATGTGGATTCACTTTGATTACTAATACCGAATTATGTGATGTACAAACTGGATACCCTTTTAGATATTCTTCTGGTAGTGCAAGTGAAGATAATGCTTTAATATTAATGATCTCTACATTATCTTCTAATACGTCGGTTACCTTAATCTTGATTGACATTGTTCCTCCTGGTATTTCTTACATGTTCTCTATGTAAAGAGTTCTTCGAATACTTGCCACCTGTTATCCAATAGAGATGTGGATTACTGCAGCACTTAGCTTTCTGATTAACTTCAACTAATGATAGTGATGAGCTATGTATCCATGCTACTTCTCTACCACAGGTAGTACACATTGTATGAAACATACTAACCCCTCCAATGATAGTCTGGTCTTCTACAACATCTTGATGTATCATCTAATGTCATTATTGTAGGACGTCCAGGGAGACCTACCATACCATATTTCCTCATACCACATGTATGACATGTTGCAATGTCAAGATCTACCCAGTATAATTCTTTCAATTGCTTCTTGTTCATCCCATCCATCCTTCATGATCTCTTGCATCAACAACATCAGGTATATCTTCAAATGGTGTATTGGCAATAGCTGTTACTACTCCTGCTGTTGTGTGATCGAATACCATCTTACCACCATACTCTGATATATCGTATTGTGGATGTCCAAATGTTCCCATAGAGCTCTCTGCTTTATTACCCAATATCGTAACTACGCAGAGTCTTCCAGTTAACTCCCAACCAGATCGTTGGATCAACTGTCTATCTTCAGGTTCAAATTTCGTTACTAGAAACACCATATGTGTTCCATCATCTCGTACTTCTATTAGTTTACTTAATACCATATGATCATCTTCTTTTGTTACTGTACCAGTGATAATCTGGGTTACTACAACACCTTGATTGTTTATCTAACCACGTTAGGTTACTAGGGATTACACCCATTGTGCTATGCTTTTTCATACCACAATTATGACAGTATACTACTCCATAGATTATATCACTAATGCGCATATCTCTATTGTTCATGGATGCCACTTCGCATTTCTGATATGCATCATTCTCTCTCGTGGACTAAATAGATGATAGTGTTCTGGGGTAATATTATCTACATATGTATTACTCAGCTTCCAAGGACACTCCCATTCACCATCTATGCACATTAATCCCATACACCCATGAATGCATGCTGAATTGACATCCAGCAGTTCTGTGTCATCTCTCCACGGGCAGTTATGTCTTCCATGCATACAATCACTTCTTCTTCACAATGTTGAAGCTGATGCCTACTTTCTCACCATTAATCTCTACCCACTGGAAACCATTACTAGTTGCCAGTACAATTGTTTTCCCAGATGCTGAACTCCGGGTACTATTTATGTCGAACGGTATGGTTACCGTATTCTCTGTTTTGTTTATATCAAATTCACTCATATTATTTACCTCGTGTCATCTTGACACATGCACCAAGATGTGCATGAACGTGGCCAACGTGTCCTAACCACACACAATCTCGTATATGCTGTCTTCAGGGATAATGTCATATTGTCAGAAAGAGATGATAACCGACTCACCACTATCCCTGTTGGGTAAATGTTAATCTTCTACTATTCCATCTATTCCTACGATATCACAATGCTTAGTTGTCATATCAGGTTTAACTTTGTCGATACCAACAACTCGAGCAATACATTTCTCTTCATCATTAATCCATAATGTCTTTCCGTCATTGTATATTGTTCCTCTCATTATTCAACCTCCCATACTATCTTCGCCATCTCACTTGCAGGTATTACAAGTTTATCCCATGTTCCCTTAGTTCCTGCACATGCTACCCAGTTCCTGGACATGATCTCATCTTTATCAGTATTCCATTTCTCAAGTCCTGGAATATCTAATGGCTTCAAAGTAAAGCTTTCATATCCAGTAGGACCACCAAACAACTGGAATACTTCGTATCCATCCTTCAGGGTAATCTCATATTCAAGTTCTACTTCTTGTTCTTCTCCTGTTATACAATCTGTCCTTACTCCACTGATATTGTGTCTCATATTACTTCCTCGCTAAGCTATTTTTGTGTAACGATCTTGAATAGCTACCGTTATACACATCAACTATATCTCCATGTACATCACATACTATTCCTGCAATTGATACACCATATCTGACATTGAACATTGCAGTAGTACGTACTTCATCACCTATGTCATATGTCATTATAATTTACATCCTACAGTTCTGTTATGGTTACTTTTATGTCTAACGCTACAGCTTCAAGTAGCATTACGTTATCCTGTCCTTCATGTGTCATAGATAGTTCATAAGCTGATATAGCCTGTTCTAATACATAATACTGCTTTGGCTCAGCATCATCCCATTGTAGCTCAAACTTTCCTGTCTCCTTGTTTCTTCGTGCTAAGTAATAACTCATTATAACACAACCCATTCCATCATATAGTCATTGTTATCACCATATGTGAATATGATGAGCATATCATTCTGTATTCGATCAACGTCAATCTGTACTGACTCCATAGTTATTGCTACCTTATCTTCCACTAACTGCTTAGGTAGTATCATTCCAAATGAATCTACACCGACTATGACGAATCGTGCTGCATCTTTAAAGTCGTCAAACTCTTCATCTGTTGCTCGTCCTATTGTTATTGATTTTATCATTTGATCACCTATCTGGTTTCCAAAACTTCCTCATTTTATATCCGCATTCCAGTGTCATGTAGATTCCATCATCGACAACCTCTATCTCTGTAACTCGTTCCTTACGTTTATGTTTGAAGCAAAATGTTGTTATCTTTGTCATGTTACTAGTCCTCTATCAAATATGCACAATCATGTAGGGTAGTATTACATTGATTGGTTTCATCCTCACATTCCATAGTACATGCCCAGCAACATACATATACTCCATTGTCTATAAAGTCTTTGTTACACTTCTTAATTTGACAATATGGTATTGGCTTATCACTCATAATTGCTTCACCCTTACTCCATGCTTCGCTACGAGCTTAACAAGTTCGACTATCATACTTTCCATACTGGATATGATGTCATCAATACGTCCAAACCTTGCTGGTATATATGGATGACCTTCATCATTACATGTTATTCCCATTTGTTCGTATAGTGTACATCCATTACATGCTTCATTATCATCATCATATTGATCTGCATCATAGTGGAAATGACATAATGCACAAGTAGCACCATTAAGCCAACTATACTCTAATATCTCTGTCATCATATAGTGCTTATGTATTACTACCCATTTCATAAGGCTAACATACTCTGGAGTGTAACCTGCTACAAGCATCGCTTCCATATCTTCCTTAGTCCAAGGTTCAATGTCTTCCTCATTCATTCTTCTTCACTCCATATATTGCTACTAATACCTGGAGATAGTTTATCATATTAGTTACATTTGTCAGCAAATTATTTCTATTACTCCACAGTACCTTATGCCATGGTGATCCACGTATTCCGCATGGTGAACTTACTAACTGATTTAATGTACATAATCTACAGCCACAAGTAGTATCAGTAGCCTCACATAACGCACAAGTTTCACTATTAATACTACCACATGTTCTATTAGCCATTATACTTCTTCGTACATCTCTCCACTTCACCAAGCTCACATACTCAGGGGTATAACCTTCTTTAAGCATTACAAGCATTCGTTCTCTATCCATCTCTTATCACCTCTTCATACGTATGTGGCTTGCACCATCATACTATGTATAAAAGGGAAGGATACTATTATCCTTCAATTGTTGTAACACTAATATGATCCCTTAAGTCAGACTCATGCTTCATGTACCTCATCTCCTGTGATGCTGAATCCCCATTGTTTAATCTGGGTAATATCCCATTTAAACCTCATTCCCATTCTCAGTTCAGTAAGTCTTGTAACAATGTTAACCTTTGGTGATTCAATACCATCAAGCTTTAATGCGTGAACCATTTGTGTGAACATTTCCTGAGCTGCACTATCACTTGCCCAGTTAGTGTTAGGTACCCTCTTATATACCTCACCACATTTTCCACATATCAGTTCTTTGTTAAGTCTACTAAACCAATGAGTATGTAATGGTCCACCACATGTACAACGTCCCACAATGGGCTGCTTATGTAGTGATGGACCATACAAACTGTCACCAAACATGATGAACCTCAGTCACTATCGCTAAATGCTTCGAGTACCTTATCCACTTTATCATGGATGTTCATTCGTACACTCTTGCTGATGGTGTCTTCACCTCTCATGTTTAATGTGTATGAGATCTTCTCATTGTGTGTTAGTTCAAGTTCCAGCTTGACTCTCATGCTGTCACCTTAACTAACCACACTCTCTCCTGGGTATCCTTCTCCATCTTGAACATCTTGCCATACTGGACTGCTGCTCTGAATGTACTGTAGTTTACATCCTTATACCTGGCAACATTCACTTCTTTGACAACTTGAATTGCCGCAGATAGTAACAGTTTTGGCATCTTGGTCTCATTGAATACTCTCATGATATCCTTCCTGATCATATCAGAACTGACACCACTTGTATTCTTTGCACTCTTCTCCTTACTCTCCTTCTCGTACTTTGCGTACATATCTTTTAAGTTCTCCATTGTATTCATCTCCTATTGTACTGATGCTAATGCTATACATAAAAGTACAAACATAAATATGAGTGACCATATTACAATTCCTACTTGTCCTACTTTAAGACTCACTATATCATCTCCGGGTAATCTATGTATAGTATGATAGCCTCTCAACTATCATATATCTACCATAGGAGGATGTACTCATGATACATCCTCAACATTACTAACTACTTAACTACCAATTTGGTATATATTTTTTCTTCTACTGTACTAACAACACAAGATGTACATCCATCAATGTTGATATCACTACATAGCTCTTCTATTATCTTACTCATCTCCATTGCAGTATAGTAGTTTGATGTAATGTCTACTATAACTTTGTATTCTTTAATCTCATCTTCTTCCATAATCTATTCCTCTTCAACTTCAATCTTCTCATCACTAAACATAACTACCTCAGTCCTATGTCCATCTTCATCACGTACCATTACCTTTGTAACATTACTAGGAGCATCTCCTTCCTGTTTATACTGTTCTATCTGTATTCTTGCAACTTTATGTAGGTTAATTGTGCTACCATTATACGTCTTTCTCTCCATAACTTATCACCTCATACTGGTTTAAATTCTCCACCACAACCTTTGTGCCTCTGTCCTGGTTCCCACCATCTTGTAGGGTATTCCTCTCCACATTTATCACACTTCACAATTATTCTTTTATTATTCATCTCATCACCTCTTAGTTCACACCTAGTATCAATGCTACACCTGTTCCTACCATTATTGCTCCAGCAAGAAGTGCTAGTGTAAGTCTTACAAATATATTACTCATCTATCATCACCTCACATGGATCTTCTAACTCATCACATTGTTCTTCCAGATCATCTAACATATCAAAGTATTCCTGTGCTTCTTCGTTTGCCAGGGTAATAGATCTTATATACTCTTCATCTGTACACATAGTTCCTCACCTCATATTCCATTCTTTCATTACACTAATACAAGCTTTACAAGTAACATCACTATGCTCATTTGTAAACCATCTCCATCTCTTAGGATTCTTCATTCCACATACTGCAGTTTCACCTAAGTCTCTTGAGTAATGTACTTTCAGTACCATTAGTTATCACTCACTTGTCAAGTAATCCATAATAGTATTCATTAACTCTTCTTGTGCATTGTTATCATTGATATCTTTCTTTAACTGTTCCATAACTTCACCTAGTGTTATAGAACTTAATGCACCATGACGTTTGTCATCGGTTAATTGCTCTATCATATCACTCATAACTCATCACCTCTAATGCTCTACTTCTTCAACATACTGTATGCTCGTTCTCTCTTTTGTCATCTGTTCTACACATAACACAGATATACAATCATGTCTATCCTGTATTCTATAGTATGCTGTTACTAGATCTGAACTATCCAGAAACATCTCTGCAAAGCACACACCTTGATCTGGTCCCAATGTTCTAAGGAACTTCACTCTAAATGTTCTTTTCATGCTTTACCACCTTATAACCCAACCTTAATACTTATCTCATATACATCTGATTCCTCATCTGTATGTACTAACTTATAGTACCCATGATCTATAGAATCTGTAAGCATATCTCTTAACTGCTCTACTTCCATACTTCGTATGATATTCTTTAGTTCTTCTACTTGTTTACTCATACTTCACCATCTCTTGTTCTTTTGTACTCACTATACTTTACCTAATTTATAGTAAGTTCTGTTACTTAGTATATTATTTTATTAGTATTTAAGTGTTGTCATTTTAGTTTAATCAAAAAATAAATTATATGTATTTGTATTCTTCTACATATATTAAAGTATATTTTTATCAATTCTGGGGGGGTGTTTAGACACTATATTAATATAATCATTAACAATACAATGTTGTTAATAATTGTACACGAAACTTGAATGAGTGTAAATACATAAATAATACATCCTATTTAATATATTTAAACTATTACTCACAATTTTCAGTATCTATCAACTATTATCAATTCGTTCAACA
>LGOV01003516.1_pt1 | contig 56644 bp, 60 predicted proteins | sample 469881 | NCBI WGS metagenome assembly LGOV01 (sample SAMN03857199, study PRJNA290197) | marine sediment metagenome | biome: marine cold seep biome; feature: cold seep; material: marine sediment; isolation source: sample #5579, elevator 3A push core 41 containing 12 cm of sediment... ...
AAACAAAGTGCTTTGTTCTTTGCCTCATTACATTTTAATTTCTTCTCCGTTTTTTTTAACAAAAAAAAACCACTCGTAATTTACGAGTAGTTTTCTTATCTGATCAAACAAGCTATTACCATTTCTCATCTAAAACCTGTTCAACAAAAATCTTTGCAAGATCTGGATCAAATTGTTTTCCTGCCTTTTTTTGATTTTTAATATTATTTTCTCTTTCGTTAACGCTTTTTAATATTCAAAGGCATCATTAATCATTTTCAACCCATTAACATCTCCATAAACAAAAGTTAGTGCCCACTCTTCTTCTTTTTTAATTACTTTTTTTTATAAAAAAAGATTACTCTTAAATCTAACTAAGAGTAATCTCAATTTTATTCGCATTACTTAAAAAGATTAATGATAATTAGTAAAATTGCCGCTCCTACAAACGCTACAAAGATACTCCAAAGATTAAACCCCGTTACACCCGTACTTCCAAAAAAATCAAAAACAAACCCTCCGAGCATTGCTCCTAGTATACCTACAACTATATTTTTAATTAATCCCATATTGTTATTATTTTTTGTTAATATACTTGCAAGCCAACCTGCTAAACCACCTAAAATAATCCATGAAAAAACGCCCATATTTTAATCTCCTTTCCTTCGTACCAAGTATACTCTTATATTACCCACTATTTATCTAAGAATCCATTTGATTCCATAAAATTCACCTTATATTTAAAATTATTTTTTTTTCCTTATGCGTTATGATTCTCTTCACAATAATCTGTTCCTTGAAAATTTCGGATTAATTTCAATTTTCTTTTTTCCATTAATTCTAGGGCTTCTTTCCCTGAATACCCAAATCCATTATAACGTGTAACGCAGGCATCTGCAATAATATCAAATTCTTTCTCATTAATTTTTCCTGTAATCACACCTTCGCAATCTTCATCAATTATCTTTTTTGCTAAACTTATTCCTGATAAATTTACCTTGTTTTCAATTACTTTCACACTTGAATCCGTTGTGTTCACAATTTGTAAATATTGACATGATTCAAACTTTTCAGATACGCTATTTTCTAATTTTTCCCCCGTAGATGCAATTGCAATATTCATTTGATCTCCTTATCATTTTTTATTGTTATTATATCAATTTTAGCAACTTTTACATAGCTTTTTTATGTTATTCATCTTATTGTATCTTTTATCTTGAAACCATTTTTTCTATTTTCAACCTTACTTTTAAAAAATAAAAAAGCCCTCTCCAATCCATATTATTTTCAACACTTAATCTAACTATCTCTACTCCTCCTTATTTTAATTGCTTATGTTTTTTGATTAATGCTATCATTCCTATGATTATAAAACTCAGTAGTCCAAGAACAATAAAGAAATACGAAAATGGAATTAGAAAAAAGGGTTCAACCAATCTTCCATCTGCCGCTATTTCTGATCCAATCATATTATATGCTAACCCACACCCTACTCCAATTAATAACAACACTATTGAAACACTATACTTTTTCATAATACTCTCCTTATTTTTTATTTATTTTTCATCAATATATTCAAGAATATCTCCTGGTTGACACTCCAATGTTTGACATAATTTTTCTAACGTCGAAAAACGAATCGCTCTTGCTTTTCCATTTTTTAATATCGAAAGATTTGCCATCGTTATTCCCACTTGCTTAGACAGTTCTGTCATACTCATTTTCCGTTTTAATAACAACAGATCAATATTTATTTTTATTCCCATAATCCCACCTAAACCGTTAAATCATTTTCTGATTTTATTTCAAGTGCCATTTTCAACAATTCTTGTAAGACTTCTGAGAAGATAGCAATTGCAATACTTGCAAAAATAATAATCCCTCCAATAATCATAATCCAAGACTCTAGTACATTTTGGAAACCTAAAGAAAACAAACTAATCCCATAAAGAAATGCAATCACAAATCCACATTGTTCAATCCGTTTTAAGGTCTTAATTCCTAATTCAGAAAAGGCTGTTTGCTTTTCAATATAATCAATTAATTTTAATCCTTGGAATAAAGCAAAATAAAAAGGCAATGTCGTTAAATAAATACCGATTAATATTGGAATTTTCAAATAGTGATCACTTTGATTGAATTGAACCATTGTTGCTACTTCTTTTGGTAACCAAAAGATACAAACCAACAGAATCACAAACCCGATTATTCCAATCGCAATTTTTAATATTCCGGTTTTTTTCATTTCCATAATTCTCCTCTCTTTTTTTTCTATTTTAGCACATTATTTATTGTTTATCAATAAATAATTATCGTTTAATAATAAATAATTATCGTTTAATAATAAATAATTAAGTTCTTCTCCGACTTTATTTTTAAACCGTTTACTTTTAAATTAATTAACTAAACTCCTTAAAAATAAAAACAGGTCTTACTCCTTAAGGAGTAAAACCTGTTTTTAACTTATTTATTATTTAATCAATCGAATCCGTCCAATTAATGGTAATTCTTTTGTTTTTCCATTAATTGCATTAATGATCCCCATAATTGCCAATACCAAACAAAAAATGCCTCCAATTGGAAGTATAATTAACCATCCAATAATTGGTATAATCGTACCTACAATCCCAACTGCTAGAGACAATAATAGTAAATTTAAGCCTTGATTTGCATGAAATTTTCCAAATTCAGAATCTTTATCAACAAGGAGTGGTACAAAAAAGATAAAATATGCAATCACTCCCATCCATTTATTCTTTTCTGCATCACTTTGATTATTATAATTATCCATTCTTATTCTCCAATTTCCTATTCTATATTCTATATTCTCTACTCTATATTTTCTAAATCATCCATACCATCAAAAAGATTATCCATCGAAACATCAACAAACTCAACATTTGCCGGTGGATTAAATAATGCATCATCAATATTAACATTAGCTTCAATATGTGTAACTTTTGATGACATAATCACTTCACCATTTTGAACTAATTCATATTTCAACATGGTACCATATTTCTTTGATAACCACATGGATGATTCAATGTTTCCTGATTCATCAACTTCTGTCGTTTCGATATAAATAACGTCTTCTCCATCTAGCACTTCGTTACGCGCAATAATATCTTGGGATACAGTTTCATCAATTACATCTGCATAGCTTGGCATCATCTCAGATTCATCTATCTCATCATCGTCTGTTTCACTATCTAAAAATACATAACCCGTTGATTCCCCATCTTGATACTGATAGGTTTTGCCTTCGTTTGCATTATAAATCGTAATATTTTTTCCTAATTCAGGACTTTCAATCTCCATGCGCATATTATCGCCTTTTAAACAAGTTTTAGATTTTGAATTCATGCCCTCGACGCCAATTGTTTCTGTTTCCATAATTAAACTCTCAGGGATTTCTAATTTTAAAGATTCCAATAACTCAATCCCTGTAAGATTTGTATCAATTTCTTCTGTTGTCGTTTGACTATTATTTTCACCCGAACATCCAACCAATAACAAAACTAAAAAAGCTGAAAATAAAATCACAATTTTCTTTTTCATTTCTTTCTCCTTTCAATTTCAATTTATTCAATAGCAACACAAAATTATCTTTTATCACCTCATTTTCTATTTTTGTTCATTGTTAATATCCCTTTTTATATTTAACCATTCTTCTTTTACTTTAATTATAAAAACTTCCTCTATAATAATCAATATACCACGTGTCATTGCAAAATAAACCTTCGTCACTTCTTTTTTAAATAAAAATGACTGAAGTCATTCTTAGAACAACTACATTCGTTCTAATTTTCTTTCAGTCTCATTGTTTATAAAATTTTTGGAATATCTATTTTTGCTGCAAACCCTTCGTCCTCATCTGTATGATAATGAATATTCCCGTTAATCATCTTTAATCGTTGATCAATCCCATTGAGCCCATTCCCTTTTTTAAGTAACGTACTTCCGCATCCGTTATCCATCATTAATATCTCAATTCTAAAATTGTTATCCTGAATGGATAATAATAATTCGGTTGCTTTTGAATGCTTAATACAATTCGTAACCAATTCTGTACATATTTTTTTTATGACGTCAAACATTTTTTCATTCAATTGATAACAAATCCCTTTATAATAAAAATTTATTGCAATTCCTGCTTGTTCAAGCGGTTCAAGCATACAAGATAGTTCTTTTTGCAATTGCTTTCCTGTATAATACGATTCTTTATTCCCCTTGCTATTAATACTTTTCATCTGGGAAATCCCCATATCAGTTGAATATATTGCATCTTCTAATGCTTTTTTACTTATTTTTTTGTTTTTAATTTTATATAATTGGGATACCTCTAGTAATTTTATTGTAACCACTAATGCGTGTCCAATAATATCATGTAATTCTCGTGCAACATAGGTTCGCGCTCCAATTCGTGAGGTTTCTTTTAATAGTTCGATCTTTTTTTCTAATTGTTTGTTCTTTTCATCCAATATTCTTTTCTTTAAAACCAATTCATCTTCAATGATTTTATAATCAGTAACATCTCGAAATGTTACTAAATATTGTGTTTCTTTAAAGGTTAATACGGGTTTTAAATACACCAAAAAATACTGGTCTTTATATCTTATATTTTTCTCGCGTCCTATTTTATTTCCTATACTTGTAATTTGATTCTCTTCTAACGCTTCTTTCATTCGTTCTAATGCTTTTTCATTAAACAAATAATTAAGCTTTTCATTTACATAAATCACATCAAATCCAGAATCTAATATTCCAATCGGGGTATCTAATTTCTCCACAATTTCATGTCTCATAATCGGTGATATGTGAAAGAATTCATACTTAAGTGTCACATAAACAAAAAGAATACTTGACCAGGTAAACACAATAGGGGTTACATCAAATACAATTGAAAACGAAAATGAAAATAAAAACCCTTGCAAAATTTTTGAAACATACAATAAATTAAGAACGATCGGAAATATGATTCCTGTTGCAGCTAAATATTGATACACTTTTCCCTTTTCGTCTAATTGTGCTTTAAATTTAAGAATGCAAAAAAAGGACCCTACTAAAATAAAACCGTATTCAATCACCATATGAACATAAAACAATGGTCCAAACGTATCCCCATAAAAATCATACGTTTGATAAAATAAATAGTGCCTAGGATTCGTTAATATAATTAAAAATTGTATTAATGCCAAACCATAAATAAATACTTTCATTTTTTTACCAATACGCTGATCTTTATAATAAGCATATCCAAATTCAAAAAACGAAACTTCTAACATACAAATACACGCATAGTATGCAACGATAAAACTCCATCTTATATTTTCTGATGGTGCAACAGTTTTAAATATTTTAAATACCATCCAACCAATCATGCTTATTTGCATTACAAAAAAAGCTTTGAACGCTGTATTTGGCTTGACTTTTAAAAATAAAATCATTAAAAATATAATTGCAATTATGATTGCAATTATATGAACAATTGTAATTGTTGTAATTTCAAGCTTTAATCGTTGCTCCATTACTTATTTCCTTCTTCTTATTCTATTCCGTTTTCTACTGCGTACAACGCGAGTTGCAACCGATCTGAAATATCAAGTTTTTCATAAATTTTACTCACCTTATTCTTAATCGTTCCTTCTGAATAATTCAAAATTCGACTAATTTCTTTATTACTTTTTCCATTTACAATTAGTCGTACAATATCGATTTCTTCTAATGAAATAATCTCAGTATATGAATGGGTATGATGGGTCCTATTTTTAAATTCATTAATCATAATTTTTTTCACACTATTATGCATTACTGTTAATCCATACTGAACACATTTTATTGTGCTAATTAATTCTTCACAACCAATATCTTTTACAATATATCCATCAGCTTTTTTAATAAACGCATCAATAATATTTTCAGTATTTTCAAAAGTCGTAAGAATAATCACTTTAATTTCAGGATGTTTTTCCTTGATTATTTTAAGCGCTGAAATCCCATCAATCTCTGGCATTTCAATATCCATTAATATCATATCTGGCTTGTTTTTTTCACAAGAAGCAATCACTTCTTTACCTGTTCCAACCATATCCATTACATTTATTTCTGAATCTATACTAATAATCTTCCCTAATGTTTCTCTTAATAAAACTTGGTCATCTGCAAGTATTACATTAATCATTTTTTTCGCCATAATATTCCATATATACTGAAACCGCCTTTCTTACATCTCTCAAATTGTCTTTTGCTTCTATAATAATTTCTCCTAAATTTTGTTGCATTCCTTCATTTTTATTTATTTCAAATTCGATTCTTTTCTTTAATTCACTCATGGATTTTTGTTGTGTTCTAGCAATTTCTTCAAGTAATACATTTATTTCATTTTCTTTTTCTAAACGGTATACTTTTTTAGAATAGTCGACTAATTTATTATTTATTTCTTCACTTTTAATCTGTTGAATTTTTAATTCTTCTAATATTTCAATTCTCTTTGAAATATCTGTAAATGTAATAATACTTCCAGAAGAAACGCTATTATTTTTTATTTCTTTCTCCCCATAAGAAAAATAGCGATATCTATTTTCATCGTGATATTGAATCACCTTATCCGAATAATCTGATAGTTTTATGGTTTCGTTATTAAATATATTTTCGATCTCATTCATATTAATTTGTTTAATTTGTTTAAAAAAATCAGCTTTTTCTGCTTGATTATTGCGATAGATAATTTCTTTATTATTATTAATAATAAAAACATAATCTTGAATTGAATCTTTAATATTGAAAAACGCCGACGACATTATGTGATATGGAAGAAAAAAATAAGTAATTAAACTTAATATAATCACAAACATTACATATAATCCTAATTCGTACACATCTATAGGCGTATCTTCTATCATCATCAAATACAAATAACCAGTCAATGGTATGATCATCATTAATACCATTATGCCTCCAAATTTTTTTGATTTTCCTATTCCAATGATATTATTTTCTTTTGCTTCTAAAAAAAACAAACGCATGATCGTTCCAATTAACAAAAGAAGAATTACTCCAATTATTCCCTCATATACCTTTGTATACTTAATTACATCAAATGTGTAGTGTTCAATATATAATGACGTGTTAACCATCCCCAAAATAAAAATGACACTCAAAGCAGGATATATCCCTTTATTCAGTGTATTATTTTTATTGATCACACAATATTGTGTCACAACATATTTATTAAAATAATCAATCATCATCAAACATATTCCTAAAAAAATTATTGTCTCTAGTTTTTTAATTCCATAACCAATTTTTTCCGATACGATTACTTTTTCTACAAATCGTCCCAACACTAAAATTTCTATGCAAACATAGATTACCATACTATAGTTTTTACCCATGCTCGTCTTATTTTTGTAAAAACTTAACATCATGCTAGTAGTTATTACAATTAACAAAAATGTTAAAAAAATAATACTAAAAAATTGCTCCCATGAATAATATCGACCATCTCCCATTTTTTTCTCCAATACATTATTGTATCTTATACTATATAAAAATCCTCCAGTCTTGTCAAAAAATAATTGCTTTTTATAGCATTCTTACTTTTAAAAATACCATTCTTTGCAATTCATTTTCTTGTTTTCACTAAAAAAACAAGAAAACCAATCCTGGTTCTCTTGTTTTTGGATTAAAATAATAGCTTTTGTTATTTTGACATTGGACATATGCGATTAAACTTATTAATCTTTGCAATTCCCGCACAGGTTGTCCCGAAAAAATAAAAAGGGTTATTTTTTATACAATCTAAAATCCCCTGTTCTGTTCCATTTGCAAGGATTGTTCCTGTAATTAATAAAACATCACTCTCATCAATTAGTTTCTTGGTTTCACTTAAACCATCTAAAACCTTTACTCCATGTTTTTTTGTTCCAACGGTATCTGGGTTTAAATCAGTAATCATGACCTTGTTTTCTCCCACAACTCTCACACACTCTTCAAGAATTGCAGGTTGATATCCAATAATTCCAATTCGACATAATCCATGGTTTTTCACAACCTCTTCAACCATTATTTTAGCACATTCCTCAGGTTCATTATTGATACAATGAATGGTATTGTTAATTTCTCCTAAACTACTTAACAATGCATTTAATGTTGCAACTTGTAATGCATTATTTCCGACACGATCTTTCGGCAATTCTAAAATATCCTTTATCTTACCAGAATACATAATCGGATCCCCAGTAAATGCTTGGCCTTTAAACCCATTAATATCCGCTTGAAGAAGAACTTCTTTTCCTCTTAATAATGGAAAATCTTTACGATCTGGATTTCCAATCGCCTCTTCATTTTTTAATCCTCGACTACTAATATGTATCTCTACTAAATCCAATTCTTGATGTTTTTCTAAAATATTTTTTATCGCATCGTGGCAATTAATAAAATTCATATAATACCCCTTTCATCCCTCTTTTTTTCCTAAAATATTTCATTTATATCTAGGTTAATGTGTCCTTGAAAATCAACACTTAATCACACCTTTTAATTTCTTTTTTCAACGTCAATTAAAAGCACACCGATAACACTAACGAATAATGACATACTATACCACTGAAAAAATGATAAATTACATATTATTTTAAATACTAAAAATTGATTGTGGTATCAAAACTCAAATCATGCTATTTAGCATACAATATATTGATTTTAAAACGAGATTTCAGTCAAAATATTGTATGTAAATCCTATCAAAATTACTTTTGACACCCTAACCAAAATTATAATTCTGCCCTAAAACTTTCCTTTCAAAGGTCACTTATTCAACATAAACACTCAGAAATTCCCTAAGCATGCTATTATTTCATTATACCACGATTAATTTTCAATACAAGATTTCATTAAAATAAATCTCTCCCTTATTTAATCAATTTTTCATCTTCAATCTCTTTCGTTATACAGTAGCGGGGGCTGCAGAAGATTTCAACTTCTTTCCCTAGTATTATATCCATAACACAAACCTTCAAACACATGATATATTGTTTTTTAAGTTTAGCACACCATATATAGCGTCAACTTGATTTTTTATTCATTTTTGTCATTTTATTATACACATTAAATACTAAAAATCTCAATCATACTCTTACCATTTTTTAATTTTTAAAGGCGCCATCCTTCTGCTTGACTTCTAACATCTATAAACCGCTTATACACACCTTTTTCCTTGATTAATTGATCATGTACCCCACGTTGTACAATTTTTCCTTGATCAACAACCAATATTTGATCTGCATTTTCAATCGTAGCCAATCGATGCGCAATAATAATAATGGTTTTGCCTTTTACCAATTCTGAAATTGCCCCTTGTATTTCCTGTTCATTTTCTGGATCAATATTGGCTGTTGCTTCATCTAAAATAATAATCGGCGCATCTTTTAACATTGCTCTGGCAATTGAAATCCGTTGTTTTTCTCCTCCAGATAATGTCGAACCACCCTCTCCAATCATTGTCTCATATCCCATTGGTAAGTTACTAATAAACTCGTGGCATCGAGCTTTTTTAGCAATTTCAATAATGTCTTCTTTCCTTGCATCGGGTCTTCCAAATTTAATGTTATTTAAAATCGTATCATGAAATAAATATACCTTTTGAAAAACCATGCTCATATTTTCTAATATGCTATCACAATTCATTTTTTTTATATTAATCCCTCCAATTAAAATTTCCCCAGAATCAACATCATAAAAACGCGCCATTAAACTACAAATTGTTGTCTTTCCACTTCCTGATGGTCCCACAATCGCGGTTGTCGTATCTGGATTAATTTTGAAATTAATCTTTTTTAAAATTGGTTGAGAATCATACTTAAAAGTAACATTTTTAAATTGAATATCATGCTTTTTCAATACAATATTCTTTCCTTTTTCATCAATATAGCGAACTTTTTTAATCGCATCAACCTTATCCATCGTCGCATCAATCATGCTTAATACATGAACGGCATTGCTTATTGTTTCAACCTGTCCAAAAATCACAAATGAAAAAACCACAAACATCATCATTGTAGCAATGTCCATTTTGCCATTTAACGCAAATATAGCTACACTAAAAACGATCCCCGCTGATGTCAATCTTAAACTTAGCAAATGCAAACAATTGTTGGGTACAAAATTTTTCTCTATTTTTATATTGATTCTCTTACTCTCTGCAAAAGCTTTTTTAATTTGTCCTGTCACAATACCTTCTTTAGCAAATGCTTTGGCTGTTGGAATCCCTCGAACATATTCAATAACTGCTTTGATCATCTTTTCTTGTGCTAATTCATGTATTTTTGAATTTTTTCGACTAGTATATCCAATTAATTTCAAAGCTAAAGCTGATAGAATCATACCAATAATGGCAATTAAACCAACCCAAATATTATAAATCATTAAAAATATAATCATAACCGCAGCACTAATATAACCATTAACTACTATGTCAATCATCTTCATACTATACATTTCTAGATAACTTAAATCTGAAGTAATCGCTGTGGTTAATTCCCCTGCATTGTTTTTTTCAAAAAAACCAAGAGATACTCTTTTTAATATTTTCCCAATTTTCAAACGCTCTTCTGCCGTTACCTCATATGCAATACTATCTTGATTTAATGCCCGAAAATATGACATTAAAAAACGTCCTAAAACCATTAATACCATAAAGCCTGTAACATACCATACATCTATTAATGGAATCTCAATCTCTCCTCGATTCTGCATTAAAATCATTTGAAAAATATATACAACAGCCATTATTGGCATCGCTATGAAAATCGCATTAAAAAAAGAATAAATTGATCCAATATACAATCGTTTCTTTCGTTCACCTGTCCAATTTATTATCCGTTTGATGGTCTTAATCATTGTGATAGCCCCCCTTTAATTCCCCGATTTTTAGTTCCAATATGGGCTTTCCACATCGTTTGATAAAACTCTGATCTCTCTAATAATTCTTCTTGTGTTCCTTGTGCAAGCACTTTTCCATCATTTAATAAAATAATTTTATCTGCATTTTTAATTGTTGATAATCGATGTGCAATCACAATTAAGGTTTTGTTTTTTGTTAATACTTTTATGGATTTTTGAATTTTATCCTCATTTTCAGGATCAGTAAATGCGGTTGCCTCATCAAGAATAATAATTGGCGCATTTTTAAGAATCGCCCTTGCAATCGCAATCCGTTGTTTTTCACCGCCCGATAATTTATCTCCTGCAACTCCAGCTTCTGTATCGTATCCCGCTTCTAGTTTTTCTATAAACTCATCACAACATGCCGCCTTTGCCGCTTGACGCACTTCTTCATCACTTGCATCACAATTTCCAAGTCGAATATTTTCTTTTAATGAACAATCAAATAAGAAATTATCCTGTGCTACAAAACTAATCATCTCCGCTAATTGCTTCAAAGGAATTTTTTTAATATCTTGTTCTCCAATCATAACCTTCCCTTTTGTTACATCCCAAAATCGTGCAATTAATTTTGCAATCGTTGATTTTCCACTACCTGACGGCCCGACAATCGCTGTAAATTGAGCTTCTTTAAATTCTAAATTAACATCTTCTAATATCAATACCTTTTCATCATAACCAAAAGAAACATCTTCGATTGAAATCTTATTATTTTTTAAACTTACGTTATCTTTAGAATCCTTTAATTCCTTAATTTTAAGATAATGATTCGCATCTCTCACCGCAAATTCAATCGCTTTTCCATCATTAACAAATTGTACAAAACTTGTTAATGGTCCTATAATTCCCATTGACAATATGATACACATCATATAATCAACCGGTGCTAATTCCCCTATACAGTATAAATAAAGGCCAATTGGTAATGTTCCAAGCAAGGATGTCGGTAAAATCGCCCCTCCAAGATTCAATGCCTTCCATGTACTCCTAAACCATTCCAACGTATAATCACGAAATGAGGTCACGGCGTTTTCAAACTTATCATAAGAAGCACTGGCTTGATTAAAAGCCTTCACCACTTCAATTCCCTCAACATATTCAACCATGACACTATTTACATGACTGCTAGCTACCATATAATCCTGATACTTTACACCAAAACCTTTCATACTTATTTTATATACAACCACCGCAATTAGAATGTTAATAGTTGCAGCAATTGCCATTTTCCAATTAATACTTATTAAATATATAAAAACTGCAATTGGTATCATTAGATTGGATAATCCTTCTGGTATCATATGCGCAAGTGGCAATTCAATGGTTTCTACCCGATCAACGATAACACTTTTCAATTGCCCAATTTGCTCATTTAAAACTGTACCAAGAGGCGCTTTCATTAATCTTTTTGTAATCTCAAGACGCATTTGCTCCAAAATTGTATATGCTGATACATGAGATAAAGTAGTTGATATTCCATAAAATCCAATTTTTATTAAATGCCCTAACACACTTATCATCGACCAATACACAACCATGTCAATTGTTTGTGTCCCTTCAAAAAAAGAACGTATGATCTGATAAGCTCCAAAATATGGAATCATACTTCCTGCCACACTGATGAATGCACATAAGACTGATCCCATTATTTTTCCTTTACAATTTTTCGCAAAAGAAAACACAATTTTTATCCAATTCTCTTCTTTCATTATTTTCAACTCCTCAATAAATTACTATTTTTCCTCAAAAAAAATAGCTAGTTAGCATTAGCTAACTAGCCTTAGTATATCTAAGATTATCTTTTTTTTCTACTCCATAACTTTCATAAATACTCCATTTAGACATTTAATTTTCGATACTTTATCGGCGTTTCTCCAATCTGACTTTTAAATGCAGCTGAAAATTTACTAGCATTATCATATCCCATTTCTTGTCCAATTTCCGCAATGCTTTTTTTTGTTTTTATAACCTCAATCGCAGCCGTATTCATCCGATAGGCTTTCATATAGGCATAAATCGAAATGCCATAAACACCTTTAAAGCAAATTTTCATAGATGTCAAAGGAAAATCAAATTTTGTTGATAGTTCATTTAACGTATAATGATTCTCCAAATGTTTTGTTAAAAAGCTTGTCATTCTTTTAATCTTTTCCACTTGTTTTTTCGAAAAATATTGCCGTTCTTTTTGATTCTGAGGAATATCAAATTTTATTAAAAAAAACAATAACTCTAATACTTTAATTTTAAAATAGATCTCATGTGATTCTTTTGGCACCGCATAAAGTCCGGAAAAAATATGATTAATTTCTATCCCCGCTCGAATAATAAATGGTTTTGTATCTGAACAAAATTTTTTCTTTAAGTCTTTTAAATTAATCTGAAATCCTTCTAAAGCTGTATTTAATGATTTATTTGCTAGATTAATATCAATTGCAATGGTTATCCCTTGAAAACATTTCAAAGGAAAACTAAAATTATTGGCATGATTTGCTCGCGTATCAATCTCCAAATCTCCCGTTTCCATATACATATATCGATTATCGTCTAACATCCATTCTAAACGGCCTTCTTTACAATGCGAAACACAAAAATAATCATTCATTGTTTGAAATTCTGAATTACATTGTTCCATATTAAAATCATTGTAGATTATTGTTACCCCAGTAAATACATCATAAAAAGTCATTCTTCCTTGGCCTGTTGAATCAAGAACCTTGTATACTTCTTTTTCTTGATTCTTAGAAACATTAACAACATTACAACCCATATCAGTATTTTCATCCATCATATCTTGTCACCTGTAAAAAATGCCATTAATTTTTTACGTCCAATTTCATGCAGTTGATACTGTTCAACCACTTTCCCTTTTTCCAAATGGAATACATTGCTACAACAGGTTAAAATAAATTCTGGATCATGTGTAATAATAAAAACCGTTTTCCCCATTTGTTTAAGTTTTACAATAACCTCTGACACTTCTTTCATATGTCGATAATCTAATCCACTCGTTGGTTCATCAAGAATAATGATCTCGCACTTGGAAGCAACCGCTGATGCAATTGCAACTCTTTGTTTTTCACCACCCGATAAAGAAAATGGATGCGAATCTTTTAAGGACACTAAATCCAATTGTTTTAATACTGCAATGATCTTCATATCACTGGCATTATCCATACTTAATCGTACTTCGTCCATTACACTTTCAGTAAATAACTGATGATTCACATCTTGCATAACCATATAACAGATTTTTAATCGTTCTTTAGATTTTAAGACTCTTTCTCCTAGTATTATTTCTCCTTTACACTTTTTTTCCAAACCACACAAGCATCGAGCAAAAGTCGTTTTTCCTGCACCATTATGCCCAATAATCGCTGTTATGCTCCCACAAGATACGGATGCATTATCAATTCTCAACACTTCTTTTTCACCTTTATATTTAAAATGAAATTGATTTATTTCAATTCTTTTATGCATAACTTTTTCTGTATTTTTTGCATGCTTATCTTGATTAAACCTCATCCTACTTTGACGCAATCCCATATGATTAAGTTGTTCTTTTGAGAGATTAAAAAACACATCATGAGAATAATCTTTCATTATTTTTCCGTTTTTTAAATAAATCACTCGATCTGCAACTTCTCTTAAATAGTATAAGCGATGTTCTGCTATAATTACCGTTTTTTCTTGTTGTTTCCAACCTTTAATTAAATCCTTTAGATCCTGAATTGATTCCATATCTAAATTAGAAGAAGGCTCATCTAAAACCATTATTTGAGGATACATCGTTGCTACACTCGCACACGCAATCTTTTGTTTTTCTCCACCTGATAACGCAAAAATACTTCTTCCCATTAAATCTTCAATTTTCATTTCCTGTGCGCTTTTTTGCACACGCTGTTCAATTTCTTTTTTTGCGATTCCCATATTTTCGCAACCAAAAGCAATTTCACTCGTTGTATCTACGTTAAAAAATTGACTTCTTGGATTCTGAAACACCGAACCAACAAAAGAAGCCGTATCATAAAGTGGAAGTTTTGAAACATCTTCACCTTTTACTTTTATTTCGCCTTGTATTACTCCACCACAATAATGCGGTATTAATCCATTGATTAACTTAGTAATGGTTGTTTTTCCACATCCCGATTCTCCACAAAATAAAACTACCTGTCCTTTGGGAATCACAATATTGATATCATTCAAACTCTTTTCGTTATCATTCTCATCTTTTTGTTCTATATAAGAAAAGGATAGATTTTTTATTTTTATCATCTTCTTTAAACTCCTTTTCTAATTTTAATATCCTATTTTACTTGCAATAAAAATAATCCATCCTATTAAACAAAGAAAAATAAAGATAAAATCCATTCCAGAAAAACCAATTTTACAAATGTTCGTTCTTCGAATTGGTTTTCCTAATCCCCTTGTCAATGCTGCCGCTGATAGTTCTTCTCCAATTTTTACGGTTGAAGTTATTAATGGAACTAAACGATATTCCATAATTGCACTTGGTTTTCCTCCACCTAAACGAATCCCGCGCATTTTCATTGCATCATTAATCGCAAAATATTCTTCTCCAATTGTAGGAAAAAATCGAAAAATTACCGACATTGGAATAATAAATGCCATCGGTAAATGCATCCGTTCCATTGCCGCTACAAATTCACTAACCGTTGTTGTTGAAATTAAAAAATAACCCATCATAATTCCTGGCATAAATCGTGATAACATACCACTAATTGCTAAAATTAAAAATTTAAACAATCCCATTGTATTTGGAACTATAAAAATTTCTGCCATATAGGCACACGTATAAACTCCCAGATAAAATAATCCTCCTTTAAAATTATGTGTTGCTATCAATAAAATAAAAGGAATAAAACAAAGAACCGGCTTAACAATAGTCATATAACCATTATTTCCACCACCAATTACAACCGTTGTAATAGTAAAAATCAATAACAACTTTGTTCTGGGATCTAAATTTATTCCGTTTCTATTTTCAATTCCTTGAAGCATTATTTTTTTCATTATGCAATGCCAGCTTTAACAAAGTGTTTTTTTAATAATTTTTTACCAATAAATCCGCCTAATATTCCAAAAACAAAACAAGATACCAATAAGAAAAACAAACTCCATGTTGGTATATAACTCATCAAAGCATTAGCATATTCTTCGCCATATCCAGGAATTAACGCATTATAATATTGTTGACGATTAATAAACATTGGAATAAAATTACCAATAAGCCACATACTAAATACACCATGTGCTAAGATATCATATTTCAAGCTTTTATAATGACCCGCTTTTAAGATACGTTCTGCTAATAATCCAAATATAATACTACTCGGTATCGCCCATATCCCCATTCCCATGATTCCCATAAGCACTCCACAAAGTATTGCCATTAAAAATACCATCCCTGGTTTTTTTGTCTTTGTGAGCATTAACATAAATGGAATACCACCAATTAATGGACAAAGTGCTGTTAACATTGGAATAAAAACAGGAATATATCCTAGCATTGCAACCCCCATACATAAAACAAAATAAATTGCCGTATAAATCCCAACATTAATCAAATCTTTTGCTTCTAACTTATTTTTCATTTTTCTCCTCCAATAGTTAGCTTATGCTAACCGCTGGATTGATTCTATCATTCTTTTATTCTGTAAGCAACTCCATTTAGACAATTATGACCCATTTGGACAATCATTCCTTAACACTTTATCACCTAAACAAATATACTATTATCTATTACTCCTTCCAATTTTTCACACTTCATACTAATTTATTTTTCTAATGTTTATTCGATTACTTCATATCTTGCAATTATAACTATATTCTTGCGTGAAAAATGAAAATTCAGTTTTCTCTTCAAAATCAACTTAAACTTCTTTCTTCTTACTCTTTTCTTCCAATAATTTCATCATCTTTTGAGCCGTTTCACTTCCTGCATTCTGATTTTGCCCTGTAACAATATTTCCCTCTACTACTGTTAAATTTGCAAAAATATCTTTACATGCTGTGTTACTGATAAATTTAGCTCCGGTTTTTCTTAGTTCCGTTTCTGGATGCATTGGCGTGCCTTCAATTTTCAATTCTTTAATTTGCTTGTTTGTAACGGCTGTCATTTTTTTATCTTTTACCAACGGCTCTCCGTTCACTTCTTTAGCTTTTAAAAAGCCAAGTGCACCATGTCAAACAGAACCAATAATAATTCCTTTAGCGTTAGCTTCTGTAATCTTTTGACCCAATACCTCACTGCTTCCAAGATCATAAGCTGCGCCCCAACCTCCAGCTATAAAAATCAGATCATACTTTGTGAACCTAAGATCATCAATTTTTAATGAATTCACAAACTTTTTTTGAAAATTTTCATCCCTTAAAAATTGTTTATCCTCAGGCGTTGCCAAAGGATATCTCAAACTAATCGGATCTATTGGTATAACTCCCCCTTCAATACTTCCTAGATCCACATCCATATTTCCATCTAAAAAAGCGTAATAAGGCACCGTCATTTCCGAAGAATAAACCCCTGTTTTCTTTTTATTACTCCCTAACGAATCATGACTTGTTGTGATAATTAATGCCTTTTTACCGTTTAAATCATATTTTTTTCCTTTATAATGAGGATCTAACCCCATTAATCTTAATAGTTTCGGAAGAAAAATTAACCCCATTCCTAAATTCAATCCCATGATACTTGCAATTAGCATTAGTTTTTTATTCATATTCTTACTCCTTCTATTTCTTATCGTTTTTAATATCATTACTCATTTAAAACAATTTTAATTTTTCACTAACTTTTATTCATCGTCTCAACTTATAATTAACCACTATTCTTATCACATTATTACCCAATTTCCATACCAATTCATCATACTCTTTCCCTTTAATAATTAATATAAATAAAAAGCTCCCATTTCAGAGTTTTCAGACTGTAGATAAAACTATAAAATAGTACCGATAATTGTTAAATCATGGTGTGTGCATCAAGGCGAACAGGCGGTAGCCTGTATGAATTGCAAGTATACACCAGATTAACAATTAGTCGGTGCGGGAGTTTATCAACAAACTGAAAGCTCCTATTTCAGAGTTTTCGATATTTTTCTATATTTTTTATACTAAAAAGCAAACTACAATAGCGAAAATTAGTTATTGCTAACTAACATGTCAACTAAAATCCATCTATATTATTCTTAACATGCAATCCAATTTAATGCTTTTCGTCATTCATTACTTTATCATACATCTTTTTGATAGATTTCAAATCTTCCCAAACTTCTTTTTTCTTCGAATTATCCCGTAAAATTGCGGCAGGATGATAAGTTGCGATAATATTAAATTTACCTCTTTCATACCAGATTCCTCTATTCTTTGTAATCTTGAAATCTTTTTCAATGATATTTTTGGCAGCAACCGCTCCAAGACATACAATAATATCTGGATTCACAATCTTTACTTGCCATCTTAAAAACTCAATACACTGTTTACTTTCTTCTTCTAAAGGATTGCGGTTATTAGGCGGTCGACATTTTATAATATTCGCAATATATATATTTTCCCGTGTTAAATCAATTGCTTTAATCATTTTGTCAAATAGTTCCCCTGATTTTCCTACAAAAGGTCGTCCTATTTTATCTTCATGATATCCTGGACCTTCCCCGATAAACATAATTTTATTTTCTTCGCTTCCTTCTCCAAATACTGCATTGGTTCTTGTTTTCGCTAAAGAACAGCGATTGCATCTTTTTACAATTGCTTCAAGTTCACTCAGACTATACACTTTCACTCACCCTTTGTCTCTCATCTAAAAGAATTTTTCTTTCTTATTATATTCCTTTTTTTTAGACAAAACAATCGCATATTTTTCATATTATAACTTAATTTTGAAATCCTTTTAACTCTTCTTCACCTTATTATGATTGATTCCCGTACTTGTAATATATTTTTCTTTTAAAATAATACCTCAACTAGCAATAAAATCAGTGCGTATTTAGATATGTATCTATTCTAATACTTACATTTTCTTCTAGATTATTAGCCCAAAACACGTAATCATAACGATGATAAACCCCCTCGGGTTGTGGCCCAAGATCTAATTCTTCTTCTTCAGGAACGTATGTTACTAACGCACCTGTTTCTACATCAATATATGCATCCGAATAATTATTGACTTCACGCACTAATTCTCCCGTAGAATCATCATAAAATCGCGCTCCAAGATTTTCAGAAGCTGGTGCATAGGTTGAATCAGTCTTCCAATTTAGTGGATTAATACAGTTCGCACCAGATAAAAGAATATGTCCTTTTTCGGCATCTTCAGACTGAGTATTATAAGTAATAACAACACCTGTATCATTCGCCGATTCTGCAACTTTTAAATTATATTCTTCAAGATTCTCATCTGTTATTGTATAACCAATAAGATAGGCTGCCACTAATTGTTCTCTCAGTTTTTTATTATCTGCAAATTTATTTTTCAAAAGTTCCATAAGCACCATTGTTCCTTGGCTATGACCGGCAATAATAAATGGCCGTCCTTCATTAAGATTATTAATATAATAATCAAACGCATCCTGTACATCTGCGGCACTCTTTTTAAGTTCAGGCGAATCAAAAACATCAGCATACTCACTTGTATCGGCTTCCCCTGATAGCTGTCTATAATAAGGTGCAAAAACATTTGCATTCGAAGTAAATACGCTTGACTGCGAGCTTGTAATATTTTTAGCTACTAAGCGCTCTTCTTCATTCGAAATTGACATATTTCCACTTTCATCCATACTAATTGTTGGATATACATAAAACACATCTACCTCTTTTTCAATCTCGGGTTTTGAAATCCAATAATATGCATCCGCATAATCAATCTTATCAACAGACGGTGAATCCTCGGCCTTGGATATATCACCAGTGTTTGTTTCATTTTTTTCTGTATTGGAACATCCCACCACAATTATCGTACATACTAAAATAATGTTTAATAAAATAATAATCCTTTTTCTCATCCTTCTTTCCTCCACTCTTGTATTATTTTATATAAAAAACTTAGTAATCGACTAAGTCAATAATACTAGAAATAAACATATCAATTAATAAATTTAATTTTTAAGACTAAGTACGTTCACTCCCTAATAATTTTACAACTTAGATTCAATCTAAAAATTATTCCAATATTCAAATCTCCCATTTAACCATATCTTTTATATATATCCACTTTTTTTAAATTCAATCATTGAATAATTTGATCTATTGTCTCTGTTTTGCTTAATTTACAAATTTCCTTTTACTAATAATATTATCATTATTTGATATTATCTAATTACTCCAGCTTTTTCATAAGAATAAAAGATTATCGTTGTAAGCCAACTAACGAAAAGCGTAATTCCCATAAATATTTTTGCATTTTTGTTCATAATCAATCTCCTTTTTATTAATTTTTAATGATTTAGCCAAAACCAACTCTATCCTATTTGTTAACCCAATCCATCGCTTTAGTATTATAAATTACCAAATCCTATTGTGAACAACATAATAAAATGACCTTGTTCACAATAGGATTTTAACCAAGTGATTTTGATCTTTTTTTGCTTTATCCATACGAAATCTTATTATAAAAATTCATTCTTAAAAACTTTTTTAATCAACTTAATTAGGTATCAATTTAGGATATATCTTATCGCTATTCTTCTTTATCCTCTATATTCGTTATGTACTTATTAAAACAATTATTTAGTTTTCTTTAAAATTTCTAAACCTTCTTTTATTATTCTCTTTTCATTATACATTTTTTCGTCGGCAACATTAATGATATTATCAATATATTCATTCGAATCAAATTTAAATCCTGCTATCCCATGACTTACGCTAAGATTATACTGACGTTTTTCAGTTTCATTTATTTTATTATACTCACCTTTTATTCTTTGCCATATATCTTCAGCTTGCACTTCGTTTATATCAAGAAAAACAATTAAAAATTCATCCCCACCAAGTCGAATTACATAATCTGTTTCTCGAATAAATTTTTTAATCCCTTTAATAATACTCAATATCAGTTCATCTCCGGCTTCATGTCCTAAATGATCATTCACTTCTTTCAAACCATTAATATCAATATAACAGATACTAATCATTCCTTTTTTATTGATGGGTTCTTGATATGATTTCTGTAAAAATTCATATCCTGCACGCCGATTGTAAACTCCCGTCATGGTATCATACTCTGAAAAATACTTAATCCTCTCTTTCTCTATTTTATTAATCCCCATTACTATTCCAAAAATTATCGATGTCAGAAAAATAACAAAAAATACTAACGCTTCATTTTCCAAGGTATTTAAAATGATTTGACCCCATGATATAAAAAGAGCTCCAGTATCTTCATTGTTTTTTGATAAAAAAGATACTACAAACCAATTTCCTTCACCTAAAACAAGTGGATTTCTTATGGTATTTGGTGCATCATTATTCATTAGAATAATATTGGAGTAAACAAAATATCCGTTTTCTGTTTTAATCCTCCCACGTTCACTCTCATTCATCACTTGCCATTCTGCTGCATATTGATTTTTAAAACTTAAGGCTTGCTTATCCTCATACATAAAGGCCCATTCTTTATTTTTGTCTGTCTTATTTACAATCCAATAGCTATTTGAATCAAGTAAAAAGATATCTCCTTCCGCCGTTGATGCAAGATTTCTAAAATCATCAAGCAAATATTGTGCATAATAATTAAGTACAATAATTCCTTGACGTTCATTTTTATCGTTAAATACTGGCGTTGATAAACGAATCATTGGTTTAATTGACTCTTCTATCTGACCATTTTCTACATTTAAATCTAATCTTGAAATATAAACTTGGTTTTTCTGTAGTGGCAGTGTCTCTGTAAAATATGTGCGATCTTTTTTATTTTGAAGATCTCCCTCTTCAACTGCTGTTGAACCGTTTAGATCATAATTAATTCTTATTGTCTCGTCACCATTTAAATCAATAAATCTTATTTGATCATAAATCATTTTTCTATCTGCAAAGGCGATCCATTCCTTTCCCAACTTTTCACTTTCATTCTCTTGAATATTATAACTATCAGTAATAAATAATAGATCTGACTTTAATTCATTGATTGTCTTTGAAAGAATATATTTTTCAACATTCACGAGTCTTTCTTCATTTTCAATTAGTGCAACCTTTTCTACTTTATTCGTATTAATTTGTAAAAAAACTGAAATCGCCAAATAAATACAACTTATAATCACAAAAAAAATTACACTATATACGATACCTTTTTTTAATCTTGGAACAAATTTCTTCATTTTTTACTATCCTCCTAAAAAATCAAATTAATTCATACTTCTTAACTCTTTATTCTTTATTTGAATTATACCACTACCCCTATATTATCTTTCCAAAAGACAATCCTGCGTAATCTTCTTGAGATCCTTTATATTTCTAGCACTGGTTGCTTATTATATCTTATTTTTTTAATGTTGATGCCCAAAATAAAAAAGACCCCAAAAACACTTAATCATAAGGTTTTCGAGATCTAAATTTCTTATTTGTTTGTCATCAAACAAACCGTCTCGACATGCCCAGTATGAGGAAACATATCCACGCAAATCACTTTGTCTACGGTATAACCCGCTTCCACAAAGAACGGAAGATCTCGTGATAATGAACTCGCCTTACATGAAACATAGACAAACTTTTTTGGTTTAAAATCAAGAATTTTAAAAATCGCTTTTGAATGAATCCCATTTCGTGGGGGATCTAAAATAATCACATCCGCCTTATCCTTTAATTGATCGACCTCTTCCATCACATCCCCAGCAATAAACTGGCAATTACTTAATCCATTTTTTATCGCATTCGCTTTTGCTGCTTCCACAGCTTCTTCGACTAATTCAATTCCAATTATTTTTTTAGCAACCGGTGCTAATATCTGAGCAATGGTTCCTGTTCCACAATACAAATCATAAATCACTTCATTTTGTTCGTTTCCAACAAAATCTCGTACAATGGAATAGAGTTTTTCTGCACCAAGCGTGTTGGTTTGGAAAAATGAAAAACTGGTAATTTCAAAACTAAGTCCTAAAATTTTATCTTCAATTTTATCTTCACCATAAATAATTTTAGAGGTTTCTGCTTTTACCACATCCGCAACACAATTATTTTGGGTATGTAAAATCCCTTTCATTTGTCCTTTTAATGATAAATTGATCAATCGTTTTACAAATGCTTCCTCATCCAATTCCCCTTGGGTTGTTGTTGCCAAATTCAATAAAATATCTCCGGTATATTTTGCTTTTCGTACCACAAGGTGACGTAAAAATCCCATATGCCTTTTTTTATGAAAATAGGTTTCTTCTTTTTCTCTAAAATAGTGAAGAACTTCTTTTTGAATCTGATTAAAATCGGAATCGACAATCTGACAATTTTCTGTTTTAACGATATTAAAAAAGCTACCTTGTTCATGAAGTCCTAATAATAATAGACCGTTTCTTTCATTATCACCAAATGAAAATTCCATCTTATTACGATACGCAAAAATTTCTGGACTCGGAATAATACCTTGATACTCAAATCCTTTTATTCCTGCGTCTTCTAATAAATCGAGCACATAGGTTTCTTTTAATTTTAGTTGTTCTGGATAGGCTAAATTTTGATAGGTACAACCACCACAGGAAAAAAATGCTTCACACTGGGGTTCAACTTCATTTGGTGCTTTTTTTAAGACTTCAATGATTTGACCTTCCATCGTTCGACTTTTCTTCTTTATTCGAACGAGCACATGTTGTCCTGGCAAGCCATTTTTTAGAACCATTTTTTTTCCTTCACAGATTCCCCACGCTTTTCCAGGAAAAATAATTTCTTCGATATCGCACTCAACTTCTTGATTATTTTTCATTTTTATCTCCTTCTATCTGATCCTTTAACCTATTTTTAATTTTATAATCTTTAGCTTTTCAATCCATTCATTTATTGCTATAAATGACTAAAAATTGGGTTGTATACTAGGCTATTATTTTATCTACTTTGTGGATATCTTTCATGATTTCCTCGATTAGCCCACCAATTTCCGTTGTTTTTTTCATTAGTTATCCACAATAATGGCTTATTATACCACATTTTGTGGTTTATTTTTTTTTATAAAAAAATAGATTTGTGGAAAATTACCACAAATCTAAACTATTATTCTTTAGCTAATTCACTTAAATATCGGGAAACGGCAAACATTCGACTGGCTTCAATAATGTCCTTAATCTCTTTTGTTATTTCGTCTGGTGGCTGTTTCATACCATTTTGTGCCCAAGCAATAATCATTCCTACGACACCATAGGCAATAAATTCTGCAATAAAAGTTTTCTTCTCTGATTTTATTCCTATTTCTTGTGTTAATCCGTCAATCATTTCTTCAAAAATATTCTTTGCAACTGAGAATAAATATTGATCAAATTCATTACTATCTCCTTGTTTTAGGGTCATTTGATAAAAAATTTCATCTTTTTTCATAATTGTTAATAAATCCAAGACTTTTTTATCCCAGTTTTCAAAATTTAAATCTTTCGTAATAACAAGGATTGCTTCATTGTAATAAATCCAATTCACAAGTGCATATTTATCTTGAAAGTGATAATAAAAGGTTTGACGATTTAATCCACATTCATTCGTAATGTCTTTTATTGTTATTTTTTCAAATTTTTTTATTTTTAATAATTTTTTAAATCCTTTTGAAATCGCTTTTTTTGTAATTGCTGACTCTGACACATTTTAACTCCTCACTATATTTTTTCTAGATTATTATAACATTCTCTTACTTATTGTCAATCTTATTCCTTCTCACACTTTTTATAACAAAAAAAAAGAAACCAGAATAATCTGGTCTCATTGTAAACAAAGATATAAAGTAGTCCCGATAATTGTTAAATCATAGTGCGTGCCTCAAGGCGAACAGGCAGTAGCCTGTCCGAATTGCCAGCATACAACAGATTAACAATTAGTCGGGACGTGGTTTATCAACACTCTGACCAAAATAATCTGGTTTCTTAATATTGTTCTTTTGGTGTAAAATCAATTTTTGATTGTTCTAATTTTTGTTTCTTTCTTTTTTTAACCGTTGATAGTATCACTGTTCCACCAAAGAATACAACGAGATATATTCCTAAAATCATGAAATTATACCAGAATACCCCTGTAATTGTTCCACTGATGGATTCTTTAAATACTACAACCGCATAAGTCATGGGCATAAATGGATACAATACATTAAAGAACTTCGGTAATGTTTCCATTGGGAAAGTTCCACCACATGAAGTTAATTGTAAAATCAATAATGCAATTGCTGCCAATTTCCCAAAATCTCCCATATGGACGATACAAAATTGAACAATTGCAATCGACACTAATGAAACTAAACAAATGGAGATAAAATAGAAGGCAACGTTATTTACTTCTAATCCTAGCCCTGATCGTATCACAACTCCCAAAGCAATGGCTTGTCCAAATCCAATGAGTAAATAGATGAAGCTTCGCTTAATTTTTTGTGTACTGTCTCGAGATAGAATTTCAAATTTTCCATCAGCATCAAAATAGATTCCAAAGAAAATAATTAAAGCACCTACCCAAAGGGATAAGGATAAAAAGTATGGAGTAAAATATGTCCCATAATTTGGTATGAGATCAATATTATTATTTTCTATCGTAACCGGTGCACTTACAAAATCACTTAATCCATTTAGTTTGGCACTGTCCGCATTGGCATCATTAACTGCTGTTTTAACACTGTCTTGAGCCGTGTCAATCCCACTATTTAATTCCTGCTGACCATCAACAAGGGTTGTCGCTCCGTCTACTAGGCTAGAAGTACCAGATGCTAATGATGACACCCCATTATTTAGAGTTGTCGCACCATTTGACAAGGTGGCAGCACCACTTTTAAGCGAAGTTGCACCATTTGCCACATCTGCCGCTCCCGACGAAATACTATCGGCAGCACTATTTAATTGTCCTGATGCGACACTGACCATCGCGATGCCCTCATCTAGGTTACCCGTTCCTTGGGCCAGAACCTGGGTTCCAGCGGCAATGGAATCAGAGGCACTACTGATCTGAGTACCAGCAGCTTCTAACTGCGCTATGCTAGCCGCATTATCACTTGAGGACATATTCTGGATAAACGCTGCAAACGTCGGATCAGCCATCAGTTCCGGATGTTCCTGCACAAACCCTCCAATAAATGACGAGGTCTGATTAACATTATCAATGAGCGTATCGACTCCCGCCGTATAAGCTTGTATTCCCTGATTCAACTGATCAGTTCCAGCTACCAACCCTTCTGCTCCAGCATTCACCTGTTCAGAACCACTTTCTAAGGTCCCCATTCCCGCATTAAAAGCAGAAAATTTTGATGCGAATTCAGATGTTCCAGCTGCCAAATTATCTGTTCCAGCTACCAGGGCTTGTGATCCGTCTGCTAGAGTCTGGGTCCCGGCTACCAAAGTCTCAGATCCAGCTTTTAATTCCTGAGAACCCGAATCTAACGTCTGAGTCCCATCAGCTAACGTCTGCGTTCCATTTAGTAATTTTGATGATCCATCAGACAACTGTATCAAACCATCATTAAGTGTTCCTAACTGATCCGGGACTTTTGCAACCTGATCCGTTAGATTTCCTACAATTTCTTCTGAAATTTGTTCTCTCAAACTTGTTTCCATTTCAATTTCAGCACTACTCAAAATTTGACTTGCAAGGTAATTCCGTTTTTCATTGGCTGAAAAAATAATACTTGCCGTTTGTTTTTTAGTTTCCGATGCTGATGCAATATCATTTGAAAAATTTTCTGGAATAACAATCATTGCATAATAATCGGATGCTTCTGTTCCTTTTGTTGCATCCTCACTGTCTGTAATGATGTATTTGAATGACCCATCTTTTTCTAATTCTTCAACAAAATCTTTTCCTAAATTTCTATTCTCACTATTAATCGTTGCACCTTTGTCATTATTTACAAGAGCAATTGGCAACTGATTGAGTTTTTTATAGGGATCCCAAAATGCACTTAAATAGAAAAAACTATACATAAGAGGAATAATAATAACACCAATAATAACTGCAGCTCTAATAATCTTCTTTTTGGTTGAAACACTTTTTTTCATTGTAGCTCCTTTTCTGATAATGTGGGTTAGTATAACATGACCTTATACTCTTGTAATTAGACGATTTAGGGTATTTGTCTAGTTTCTATACAAAAGCTAATATTTGTCTAAACCCTTTCTTTTGGGTAAACGCTATCATTCTATTTTTTTATTTTTATCTAATTTTTGACAAAAAAAAAGAACCACTTTTTAAAGCGTTCTTTTTTACTATCAGATTTTTACTGTTCCATTTTTGTTGGTTATTAAATGCATTATTTTATTCGTGCTATCCTATATAATAATTTAGTTTTTCAATTAATACCCCTTTTGATTGCAGACCAACAATGGTTTCTACAACTTCACCATTTTTAAATATTTTCATTGTTGGAACACTCATCACGCGATATTCTTGAGCTAAAGCTTGACTTTTATCAATATCGACTTTATATACTGTTGCTTTTTCTTTTATTTCTGATTCAACTTCACCTAAAACTGGACCTAATGCTTTACATGGTCCACACCATGTTGCAAAATAATCAACAAGTATAACCCCTTTACTTTTCTTTACAAGTTCATTAAATTCTGTTTCATTTACTATTTTTGGCATTTTCTTCTCCTTTTTTTATAATGAATTTATCTTCTCTGCAACCACATCTAATTCTTCTAATCCTTTTATATTATCCATACTTTTTATTTGATCCGTATGGGAAAATTGAATAAAACCAATTTCATTACATTTCAGATATTTTTTATACCATTCTAATGTATTATCAACCGCCTGAAATTGTCTTGGATAATATGGTGCACCACCAACTCCAATTACAACAAACTTTTTAGGTTTAATAATTGACCGATCTTTTAAATTATAAAGCATTTGTGTTCGATCAATTAACGCTTTGATTTTTGATGGAAACGCACTAAAATATACAGGACTTGCAATAATCAACAGATCGCAATTTTTGAGTTTCTCATAAATTTCTGTCATTGCATCATCTTTTATTATACATTCTCCTTGATGTTTTAAACAATAGTCACATGCTTTACAAGGCTCAATCACAGATTTATTGACATTAATATTAAAAATCTCATGCTCCCCTTTTATTTTTTCTAATAAATAACCCAAAGATTTATCTGTATTCTGCTTATTACGATGACTTCCCATAATTGTAACAATTTCCATAAAAACCACCCTCTCTCATGTTTTGTTTACTATTGTGAATAGTTATGACTATTATACCCGAATAAATTAAAAAAAAACAAAAGCTTTCTATTCTTCATTTCTTAGATTTTGTTTTCTAATTTTTTTTTTTCAAAAAAAGAAAAAAACCGATGCCGTGTGAAAAGCATTCGGAATTTTCTAAAACTTTGAAAGAGGGTAACTTGTTATATTCAAATAATACCCTATTTTTCTTAGCTTTTCCTTAAAGCTATTATTTTTCGACTTCTTTTCTAAATTTTTCATAAAAATTCCGTGATAATTGAAGTTTTGCACAACAAATTTTTCCTTGTCGTTTAAAAATAAGGGCGTACTTTTTATTACCTTGATTTTTTCCTAAAGTAAAATTTCGAGTTGTTCCATTTACTTTTTCTGCTTCTTCTAATGGAATTATTTTTTTAATTTCTTTTAATGTAATGTTTGCAACTTCTTTTTTCCAAAAGAATATTTTCCTTTCAATTTTAAATCGTTCGTGTGTTAAGGTCATATCATAACTTGTTGATATAAAACGTATTGATAAAACAAACCCTATGATCATAATCGTTAATGCTACTATCCCAATTATTGTTTTTAATTCATAATTGTCCATTGTTACAATTAACCGATTATAAAAAAAGGTATAACCTAATATAACCGCAAATATTATTACCATTGTTATCATACTAATTGGCTTACTCTCTAACTTTTCGCGTGCTTTAACTGCCATATTTCCTCCAAAATAAAAAGATTAGTTTATTATATCCTATTTATCTTATAAAAAAAAGAGCCTTAGCTCTTTTTAATAAGATTACTTTTATTCTTCAACTGAAAAATCTTCTTTTCCAACACCACAAAGTGGACAAACCCAATCATCTGGTAAATCTTCAAAAGCTGTTCCTGGAGCTACATCATTGTCTGGATCTCCAACTTTTGGATCATACACATAACCGCAAATATCACATTCATATTTTTTCATCTTCTTCCTCCTTCATCATTATTACACTATTATAATAGTTATCTTTATTTAATTATTTATACCCGCAACTAATTACAATTAACAGATTTTTTTTATTCCTTAGTTTAAAGAAACCCTTTAGATTTCTCTAAAAGGTTTCTTTAAAACTATTTTTTTCTAATTATTCCACAGGAGCAATTGCTTCTACTGGACATTCATCTGCACATGCGCCACAATCAATACATATTTCTGGATCAATAACATAGATATCGCCTTCAGAAATTGCTTCTACTGGACATACATCTTTACAACTACCGCATGCGATACATTCGTCTGAAATTTTATAAGCCATTATAGTACCCTCCTTTTATCATTAATAACATTCTTATTATATCCTTTTTTGGATTGAAATCAAGATGATTATTTGTCTTTTTTGGTTTTTTCGATCTTTTTCACTTTAATATCTTCTAACTTATACTTTTTAACTTCAGTTTCATCTTTATTTATATTTATTTTTACAAAAACAACCTCTTCTAGAATACTCTGTTTGACCACAGCACCTTCACCATCTTCTGTAATAACACGTTGTCCAATTTTAGGCAATTTTTTACTAACCTCTTCATAAAATTCCTGTTCATAGGTTAAACAACACAACAACCGACCACAAATTCCAGAAATCTTAGTAGAATTCAATGATAAATTTTGTTCCTTAGCCATTTTTATAGATACCGGAGTAAAGTCACCAAGCCATTGTGCACAACAGGTTGTCCGTCCACAAACCCCTAATCCTTTGAAAATTTTCGCTTCATCACGAACACCAATTTGTCTTAATTCAATGCGAACTTTAAAAATTGACGCCAAATCTTTTACTAATTCTCTAAAATCAACGCGTCCCTCAGCTGTAAAATAAAAAATCGCTTTTTTATTATCAAAGGTATATTCCACATCAATTAATTTCATTTCTAAATGATGTTTTTTTGCTTTCTTAATAAAGATATCTTTTGCATCAAGACTTTTAATTTTTAATTTCTCATAGTCTTTGGTATCTTTTTCAGTTGCTTTTCGAATAACAGGTTTAATGGGTGCAACAATTTCATCGTCACTTACTTCTCTTTTTTCAAGTACAATTTGACCATATTCAATCCCTCGAACTGTTTCTACAATCACATGCTCGTACTGTTTTAATTCAGATTCTTTCGGATCAAAGTAATATATTTTCCCTACTTTTTTAAATCGGACACCTACCACTTGCTTTCCCATATATATTATCCTTTCTGGATTTTCATTATTTTAATCAATGTATTTTCCCATTGTAATCTTAAGCTAATATTATAGTGTATAGTTTCCATCATTTCAAACAAAGTTTTTAAAATTAACTGATTCTTCTCACCATCAAGTTGTCCGCAATATGCTCGATGGGCTTGATTTTCTTCAACTTTTTCTGATAATTCAAGACCATTTAATAATAAATCAACCTCATAAAACCACTGAATAAAAAAATTCAACATCTCTTCACTAAATTTTTTATCTTTTGCTAAAACTTCAGCCAACGAAAAAACTTTAATTCCATCGCCTTTTATTAGCAAATACAATTCCCTTAAAAAATGTTTTCTTTCTTTTTGGATTTCCAAATTTTCAAGAAGATATCGTCCTATTCCTGGTGATCCACCAGCTGATCCCAATACGTCATTGACAGCTTCGCGGTTATACTCTTTTTCCAAAATATGACGTACTATCTGTGTATCTAAAGGTTGAAATACATAGGATTGACACCGAGATTGTATTGTATTTAATATTCCTTGAGGATGACTCGTTAATAAAATAAACAGATTATATTCTAATGGTTCTTCTAAGGATTTTAATAAACTATTTTGTGCTTCTGTCGTCATTTTATCGGCATCGTCAATAATAACAATCCGTTTATTTCCTTCATATGGCATAATTGAAAGATCACTAATCATTTCTCTTATCCGACTAATTTTAATCCTTGATTCCCCTTCTTTTAAGGTAATTAACTTTACATCAGGATGATTTTCATGTTCAATTTGATTGCAAATTCGACAATCTTGACATGGTTTTTCATTCTTTGTTTTACAAAGAAGTGTTTTTGCAAATTCAATCGCCAATTTTTTTTTGCCAATACCATCCATCCCACTAAATAAATAAGCATGATTGACCGTTTTTAACTGGATTGCTTTCTCAAGATGATCTTTTATTTTCTGATGTCCTTGAATTGCTCTTAACATAGTTTTTTCTCCCACATCCTAGGCCTTAATGCTTTCTTTTAAACGCCTCATCCTCTTCAAACAAAAGAACTTCTGCTTCTATTTCTGCTTCTATTTCTGCATCCCATTCTGCATTAAATGCATCATAATCTAATAATTGTTTTGCTTCTTCATAATCACTTTTTTTTACAAAAACCTCAATATGTGCTGGTGTAAAACTTCCCATAAATATACTTCGAATTGGTCCGCCAAAACCTTTTTCTCGAGTAATAACTAGTATTTGATTCACTTCTAAATAATTTTTCATTAAAATCATATCCATATCTGAGTCTGCTGTGGTTAAAAACCGATATTGATCTTCAATCATTCTTTTTCTCCTTTTTTTTTATATGCTCCCATATTTCGTCATTTATATCTTCAATCGTTCTTAATTTCCCTTGCTCTACACATAAAATTTCTGTCCAATGATAGGTATCGACAAGATTAAGAGCACTTTTATAGGCATCTTTTAAATGATCTTTATTATTTTCATGAATATCTTTTTCTGCTTTCCCAGTAATCTTATTATCTCTATTTTTAATTAATTTTTGATTTATTTCAAGAGGAATATTTAGAAAAAAAACTTGATCTGGTACAGGTAATTCAAAAATATTAAATTCATAATCCCATAACCAATCTAGAAATTGTTTTCTTTCTTTTAAATTCCTTATTTTCCCTGCTTGATGGACCATATTAGAGGTGGTATAACGATCTGCCAACACTATTCCCCCATTCTCTAAAAAGCCCTTAAAATCTTCGATATATGAAGCATACCGGTCAGCTGTATAAAATGTTGATGCAATGTAGGGACTAACATCCTCAGGCTTTTTTCCAAATGCACCTTGAAGATACAATTTTACCATCGATGATGATATTTTATCATACCGTGGAAAAGACACTTTCATGACTGGCTGTTCTTCTTTACATAACCGTTGATATAATAATTCTGTCTGCGTTTGTTTGCCACTTCCATCAACCCCTTCAATCACAATGAGTTGTCCTTTACCTTCCATTTGATGCTCCTTTTTCTTTTATTATCAATAACTCTCGATTTTCATCCATTCCTACTACCACTACGCCACTATCTAATAAATCGTTTAATCGATTTATTATTTTTTTTGTAATCCGTGACCCTGGAATTAAAAGTGGTACCCCTGGAGGATAAGGAATAATAAAATCTCCTGCTATTTTATCTTCTGCAGATTCAAGGGTATCTAATTCTTTTCTTTCCCAATTAAACGCTGTCCATAACGGCATCTCTGAATTAAAATTTTCCATACTATTGTCACTTTTTTTATATCGATCCTGTTGACTGCTTTTTTCTTTATTGTCTATACTTTCTACTATTTCTTCATTAATTGTCTGAATACTCGTCATTAATACCTGTAACGCTTCTTTTGTTGTACCAATACCTGTCATTGCCAAAACATGATTTTTACTGGATAATTCACATTGAATCCCATAATCCTTAAATAAAATCTTTTCGAGATCACTTCCTAGAATACCTTTTGTATGAAATAACCATTTACTCCGATCATACCCACTGTTACTATTCTCACTATCATATAATGTAATAGAAAAGGTTTTATTCTGGTTCTTATAAAACGCTTTATGCGATTGATAAATCCATTCAAAAATACTTTCCCCTTGATCGTTCGCCTGATCCACAGCTTCTTCAAGCGAGATCATTAAAGGATAACTTGGTGATGAACTTTGTAATATTGATAAATAATTTATTATTCTTTGCTGATTGATTCGATTGCCTTGAAAATGGATCAATGAACTTTGCGTTAATGATCCTAATATTTTATGGGTGCTTTGAATCACAACATCTCCACCCGCAGAAATGCCATCTTCCGGATAATTTTTATTAAAATGCAAATGTGCACCATGGGCCTCATCAATAATTAGAAACTTTCCCTGTTTATGAAGGATTTTTGCAATTTCTATTACATCGCTGGTTGTTCCATAATAGGTTGGATTGGTAAGAACCATTCCCACAATTTCAGGATTTTTTGTAATCGCTGCTAAGACCGTTTCTGGTAAAACTTCCTTTGGAAATCCCATTTCTAAATCAATTTCCGGATGTAAATAAATCCCATTTATTCGACCTAATATTAACGCTCCAAATACAGATCGATGGCAATTTGTAGGAATAAGCAAGGAATCTCCTGGATTACAACCTCCTAAAATCGCACTCTGGATCCCTGTTGTACTACCATTAATCAATAGTCGTGCATCATCACTTCCGTAAATTTTAGCACATTTTTTTTGAACATCTAAAATAATCCCTTGTGGATCATGCAAATTATCTGCACCTGGAATTTCTGTAATATCATACTTATAATAATCTTTATTTTTTTCCATACCCTTATGTCCTGGCATATGAAAAGGATATTTATTTTTATTATTTATTTGATTTAATTGATTTCTTATTATCTGTTTCTTCATTGTTCTATTCTAACACAAGCCCTTTCTATATTCGTAGAAATTTACCTTTTCTCTTAAGGAAAATTAATATATACTATTACTATAACTATAAAAAAAGGAGAAAAAATGACTTCTAACACAATAACAACTCTAACAATAGAAAACTTTGAAACTGAAGTTTTATCTTTTGATGGTCCTGTACTGGTAGATTTTTGGGCTTCTTGGTGTGGCCCATGTAAATCCCTCTCACCAACAATTGATGAAATTGCTACCGAACTTCCTGCGGGGATGAAAGTTTGCAAAATTAATGTTGATGATAATCAACCCCTTGCTCAAGAATTTCGAGTAATGAGTATCCCTACTGTTGTTTTTTTCAAAAATGGTGAAGCGGTTAATCGTTTTGTTGGTATTCGTGATAAATCTGAGTATATCGATACCATGAAAAATCTTTAATTTTTCATCTGTATCTTTTTGTTAGACCACATAAAAAAAGCCAAACTAATATTTAGTTTGGTCAGACTGTAGACAACAATAAAATAGTACCGATAATTGTTACATCATGGTGTGTGCATACGGCGAACAGGCGGTAGCCTAGTCCGAATTGCCAGCATACAACAGATTAACAATTGGTCGGTACGGGGTTTGTCGACACTCTGAACCAAACTGATACTCAGTTTGGTTTTTTTACGTTTATGATTAATTTACTTTTCCACCTGATGGAATGCCATCAACGGTTACAACAGAAAGCTTCTTTCCTTTTGAAGCGGATAAAATCATACCACATGATTCCATTCCTCGAAGCATAATAGGTTTTAAATTTTCAACAACGATGAGGTGTTTTCCAATTAATTCTTCTGGTTTATAATATTTTGCAATACCAGATACCACTTGGCGTTTTTCTTTTCCAATCATTAATTGAAAAACTAACAAACGATCAGCATCTGGATGAGCCTCACACCCTATAACTTCTGCAACTCGTAATTTCACCTTATCAAAATCATCAATTGTAATTAATCCTTCTGGTAATTCATTCTCATTATTTTCTTGTTTTTCTTTTTGTTTTTCTTCTTGTTTCATTTTTTTCTTTTGTCCTTTTTCGTCTTTTTTCTCTAATTCAATTCTTGGAAATAATGGTTCACATCTCTTAACTTGAATACTTTCTGGATATCCCCCAAATTTTTGAATGCTCTCCCATGTCATTGCTTCTTCTGGGCAATTTAGTTGTTTTTTGATTTTTTCTGCTGTCTTTGGCATCGCAGGACCAATAAGAACCGTTACAATTCTTAGCGATTCGGTTAAATTATACATAACTTGAGCCAAGCGACCTTTACTTTCTGGCTCTTTTCCTAAAATCCATGGTTTTGTTTCATCAATATATTTATTTGTTCGCGATATAAGTTTCCATATTTCTTCTAATCCTCGACTAAAATCAAGGGCTTCCATATAGTGATCAACATTTCCTGGAGTTTTTTCAGCTAATTCAATTAATTCTGCATCAAATTCTCCTGTTACTCGTTTTGTTGGAATAATTCCATCAAAATACTTATCAGTCATCGCAATGGTTCGACTTAATAAATTACCTAAATCATTCGCAAGATCTGAATTAATATGACTCACTAATAAATCTTCATTGTAAATCCCATCTGATCCAAAATTCATTTCTCGTAGGACATGATATCGTAATGCATCAACCCCATACTTAGCCACTAATTCCACAGGATCAACAACATTCCCAACAGATTTTGACATTTTGCCACCTTTTAATAAAATCCATCCATGACCATAAATTTTTTTAGGCAAGGGTAATTTCAGTGCCATTAAAATAATTGGCCAATAAATCGTATGGAATCGAATAATATCTTTTCCTACTAAATGAACATCTGCAGGCCAATATTTTTCCATTAAATCAGGTTTGTCATTTAAATATCCGAGGGCTGAAATATAGTTAGGAAGGGCATCTATCCAAACATACACCACATGTCCTGGATCAAAATCTACCGGTACACCCCATGTAAATGATGTTCGTGAGACACATAAATCCTGTAATCCTGGTTTAATGAAGTTATTAATCATTTCATTCTTTCGTGATACCGGTTGGATAAAATCAGGGTGCTCTTCCATATATTTTAATAGGTCATCCGCGTATTTTGACATCTTAAAGAAGTATGCTTCTTCTGATGCTTTTTCCACAGGTCGTCCACAATCGGGACAATTTCCATCAACTAATTGACTTTCAGTCCAAAATGATTCACACGGTGTACAATAGGATCCTTCATAATTTGATTTATAAATATCACCTTGATCATATAACTTTTTAAAAATTTTCTGAATCGTTTTTTCATGTTCTGGATCTGTGGTTCGAATAAATTGATCATAGTTAATATCCATCGTATCCCATAGATCTTTAATCCCACTCACAATCCCATCAACATATTCTTTTGGAGAAGCACCCGCTTCTTGGGCTACTTTTTCAATTTTTTGTCCATGTTCATCGGTTCCTGTTAAAAAATAAGTATCATAGCCCTTTAGCTTTTTATACCGTGTAATCGTATCCGCTGCTACTGTCGTATAGGTATGTCCTATGTGTAAATTTCCACTGGGATAATAAATTGGTGTTGTAATATAAAACGTTTTTTCTGACATATTGTCTCCTTTTTTTTTACAAAAAAAACCTCCGTCCTGTTAAGGGCGAAGGTTTCGCGTTACCACCTTAGTTTACAGAATCTTCACAGATTCTGCCTTAATAAGTTATATTAACTCATTGTTTTATCGCTATCTAGCGGTTAAGGTTTAGATTCCTCCTTACCTCAACATACTCCAAGACCATCTTCAATGGTTATTTCATCACTGGCTTTCACCTTTTCCAGCTCTCTTTTGATCCTGTCACCATTTACTCTTCTCTTCATTGTAATTTTCTATTTATTTAGTCTTTATTTATTATACTCTATTTTTTTTATTTTTCAAGTCTTATCGTTTAAGAACATTATAGACATCTCTTTTAGATAATCCGCGATCTTTTGCAACATGTTTCATACTCTCTTTTTCAGACAATCCTTGGGTTAAATAGACTTGAAGATGCTCTTCTAATGGTAATAAACTCAAGTCCTGCTTTTCTTCCGACACCCCTTCGTCCTCAGTTCTCCCCTCAATACAAAGAACATATTCACCTCTTGGCGTACTATCTTGATAATAGGTTTGATGCTCTAAAATAGTGCCATATCGGCTTTCTTCATAGCGCTTTGTGATTTCTCGCGAAATACTCATTTGACGATCTCCTAAACCATGATCCACCATTTTTTTTATGGTTTTAATAAGGCGGTGAGGGGATTCATAAACTACTGTTGTATATTCCGAGCTTTTTATCCGATCTAAACCTTCCATAATTGCTTTATTATTTTTTTCTAAAAATCCTAAAAACAGAAAATGACGCGTATCTAAACCTGATAAAACCAATCCACACAATCCTGCATTCGGTCCTGGAATCACTTCCATTTTAATCCCTTCGGCGACACAATTCTTCACTAATACCGATCCTGGATCTGAAATTAACGGCATCCCTGCATCCGATATCAATCCAATGGTTTGACCTTGTTTTAATAATTCAATTAATCCCATACTCGATTGTTGTTCATTGTGTTGATGATAGGCAATCATCTTTTTTTGTATTTCAAAGTGATTCAACAATTTGATGGAATGCCTTGTATCCTCTGCTGCAATTAAATCCACTTCTTGTAGTGTTTTTAAACCACGAATACTCATATCATCTAAATTTCCAATTGGCGTTCCTATAATATATAGTTTACCTAACATCTTATGAGTTATAGAGGTTTTGTGCAACATAAACCCCATTTGCAGAAGCTTGCATTAATCCACGGGTTATTCCTGCCCCATCACCTAATACATACAAATTCTCAACACTTGATTGGAAATCCTTATCCACTTCAACCTTATTTGAATAAAATTTAACTTCTACTCCATAAAGCAATGTTTCATCACTCGCTAATCCTGGTGAAACATGATCTAACGCTTCAATCATTTCAACAATATCTTTCATAATTCGATATGGTAATACCAAACACAAATCTCCTGGAACCGCATCCATTAAGGTTGGTTTAATATTATTTCGCAGCAAACGTTCTGCTGTCGTCCGGCGACCTCTTAGAAAATCACCATAACGCTGAACCATAATTTTATTGCCTGTTAGCATGTTTCCTAAACCTGCAATATGTTTTCCATAAGCAATCGGTTCTCTAAAAGGCTCCGTAAATCCTTTTGAAACCAACAATGCAAAATTTGTATTATCCGTTTTTAATGTTTCTGCTTTATAACTATGACCATTAACTACCGCTAAATGATTATCATAATATTCTGTGGATACAATCCCTCCAGGATTCGAACAAAAAGTTCTGACACTATCATCAAAGGTTGGGGTGTAATAAACCAATTTCCCTTCGTAAAGAGCATCATTTATTTCTTGCATCACTTCATTTCGAGTTTCTAAACGGATCCCAATATCAACTTTTCCAACGGTTGTTTCAATATTATACTCATCACACCTCGCTTTAAACCATTCTGATCCATCACGTCCTACAGCAGCGACAACCTTATCCGCTAAATAAGTTTCACCCTTTGCAATTACCCCTGTCACAACATTATTTTTTACGATCAAACTTTCAACCGCTGTTCTAAATTTAATCTCAATCCCAAGATCATTCAGTAAATAATTTTGAATCCGTTGATAAATAGTATATCCTACTTCTGTTCCCATATGACGTACTGGACACTCAATAAGTTTTAAATTATTTTGAATAGCTTTGGTTCGAATATCGCGTATCTTTTGGGGCTTATCAATCCCATGAACGCGTTCATCCGCACCAAAATGTAGATAAATATCATCAACATACTTAATTAAATCCTCAGTTTTTTTATATCCAATATATTCTGGTAATTCTCCACCAACATCGGGTGATAGTGATAATTTCCCATCGGAATATGCCCCTGCTCCTGCAAAACCCGTTGTAATATTACATGGGTTACATCCAATACATACATTGGTTTTACGCTTAGGACAAATACGTTTTTCAATTGCATTGCCTTTTTCAATCATTAAAATTTTTAAATTTTTATCGTTTTTTGCCAACTCCATCGCAGTGAAAATCCCACCTGGACCCGCTCCAATAATAATTACATCGTATTTCATTTTTTCTTCCTTTAATTATAAACGTCTGGACCATAGTCATCTTCATTATATCCTTGGGCCAAATCATTAAATTTTGTATATTCTGGTATCCAAGCGAGTCGTATCGTTCCTGTTGGGCCATTCCGTTGCTTGGCAATAATCAATTCTGCTATATTTTTTAGTTCTGGATTTTTGTCGTAATAAAATTCTCGATAAAGAAGCATCACCACATCTGCATCTTGCTCAATGGAACCTGATTCTCGTAAATCAGACATCATCGGATGATGATCTGTTCGTGCATCTGGTGCACGACTTAATTGTGATAATGCAATCACTGGTGCTTCCATTTCTCTGGCTAACGCTTTTAATCCTCGCGACATTTCTGAAATTTCATTTTGCCGATTTTCCGACTTTCCATTCCCACCACTCATTAATTGAAGATAATCAATCACAATCAAATCCAATGCTTTTTCTGTTTTTAATCGTCGACATTTTGAACGCACTTCTGCAATTGTAATTCCAGGCGTATCATCAATATGAATCTTTGCTCCATAAAGGGTATTGTACCCAACAACCAATCGTTCCCAATCTTCCTTTGATAAATTTCCAGAACGTACATTATTACTATCAACCAGCGATGCAGCACACAACATACGCTGAACCAATTGTTCTTTTGCCATTTCCAAACTAAAAATTGCAACCGATTGATTATCTTTAATCGCTGCATTCTGTGCAATATTTAAAGCAAATGCCGTTTTCCCCATCGATGGTCGCGCTGCAACAATAATAAGGTCTGAGGGCTGTAACCCTGATGTAATATGATTTAATTCTGAAAATCCTGTTTCTATTCCTGTCAGTTTTCCTTTATTACTTTCAATTGCTTCAATTTGAGAAAGGGTTGTTCCAAGAGTGTCTTGAATACTTTGAAAATCACCCGTTCGACGACCTTGAGATACTTTAAAGATCTCTTGTTCTGCTCGCTCGATGACATCCCCTACATGATCATATTGACCATAGCTATCTTCTAATATTTTAGATGCTGTTTGAATCAAACTTCGAATCACTGCTTTTTCATGAACAATTTGACAATATTCTAAATAATTCCGATGAATTGGAACCATTTCAATTAATTCACTAAGATACCCTATCCCACCAATCGTTTCAAGTACCCCTTTATTTCTCAAAGCATCCATAAGCGTTACCGTGTCAATTGGTTTACGCTCTCCATGAAGGTACAACATACTTTGAAAAATTTCACGATGCGCTCCTCGATAAAAATCGCTTGGTGATAAAAGTTCTTCTGCTCGGGCAATATTCGATTCTTCCATTAAAATTGCACCTAAAACCGATTGCTCTGCCTCAATATTATGAGGAGGAACTTTTGAATTTACCACCTGAATTCCTCCTAGTCTTCGCCTTTAACAATCACGGTTAGTGTTCCTATAATTCCTTGGGCTATTTTTACTTTTACTTCAACTCGACCAATATTTCGAATTGGCATTTCAAGCATTACTTTTCGTTTATCTATTTTTATACCGTTTTCTTTTTCTAAAACTTCTGCAATATCTTTGCTAGTTACTGAACCAAACAGTTTGCCATCTTCTCCTACACGTTCCCTTAATGTTATTTCGACATCATCAATTATTTTTGCTAATGCAATCGCTTTTTGATGATCATCTGCTGTTTTTTTTATTTCGTCTGCTTTTCTTTCTTCCGCTAATTTAATATTTGCTTTATTCCCAATAATTCCTTTTTTCGTTTTAATTAAAAAATTTCGTCCAAACCCATCTTTCACTTCAACAATATCGTTTTTATTTCCAACATTTTTTACATTTTCTAATAATATTACTTTCATTTCTTTTCATTCTCCTCTTTGTATTTTTTAATTGCTTCAAGAAGCAATTCTCTTCCCTTTTCCAAATCAGTTTCTCCTTGAATTTGTGCTCCTGCAATCGCTAAATGACCACCACCGCCTAATTTTTCAAGAATAACTTGAACATTTACTTCACCCATTGATCGGCCACTGATCGCTAACCCTTCTTCATTCTTCAATATAATGAACGATGCAATAATACCTTTTATATTTAATAATTCATCCGCAGCCTGGGCTGCAATTAATTTTCCATAATCAGTATTATTTTCAAACATTGATATCGCTAAATTATCAAAATATACTTTTGCATTTTTTACAGCATCGGATTTTGCTGTATAGGTATTTAAATCATCTTGTAATAATAATTTTGTAATGATCATATCTGCACCTTTTCTTTTTAAATATGATGCAGCTTCAAAGGTTCGTACCCCTGTTTTAAATGTAAACATTTTTGTATCCATACACATTCCAGCCATTAATGCATTCGCTTCTACGATATTCATTAGGTTTTTTTCATCAAAATATTGCAATAACTCTGTTACTAATTCACAGGTTGACGATGCATAAACTTCAGTATAGGTCATTAATGTATTTTCAATAAATTTATCTGATCGACGATGATGATCAATCACCACAATTTTTTCGATCTCATCAATTAAATTAGGTGATTCTAAATAATTAACGGTTTGCGTATCCACAATAATTAACAAGGTATTTTTATTTTTATATTCTTCCGCTTCTTTAGGTGTAATAAATACATCTTCATACTCTTTGTTTTCGAGTAAGTATTCAAATAAAGATTTTATGGAATAGTTAATTTCTTTAATAATAATTTTCCCATTTTTCCCTAGGGTTTTACACGCTCCTAATAAACCAACCGCACTTCCTAAACAATCCATATCTGGAGTTTGATGTCCCATTAAAAGAATATTATCCGCCTCTTTAATGAGTTCCTTTAATCCATAGGCTTTAACCCGAGCTTTAACCTTTGTCCGTTTTTCTGTTGCTTCAGTTTTTCCACCATAAAACGACATTTTTTCATCTTGACGAACCACTGCTTGATCACCACCACGTGCTAGAGCAATATCAAGGGCTGCATGTGAAATTTCTTGCGATTCTTTTATTCCTAATAACTGTTCCGAAATTCCAATCCCAATGCTTAAAGTAATGGGGAATTTTTCATCATTATCAATTTCTCGTACATCATCTAATATTTGAAAATTTTCATTTTGAAGTGCGCAAATTTTTATTCGCTCAAAAATCATTAGGTAACGATCATTTTCATAGGCAACAATCACACTTCCTAATTTTTTTGCCCATTCATTTATTTTTAAATCCACCGTCCCTAAAATAGCCGATCGTTTATGACTTGGAATTTGCTCAATAATATCATCATAATTGTCAATAATAACATAACAAAATAACGGTGATTTTTTTCGATATAAATCTTTTTGTTTGCTTTGTACTGTAAAATCAAAAAAATGCAATAATTCAAAACGGTGAACCGAATCTGTAAATGAATTCGTAACAACACCATAATAACGATTATTATAATGAAAGGTAACTTCATCTTGTTTTAAGGCTTCTTCTAAATTAAAGTCAAGTTCTTCTAATATATTTTTTTTAAACAATCCTTCTTTTTCTTTTTTAAAGTTTTTTCCAAAAGCTTGATTATACCAATAAATCATACCTTCTGTATCAACAATCGCCATTGCAATTGGCATTTCATACATCCGTTCTTGATTTATTTTATCCATATCACTATAGATTTCATTCATTGCGCGATTGATTTGAATTTCGTCAACAGACGTATTTTTCTTGTATAAAAATATTAAAATAATTGAAATAATTAACCCTATGATACCAAAACAAATATTATAATACCACATGATTAAGGATAAGCTTGAAATACAAAAGATAGAAAAACAAAATGCCTTTTTTTCACTTTCTTTCATTATTATTTTTGCTCCCTTCGAAAAAACCTTCGAACACCTAAAAAAACCTCCGCTATTCCCATCATTGTTACTAATGAAAACATAAGTAACCCTAAAATTATCACAAAGACTTTAACCCCTTTATTCTTTACTTTTTTATAATCCAAATAATCAAAAATCAATGAAAATCCCATTATTCCAAAAATAAGATAGACAAAATTCATAATTGTAAACCGATATATTTCTGGTATTTCTTCAATCCCAAAAATATTAATCATAAATGATCCCAAAATTAAAAGCATTAAAAAATATTTTAAAGATGGTGGAATAACCCAGTCTTTAAGTGGTTTTAATTTTTTTATTGAATATCCTAAATGGGATAAAATCGAATCACATATTAATACATTTATAACTGTACATACTAATGGAAATAATAAAAAAGCTGAAGGAATTCCTAACGCAATCGCTTGTATTTGATCATCTGCACTCTCTTTCATCATCGCTAATTGATTCGCATCAAAAAAACCTACGCCTTGATAAATTTGGTACGCTTCATCCATACTTACTTTAAACATATCCATTAAATATGTTGTGAAATCAATCCCCATAAGGAATTGAAAACTTACAATTACCGCGATAATAACGCATAAAAACCCAATAAAACCCACGCTAATTTTTTTTAATGCATTGCTCTCCTTGTAATACATATATCCCATACTTACACCAACTAAAAGTAATAATATTCCAAATATTACACCATTTAGCGGCCATAAAAATATTCCAATTAATATTGCTGATCCCGCACTTGCAATTATACTAATTTTCATTCCTTGGCGTTCCCCTAATATAATAATAGGAACGGGAATAAAAAACATAAAAATAACAAGAAAAGGAATATAATTACTTGCTACTGTTATCATTACAATAATCGCAGCAAAAATAGCACCTTCTACAAGTCCACGTGTTTTCATTGATCCTCCAAATGCATTCATTTAATTTATTTTTAATAGCGTCGCTATTCACATGCTAGTTAACTCTTCTATTATATCATACTATTTTTAAATGAATATCTTTTTTTAGAATCCTCAATCTTTCAAAAAAAAATATCCTACCTAAATTAAGGTAAGATATTTTTCAATAAATCTTAGTTATTTGAAGCATATGGTAATAAAGCAACATTACGCGCACGTTTAATTGCTTCTGTTACTTTTCTTTGATGTTTAGCACAGGTACCTGTTGCTCTACGTGGTAAGATTTTTCCACGTTCAGAAATAAATTTCTTAAGTGTTAGTACATCTTTATAGTCAACTTCTAATGCTTTTCTTTCGCAAAATTCACAAACTTTCCGTCTTTTTTTAAATGGTTTTGGCATTATTTTTTCCTCCTATCTTAAAAAGGTACGTCATCATCATCGGCCATTAAATGAAAATCTTCATCTAATCCCATTGCTGATGTATTATTATCCGACCGTGGCGCTGGAGCTTGTTGGTATCCACCAGAAGATTCTTTTCTGTTAGATGTTGATAAAAATGTTACCTCATCCGCAACAACCTCTGTTACATAACGGCGTTGGCCATCCTGTGCATCGTAACTTCTTACCTGTAGTCTTCCTGACACGCCAATTTGACTGCCTTTTGACAGATATTGACCAACGATTTCTGCTTGTCTTCCCCATACTACGATTGGCACAAAATCCGCCTCTTTTTGACCATCTTTATTTTTAAAACGACGATCAACAGCCAGGGTGAACGTGGCTACTGCTTTTCCTGTTGTTGTGTTTTTAACCTCAGGATCTCGTGTAAGTCTTCCTACTAAAATTACTTTATTCACAGAATTACCTCCTATTTTTCTTTTTTTATAACAATACTACGAATAAATGGTTCATTTATTTTGTATAAATGATCAAGTGCATCTAATACTGAATTTTCAGCTTTGAAAGTTACTACTACGTAATAGCCTTCTTTGTACTTCTTGTCAATTTCATAGGCTAATTTTCTTTTGCCCCATTGATCAACTTTTTCAATCGTACCAGCTGTTTCAATAATTGTTGTTACTTTTCCAATTAATTCTTCAACGATCTCTTTTTCAAGATCTGGTTTTAAAATAAATAGTGTTTCATATAATCTCATTCCATTTCACCTCCTTATGGACTCTGGCTCACTTTTACAGCGAGCAAGGATATCAGTTTATAATTATAACATATTTTATTTATAACGCAAGGTCTAATTTTATTTTCTGTTCTTTAAATGAACACACCTAATAAAATTGGTGTTATAAAACCTTCAATAAAAGCTGCAATCGCAAATAATGGAACCAACCATAAAAGAAAAATTCGAAAACTCTCTTTTAAAACAAACTTGAATTTTATCTTTTCTTTACGTCTGATAATCATAAGTACAAGTTTTTGACAAATGTTAATTCCTAAAACCACACTTAAAACAAGGGCTGGGATCTCTACCACACCATGTGGTAAAACCCCTATAGCGAAAGGCATCAAACCAATATCTTTTAATTGAAAAACGGCTCCCATTACTCCAATAATCATACCATTAGAAAACATTGAAAAGATTGGAAAATAAAAAAAAGGAATAAAACCCAACAAAATAATCATCACACTTGCACTAATATTATTCAAAAAAATTGAAATAACCAATCCCATTCCCGATTGATCCAATATATCTTTTTCTTGAAATATCTTTTCGATTTCATTATAAAACTCATATGCTAAATCGGGATTATTGATAAAAAACACAGTACTCATTATTGAAAATACTATAAATAAACTAAACGTCATTCCATATAGGCGTTTTAAATTTTCCTTATAATAATTCATTGCTTGATCCCATTGTTGATTTAAAAAAAGATTAACTCGCCTCATTAATTACCCCTTATTATTCAAAACTTTTTTAATTTGCTTGTTAAATTTAGAACGTGGCAACATAACAATATGTCCGCATCCCAAACATTTTATTTTAATATCGCCTCCTAATCGAATAATTTCCCATTCGAAACTTCCACAAGGATGCTTTTTCTTCATTTCAACACAATCACCAAGGTTATATTCAAGTTTAATCATTTTATTCCACCTCTAATTTTTTCATAAAAATAACGGATTTATTATAAGGGATCTCAATTCCTTTTTCATCAAACCGTTCTTTTATTCGCTTCCTTAATAAAAGTTCCGCTTCAAACTTTACTGTTATATCTTCTTCTGCAACAATTCGAATATTTACAGATGATGAATCTAATTCTGTCACACCCATAACCTCTGGTAGCATTGTAAAAAGCCCTTTATAATTCTCGTACACTTCCCGACAAATCTCATTAAGTGTTTCAATTGCATTTTCAATATTTTCTTCATATGCAATGCCAATATCAATAAATATTCGAACATGACCTTTTGAAAAATTTATCAAACGGTCAATTTTACCATTATGAATAATAAATAAACCACCATCAAATTCTCGAATTGACGTTGTCCTTATTCCAATTGCTTCAACAATTCCGTAATGCTTTTCATCAATCGTTACGTAATCTCCCACACTGAATTGGTTTTCAAAAACAATCACAAAACCACTCATAACATCTTCTACTAAACTTTGAGCACCAAATCCAATCGCCAGTGTTCCAACACCTGCGATCGCTAATATTGATCCAACGTCAATAAATTGACCTAATATTGAAAGCGTACCCATTGTTATAATTCCCGCTTTTCCTGCTGTTTTTAAGGCATGATTAAGGGTTACAATGCGTCTTTTTTCTCGTGGTTCAAGATCTTTTTTATTTTCATTAAACACACCGTTAATGAAATGATTCATAATTTTTAATCCAATTAATACTAATATCAAAATAATAAATGACACAATTATTTTTTCAAGCACGCCATTTCCAGTGATTTGCGGAAATATTTTTTCAATTTCATTCATTATATTATCCATTTATTATCTCCTATTTTTATGTTACTAAGGTTTTTATTTTTGGTATAACAACCTCCATAATCAAGCCATTCTCTAAACTAGGAAGGTTAATTGTTCCTCCAGAATAGTGATTTAATAACGCAAATGCCCATAAAATAACAGTGCAAAAACATATTCCTAATAAAAGTCCAATTAAAACTCCAATGAATCGATTAATACTTCCTATCACTGGTAATTCGGAAATCACTTGAAATAATTGTTGCAAAATTCCAAAAACCACTGTCGTTCCAATCATCAAAATGATAAAACTCATGATTCGAGCAATACCCTGAACTAAAATTGCTGTGATAGTGGCCGCACTTTCATTTAATAAATTCTGAGCTCCTAAAAAAAACGCTTCCCCAAATGGACTATTTGTTGAAATGTTTTCCTGAATTCCTGTGTTTAATAAATTTTGCACCATCGTCTCTAAATTCAATCCACTTACAAAATTAACAAAAATGCTTTGCGTCATTAACCACTCTCCTAGCATCTCTGAAAATATCCATGCAATGGCAAAAGATGCAATAATACCTAAAAAACTAATTAGGGTTCTTATTGCACCTCTTCTATACCCAATGTATCCTGATATACTACATATCAGAATACAAATAACATCTGCTTGATTTAGACTCATTTTTTATTCCTATAATATTCTTCAATATCTTCTTCACTTATAATTCGAACTTGACTTGTTTCCATAAAAAATGATTTATCTTGATTCTCTTCTTCTGGATGAGCAAGTTTCCATTCTTCTGTTAATTTTTTTTCTAAATCAGTATCATCTTCGACACTTTTTCCAACTTTATTTTCAACCATATCTTGGACATCTAAATTACTACCTTGTTGATTTATTTCAACATTTTCAAATATACCCTTTCTATTTGGGAGATCATAATTTGGTTCTATTCTCTCGCTATTATTTCCGGGTTTTTGATTTTTATATAGCGGCGTTTTTTTCTTCATATTCGATGCATCTAATTCTTTTTGATCATCACGAATAATAACTTCTGTCATTATCTTTTGTTTTTTTGCTGGTGTAAATCCTTCGTTAATTTTTTCATCTGAAAGTTGATCTATTCCAACATTTTCAATTCCATTCCCTTTGGTTCTTTTGTTTTTTACTTTTATTTTCTTTTGCTCATTTTTAGAAAGCATTCTTTTTTCAATTTCTGCTTCTTCTTGTGCTTCTATTCGTGTTTCTTCCCAATATTTCCGCCCAATGACTCGTCCCAGGATAATACCAATGCTTTGAAAAATAATAGTCATTATTATTGCAATCCCAAAGAACACAAAAATTGATACATAATTCTCAATTAATTGATAAATCAATCCAAATGGTAGATACCAAAATATTGTTGGCGCTCCTAAAAATGAAAATTGATTCCAAATACTATTTGAATCTTGCCCAGGGAAATACATTGATACAATTGTAAATGTTATGGTTAACAATACAATTGGAATCATTATAACGAATATGTATTTAATTGACTGTGCTTTTTCACCTGCATAGATATTTTTAAAATTTAATGCAAACAATCCAATCCAAAATATTGCAACAATACCTAATTCAACACCATTGAAAAGATAATTAAAGCTTCCACTTCTTCCAATAATATCAAAAATGCTTTTTAATATCACAACAATTAATAAATATGCTATATTTCCAATTATTCCAGTTTCTAAAGGACTTAAACGTCGCTTTCTTCTTATTTGATTCATTTCTTCCTCCTTTTTTTGATTCCAACTCTTTTTAATTTTCTTTTCCTAAATAGCCAAGCTTAGATAGTAATTCATCTAAATCTTCAAGAGATGTATAGTTTATTTCTATTTTTCCACTTGCCCCTCGACTATTTAATTTCACCTTTCTTCTCAATTGATACGATAAGCCCTCTTCAATTGCTTTTATATATGGGCTTTGATCTATTTTTAGTTGTGGTTTTATTATATCCTTTTCTTTTGCAAGTTGTATTTTTTTTATGCGTTTTTCTGTTTCCCGAACACTTAACCCCTGTTCACTAATTTCTTTTGCAAAGGCTTCAATCTTACTTGATTCTTCCAAAACCAACAATGCTCGTCCATGTCCTGAACTCAAATCTTTTTGAATGATTTTGTTTTGGACCATTTTAGGCAATTTTAACAATCTCAAAGTATTTGCAACTGCTGTCCGACTTTTTCCAATACGAATGCCAATTTCTCCTTGTGTAAGATTAAACTGGGTCATTAGACAATCATAAGCAAGTGCTTCTTCAATACTATTAAGATTCTCACGTTGGACATTTTCGATTAATGCAATTTCTAAAACTTCATCTGGTGGTAAATCTTTTACAATAACAGGGATTTCTTTTAATCCGATGATTGTCGCAGCTCGCCACCGTCTTTCGCCTGCAATAATTGTGTACCCTTTTCCTTCAGGCTTTACTAAAATTGGTTGTATGATTCCATATTCTTTAATTGACGCGCCTAATTCTTCCAATTTTTCGCGTTCAAAACTTTTTCTTGGTTGTTCTGGATTTGGGCGAAGATTGCTTGTCTTTACATGGAAAATCATCTTCTCTAGATCAGCTTCTTTTACTTTTTCTAAATTTGATGTCTCAATATTATCTGGAATAAGCGCTCTTAGTCCTTTACCCAATCCTTTGTTTTTCACCATTACCTACTCCTGTCCCTTAATAAATTCTTGTGCAAGTGCTAAGTATGCTTTTGCTCCCTTTGAATCATTGGCATATTCAAAAATGGATTGCCCATAACTCGGAGCCTCTGCTAACCGAATATTTCTTGGAATCATTGTGTTATAAACTTTTCCCTTGAAAAAATCAACGACTTCATCTACCACTTGATTGGATAAGTTTGTCCGACGATCAAACATTGTCATTAAAATCCCTTCTATTTCTAGCTTTGGATTTAACCCACGTTTCACTAAACTAATGGTATTCATTAATTGTCCCACACCTTCTAATGCATAATATTCACATTGAATTGGAATTAATACCGTATCCGTACTTGCTAAAGCATTGATCGTTAATAATCCCATTGATGGTGGACAATCAATGAAAACATAATCATAATATGACTCAATCGTTTGAATACTATTTTTTAATCGAAGTTCCCTCTGTGGTAAATTTACAAGTTCAATTTCTGCTCCAGCTAACTCTGGATTTGAAGGCAAAATATGAAGATTATCATAACTTGTCGTTAAAATAATTTCTTTCAAACTTTCCTCATGTATAATACCATCATAGATGCTTTTCTCAATTTTATATTTATCAATACCAAACCCACTGCTTGTATTTCCCTGGGGATCAACATCAATCACTAATACGCGATATCCTTGCATGCTCAAGGCAGTTGTTAAATTTATATTGGTTGTCGTTTTCCCAACGCCACCCTTCTGATTGAAAACTGCCACGATTTTTGCCATTCGTTTCACTCCTTATTCTTTTTATATTTTCGATCTTACTTTATTTCAAATTAACACATGTTTCACGTGAAACANNCATGTGTTAATTTGAAATAAAGTTTTTATTCTAAGTCATTATTTTTTACTTTTTAGTTTAGAGAGTGTTTCACGTGAAACACTCTCTAAACTAAGTGGATTTTATCACAAAAACCTTTATTGCTTCTTATTCTTGTTGTTTATATTGGGAATTCTTCCCGCTTTATTTTTCCGTTTATTCTTGGAAATGCATTAGGTGTGTTTTTGATTTTTTTAATTTCTATTATAGCATGAACCCATTCACTTTGCAGTAATAACGCCTCTTCGAATTTTGTTATTTCTCCACCTAATCGTGCAATAGGCTTCTCTGCCTCAATAATTTCATTTTTATAATCTTTTCCTTTCATTGAAAGAAAAACACCACCTACTTTTACAAGTGGTAAACAATATTCCGAAAGCAATGTTAAATTCGCAACAGCTCGTGAAACCACAACATCATAGGATTCCCGATACCCAATATCTTTGCCAAATTCTTCAGCACGTCCATGGAGTGTTTTTATGTTTGTAATCCCCAAATCTTTTGCAATTGTCTCAATAACTTTTAATTTTTTCTTCGTCGCATCCATTAATGTAATATGCGAATTTTCTAACATTATCGCTAATGGGATCCCTGGAAATCCACCACCTGTTCCAACATCTAATATCGAAATGATTGGATTTTCTATATATTGAAGCAATGTCAATGAATCAAGTATATGTAATTTAATAAAATCATCTTCATCAATAATTCGCGTTAAATTAATTTGTTGATTTATTTCTAAAATTCGATCCATGTAATCGATTAGTTTCTTACTTTGCTCATCACTAATTTCTATTTTTAATTTTTGTCCTTCTTCAATTAATTTCATTACTCTATTATTCACACTTATCACCTTGCTTTCGAGTTTCAGGATTTCTTCGTTGTTGTTCTAGTGCAATTAATAAAACCGTTAAATCCGCAGGCGAAACGCCTGCAATCCGTGACGCTTGTCCCAGTGATTGAGGTTTTATATCATTGAGTTTTTCAATTGCTTCTATTCTCAGTCCACTAATTGAACCGTAATCAAAATTTTCCGACAAATGTTTGTTTTCCAACTTTTTAAATTGCTCAACTTGCACGCATTGTTTTTTTATATATCCTTCATATTTTATCTGAACTTCCACTTGTTCAACAATACTCCAATGCAATTTTTCTCTTTTTGGATCCAACATGTCAGTTTTTATATATTTAATTTCTGGGCGTCTTAATAACTCTAATAAGGATACCCCGTGTTTGATTTCAGAACTTTTCATCTGATTCAATATCACATTATTCTCAGGTGTTGGTTTTACTGTAACTTGACCTAATCGTTCAATTTCTTTTTGGATTTTGGCTTTTTTATCTAGAAATTTTAGATAACGTTCTTCCGAAATTAACCCCACTTTATAACCAATCGGAGTTAGCCGTAAATCAGCATTATCTTGACGTAATAATAAGCGATATTCGGATCGAGATGTCATCATTCGATAAGGTTCATCAATTCCTTTTGTAATAATATCATCTATTAGTACCCCTATGTAACCTTCTGATCGACTAATAATCACTGGTTGTTCACCCCGCAAACTCTGAACTGCATTAATCCCTGCAATTAAACCTTGCGCTGCTGCTTCTTCATATCCAGATGTCCCATTAATCTGTCCAGCAAAATATAAACCTTGAATATCTTTAGACTCGAGTGATGCTTTTAATCGCGTTGGATGAATACAATCATATTCAATCGCATAAGCTGACCGCATAAATTCAACATTTTCCATTCCTGGCACTGTTCGATAAAGGTCAATTTGAACATCTTCTGGTAATGATGACGACATTCCTTGTACATAAACTTCATTTGTATTTAATCCTTCAGGTTCCATAAATATTTGATGTCGATTTTTATCTTTAAATCGCATCACTTTTGTTTCTATTGATGGACAATAACGCGGTCCTACACCAGTAATATCACCTGAAACTAATGGTGATCGACTCATATTTGCATTAATAATATCGTGGGTTTCTTGATTGGTATATGTCAAATAACACGGTACTTGCTCCATTTCAATATGATCCGTTTCAAAAGAAAAAGGCACAATCTCTTTATCTCCTTCTTGAATAACCATTTTTGAATAATCCAATGTTTTTGAATCAACTCGTGCTGGCGTTCCTGTTTTAAACCGTTGCAGTTTAATTCCGTTTTCTTCTAAACTATCAGATAATTCCATTGCTGGAAATAATCCATTAGGACCACCATCATATTGAACATCTCCAATAATAATACGACCTTTTAAATATGTTCCGGTGCAAACAATTGCTGTTTTACAGGTATAAAGAGCTTCTGTATTAACTTTTACCCCAACTATTTTTCCATTTTCCACAATAATCTCTGTTGCTTCTTGTTGTTTCAATAATAAATTTTCTTGGTTTTCAATCACTTCTTTCATCCTAAATTGATACGCTTTTTTATCAGCCTGAGCTCGAAGGGAATGAACTGCTGGTCCTTTTGCCGTATTTAACATTTTACATTGAATCATTGTTGCATCAATGTTTTTTGCCATTTCTCCACCTAATGCATCAATTTCTCGCACTAAATGTCCTTTCCCTGTTCCTCCAATCGATGGATTACACGGCAACATAGCCACTGAATCTAAATTAATCGTTAAAAGAAGTGTTTTAAATCCAAGTCGCGCTGGTGCTAATGCTGCTTCTGATCCAGCATGTCCAGCTCCGATTACTATTATATCGTAATCTCCTCCTGGGTATGTCATTATTCATTCCTCTACTTTCCAATACAAAAATTTTTAAATATTTGATCAATAATATCCATTCCAACCGCTTTTCCAGTGATGCTACGTAACGCTTCTAATGCATCCATAATATCAATGGATACTAATTCTAATGGCATTTGACTGGTAATAATTTCAATCGCATTTTCTAATGAATTTTTTGTTTTTTCAAGTAATTGAATATGTCGAGTATTGGTTATTAAATAGTCCGCATCTTGATTAACTTGCCCATCATAAACCATTTCCACCATTTTATTTTTAAGGATTTCAATTCCATTCTCTTGGATTAATGACATTGGAATCCACGGATCTTTAATCACATGCTTTTCATCTAATACATCCATTTTATTTGCAATATATATGGTTTTTCTGTTTTTTAATTCTTTTAAAATTTCCTTTTCTTCCTCTGATAACGGTTTTGAAATATCACGCATAAAAATAACTAAATTTGTTTGTTTCAACAGTTTCCGTGATCGTTCAACACCAATTTTTTCAACTATATTATCGGTATCCCGAATACCAGCCGTATCAATAATCTTAAATGGTATCCCCTCGATATTTATATATTCCTCAATGGTATCGCGTGTTGTTCCTGGAATATCTGTAACGATCGCTTTATTTTCCATCAATAATCCATTTAATAACGATGATTTTCCAACATTTGGTTCTCCTAGGATTGCTGTTGTAATACCTTCTCGATAAATTTTTCCAGTTTCAGCAAATTTCAATAATTCATTGATAGTTTTTAATAATCCCGTAATTTCCTTATGAACAAACTCATAGCTAATCTCTTCAATATCATATTCAGGATAATCAATATTCACTTCCATATGTGCTAAAATTTTCAATAATGTATCATCAATTGTATCAAGTTTATCTGATAATTTTCCCTCTAATTGACCAACTGAATATTCTAAACCTTTTTCTGTTTTAGCATTGATCACATCAATCACTGCCTCAGCTTGTGTTAAATCCAATCGACCATTTAAAAAAGCTCGTTTTGTGAATTCTCCTGGTTCTGCTATACGTGCACCATTTAAAATAACTAACCCTAATATTTTACGTAATGATACAATTCCACCATGACAATTAATTTCTACAATATCCTCTGCTGTATATGAATGGGGACGATTCATCTTTGAAATCAGAACTTCATCCACATCTTTTTTTGTATCAGGATCCACTATTTTTCCATAGATCAGTTCATGGCTTTTTGCATTTTTTAATGATTTTCCTTTGGGATTTCTAAAAAGCAACTCACCAATTTCAATCGCTTGATCTCCACTAATTCTAATAATTCCAATTCCTGCTCCACCCATTCCTGTCGCCACCGCAGCAATGGTATCTTCATTTAACACTAATACCTCCACTTTTTTTCTCCTGACTTATTATTCCTAATTATTAATAATATAATAATTCTATTCCTCTTGCAAGTATCTACTTTGACAAATTAAAAAAAGCACTAACGCATGATGGTTAGTGCTTTCATTCACTTACTAATTTTTATCTTTTAATTGAATGACCACCCGACGGTGAGGCTCTTCACCTTCACTAAATGTAAATACGTCATCATGATTTTGTAATTTCGCATGAATAATTCGCCGTTCTGATGGATTCATAGGTTCAAGTGTCATTTTCTTTTGATAAGATACCGCTTTACTTGCCATTTTTTCACCTAAATTTTCAAGAGTTTTTTCTCTTTTAGCTCGATAATTTTCAGTATCTAAAACAACACGAACATATTCATCTAAGTGTCGATTAATAACTAAACTCACTAAATATTGTAATGAGTCCAATGTTTGACCACGACGACCGATGAGAATTCCCATATCTTCTCCACTAATATTAATGAATAAAATTTTATCTTCAAGTCGTGATTTAATCTCACAGGTAATTTTCATTGCTTCAAATATTTCAGTTAAAAAATCAATTGCATGACTTTCTGGATTATTTAACAACGTCAACTCTACAATTGCTACTTTTTTTCCGAATAATTTCAACAAACCAGTATCTGGTTTTTGAATAATTTTAGTTTCAATCTGATCCTTAGTAACCCCAAGTTTCACTAAACCATTATTAATAGCTTCTTCTACGGTTTTACCAGTACCTGTTTCAGTGATATTCATTACTCTTCTCCTTAGCTTTTAAACATTATACTTGAGCTTTGCTATGAAAATACAATAGATGCTGACTTCAATACAGGTTGTTGTCTTTATAATCTGTATTAACGCTGCGTTTGGTTACACTATTCTTTCGTATAACGTTCTTTCGCTTTTTGATAATCCGCATCTTCTGATGCATCTCTTTCAGGAATTTCTATTGTTGGTTTTTTTCTTTTTTGATCTGTCGCTTTACTACTTTGAATCTTTTTATTTGAAGCAGGTCGTGTTAATGGTTTTTTATTGTCACTGCTTCCTTTTTTATTATTCGATTTTTGATTGTTATCTTTGTTTCCTGCACGTTTCGCTGCAAGATCTTCTCGTTTTTCTTTTTCGGCTTCTTTAACACGACGTTCAGCCTCTTCAATTGAAATATCAGGTTGTGGCATTTTCATCATGACAAATTGCTGTATGAAAGTAAAGATATTTTGAACAACCCAATATAAAGCAACCCCTGCTGGCATTGAAATTGAGATATATAAAATCATAAGTGGCATTGCATATAACATAATCTTTTGTGTCTTTGCATTGGGATCATCTGGATTTGTTGTCGTTGACATCATTGTAAACTTTTGCGTGATGAATGTAAATACTGCCGCTAAAATCGGTAGTACATAAATAGGATCTGGAAGTCCAAGATCATTTAACCATAAAAATGACATATTAATGGTTTCAATCACACCATTTGGAAATACCCATGTTTCTGGCGCTCGTAACGTTCCATACAATCCAATTAGTATTGGAAACTGTAATAACAACGGTAAACATCCACCAGCTGGATTTACCTTAAACGTTTTGTATAATTTTAATGTCTCTTCATTTAATTTTTCTTTATTGTTTTTATACTTTTTATTTAATTTTTGCAACTCAGGCTGAAGACGTTGCATATCTTTCATTGACTTTGTTTGTTTAATATTAAGTGGTAATAATAGTAGCTTAATCACGATTGTAAAAACAATGATTGCGATTCCATAATTTCCAATAATATTATAAAATTGTAATAAAGTCCAGCCAAATGCTTGGTATAAAAAATCCATTCAATTACTCCTTTAAATTTTTCTCCCATAATATAAAAATTTTTATTAGGGAAGGGGATCATATCCCCCAGGATTAAAAGGGTGGCACTTAATAATACGTTTTCCACCCAAATAACTTCCTTTGAAAACACCATATTTTTCAACTGCTAATATAAAATATTCCGAGCATGTTGGAGTAAAACGACAATTGTTGCCTAATAAAGGTGACAAAAATTTCTGATAACCTCGAATAATTATTATTAAAATTTTTTTGATCATTTTATTTCCTCAAAAGATTCTTCTTATAAAACAAATGCTTTAATGATTTTTCTAAT
>LGOV01000507.1_pt3 | contig 56271 bp, 58 predicted proteins | sample 469881 | NCBI WGS metagenome assembly LGOV01 (sample SAMN03857199, study PRJNA290197) | marine sediment metagenome | biome: marine cold seep biome; feature: cold seep; material: marine sediment; isolation source: sample #5579, elevator 3A push core 41 containing 12 cm of sediment... ...
AGCCGCTGGCAGGCGCTATGGAAAGTGGCGCTAGTGGCAGCGGGCCCAGGTATTTTCTCGGCGATAATGATCGGTGCGGGCCGAGCGGTGGGCGAAACCATGATAGTGCTTATGGCCAGCGGTAATACGGCTCTGTTTAGCGCCAGCCCCTTCGAAGGCATGCGCTCCATGGCCGCGGCTATCGCCATTGAGCTGCCTGAAGCGTCACCCGGTGGCCAGACCTACCATCTGCTGATCTTGGCCGCCCTGGGGCTGTTTATCTTCACGTTTCTGGTCAATACCCTTGCCGAGGTCGTCCGCCAGCGCTTACGCCGCCGCTTCCGTCAGATGGGGGGCACATTATGACCTCTGCGTCCCACACCGTCTCTCGCCGCCGGCGTTTTAGCCGGGTAAATGATGTATGGCCCTGGCTTTGCGCAGCCAGCGTAGCGCTCTCCCTGCTGATGCTGGGCGCCCTACTCACGCTACTGCTGGTACGCGGGCTAGGGCACTTCTGGCCCGCTACGCTGGAAGAGGTCACCCTTGACTCGGGTGAAACCTTTGCTGGTCAAGCTGTGCGCGAAGTCGCGCTGCCCCAGCGAGCAGGGGATGAACGCCTCTACTTTACCGGCAACCAGGATATAGAGGGCGTTCGCTGGCGCTGGGTGGCGATTGATGACATTGCCGAGAGCGCCCAGCCAGACGATTTGATTCGGCTTGATCGCAGCCCCTGGGGTGACTTTATTGGCCGCTTGGTGGCCATTGAGCAGCATGATCAACGCTGGGAGGGGGACGCTGCCTGGCAGCGATTAAACGCTTTATTGGTACTTCCCGCCAGCCAACGCCAGGATAGCCAACTGCTGCTTACCACCGTGGACGGCCAAACCCTGCGCCAACCGCTGGCCAGCGTGGCGAGCGCTCAGGCTCCCAATGCCATGAGCGTCTGGCAGAAAACGCTCGCCTGGGGGGATGCGGTTTGGCGGTTTCTGAGTGAGGGCCCACGGGCCGCCAATACCGACGGTGGCGTCTGGCCCGCGATATTTGGCACGGTGCTGATGGTGATTTTAATGTCGGTGATGGTGACCCCATTTGGGGTGCTGGCCGCTATTTATCTCAATGAAATCGCTCACCAGGGGCGGCTGACCCGGCTGGTACGTATTGGTGTGCGCAATCTGGCGGGCGTTCCGTCGATTGTGTATGGCGTATTTGGTTTGGGAGTGTTTGTTTACGGCATCGGCGGCTCGCTGGATGAGTGGTTTTTCAGCGATACGCTGCCCTCCCCCACCTTTGGCACCGGCGGCCTGTTATGGGCATCACTCACCCTGGCACTGTTGACCCTACCAGTAGTGATTGTGGCAACAGAAGAGGGGCTAGCGCGGATTCCCGAGGCGCAGCGGGAAGGCGCCGTGGCGCTCGGCGCTACGCGCTTAGAGATGCTCACCCGCATTGTACTGCCCATGGCAGCCCCCGCCATGCTGACAGGCGTCATTTTAGCGGTTGCCCGCGCGGCCGGCGAAGTGGCGCCGCTAATGCTGGTTGGCGTTGCTAAGCTGGCGCCTCAAATGCCCATCGATGGTGAGTTTCCCTACCTACATTTAGAGCGCAAGTTCATGCACCTTGGCTATCATTTATTTGATACCGCCTTTCACGGCGAAGATGTGCAGGCTGCCATACCGCTGGTTTACGCCACGGCGCTACTTTTAGTGTTAATTGTGCTGGTGCTTAACCTAACTGCCATATTTCTGCGTCATTATCTTAGGCGTCAACGGGGAAACGAATGCTAGCGTCATTACATTCAGCCAATACCTCTCAGGCACCAGTGGCGCACTTTTCGTCCGAGCACAGCTGCCTGAGTATCGATCACTTTAGCCTCGCCTATGCGGGGAAAGAGGCGTTGTGCGAGCTAACCCTCAGCGTTCCCCGGCATCGTGTAACGGCCTTTATCGGCCCGTCAGGTTGCGGTAAGTCGACGCTGTTACGGGCAATTAACCGCTTGCACGATCTTAATGAGTCAGTCACCCACAGCGGCCAAATCACGCTGGAGGGGCAGGATATTCATGACCCGCAAATGAATGTGACTGAGCTGCGGCGACGTGTCGGGATGGTGTTTCAAACGCCCAACCCCTTCCCCATGTCGATCTATGAAAACGTGGCCTTTGGGCTACGACTGCAACAGCGCATGCCCAAGCGCAAAAGAGACGACATTATTGAGTGGGCACTAACTTCCGCCGCTCTGTGGGATGAGGTGAAAGACCGCCTACACCGTTCCGCTTGGCAGCTTTCCGGTGGCCAACAGCAGCGTCTGGTGATCGCCCGCACCTTAGCAATACAGCCCGACGTGCTGCTGCTTGATGAGCCAGCATCAGCGCTAGACCCGATTTCAACCCTCAAAATTGAGGAATTGATCCGTAACCTCAAGTCGGAGCTGACGCTGATCCTGGTCACCCACAATATGCAACAAGCGGCGCGCGTATCGGATTACACCGCCTTTTTGCATCAAGGGGAGCTGGTTGAATACGGCCCTACCGATCAGGTCTTCACCAACCCCCGTTTGCAACGCACTGAAAACTACATCACCGGCCGTATTACCTAGGCCTTAGCAACTGAACCGTCAGGAGTGCTCCATGGATATTACTAGCGACTCTCACAGCCAGCATATCTCTCGCCAGTTCAACCAGGAGTTGGAAGAGCTGAAAACCCACCTGATGGCCATGGGCGGTCTGGTGGAAAAGCAAGTGCAGGATGCCGTCTTTGCCCTACTGGAAGGCGATACCCGGTTAGCCGAGCAGGTGCGTGACAATGACCGCCAAGTCAACGATCTGCAGCTGCAAATCGACGATGAATGCACCCGCGTACTGGCGCGCCGCCAGCCTGCTGCTTCCGATTTGCGTCTGGTGCTGGCCGTCATCCGCGCCACCTCAGACTTAGAGCGCATTGGCGATGAAGCCAGTAAAATCGCCCGCAACGCCCTGCTCCTGAGCGAAAGTTCTAGCACCATTCGTGGCCTAGTAGAGGTGCGTCATATCAGCGAGCACGTACGTAAAATGCTGCGCGATGCGCTTACCGCCTTTGCCCGCTTTGATACCGACCTGGCTATGCAGGTCGTACGCGAAGACGAGCTGGTAGATGACGAGTACAGCAGCGCTATGCGCTCGTTAATGACCTTTATGATGGAAGACTCACGCTCTATAACGTCAGTACTCAGCATCATGTGGGTACTGCGCGCACTGGAGAGGGTAGGCGACCACGCCGACAACCTTGCTGAGTACGTAGTCTATCTCGTCAAAGGCCTGGATATTCGCCATAGCGACACCGACGAACTGGATCCACAGGTGCTAAAAAAGTCTTGACCTGATGGGGCTTTCCTCCTGCAATACGTCCAGGCTGCCACGCGGCCTGGACGTTGGAATCACGAGGAGCTCACCCAAATGCTGGATGCTGTCACTGCGCTTAGCCGAGGTACACGCTGTGTGTATCAGCCGGGGATGCGCCGCTATGTTTTTCTGCCTATTCTGGTCAACCTGATTGTCTACGTGAGCATGTTCAGCTTTGTACTCAACCGTTTTGATGGCTGGCTCGCCCACTGGATGGACATGGTACCCGTCTGGCTGGATTGGCTATCCTGGCTTATCTGGCCGCTTTTTGTGATTAGCCTGTTGGTAGTAGTGTTTTTTACCTTCACGCTGGTGACCAGCTTGATTGCAGCCCCTTTTTACGGCTTTTTGGCCGCCAAAGTTGAAGTTCAAGCCACTGGCCGTGAGCCCATTGATGACCGAAATCTGACCAAAACAGCCATCGATGCTGTGGGACGCGAGTTTGTTAAGCTCGCCTACATTCTGCCCCGTGCCGCAGGCCTATTTCTACTTAGCTGGATTCCAGGCGTGAATATCGTTGCTCCGCTACTCTGGGCGCTGTTTTCTGCCTGGGTGATGGCAATCACTTATCTAGACTACCCAATGGATAACAACAAGGTAACGTTTGCCGATATGCGCCAACGGCTCTCAAAGCGCTGGTGGCAAAGCCTCACCTTTGGGGGGTTAGTGACCTTAATTACCTGGATTCCGCTGGCCAACCTGTTTTTGATTCCCGGCGCCGTAGCGGGTGCCGTACTGCTGTGGGATGACCATTATAGAGACGTACGTAGTGACAAACGTGACGATGCACGTGGCATTACACCGCAGTAGGTGCTTATTACTCAGCTACGCCACCTTGCTACCTTTATGTTTTATTAGGCTATCCTGGACTCAATCGACAACAAAGGAATCACCGCATGATAAAACCGATGGCTTGGCTGGGTGGCATACTATTGATTGGCGCTATGTCTATTTCGATGACATCTATGACGCTAGCCCACGACGTAAAAACAGAGACTCTGCGCGTTGCGCACCCCTTCGCTACGCCAACCCCGCCGGGTGCGGTAAACGGCGCCGCCTACCTTGATATCACCGCCGTTTCAGGTCCCGTCACCCTGGTTGGCGCAAGCAGCCCTGCAAGCAGCAACGTTGAGCTGCACGATATGCAAATGGACGGCGATATGATGCAGATGCGGCATGTGGATGAGGTTCGTGTCGAGGCAGGGGAGACTTATACCATGCGCCCTGGTGGCGGCTTTCACTTAATGCTGATTGGCTTAACCGAGCCGCTGAAGGAGGGTGAGCGGTTTCCCCTCACGCTCACCTTCGCTGAACAAGGTGACGTAGACATCGAGGTCTGGATACAGAGCGCCCAAGATGGTAGCGAAGCTGCTGATGGGCATCACCACTGATGTCGGTTGCTTTTTTTAATACATAGCAAAAACCCCGCTGAAGCGGGGTTTTTAGCGAGCAACGATTACATTAGCAGTTACACTTATTCTATTATTTACCAGTCTGTGCTATTGCCTTCATCTCGGTTGAGCTCGCCGGGGCTGTAACCCTCGCGACGAGTTGCAGCGCCTTTTTCATTACTAGAAGCGCGACTGCTGGATGGAGAGAAGTCCAAACTATCCCCTTCATCACGGTTCAATTCGCCCGCAGCAACATGATCAGGTTTGGAGGCTGCATGTGTCTCAGGCTTGCCGATGATACCGGGATCAGCGGAACGATCTTGATTCAACTCGATGGAAGATTGTGCCATTACCAGGGGGCTCGCAATCAGACCAATAGCAAAGCCTACTAAAGCGGCTTTTCTGCTCATCTCTTTCACTAACATGACGTTCTCCACATTATGACTGGGTTCTGCTCAATGATAATCACAACGGCCATTACACATTATTTAAGCACTTAAAATGCCAAAATATAAATATTAATAATTTCTTTATCAAAATCAATTAATTACTTAAAATATATTGCATACAACAAAAACTAGCGCTATCATTTCTTGGAAAAGATGATTGTGTATCAATTGCACATGAGGCGTTTTATTCACATTTAAACGCTCGCCTTCCTCATCGGCTAAGCATGAAACGAACAGGTATGACAGATAAGAGATCCACAAATTGCAACGAGTAGCGCGGCAGAAATGGCTAGAGAAGGTTAGCAAACAGAGCTTGAGTACCACAAAAAATTAGACCCCGCATCAGCAGGGTCTAAGGACACAAGATATTGACAATGACTAGCGCTGGCTTCCTTTCCGTTTGCGGGACTCCAACCTTGGAATTTAACCCTGACCAACGCTCTGATTGTCTTTTGATTCATTCCTTGAATCGATGTGCATCCCTATCGATGTGACACGCTCCTGCGTGTTTAGCTCACACCTTTATCGTAATATATTTTCTCAATATTGCAAATATTTGTTACCAAACGTTTCCATCACCTACGTCTTGGGTCAAATCTTTTGCTGTGTACTCCGCTTGAGCGCTAGTGCGATGCGACTCTGCCTTGATGACTAGAGGGCGGTCGCCTTCGTCATACATCAAATCAGAGGGGCTAAATTCAGCCTGACCCGAGGTATGATGTGATTGAGCTTGAATAGGCTCATCGTCAACGGTCAGATCTCGATTTGCTTCGATGGACATATGGGCAAAGGCAAGCGGGCTTGCCAGCAAACCAAAAGAGAGACCTACAACGGCTGCTTTTTTAACAAATTCGTTAAACATACTATTTACTCCTGGTGACCGTTTGATACCGCTGAAGTGAAGTGAGAAGGGCTCTCTGGCCAGGTCTCACTGCGGCTAGCTTCACTGCCTCTAGATAGCATATGTAATGCCAACTCTCTTATTAAAATAAAATATTGATATAAATCAATATCTTAATATAAATATATTGCGCGCAACAATACACTGCTAAAAACAAAAGCACGCTAATTACATGAGCACTAATGACACATGCGCAAAATTGTCTGTGCCTTAATGACACACTCATCAAAATCAAAGGCTCGATACCAACAGAGCGCTACGGCATCGATTCATAAAAAACAAGCAATAGCACTGGATAGAGAGGCGCAAAGGAAAGATCGGCGGAAAAGATAAGGAAGAAAGTAGCGGGAGATAAAGCGAGGGGTAAAAGTAGGCAGCAAAAATTAGGCCCCGCATTGCGGGGCCCGATATCAGAATTGGCTATAGGTAATATCTAACGCTAGCTTCCACTCCTTGTGCGGGGCTCCAACCTTGGAATTAACCCTGACTAGTGTTCTGATTGCCTATTGATTCATCCGTGAATCTGAAAAGCATCCTTGCTTTTGTAACATCCTGTTAATCGCTTATTCATCCTCTGAAAATGCTTTAATGATATCTAAAGGGTCATTGATAATTAGCTACCACTATTTTCTTCTTCAAGCTCATCCTCGTCATACTCAGCATCGTCTGAGTGACTGCTTGATTGCGGATCCATGTCGCTGGCGCCATCACCTTCGTCATGGGTTAAATCATCAGCCATATCTGTTGTGTCATTGCCGGTTGAGCTGCCGGTACCTTGGGAATCCATCGGCTGCTCATCAGCAGTAATACCTTGGTTTTCATCAATCGCCGAATTTTCATCGGTTTGTGCAAAAGCTAATGGGCTTGCTATCAGACCAAAAGATACACCTAAAATGCCAGCTTTCTTGAGAAAATCCTTGGACGTCATATCCTACCTCCGATCGCTGTTTAATACCGCTTAATAAAGAAAGAAGGGCCTACTGAGAAGCCAGCAATTCCTGCGGTCATCTTCCTTAATCAATACTTTGCAGAAGGCATGCCAAAAACTGAAATATAAAATTAAAAACATAAAAATCAGCAGTTTAATTAAAAAAGATAGGCCAAAAAGACATCAGCTGAGTCACTACACAACGCTTTAATCTGTATAAAAATGACACATGAGTAAGCTTTACTAACCTTGCATGCCAATATTGCACACTTCTACAAATATTATGCGATGGGACATTTTGCTAATTTAAACGAGACGCGAGGAGGGGAAGGCGCAGCGAAACAACGCACCCTTGCCGGGGAGGGACTCAATTTGTAGTTGTGCATCGTGACGCAACAGAACGTGTTTAACGATCGCCAATCCTAAACCTGTGCCACCAGTCGCAGTGCTGCGCCCCTTATCAACACGGTAAAAGCGTTCAGTGAGTCGGGGAATATGAACGGGATCAATCCCTTCACCGTTATCTTCCACATCGATATAGCCGCCGCCAGTAGCGCTAGCTTTCCAGCGCAGGGTGATTTGGCTGCCTGCTGGCGTATAGCGAACCGCATTAAAGGCAAGGTTAGAGACGGCGCTGCGAATTTCCTGTTCACTGCCTAACAGTCGGGCATCGCTCTCAAGGGCGACGGTAATGGTATGACGTTGATGCGATAGGGCCAGCGCATCATCGCAAACGCTTTGCAGTAAAGGCTCCAGTGACAGCGGGTGATGGTCTTTACCGCCCTGGTCAATCTCCAAGCGCGAGAGCAGCAATAAGTCGTTGACCAGATTCTGCATCCGCTGGGTCTGTTCCTGCATTTGCTGAATACTACGTCCCAAGCGTGGCGGAAGCTGGTCGGAGATATCACTGTAGGTTTCTAAATAGCCAGAGAGAACGGTCAGCGGCGTACGTAACTCATGGGAAACGTTAGCGACAAAGTCGCGCCGCATCTGCTCAAGGCGATGCAAGCGCGTGATATCGCGAGCCATCACCAAGCGCTCGTCGTCACCGTAGAGGGTAATTTGATATTGCAGGATTCGCCGCTCATCAATCGGCGAGGTGAGCGTTAACGGCTCACTGTAGTTACGCGCATTAAAGTAGCTGATAAAGCCTGGGTCGCGCAGCAGGTTGGTAATGTGTTGACCACGATCATGGGCGGTTTGTAGCCCCAACATGGCGGTGGCGGCGCTATTCCACCATTCCAGATCACCGTGGCGATCAAGCATGACCACGCTATCACGCATTGCTTCAGACGACTCTTGGATACGCGCCAAAGTAGCCCGCAGACGGCTTTGGGTGATTCGCTGACTTTTTTGATAGCGGTATAAACGATCGAATAGCTCGCCCCACATCCCGCTAGCGGCAGGTGGCTCATCGTTAGGGTGGAGAGTGAGCCATAGGTAGAGCTCGCGTAACTGTCGCAAGTGGTAAAACAGGCATCCCGCAAGCCCTGCTGCGAGCCCCAGCCCAGCCGAGCCCAACAGCCAGCCCAAGCAAGTGCCCAGCGTGGCCAGCCACGCTATTCGCCACAGCTCACGACTCCATAAACGCACATTTACACCCGTGCAGAGAAACGGTAACCGGTACCCCGAACCGTTTGGATCAGGTTTTGATGCACGTCACCCAGCGCTTTACGCAAGCGGCGGATATGCACATCAACCGTGCGCTCTTCAACGTAAACATTGCCGCCCCACACTTGGTCAAGCAGTTGGCTGCGTGTGTAAGCACGCTCTTGATGGGTCATAAAAAACTGTAGCAAACGATACTCGGTGGGGCCCATTTCCAGCGCTTTGCCGTGGGCGCTTACCCGGTGGCTCACCGGATCAAGCAGTAGGCCGTTAATCTCAATCGGGTCTTCAACACCACGCGGTGTCGCACGGCGCAGCACCGCTTTTAGCCGTGCCACCAACTCCCGGGGTGAAAAAGGCTTGGTGATATAGTCATCGGCACCGGCTTCAAGCCCCTGAATTTTATTATCCTCTTCGCCTTTCGCGGTGAGCATAATAATCGGGATTTCGGCGGTGGTTTCTTCACGCTTTAGGCGTCTTGCCAGCTCAATACCGCTAGTGCCGGGCATCATCCAGTCCAGCAGCAGTAAATCGGGTTGGTGGTCGACCACCATGGCATGGGCATCCTGGGCGTTATCCGCTTCGAGCACGCGATAGTCAGCCATTTCCAGCGCTACCGCGATCATCTCGCGAATCGACGCCTCATCATCGACAATCAGAACGGTCTTGGCGGTCATACCAGAGCCTCACGGTGTTCAAAGAAACTAGTCCAAAGATAAACAGTTCAAAGATAAACAGTTCAATGACATGTCAGTGACGATAACACCATGACTTGATGACAATTATATGACATTCATAGAAATTAGCCCGCCGCAGGCCACCAACTTAGTGCGATACCGGCAAAAATCAGCAGTCCCGACCAGTGATTATTGAGAAACGCCTGGAAGCAAGCATTCCGCTCCTGAGCGTGAATTAAGCACTGCTGATGTAGGAAAGTCGCCGCCATTGCCGCTAGCGCTAACCAGAAGAAACCACCTAAACCAACTCGCCAACCTACCCAGGCCAGCAACCCCAGGGTGGCTACCTGGAGTAAGCCGATAATCAAACGATCCGCATTTCCGAACAGCACGGCCGTCGATTTAATGCCAATTTTTAAATCATCGTCGCGATCGACCATGGCGTATTGGGTATCGTAGGCCACTGTCCAGCACACATTAGCGCAGAATAGCAGCCATGCTTCCAGCGGCACGTGGCCGAGCACGGCGCCAAAAGCCATCGGTATTGCCCAGGAAAACGCCGCGCCCAGCACCACCTGAGGAAAGTGGGTATAGCGCTTCATAAACGGATAAATAATCGCCAGCAACACCCCGCCCAGCGAGAGCAGTACTGTAAACCAGTTAGTCAGTAATACCAGAATAAACGCAGCGGCCACCAGGGCGATAAACAGTAGTTGGGCTTCGGTTTCGCTGATACGGCCTGCCGCTAGCGGACGATGTTTTGTGCGTTTCACATGGCCGTCAAAGTGGCGATCCGCATAGTCATTGACCACACAGCCCGCGGCACGCATCACATAAACGCCGGCCACAAAAATCAGCAGCACATTTCGCCCTGGTACACCTTCCGCAGCTACCCATAATGCCCACAGCGTCGGCCACATCAAAAGCCATGTGCCTATCGGCCGATTCAAGCGCATCAGCTGTAAAAAATCTGCCACGCGAGCCCATCCCTTCGGCCGCAACAGTGAACGATCCATGCTTACCTCACGAAGAATAAGATGCAGGCGCTAGCCTAGCGCGAAGGCAGGCCAAGATCATCCGCCATCGCCGTCAAAAAATACTCTTGCACTAATAACGACAGACTGCCGTGCTTACAGCCGTGATAAAAAACGGAGCGCCTTCCCCAGGCACAGCCTTCCTGTATGCCGTTGACGCTAGCAAACAGGGGGGAATGATTCGTGACTTCCAACGGCCCACGCACTAAACCCGGCTGGCGAAATAGCCAACTACCTAGCGAGCGCTCGCCCAGGCACTCTAGCCGTTGGCCCTTTACCTGTGAGAGCGGAGCGACCGAGCGCGCTACCACCCACGGCGTTTCATCTAAGCACAACGCCACTTCCCGCAGCCAAGCGTAACGCTTGGCATCAATGCTCAGCGCCTGAGCCTCATCTTGGCGCGGCCAACCGATGCCCTGGCGCAGCAGCCGTACTCGAAACGGCTTGTCGCCACCTGCGACCATTAAGCGGGCGGTTAACGAGTCGGTGGAGGCAACCCACTGCCACCAGGAAGCACTCATCGCAGGCCGCGCCGCATCAATCGGGCGCCAGCGGGAAAATAGAGGAGTTTGCCGAAAAGCAGCAGCCGTCACCGAGTTCTCCAGGGCAATTAACGGGTTGGCTAGTGTAACATGGGCACTGAAAGGCTTTTGTTTCAGCGACTTTTTTAACGACTCGGTTTAGCGCCTCTTTTTTCGCAACCTTATTTAGCAACTTTTTTGGTGTCTGCATGCCCGCAACCCAAACACAGAAAACGTCTTCGCACGCTGAGCTGGTGATTATTGGCACTGGTATGGCAGGCATTGGCCTTGCCCGGGCCTTGCGCCGCCAGGGGGATCAACGCTCAATCATGCTGGTGAGCGCCGACAGCGGCGATGACTACAGCAAGCCGTTGCTCTCCACCGGCTTCGCCAAGGGCCTCGCGCCCGAACAATTAGCCCAGCGCAGCGCGACTGACCTGGGTGAAGAGCTAAATGCCCATATGGTTATCCACACCCAGGTAACCGCACTGAATGTGGATAACCAAACAATTCTTCTTGAAGACGGCATGGTGCTCGGCTACGACGCACTGGTACTGGCCACTGGCGCTGCACCCCGGGTGCCCTTCAGCATTGAGCCCAGCATAGCCCAACGCTGCTTTACCATTAACGACCTAGACGACTACCGCCGCTTTCACACGGCGCTAGGCCAGGGCCCTGCACGGGTGGCGATTGTTGGCGCAGGGCTGGTCGGCTGTGAATTTGCCAACGACCTCCACGCTGGCGGACATCGCGTCAGACTCATTGCCCCAGAAGGAACCCTACTTCCTCGCTTGCTGCCACCGCCCTTAGGGAACGCCCTAGGCGATGCCTTTAGCGAAGCAGGAATCCATCTTCACCTTGCACGTTCGATTGATTCGATAGCGGCCGAAAACGGTGAAGACATCGTATTGCGCCTGGATAACGGCGACGCTGTCAGCGCTGATCTCGTGTTGATGGCAACCGGCCTTACACCCCGCACGGCACTTGCCGAATCGGCTGGTTTAAACGTATCACCTAGCGGTATAGTCGTTGACCGTCAGTTACGTACATCGCACCCCAATATCTACGCCCTGGGCGATGCAGCCTGCGTAGACGGTGTTAATGCCATGTACGTGCAACCGCTACAAGCCAGCGCTAAGGCGCTGGCGGCAACCCTTGCAGGCGCGCCCACTCCGGTTAGCTTCGGTGCTTGGCCGATAGTGGTTAAAACGCCGCTGCTGCCAGTAGTGGCCTACCCGCCAACGAACACGCCTGAGCGCTGGCGAATTGAAGGCGAAGGCGGTGATATCAGTGCCTTGGCTGAAAATAAAGACGGTCGTTTGATTGGTTTTGCGTTGACAGGCGGCTGCGTGAGAAGGAAAGTGGAGCTTTCCAGAGCAGCACCTGCGCTGCTAGGCTGATTTTCGTCGCGTTCACGACTAGGCTAGAGAAGCTAACCTAATCGGCTACGCACCCAACAACATGCATTTGTTTGATGTTTGATTTCTTTTAAAAAGGGGAGATTCCTTATGCGCAAACCTGAACTCGCTGCAGCCATCGCTGAAAGTGCCGACCTGTCCAAAGATAAAGCCGGCCAAGTGCTGAACGTTATTCTGGATGAGATCACCAACAGCGTTGCTAAGGGCGAAGATGTCGCTCTGATTGGTTTTGGTACCTTCACGGTACGTGAGCGCGCAGCACGTACCGGCAAAAATCCGCAAACCGGTGCCCCGTTGCAGATTCCGGCCAGCAAAAACGTTGCCTTTAAGCCAGGCAAAGGACTTAAGGACGCCGTTTCCTAATGAAGCTCAAGCTGACGCTGTGGCTGCTGGGCGTAATGCTCAAACGTGCCCTGCGCCGCAAGCCGCGCTTTCGTGAACAGTTAGAACGCATGCACGGCCTGGACTGGGGGATTGCCACGGAAGATCTAAGTATTGCCCGCCACTACCGGATGACGCCGAAAAGTATCAGTACCGGCAAAGGGCTGCCTGTAGACTTAGATCTTGAGCTACGCTTCCGTGATCAGAATACCGCCTTGAAAGTGCTCAAAAAGCCAACCCAGCAGGCCTTTCTCGACGGCATGATAAACGGCGACGTGCGCTTAGTGGGTGATTCCGCCGATATGAATAAGCTGCAAAAACTACTCAAGTATTTGTAGCGGTTTACAATTGGCATAGGGTAGCGGCTTAGATTAAATAAATTTAGGCTAAAACAAGGTAGAGGTATAAAAGCTATCGATGGACATACCTCATCAACGCCTCGTTTACTTTCGCGTTACCCTTGAGTCTGGCTCCGTGCGCCGCGCAGCGGCGCGCTTGGATATCGCTCCCTCGGCGGTAAGCCGGCAAATTGCTTTGCTGGAAGAAGCCTTGGGAGCGACGCTTATGGAGCGTCAGCGCGACGGCATTTCGCCTACTCCGGTAGGCGAAATGCTGCTTGAGTACTGCGAGCGCCGCGGCGCCCTTGATGAAGGGTTTATTGCGTCACTTGAATCCTACCAGCGCATGGAAACCGGCAAGATATCACTTACCGTCGGTGAAGGGTTTGTCAGTGACCTAGTAGCATCCCCACTGCATGAATTTACCCAACGCTATGCGGGCATTCAGCTCGATATCCATACCGCAGGCACCTCGGGCATTATTGACGCCATTGTCGGCGATCACAGTCATATCGGCTTGATGTTCCATGAGCGTACCCATCCCCAGCTGCGTTTCTGGTCATCTACTCCTCAGCCACTCATGGCCATTCTACCGCCTGACCACCCCTTAACCAGCCAAACGTTACCGCTCACGCTTACCCAGCTTAGCGACCTGCCCATGGCCATGTGGGACACCACCCATGGGGTACGTCAAATGGTCGACCAAGCATTTCAGCAGTCACGCATAGTCCCGCGCATGGCGATGAACACCAACTCAATGGTGATTCTGGCCCAATATGTGCGCAGCGGCATGGGCATTACCCTACTGCCCGCCTTTGCCGTCGCCCACGATTTAGAGCTCGGTACGTTAGTGGCGCGCCCGGTAGATAATCCGCTTTTTCAGCGCTCCCAGGCCCACATGGTCACGCGCGTAGGCCGCCAACAGCCCAAGGCCAGCATTCTGCTGCTACGCCACCTGCAGCGCTGGATGCAGGCGTTCCGCGATGTGAATTAGCGCGCAGTCGCAGGCAGCCCCACCACTGTCGCTCCAGCGTTTACGCTTTTTGTGACAATGGCGCCAGCACCGATTCGCGCGCCCTCACCAATTTCAATATTGCCGAGTACAATGGCGTTTGCACCCAAAAAAGCCTTCCGCCGTATTTTGGGGTGGCGATCACCTTGAAGCTTACCCGTGCCCCCTAATGTGACCCCCTGAAAAATAGTGACACCATCTTCCACCACGGCTGTTTCGCCAATAATAATGCCCACACCATGGTCGATAAAGATGCCTTTACCAATGCGTGCAGCAGGGTGTATGTCCACACTAAAGGTACAGCTACAGCGAAACTGCAAGTAGCTCGCCATACTTTTCTTATCCGTTGTCCACCAAACATGACTGACACGATGACACTGCAGTGCCCGATAACCAGAAAAATAGAGCAACGGTGTAAAAGGCTCTGGGATGGCGGCATCTTCTTTTAGTAACACCCACAAATCATCCAGGGCAGACTCAACGATCAGCGGGTTTTCCGTAAGCACAGCGCGTATCTCAGCCAGTGCAGATGCATATGATATATGGGTAGATGAAAGCGTCCCGGCGATAACGACGGCAAGTGCCGAAGCAAAGTCGCTATGATCAAGCAAAGCATTGCGGTAAAAATCAGCTAATAGNNTGCGAGCGTGATGCTTCAAGGGCGGCTGTCTGAATCTCCCGCCAAAGCGCGCCATGGTCATTAAAGGCGTGGGCGCCTAAATCTGAGGTCGCGGTCATTATTAGTGTTCTCACACGGTGGTTTGAGAAAAACGCAGCACTGTTCCACCTAACACCTCCGGCGGTATATCAGCCTCGTGTGCGTTCAGTGACACAAAAGGTAGCGAGTGCTCCTGCCAGTGGCTCATCGCCACGGCCATATCTTCACAGGCCAGTGTCAGCGCCACTGCTCTGGCGGGCTCTGACGGAAGCCCTGCCAACCCCTCAAAGTGCTCGCTTATTGCCCAGTCGTTTAATAAATGGCAAACCCCTTTCTCGGTGTGAATTTTAAAGCCTCCCATCTGCGTTTGAATCGCGTCATCGCCATGGATTCGACGAAAGTGCTCCACATCTCGAACAGGGCTATCTGACACATACCAAATAGCGGTAATAGACGTCGCCGTATTGGCGTGCCGCTCAAGAGTGGGGTCTGTGCGAAACAGCTCTGGGCGCAATTGCTGGCAAAGAAACTGGGTAAGAAATGGATGCTCAGGGTCATGGAGGATATTTAACGCTACGCCCACTTCTATATCCCCACTGGAGAGATGCGCCATACGGCGAAACTCAATAGGCGAGTTGCCTTCAAAACCACGCGCAGTCAACAGCGCATGATCCGTCGACATTGCTTCACTTTCTAATGCCACCATGGCGATCCCCTCGCCAATGGCTAAGCGTTCTTCAACCACTTTTGCAAATTGAAAGCCATTGCTATCCCGATAAGCCGTTAGCTCTGGATGGGCAATACCAATCAACTCAATAAAATTGTTGTGTAAAAACAGCAAGTGGTTATCGGTACCCCAGGGGTGGCTGTGGCGCGGATTGAGGGTAAAACCCAATGCTGCCGCGCGCTCGGCTGCCACATCTAAATCGGCTACCGCGACTAAGGGATGATCAATGCCAAAGCTCATTGCAGTAACTCCTCACGATGCTGGAGCGAAACGCTCCAGCAAATTAGATCAATATCCTCAGGTGTCATGGGGCAATCAGCCAACGCCGCTACCGTAACCAAACGCCACGCTGGCTTCGGGGGCGGTTTCCACCCAGACGCTTTGCGGCACCGTGTATTCGCGCAGGCCATCCAAGCCGCTGGAGCGACCGAAGCCGCTATCACCAAAGCCACCAAACGGCGACATCACGCTGATCGCCTTGTAACTATTGATCCACACCGTGCCAGCTCGCAGTTGCCCGGCTACGCGATGCGCCCGCGCTACGTCCTGGCTCCAAACGGCGCCAGCCAAGCCAAAGCGGGTCTCGTTGGCGAGTTGAATGGCCTCAGCTTCACTGTCGAAGACCATCGCCACCAGCACCGGGCCGAACACTTCTTGTTGAGCAATCTCCATCTCCGGCGTGACATCGACCAGCACGGTAGGGGCGATAAAATAGCCCTGAGCCTCATCAGGTAACCCCTCTGGCCGTTTACCGCCCGTTAGCAGCCGCGCGCCAGCGGCTACTGCGGCGTCGATCATGCGGGTGACCTGCTCAAATTGGCGACGATTCTGCAAAGGTCCCATGCGGGTCGCTTCATCGCTAGGCAGGCCCACCGCAATCTGCTCCGCCGCCCGCGCCAAACGGCTGGTGACTTGCTCAAACACCGGGCGCTCAATCAACAGCCGTGAGCCCGCCACACAACTCTGGCCAGCAGCGGCAAAAATGGCCGCCTGGGCACCCGCGACGGCTTCATCGAGCTTGGCATCGGCAAACACGATATTGGCGGACTTGCCCCCCAGCTCTAACACGCTGGGTACCAACCGCCTCGCGCCCGCTTCAGCAATCATGCGGCCACTCTGGGGAGAGCCCACGAATACCAGCTTGCTGATGGCGGGGTGATCGGTCAGCGCTGCGCCGGTCGACTTGCCCAGCCCATTGACGATATTGATCAACCCCTTAGGAAGCCCGCCGCTTTCGAGTAGCTTGGCAATCACCACCGATGAGAAGGGCGTTAGCTCAGAAGGCTTCAGTACTACGCCGTTACCGGCCGCAATAGCCGGGGCCAACTGCCAGGCACAGGTGAACATCGGGGCATTCCAAGGGGTAATCTGCCCCACCACGCCGTAAGGTACATGGCGCACATAGTTAAGATGTGAGGTAGGCACTGGAATCACTTCGCCGTGCTGCTTGTCGCACCAGCCCGCGTAGTACTCGAACATCTCGCGTACTTTGTCTACTTCAGCCCGGCAGTCACGAATCGGCTTACCGGCCACCACACTTTCCAGCTGAGCCAGCGCCTCTTCATGGCCCGCCAGGCCGCGTATGGCTGCATTCATGCGCCGTCCGCGTTCGCTGGCGGTTAGCGCCATCCATTCACGTTGGCCTCGCTGTGCCGCTTGGGTGGCACACTCAATCAGTCCAGCACCCGCATCGCGATAGTTCACCAGTGTTTCGCCGGTGGCCGGATTGGTCAGGGTGATCACGTCCTCCTCTCCTGCCGCTAGACCGCCATCAATCCAGTTACTCAGCAGTGTGGTGGCCGTTAATCCAAAACCTTCGAGCAGCGAAGTAAGGTGATCTTGGGCATGTTGGCTAAGTGCGTTCATTACTGCTCCTCCGCCTGGCTGGCACGCGCTAATATCGGCGTGGTGATATGGTTAAAGTCATCTCTATCGCTTGGTTGTTCAGGGTTCGCGTGCCAGGCATCGACCACGGCTTGTAACAGCGGCGAGGGGATATCCAGCTGCTCAGCGGCATCCCGGGCCAGACGTAAATCCTTACGCATAAGACCAGTGGTAAAGCCTGAATCGAAACGCTCACTCAACACCCACTCTGGGAAGTTCACCTCGCTGACCGCGCTGCGCCCAGAGCCACTGTTAAGGCCCGCCAAGCAGGCCGCGGGGTCAACGCCCGCCTTGGCTGCCATAGCAACGGCTTCGGCGGTGGTTAACAAGTGCGCGGCACAGAGGTAATTATTGGCAAGCTTGACCACATGGCCGCTGCCCGGGCCGCCCACATGGGTACGCTTGGCCGACATGGCTTCCAGCATCGGTAATACCCGTTCGATAGTGCTTTCATCGCCTCCCAACAGCATCCCCAGCTTGCCGCTGGCAGCGCCTTTCGGGCCGCCGCTGACCGGGGCATCTAACCATAGAAGGCCCGCTGCGGTTACTTTTTCGGCCAGTTCACGAGTCACGGCAGGGTCACTGGTGGAGGTATCGACAATCACGCTACCTTTCGGCGCAAGGTCAAGCAGGCTTGGCGATTGCTCAATCACCTCGCGCACATGAGCAGAGGTGGGCAACGACAGCAGGTAAACGTCACTTGCGGGTAGTTCTTCGGGAGCCACAACGGTTAATCCTTGAGCAGCAAGACGCGACCGCGCTTGCTCAAATACATCGCTACCCGTTACTTCAAACCCTGCTGCTTTGAGGGTGAGCGCCATATTGCCGCCCATCTGCCCCAAACCAATGACCACGATCGATAACGCTGTTGTTGAGGACACCATAGTTGAAGAGATCCTAGTTGAAGACATCGTAAATGCTCCTTGAACGCCCTGTTGAGTATGAAGACGCCATGTTCGGGGTAGACGCTCCCCTACCCAGTGGGCATCAGAGAGCGAATAACGCTTGTTGTTAAGAAATTGTTGTTAAGAAAAAGGTGACGATTTAGACGAGCAGTGCCCTTGCCAGCTCCACCCAGTAGCGCACACCCAACGGCAACAATGCATCGTTGAAATCATAGTGCGGATTATGAAGCGAAGCGGATTCCTCGCCATTGCCCATCCAGATATAGGCACCTGGGCGCTCGGCCAGCAGGAACGAGAAGTCCTCAGACGCCATGCTTGGCGGCGGATTGCGAATCACGTTGTCGCTGCCAAGCAAGTTTTCGAGCACCGTAGCGCACAGCTGGGCGTGTTCAGGGGTATTGATAGTGGCGGGGTAGCAGCGCTGATAGTCCAGCTCAACGGTTAAACCGTGAAACTCCGCCAAGCTGGCAATCGCCTGCTTAAAGCGTGCCTCCAGGTGCTCTTTAAGCGCCATATCAAAACAGCGCAGCGTGCCGCGAAGCGCCACCTGTTCGGGAATCACATTGAAGGTATCCCCCGCGTTAATACTGGTAATACTCAGCACGGCAGATTTGTCCGGCGGCGTTTCACGGCTCACTAGCCCTTGCAGTTGGCTGATCAGTTGGCAGCTCGCCAAAACCGTATCAGTACCTAAATGGGGCATCGCCGCATGGCAGCCCTTGCCAGTCAGCGTCAGGCTATAGATGTCGAAAGCGGCCATGACGTCGGTATCGTGCACCGCTGCGACGCCTACGGGCAGACCCGGCCAGTTGTGCAGGCCGTACACGGTGTCCATGGGAAAACGCTCAAACAGCCCCTCTTCGACCATCACCCGCCCGCCACCGGCGCTCTCTTCGGCGGGTTGAAAGATAAAGACCACCCGGCCTTTGAAATCCGGTTGCTGCTTTAACGCCCAGGCAGCGCCCAATAGCATCGTTGTGTGGCCATCGTGGCCACAGGCATGCATTTTGCCGGGCGTTTGCGAGGCGTAGTCCAACTGCGTCTCTTCTCTTATATCTAAAGCGTCGATATCGGCCCGTAGGCCGATGGTTTTGCCTTCACCCTGTTGACCATCCAGAGCAGCTACCACACCCGTTCCGGCAATCCCGGTGGTTACCTCAAATCCCCACTCAGTCAGCAGCTCGGCAATACGCGCACTGGTGCGGTGCTCCTCAAACGCCGTTTCCGGGTGCTGGTGAAAATCATGGCGCCACGCTTTTAGTTCTGCGTTATCCGGTAAGTCTACTGAAGCAGTCATCGTCTTGTCCTTAAAGCATCACATGGGCGACAACGGCAGAGCCAATAAAGGTACCGGTAAAGACCAGCAGGGCCACAATCACCAGCTTCCAGCCAGTTTGCTTGAACATGGCAAACTCACGCCCGGTAAGCGCCAGCCCTGCGTAGGCCAGTACCGGCGTGACCACTGCCAGGAAATCTACTTCAGCCAGCCGTGCGATGATCCACCCATTACCTGGGAAGAACGGCAGCGTCGCGATAATACTGATCAGCGACACCCAGGCCACGCTGGGCAGGTAAAAAGGGCAAAACCGCCCAACTACCAAGCCGATAATGACCATGACATACAGAATCAACATGCCGGGCAGCGCATCTAATAAAGGCGAACCGTTAACGATATTGCTAAACCATGCAGCCACACACACTGCTGCCAGTACCAACGCGGTTTTACCTAGCTGATTTTCGGGACGTAGCTCTTTTAACGCCTCAGCATCGAACTGATCGACTGGGCTCTCATGAGTTTTCATGGCTAACCTCCTGGCGCGAGCCTTTTAAGCGCTTGTACATCCACTCAGTGATCGGTAGCGCGATAAATAGCGATATATACAGACCGGTGGCGTAGGTAAGCAGGTTGCTTGCCCCGGCAAAGGCGAGTAGTTCGTCTTTGGATGCAGGTACCGCTTCGGCTAAGGCTGCCGAACACGCCGCCACCATACTGCCACTTCCCACCCCACAGGCCATGGCCAAAGCACGAATATCGAGTATATCCAGCGAGGCGATGTAGCCCGCCATTAAGGCGAAGTAGAGCGTACCGAACATGGTGCCCACTACGTAAACGCCCATAATACCGATACCTTCAGGGCTTCTCAGCCCGTAACGGTCTGAAATAATGGCAATATTGGGCTCACGGGCGATAGAGTAAGTGGCACCGATCGCTTCACGCCCCATTTTGAGGACTAATACTGCAAAGGGTAGCGCTATGAGCATGGTGCCGAGATTACCCAGTTCCTGGAGAATCAGCGCAGGGCCGGCAGCGATGATCTGCTCGATCGCTGGGCCAATGGTGGAACCGAACTTGGCGATAAACGGCAGGATCGCGATGAGAATAATCGGGCCCGCAGCATTGCTGACCGGCTTGGGAATGACCTTGCCCATTGCCGAAAAAAGATGAGGATTGAACAGAACGCCAATCACAAAGGCGTAGAGCAGCGGTAATAACAACAGTGTTCCAGGCCCGAGGGGGATGCGTACGATGCCGACCCACTCGGCAAACATCGACGTCACAATCACCGTAAGGTGAAGACGCCAGTCCAGCAGCAGTTTGATATCCATAGGAGTGTCCCTGTTTTTTTTAGAGTCACTCCGAGTATCGAAAGGTTACTGTTTCAATCATAGGGCTTTAGTGCGCTATTTTTTAGAACACTCAAACGTTGAGTGCTGAGTAGCGACATCCAACGCCTACGCATTTATACTAAAGTCTAACAGCCATCTATAAGAGCTTTTATGCCCATATCTTTGCCGCTACGGCGCCTTTGGACTCTCGATAAATTCGCCTACAGCCTGCGCGTTTTTATAGCGTTCAGCGGTGCGTTGCTATTTAGCGGCTTAATGGGCGATGTGGCGCTAGTCATTCCGCTTTTCCTCGGCATTATCGCCTGTGCGCTGTCTGAAACTGACGACAGCTGGCAAGGCCGTCTTCAAGCACTGCTGGTAACGCTGGTGTGTTTTACGTCAGCGTCCTTTATCGTGCAGTGGCTATTTCCCTGGCCGTGGCTATTTGTAGTGGGACTGGGGCTTTCGACCTTTTGCCTGATCATGCTCGGTGCTATCGGACAGCGTTATGCCACCATCGCTTCCGGCACGCTAATACTCTCGATCTACTCGATGATCAACATCGAGCAGCACGGCGGGGTGGATGAAGACGTGGCGGCGCGCCAACTGCTGCTATTGGCTGGGGCGGTGTGGTATGGGCTAATTTCAGTGGTATGGTGCGCACTGTTTTCGCGCCAACCGGTCAAGCAGAGCATGGCACGGGTGTACAAAGCGCTGGGTGAGTTTCTGATACTGAAATCGGCGCTGTTTGAACCGGTGCGCGGTGTCGATGTGGAAGCGCGTCGGGTAGCCTTGGCGCGCCAGAACGGCAAAGTCGTCGCTGCGCTCAATCAAGCCAAAGAGATGATTTTTAGGCGGCTTGAAGGCCAGCGTGGTGACCAAAAACTCAACCGCTACCTGCGTATCTACTTTATCGCCCAGGATATTCACGAACGCGCCAGCTCCACCCATTACCCCTACAGCGCGCTCAGCAAGGCCTTTTTCCACCACGATGTGCTGTTTCGCTGCCAGCGGCTGCTGGATCAACAGGGGCGCTCCTGCCGTCAGCTAGCCAAATCGCTGCTACTCAATAGGCCGTTTGATCATCAGCAGAGCGAAGAGGCGCTGGCCGACCTGCACGCCTCAATTGAGAACCTACGCGGCCGTGGCAAGCCCGAGTGGCGCCCGCTGCTTTACCCATTGAGCGCGCTGGCAGAGAATCTGGCCACCCTGGAGAATCAGCTCGCCAGCGCCCACAATCCCGGCGTCAGCGATGAGCGGCGCGACAGTTCACTGTATGACCGCTCACCGTCGAGTCTGCAGGAAGCGTGGAAGCGGGTGCGCCTAAACTTTACTCTCGGCTCCCCCACTTTTCGTCATGCAGTGCGGCTCTCCATTGCCCTCACGACCGGCTATGGGCTGATGCAGTGGATCGACCCCGAGCAAGGCTTTTGGATTCTGCTGACCACGCTGTTTGTTTGCCGGCCCAACTTTGCCACCACACGGCGGTTTTTGTCCCAGCGGATAATGGGCACGGTACTTGGCCTAGTAGTGGGCTGGGCGTCGATCAGTCTCTTTCCGCACCCGCTGGTGCAGAGCATGATTGCCGTGGCCGCCGGGGTTTCGTTCTTCGCTAACCGCGAAAAACACTACGTGATCGCCACCGCTTCCATCACCCTGTTGGTGTTGTGCAGTTTTAACCAGGTAGGCGATGGCTTTAACCTGATTTTGCCGCGTCTGCTCGATACCTTGATTGGCTCACTGATTGCGGGCTTAGCGGTGTTTTTTATTCTGCCCGACTGGCAGGGCCGCAGGCTTTATCGCGAAGCCGCCAACGCGCTCAATAACCACCGCCGCTACCTGGAGGAGATTATCCACCAGTACGAGGAAGGCAAGCAGGATGACTTGGCCTATCGCCTAGCGCGGCGCAATGCCCATAACGCCGATGCAGCGCTCTCCACCCTGCTGACCAATATGCTCCATGAGCCGGGGCACTACCGAAAATTGGACGCGGACAACGGGCTGCGCTTTTTAGTGCTCTCCAATACCCTGCTCAGCCACCTTTCTGCACTGGGCGCTCATCGCCACCAATTGGCAGACGATGAAGACGATGCCACGCTGGTGCCGGTAGCAAAACGTATTGGTGAGCTGCTGGGACAAATCGCCGAGCGATTAAACCAGCGCCAGCCGGTTGAGCCACTGGCGGATCAAGTTGCCGAGTTATTAGCCCAGTTAGATGAGAAAAGTGCGCTATCAGCAGATGAAAAAGCCGTCACGCTCTACCGCCCTATCCAAAGCCAGCTGCGCCTTATTACCGAGCAGCTCGCCCCGCTGGGCGAGGCTGCTAATCGATTGGTGGGAAGTGAAGTAGCGGGACAAAGCACAGGGGCCTCAAACACTTGACCACTATACTCTTAGTAACCGTCAAAGTTGACACTTACCCAGGAAGTGGGGTGTCAACGACCTCTCTCAAATACTGAGCAACACTCTCAGCCAATACCAGAAGCTCTTCGTCCTCTTCTAGATTGGCTGCCAGTTCCAACCCTACAGGTAGCCCAACATCAGTGTTGCCGCCTGGTATTGATACGCTGGGTAATCCGGCACTGCTGATCGGCGTGGTATTGCGGATATAGCCCTCGAAACGGCTGACGATTCGTTCACCAATCTTCAAACATTCGTCGGCGGGTCGATCAATTTCCCGTGCGGAGAATAGCGTGGTGGGAAGACATATAGCATCAAGTCGGTGATCGCGAAACTTCCGCACGAAATATTGAGTTAAGGCCGGAGAGTGACGGGATATGGCTTCCGTATATTGTTGAGCAGTCGCACCGGCTAGCGTGCGCTCAAACATATCGCGTCCCTCTTGCCCTGCCATTTGTTCGACGACAACGTCGAGCGTTAACTCTCGCATCCAGAGCTCACGTCCATAATCACGTAAGAAGTCAGGTATTGAAGCTAATGGTTCGTAGAGATTAATGATTGGAGAAACTTTCTCATTGAGTACGTCGAGTTCTTTCAGATCAATGTCCACCAGTTCGACCCCAGCTTGAGCTAAGCGCTCCAGCGCCCGATACATAGGTATGCGGACTTCTTCGCTCATGGGTTCCCACGCCCAACTCGAAATCCCGAACCTTTTTCCACGTAGCGTTGCCCGCCCTTTCGCCATAGGTCTACCGCTTAGCACATGATCCAGTAGCCGGATATCTGAGACCGAGCGCGCCATTGGCCCAACGGTGTCATGATGAGGGCTGATCGGCAGCAGGCCTCGACTATCATAGCGACATTGCTTTGAAAGCCGATGATGGGTGGGGCGAAATCCAACAATGCCGGTCAGTGCCGCTGGAATCCGTAACGAACCACCGGTATCGGTGCCTAGCCCTGCACTGACAATACCCGAAGCTATTGCTGCAGCGGTGCCTCCAGAAGAGCCCCCAGCAAAACAGTGGAGGGCGTGGGGATTGCGAACGCTTCCAGGAAAGGAGGAAGTGCCAACGCAAGTAGCACCTGAGGCCAATTCATGCAAATTAGCTTTGCCAATTAGAATGGCACCCGCATCCAGTAAACGCTGTAAAGAGGGAGCGTTGCGATTAGCTTGGAAGCGTTGTAAAGCTCGCGTCGCGCCAGTCGTCGGTAAACGGGCACTCGCAATGTTGTCCTTAACAACAATTGGGAGACCGGCCAGTGGTAGTGCAACGCTTTTATCACTCCCTCGATCAAGACGGTCAGCCGTATCACGTGCACCGTTGGGGTCAAGCGAAATGATTGCATTAAGAGCACAGTTTTTTTCCGCAGCTACAAGACTCGCCTCAACTAAAGCTCGAGCACTGAAATGCCCATTTTTGACTGCCGCAACTTGTTGCCAGGCGCCTTGAGATAGCCAATAACTACTATTTTTATTCATCATTGCCAAAATACAACGCGCCGCTCAATCCAGGCGACTGAGGCGAAAAAAAGCAAACTGATAACGGATGCCAGCAGAATCGCCGACCACACTGTCAAAAAGTTGCTCATGACAACGGATTGATAGAGCGTCCATCCCAGTCCTAGATATGAACCAAGCATTTCCACCACAATTGTGGCAATAATGCTGCGTACCGTAGAAAGGCGTAGCGCCGTCATTATGGCCGGTAGTGCAGTTGGCAGGCGCAGGCACCACAAAATCTTCCACCGCCCAGCACCGAAACTACTTAATAGATCAATGCTACGGCGATCAACTTGAGCGAGGCCACTTAGTGCTCCAAGCAGCACAGTAAACCCCACTTCACAAGCAACAATGACAACTTTCGACTCCATCCCTACGCCGAACCATAGTATGACCAATGGCGCATAGGCAGCCATAGGCACCGTATTGATAGCAACAATAATGCTAAGCAGTGACTGCCGCATCACGGGTGAGAATGTGAGTAAAATCGCTAGCAAGAGACCAGCTAGCGTGCCGATTGCAAAACCGGAGAGCGCCGCAGAGAGTGTGGCTGCACTGGCACTCATCAGGCTCGGAAAATTCTGAGATACCTGTATGACGATGTCACTAAAAGGTGGTAGTAAATAACTGGGAATATCTAATTGCCTGACACTGACTTCCCATATAACGAGACACCCCAAGACGCTGACTAATCCCCATAAGCGCCCACTCTGTGACTGGCTCATGACCCGCTCCTCAATGGTTGATATCCTGCTTGTGTTGCCAAAACAGGACTCTTTTTTCGATCGCAGCAACAACACCAAAGCAAACCGAGCCTAGCAACGCAACGAGTAAGATGGCCGACCATAGGGAGATGGTGTCCTCGTTGTACATTGATTGCAGTAGCAGAACACCCAACCCAGTGGTATCGCCAAACCACTCACCAACGACCGCGCCGGATAAGCTCGTGGCTACCGCTAGCTTGAGCCCCGTGAAGAAAGCAGGTAACGCTGAAGGCAGTTGCAAACGCCAGAGTAGTTGCTGGTTGCTAGCTCCGAAGCTTCGCAGCAGACTGATCTGCTTCGGGTCGACGCTATCGAGGCCAGCCAGCGTATTGACAGTAATGGTGAAGAACGTTAGGTAAAAGGCGATGACGGCTTTGGCCAGTAGCGAATTTCCGAACCACATCACCACGATAGCTCCGAAGGCGATGACAGGAATCGTCTGCGAGATTATAAAGAGCGGCAGTAACAAGTGACGCACCATTCGGTAACGCTGCATAATGACAGCACTCAACAATCCAAACAGCGTTCCTACGGCAAGCCCAATCAACATCTCACTAGCAGTACGAATAAAACCGGCGATGAAAGGATCCGGATAATGACTCAAACGCTCAGCAATCAGAGGTAGGCTTGGCAAATAGTGAACAGGCACTTTAAATAACACTACGCTGAGCTGCCAAGCCAATGCCATCGCCAACACGCCTAATGCTAGGCGGAACGAATTCCCCCGCATAATCGGGGCGATCCACGCTTTCATGGCATGCGATCCGCTAGCGGGATAGACTCTAAGATGCTGATATTAAATGCACTATCAATATCAATATCGCTACTAATGACATCATATCTGCGTAATAAATCGTGGGTCTTGAGTAGCTTTTCACGATCAAGCCAGTAAAGACCATGGTCTTGAGCAGCATCTGCTGTCATGAGCCGCTGCATTTCGGCCAGCATGGTTTCCTGATGATCACGTTCGAGCGTAGGTGACTGCTGCATAACAATATCAATGGCTTCGTCTGGATGGTCAAAAGCGTATTTCCATCCACGAATGGTCGCTTCAACGAAATGTGTGACTAACTCGGGACTATTGGCCAACGTCCGCTCCGATGTAATCAGGGCGTCACGTGGGATGGATATGCCGTAATCCTCGGGTATAAAAAAGCGCAAACTCTCCTCGCCAACAGCATTTCTAATGGTATTGAGTTCGTTGTACCAAGTCGCAGTTACTACGTCGACACTGCCATTTACAAAGGGTGTGACACTTACTTGTTGCGGTTGAATATTGACATCATCTTGATCGACGCCTTGGTCTGCCAGCATGGCAGACAAGATATGGTTTGCACCGGTAAACCAAGTTGAGACGCTATGGCCTTTGAAGTCTTGAATGGTTTCAACTGGCCCATCATTTTTGGCAACAAAAACGAAGTCTGTCTGTTGGGTGCCCAAGCCAATTGCCACCACCGGCAGTCCATTTTCGCGCGAAGAAATCACGCTGGGAGCCCCACCTGCAAGACCAAAGGTATCACTGCCTGTGGCTACCAGATTTTCAGTCAGAACGTTTGGACCACCAGGGTTGATCGTCAGATCGATGCCGTTCTCTATATAAAAGCCTTTCTCCTTGGCAACATAAAATCCTGCGAATTGAGCTTGGGGAAGCCACTTGAGCCTCACGCTGGCTTCCGTCAGCGTCTGCGCAGTCGCACTGTGAGAGAAGATGATTGGTAGAAGGATCACGGCCAGTGCAGCATTCAGCCTATGCCATTTGGAAATAGTGGATTTCATTGTGACTTTACTCCATTAATCGGGGTGCCTCAAAGGCGCCTATCCCCATCGTTATGGTTGCATGTTTTCTCACTCGGCTTGATGTCACTCACAAGAGGCGAAAGGCCGATCACCCTTGACGGTAGTTCGATGCATAACGCGACGGTATCGATTGTCGTCATAGGGAGTCGCGCAGTGCATGGTGCAACGGTTGTCCCATATCACTAGGTCGCCCGCTTGCCAACGATGGCGATAGACGAACTCATCACGAATGGCGTGTTGATTGAGTTCGTCTAAGAGCTGTTGACTCTCTTGAGGAGGCAGGCCAACAATTTCTTTGATGATGTCTTGGCCGACATAGAGCGAGGGGCGCCCAGTCCTGGGGTGAGCACGGACCAATGGATGTATAACATCGGGCGTCTTAGCACGCTGTTCATCACTTAATGGGGTGCGATCAGCGAAGGCTTTAGCGTAGTACCCCACATAGGAGTGAACCGCAGAGAGTTGTTTAATGCGTTGTTGGGTGGCGTATGACAACGCATCGTAAGCGGCATGCATACTGGCGAACAGCGTATCGCCTCCTTCAGGAGGTACTTCTATCGCATGGAGTAACGATCCCATGCTAGGTTCCTCTACATAGGAAAGATCCGAGTGCCAGTTCCAACCTTCTTTATGATTGCCTATCGGCTGACCATTCTCGGAAACATTGGACAGCACATAAATTTCAGGATGACCGGTGGCCAGAAATTGCTTTAGTACATGTACCATTAAGGGCCCAAACTGGCGACTGAGTTCGACATGACGAGCCGACTCTAGCCGCTGGTCACGCAACACTATGACGGAATAATGATTGAGCGCCGATTGCAACTCATCAATAACACCATCGGGTTGGGGCTGACTCAAATCCAAGTCATGAACTTCAATGCCAAATGTTGCTGTTAGAGGGGTAGTGTTCAGTGTCATTTATTTTTTCTCCCTAAATGCAATGTGGGTCTAGCTTAGTGGTGATAATCAGGGCAATCGCGTTCCAGCTTACGCAGCAGTGCTGGCCATTCGCGCTCCCCATTGATCAGAATGTCTCCCTGCTGCTCCCAAAATTGAAGAGCTGCTTTTTCACAAACTGCTGGGCTAGGAAGAACCATTGCTCCGGCAGTTGCCGAGGTTGCCTGAATATCCAGCTGAATACGGGCCGCGCGCTCGAAGTAATAGAGCAGCATGAAGGCCTCTCCAGGTGTGCGGCCGAGTACCAATACGCCGTGATTGCGCATCAACATCACGGGGCACTCCCCAAGATCGCTAACTAGCCGAGATTGCTCGTCCATATCAATGGCTACACCTTCATAGTCATGGAACGCTTGACGGCGATAGAAACGCATAGCGAACTGACTTAATGGCAGCAAACCATTTTGCTGAGTGGACACAGCGGTAAAGGCATCAGAATGGGTGTGCAGCACGCACATTGCATCGTGTCGAGCGGCATGGATGGCACCGTGTATAACGAATCCCGCTACATTGACGTCGTAAGGAGACTGCTCAAGCTTCTCTCCTTGGAGATTGATCTTGACCAGACTTGAAGCAGTGATTTCCTCGAATAGAAGGCCGTATGGGTTAATCAGAAATTCGTCCTGCTTTCCCGGTACCCGCGCAGATATATGGTTGTAGATCATATCGTCGAGCCCCAACAGGGCGATCAGACGATAGCAGGCGGCTAGATCCACGCGTGTCTGCCACTCAGCGTCGTCGATACTTTTGCGGCGTTGGCTGGGTATATCAGCACTCATCAGGCATCTCGCTATTTCGGTGAATGGAGAGCGTTAAGGCAAACCGTGCTATGAAGCAAAAGACTTCATACTTTCTTCTTCAATTTCAGCCAGTAGCCGCCGTTTGATTGCCATGAACTCCTCGCTGGTTACAATATCGCCCCGGCGGGGGCGTGGCAGATCGATCCGTTGTTCCAGCTTGACCCGACCTGGGCGAGCCGACATGACCAGCACGCGGTCAGCGAGGAAAATGGCCTCATCAATGTCGTGGGTAATAAATAGAACGGTACGTTCGTGATGCTGCCAAATCTCCAACAGCCAACGCTGCATCATTGAACGCGTCAGCGAATCGAGTGCGCCGAACGGCTCGTCGAGTAACATCAGTTCCCGTCGAAAAAGAAAAGTACGCATAAGCGCAACACGTTGGCGCATACCACCAGAGAGCTGATGAGGGTAGTGTTTCTCGAAGCCCTTTAGCCCGAACTCCGGTAACATTTTTAATGCCTGCGCTCGTGCCTTGGCACGGGGTGTACCCTCGAGCTCAATAGCCAGAATGGCGTTATCCAGTACGGTTCGCCACGGCAGTAGTAAATCTTGCTGCGGCATAAAAGCGACCTGACCAAGCAACTCCCTTGCATCAATAGCGCGACTATGATGAGCGATATGGCCGTCATCAGGTGAGTCAAGGCCCGCTACAATATTGAAAAGCGTGCTTTTACCGCAGCCACTTGGACCGATGACGGTAATGAACTCGCCCTTGTTGATATCGACGGAAACATTCTCTAAGGCGGTAATGGCACCAAATCGCTTAGTAAGGTTTTGCAGACCTAGTATTGAACTCCCTTTAGTGACAGCCCGAGGGCTTACCGACTCCACCCAACCTTCGCTAATAGCGGCACTGTTTGTAGTCATGACACCTTTCCTGACGTTGCGCTTGCAATGACGCGAAGCTTTTTTAGACTGATGCACTATGCATGCCAAAATCTTATTTTTTGTCGCATTTATTTGACAGCTGTGCTTTTAAGTCCAGCGCAGTAGCATTTCATTAATAAATTTCAGTGCTTTTATAAATCAAACTTGAATACAATAAACATATATAGGTATACCCAGTTAATAAAAAAGGAAACATTTTGATGCAAAATCGAGCTGAAGACGGTCTAAACTGCACCATTGATGAGCGTATCGTGGGAAAAGAGAGGGAAAGAGAGACGTTAGGAGAAAATTTACGACGCCACTTGGAAAGATCCATTTCCGTCGGTGAGCTAGCTCCCGGAACAAGGCTCGATGAAAAGGAATTAGCTGCCCGATATCAAGTCTCTAGAACGCCTGTCAGAGAGGCGTTTCGGCTCCTTGCCGCCTCTGGAATGGTAGAGCTGCGTGGTCGTCAAGGCGCTATCGTGCGAGAGATTGGAGTCAATCAATTATTGGAAATGTTCCAAGTAATGGCTGAGCTTGAAGGGCTGTGTGCTCGCCTGGCAGCGCGCCGTATTACTACATGTCAGCGCCAGCGTCTGGCCGAAATTCATCAGCATCTAGTGGAAATCGGCGAGGCGCCAACCCCCGATCCCGATCTCTTTTATCAGGTCAATCTTGAGTTCCACGAGTTAATCTATACTGCATCGCACAACACCTTTCTGGAAGAGCAGACCCACAGCCTGCGTAATCGCGTTGGCGCTTATCGTCGTCAAGTAACTAACTTGCCGCAACGCATAGCCAGTACAATTGAGGAGCACGAGAGAGTCATGCAAGCGATTTTTCAGCATGATGCAGAAGCAGCACACAATGCTATGCGAGGTCACTTGACGTTATTGGGAGAGGACTTGATCGATTTCATTGCCCAATTTGGTCGCTAGCACAGCTAGAAACAGCTTGGCATGCAACTTGCACAAACATGTATACCAATAAATCAAATTGGAAACATGGAGCAAGTATGAAACTCAACCTTAATGGCAAAGCAGCGCTGATCACAGGCGCATCTCAGGGTATTGGCATGGCCGTCGCGCGCGTGCTGGCAGAAGAGGGATGCCACTTGCATTTAGCAGCACGCAACGGTAGCGCTATGGAATCTCTGCGCGAAGAGCTGATATCGACCCATGGGACACAGGTTACTGTTCATGCGATGGATCTCTCCACTACGGAGGCAATGGAGGCGCTTGTAGCGGCAACAGGCGAAATCGATATTCTGGTCAACAATGCAGGCGATATCCCCGCCGGGTCACTGGATATTGTTGACGATGCTGCATGGCGAAAAGGCTTTGATCTCAAAGTCTTCGGCTATATCACCCTCGCCCGCGCTTACTATCCTGTATTGCGCAAGCGCGCTGGGGTCATCATCAATGTCATTGGCAATTCGGGCGAAAATTGGGATGCCAGTTACATTGCAGGTAGCACTGGCAATGCCTCATTGATGGCTTTTACCAAAGCTCTAGGGGGCGCTAGCCTTAACCATGGCGTTAGAGTAATTGGTGTTAATCCTGGCCCAGTCGCGACAGATCGTATGCTTAAGATCATGAAGCGCAAAGCAGTAGACATGCTGGGTGATGAATCACGCTGGGAAGAGTTATTCGAGAAATACCCAGGCGGTCGCCCTGCTGAATCAGAAGAGGTTGCCGACTTGGTTGCTTTTTTATCCTCCCCTAAAGCAGGTTATATCACAGGCACGATCGTCACCATTGATGGTGGCATTGCAGCACGCGGGTCAGTGATCTGACCCCTGACTTATTTTGCCTGCTAGGAGAACCGCCATGAGCAATGCTCGCTTACGTAATCGCTACTTCGATACATTGTTTAGCAACCATGACTTGATGTGGATGGGGCAAAACACCAACCATATCCCCACCCATCCTGTTGTTAAGGCTGCCATGCTCAAATCCATAGAGCGTGAAGAATACAGTGCCTATGCACCACCTTGGGGGCTCGAGGCACTACGAGATGCGGTCGTGGATGATTTGGGTGTACCTGGAATGGAAGCATTGATTACCGAAGGTGGTGTCAATGCGCTATCTCTGATCTGCCGTGCTCGCTGTGCCCCAGGTAAAACCTTCGTAACTACCGATCCCACCTGGAAATGGCCATGCCAGTTTGCGGAACAACAAGGAGCTGAGATCGTTCAACTCCCTATTTACGGCGATGAATACGATAACCGTCTGAGTGTCGAGCACCTTTCCGAGGCATGCGACGAGCGTACGGCACTCATCTATATCGTTGATCCCAATAATCCATTGGGGTGTCGGTACAGTCGTGAAGAGCTTGTAGGATTCATCGACGTCGCTCGCCGCTACGGTGCCCTATTAATTCACGACTGCACCTACCGAGATTTTGCCGATGACCATACTCTGGCGATATCAATTAATAGTGAGCATGCCGTAGTCAGCATGAGCTTTTCAAAATGGTTGGGACTGGCCGGCCTAAGAGTCGGGGCCCTAGTTGGCAATCCTAAACTGATTGATGAGTTCGCAGCTCAAAGTACAAGCGTTTTGGGGGGCAGTGTCATCGCCCAGAGAGCCGCACTGGCTGGCCTGTCAGTAAAAAAGGAGTGGATGACAGAGGTTCGTCGAATCGACCGTGCCAATAAGCAACGTATTCGTGATGCGGTCGATAGCATTCCGGGCCTGCGCGTTCTTGTATGGCCCTCTCATGGGAATTTCTTGGTGATCGAAACTGCAAGCGCAGACATCTCACCAGCAGCACTGGTCGATCTATTTAGCCGCGAAGGGATCATGATTCGCCAAGGTAGTTACCACACCGAGCAATTTGGTGATCATTTCATCAAAGTAAGTACTTCTGTTCCCGAAGATTGGGCTAGATGTTTCTGCGAACACTTACCGCTGCTTGTTGAACAGGCGCACGGTATCAAGAATATCGAGGCGCAATTCTGACGTCACCATCTATCTGTCGAAAGTACCTTAAACCCGAAACAGAGCGTCAAAAACAACGCAGAGAGTGCAAACGTGCATATCACCACACCGAATAGCATCAAGCTATATGTCGAAGAGGCCGGACAAGGCTTACCAATTCTGTTCATCCACGAATTCGGCGGCAACCATGCCAGCTGGGAACCTCAAATACGCGCTTTCAGCCGACGCTACCGTTGTATCACCTATGCTGCACGCGGCTATCCGCCTTCAGATGTTCCAAAGGATCTGGAAAGTTATTCACAGTCTATCGCTGTCCAGGATGCTTTGGCCGTTCTGGATGCCTTGAAAATCGATAAAGCTCATATCGTAGGTCTATCGATGGGAGGCTTTACTGCACTGCATTTTGGGTTGACTGCTCCCGACCGAGTCTTGTCGCTAACCGTAGCCGGTGCGGGTTATGGCTGCGAGAAGAAACTGGAAGCGTATTTCCGAGGAGTATCACTATCGGTAGCTGATAACTTCGAGACCCGTGGGGCCAAGGCATTTGCACCTATCTATGGTGCTGGCGCCAGCCGAGTACAGTACCAGAACAAGGACCCTCGTGGCTGGCAAGAGTTCGTTGAGCGTTTGGCAACGCATGATGACTTGGGAGCTGCCATGACAATGCGTGGCGTTCAGGCAAGACGCCCGTCGTTCTGGGATCTTTCAAAACCGCTTGCTGGGATGGTTTGCCCCACACTGGTTATGGTAGGTGACGAGGATGATCACTGCCTGCAGCCTGGGATCTTCTTGAAGAAAACACTGCCAGCGTGTGGATTGGCCGTTTTCCCCAAAACGGGCCATACGCTTAACCTAGAGGAACCCGAGCTTTTCAACAGACTGCTGGCCGAATTCTTCTCTCAGGTCGAGGCTGGCCGCTGGGAGGCACGCGACCCCAGGGCCAATCCAGATCAAGTCATGCGAACAGGCGATGAGGAAACAGCCTAATGGAAATCGTCGAGCAATATAATCTGAATATCGACGGTGACCGCCTCTGGCAACGGTTGATGGCGATGGCCGAAATTGGCGCTACCGATGGCGGTGGTGTCAATCGTCAAGCATTAAGTTATGAAGAGCACCACGCTTGGCGACAGCTCATTGAATGGGCAAAAGAATTTGATGCAGAACCTTTTATCGATGCTGTAGGCAACCTCTTCCTACGCCTTCCGGGCGAGAACCCCCAGGCGCGCCCCATCCTAATCGGCAGCCATCTCGATAGCCAGCCTCAAGGAGGACGTTTCGATGGCGTATTTGGCGTAATGGCGGCTTTTGAAATTTTGCAAACCCTCGCGACCAGCCAATTGCCGCGGCCGCGTGACGTAGTCGCTGTTGCCTGGATGAACGAGGAGGGCTCACGCTTTGCACCTGGGATGATGGGATCCGAGGTTTTTGTAGGCAAACGCGATCTAGCAATGGTTCGGAGTGTGTGTGACGCCAACGAAATAAGTGTCGGTGAGGCACTTGATACACAGTTTGCTGCCTTCCCCGATCTGCTACCTAGTTCACCTGGGTTTCCTGTTCACGCCTATATCGAGCCGCACATCGAGCAAGGGACGCGATTGGAACAGGCAAACTGCTCGATTGGGGTTGTCACAGGTATCCAGGGGAAACTTACCTATCGGGTTCGTTTGGTCGGAGTGCCTGGTCACGCTGGCACGCAACCAATGGCTGAGAGGCGTGACGCGCTAATGGCATTTGCGGACATTGCCGTGCATCTGCAAAAGGAAATCGGTCATTACGACGAGTGTATCAAACTCACTATCGGTCATCTGAATGTCACCCCCAACGTACCATCTGTTGTCCCGCAAGCGGTCACGTTCAGCCTTGATCTGCGCCATCCAGACAATGCGGTGCTGAAAGATCGTGGGATGAAAGTTACAGAACTTATCCAGGCGTATTCGGGGGCGTGCCGAGTAGAAGTCAAACCACTGGTAGTCGCGCCCTCCAACGACTTCGATGAGAGCCTGAGAGGATATATCACAAAATGTGCTGAGCACCGCGGCTATCCTGTTATGCCTGTACTTTCGGCAGCGGGTCACGATGCACGTTATCTGGCCCAACAGTGTCCTTCTGCAATGATCTTCATCCCTTGCCGGGATGGAGTAAGTCACGCAGAACACGAATGGGCCGAACCCAAGCATGTTACCGCGGGGGCCAGCGTTCTACTCGATGTTGTCGTAACGCTGTTAACGCAGCTTGTTCCAGCGAATGAGGAGAGTGACGAATGAGTAACCTTCCAAACAGCCAACTAATGGCCGACCTAACAGTTCAGCTACCTGAGGCTCCGCTCACCACGGCCCAGCGACGAGCTCGTTTTTTCAACTCAGGTAACGCCTTTAATATTAAATTACCGCCGGTACCTCCAGCAAGCTTCAATACACATGCTGCGCTCGCCTTAGATAGCGATGTCAGCGCTACCTTCGAATGCGACCAATCAGGCGTTCTTAACTGTGAAATGGCGGCGACGACCCCACTGATGCTGGCACGTTATCTAAGCTTGGCTACGGACGATGAGCAAAATCTATCCGCGCCAGCCAGCCAGCTCATCTGCTTTGTAATCACTGGGACGGGCTATTGTCGTGATGATGACGAAGTGTGGGAATGGGGGCCTGGAGATGTACTGCTGCTGCCAGGCGAAGGGCGAGTATCGCTTGGGGCAGATGCCAACGGAGCGCTGTTGTGGCTGGTAGGCAATGATCCATTGTTAGCTTTCGAAAAATTACGTGGGAGCGCGGAATCGATTGAGCCCGTGCACTATACTGCTGCAGAGATTCGACGACAGCTGTCGCTTCTAGCTACGTTGAAGAGCGATGCCAATACATCAGGAACGGCTCTCATCTTCTCGTCTGAAACGCTCGAAGCTGAGCGGAACATCACACCTTCGCTAACACTATCATTCAACACGTTGGCACCTGATTGTACGCAGCGCGCTCACCGACATAACTCAGCAGCAATTACGCTGATTGTTCAAGGTGATGGCTGTTACTCGATGATCGATAAGCAGCATTGCAAGTGGCAACAGTGGACAACGATGGTGACTCCGCCTGGTAGCATCCATAGCCATCATAACCTTGGCAACGAAACAGCACTCTTCTTGATCGTTCAGGATGGTGGGCTCCATTATCATGCAAGAACAATGGGTTTTGAGTTCGTTGAGTGAGCAAGCAACTCATCGTTCAGCTCGGCTTAATCAAAGAGAATGCGGTTATGATCCTGAGAAAACGACGCTACACCTGCCCATAGCGCCCTGCGGCTTCGCCTAACCAGCGACGCACTAGTACGGCGGTGACTTCGGAGTTGCCCTGCAGCGTTTGTGCCATGGCGCTGACTCGCTCTAGCAGGTCGGCATCGCGCTCCAGGTCGGCAATTTTCATCTGCGCAAGGCCGGTTTGGCGGGTGCCGAGCACTTCGCCGGGGCCGCGAATCTCCAGGTCTTTCTCGGCGATGCGGAAGCCATCGGTGGTTTCGCGCATCACTGCCAAGCGCTGGCGAGAGCTTTTCGACAGCGGCGGATGGTAGAGCAACACACAGAAGCTTTCCGTGCTGCCACGCCCTACCCGGCCACGTAGCTGGTGCAGTTGGGAAAGCCCCAGACGCTCGGGGTTTTCGATAATCATCAGGCTGGCGTTGGGTACATCTACCCCCACCTCGATCACCGTGGTAGCCACCAGTAAATCCAGCTCCCCCGCTTTGAAGGCGGTCATCACCTCGGCTTTCTCGCTCGACTTCATCCGTCCGTGAACCAAGCCTACTGCCAACTCGGGCAGCGCTATGGTTAGCTCATCGCGGGTAACCTCGGCCGCCTGACACTGCAACACCTCTGATTCATCGATCAGCGTGCACACCCAATACGCCTGACGACCTTCGCTGCAGGCCAGCCGGATACGCTCAACCACTTCAGGGCGGCGTTCGTCGGGCACCACCACGGTTTTCACCGGCGTACGGCCGGGGGGCAGCTCGTCGATCACCGACACATCCAGATCCGCGTAGGCGCTCATGGCCAAAGTGCGCGGAATCGGCGTAGCGGTCATGATCAACTGGTGCGGAGTTAGCCCGCCCGCCTCACCTTTCTCGCGCAGCGCCAGGCGCTGATGCACGCCAAAGCGGTGCTGCTCGTCAATAATCGCCAGTCCTAAACACTGAAAATGCACGTCGTCCTGAAACAGTGCGTGAGTGCCCACCACCATACGCGCACGCCCATCGGCAATCGCCGCTTTGGCATCCAGCCGCGCCTTGCCTTTGAGCTTGCCCGCCAGCCACGCTACTTCGATCCCTAGCGGCTCAAACCAGGCTTTAAACGAGCGGTAGTGCTGCTCAGCGAGGATTTCAGTCGGCGCCATGATCGCCGCCTGGCAGTTGCCCGCCAGGGCGCTCAGCGCGGCCATGGCGGCGACCACGGTTTTTCCCGAGCCGACATCGCCTTGGATCAGCCGCAGCATCGGCGCCGGGCGGCTTAAATCGTGGCTGATCTCCTCCAGAACGCGGCGCTGGGCACCGGTTAAGGCAAACGGTAATTGGGCCAAAAAGCGCGCCTGCAGACTGCGCCCGGAGGGTAGCGTCGGTGCGCCATCCGCCTGAATACGCAGGCGAACTTCACGCAAGCTTAGTTGGTGAGCGAGCAGTTCTTCCAGCGCCAGCCGCCGAGTGGCCGGGTGCTGGCCACTGGTCAACTGCTCTATATTCACATCGGGAGGCGGCTGGTGCAGCAAGTGCAAACTAGTGTGTAAGCCCGGCAGTTGAAAGCGCGTGAGAAGCGCATCGGGTATTACATCGGGCAAGGCCTCGGGGGCGGTGTCCAGTAAACCAAGTGCCTGCTGTGCCAGCGCGCGCAGCCGCGGCTGGTTCAACCCTTCGGTGGTGGGATAAATAGGCGTGAAATACTCCTCCACCGGTGTCTCACTACCGCCACTGAGCCGGTATTCCGGGTGGTAGATCTCTAACCCGGTCGCCCCTGCCCGAGCTTCGCCAAAGGCGCGCACGGTTGCACCTGGGCGCATCTGTTGCTGCTGGGCCGGTGAGAAGTGAAAAAACCGCAGGCTCAAAATACCGCTAGCATCTCGCAGGCGCACCAGCAAGCTGCGGCGGCGCCCTTTGACTACGTCGCAAGCGGTCACTTCGCCCTCTATCACCGCCTCCTGCCCTGCGCGCAGCAGGCCAATAGGCGTAAGCCGCGTGCGATCCTGATAGCGCAGCGGCAGGTGGAACAACAGGTCGCTTACCTGCTCAATACCTAATCGACCCAGTTTCAGCGCCAGCGCTTCGCCTACGCCCTTCAGCGCGGTGATGGGCGCGGAAAGATCACTCATAGGGCGCTTTTCACGGCTTTAGTAGGTTGGCGGCAGTGGCTGATCGCCTGAATCAGCGCCTCAATAGCCTTGGGACGGGGAAAGCTCGCCCGCCAGGCGATCGCCACGGTGCGCGACGGCGCTGGCTCCACAAATGGCCGACTGGCAAGCATGGCATTTTCATACTGGTCGGTGCCCAGCGCAGACTGCGGCAGCACCGTAATACCTAATCGAGAGGCCACCATATGGCGAATGGTTTCCAGCGACCCGCCTTCGGCGATCAGCGTATTGTTGGGGCTGTTGAGTTTTTGGGTAATCGCCGGGCAGGCTTCCAGAATTTGATCGCGAAAACAGTGCCCTTCGCCGAGCAGCAGCAGGCGCTCTTCAAGTAAGTCCTCTTTATTGATCGCTTCCCGCTCGACCCATGGGTGGTTGGCAGGAATGAGAACTTCAAAGGCTTCGTCGTAGATTGGCTTGGTGACCACATCGGTTTCAGTAAACGGCAATGCCACAATAATCACGTCCAGCTCACCGCTTCTTAGCTTGGCGCGCAACGTACCGGTCATGCCCTCTTCAATATAAAGAGGCATTTGCGGGGCCGCGTTCGCCAGGGCAGGCACTAGATGGGGAAACAGGTAGGGCCCAATGGTGTAAATCGCCCCTATGCGCAGCGGGTTGGCCAACTGATCTTTACCCGCACTGGCGAGTTCAAAAATCAGGCTGCTCTGCTCCAGCACACGCTGGGCTTGGGCGACGATTTTTTCACCCAGCGGGGTAACCTGGACGGTGGACTTGGAACGCTCAAAGAGCGGCGTTTCGAGCTCTTCTTCCAGCTTTTTCACCGCCACCGAGAGCGTGGGCTGTGAAACGTGGCAGCGTTCTGCCGCGCGGCCAAAGTGACGCTCCTGGGCAAGGGTTACGATGTAGCGAAGTTCTGTTAAAGTCATAGCGGTGCCAGTGGCATCCTCTCGTAGCAGCTCGTGACTAGGGCTTGTATGAAAAAGTGTTGTATGCAAGTCCTTGCATCATGACAGTCAGCGAGATGGAAAGGACAAGCAAGCTCTGCCGTCGGTCTTCTCAACTGACAATATCTCAGTTCAATGTCATCGTTGGTAGAGACTTTGCATCTAATAGGGAATATTAATCAAGAGGAGTGAGCACGGTGAAGCTAACCGTACTGATTATCGGCTGTGGCGATATAGGGATCAACCTTGGGCACGAGCTGCTTGAGGAAGGGCACCAAGTGATTGGCCTACGCCGCAACGTGGAAGCCTTAAAAGACACCGGCATTACACCGCTGGCGTTAGACCTGGATAGCCTTGAAGAGGCCGATGCCAAAAGCCTGCCCCAGGCTGATTATGTGGTCTATACCGTCAGCGCTGACCGTTTCGAAGAGAGCGCGTATCAAAGCGCCTATCCGGAAGGTTTAAAGCGCGTGCTGAGCGTGATGGAGCAGCACAAAACGCCTCCGCGTAGGGTGTTCTTCGTCTCATCAACCAGTGTGCATGGCCAGCAGGAGGGCGAGGTCGTTAACGAAGAGAGCCCCACCGACCCCACTAGCTTCTCTGGCACTCTAATGTGCGAGGCTGAGCAGGCGCTGATCAATCACCCCCTGCCGGGTACGGTGATTCGCTTTTCCGGCATTTACGGCCCTGGCCGCGATCGACTGATTCACCAAGTCGCCGAAGGCCGCGTGGCTGCGATCACCCCGGTGATTTACTCCAACCGTATCCACCGCGACGACTGCACCGGCATTATCGCCCACCTAATTCGCTACCAGGAGGGCGGTGAGACGCTGGCGGATATCTACCTGGGTAGCGACTGCGAACCGGTCACCATGCACAACGTGATGATGTGGCTGGCTGAGCAGTTAAAAGTAGAAGCCACCGAGACGATGCAGTCCCCACTCCGCCGTCGAGCCAGCAAGCGCTGCGATAACCAGCGCATTATTGACACTGGCTATCAGTTCCGCTTCCCCAGCTACCGCGAGGGCTATGCACAGGTACTCAAAGAGGGCGGCTTTCTAGAGCTAAATAAAGCCTAGTCACCGATGACCATCACCGCTTCCGCTTCCACTTGGCTGCCTTTGGGTAGTGCTTTGACGCCAACGGCTGCGCGAGCGGGAAAAGGAGCGGTAAAGAACTCTTCCATGACTTGGTTAACAATCGCAAAGTTATCCAAGTCCACCAAGTACAGATTCAGCTTGACGATATCGCTTAGCGAGCCCGCCGCTTCTTCGCACACTGCCTGAAGGTTGGTGAAAACTTGGCGTGCCTGAGCTTCAAAATCCTCTGACACAATCGCCATAGTCGCGGGATCCAGCGGGATCTGGCCAGAGAGATAAACCGTGTTGCCCGCTTTAATGGCCTGGGAGTAAGGGCCAATAGCTGCAGGGGCTTTGCTTGTATTGATAACGGCCTTATTGCTCATACGTTGTTTCGCTCCTCTAATGGGTAACACTTAATTATTTAATACTGAAAAATAGTGATCGCTGCCGATTTATATCAGCATGTTGTTATCTATAGTATTAATTAGCGAGTCGGGTAATTTTGCCAACGTTGGGAAGGTTACGGATGCGTTTAATGATGCGTGCCAAATGCACACGACCTTTCACCGACAGCGTCAGATTGACGGTGGAAAGATGGGCATCGCGCTCTTCAATACCAATCCGCTCAATATTGGCATCGGCATCGGTGACCAGCCCGGCAAGCTCGGCGACTAGCCCACGACGGCTCTCAATTTCGATACGCAGCGCGACCGGGAAATCTTCATCAATGGTGTCCGACCACTCCAGCGCAAAGAGCTTATCAGGATCGTTTTTATCGGCGAAGTTCTTATCCACTACGTTTTTACACTCAGCGCGATGCACCACCAACCCTTTGCCTGTGGAAAGGTGGCCCACCACGGGGTCGCCTGGTAGCGGATGGCAGCAGCGCGCAAAGTTAATCACCATGCCTTCGCTGCCGCTGATCATGACGGCTTTGCTGCCATCCCCGTCTACAGGGTGTTCATAGCTTTCGCCATGCGCCGCAGCCACTAGGCGGCGTGCCACCACGTGGGTCATGCGGTTGCCCATCCCAAGCGACTCCAACAGAGCATCCTCAGAAGAGACATCCAACTCTTTGAAGGCGCGCTTAAGGGCGCTCTCATCCAGTTCTTCCAGACTGGTATCGAACGGCGCCAGGGCTTTATTGAGCAACCGTCGTCCCAGCATGACCGCTTCGGTCTGCTGCTGATATTTAAGCGCATGACGGATTGCCGAACGCGCCTTTGCGGTGGTCACAAAATTGAGCCAGGTAATATTGGGCTTCGCACCGGGGGCGGTGATAATTTCAAGCGTCTGACCACTCTCTAAGCGCGTCGAGAGCGGCGCCAAATGGCGATCAATGCGGCAAGCGATACAGTTATTGCCGATATCCGTGTGCACGGTGTAAGCGAAGTCGATTACGGTAGCACCCTGGGGCAGCTCCATAATGTCGCCTTTAGGCGTGAACACGTAGATATCGTCAGGGAACAGGTCGTTTTTAACGTGTTCGATAAACTCCAGCGAGTCGCCGGCGTGGCGCTGCATTTCCAGCAGGCCCTTAACCCAGGCGCGAGCACGTGCATGGCTGCCCTCGGCAATCGGATGGGAAGTCTGCCCCGCTTTATAAAGCCAGTGGGCAGCGATACCGTTATTGGCCATGGCCTCCATTTCACGCGTACGTATCTGCACCTCAATGGGCATACCGCGGGAGCCAAACAGGGTGGTATGCAGGCTCTGGTAACCGTTAGCTTTGGGAATCGCAATGTAGTCTTTAAAGCGCCCCGGTACTGGCTTATAGAGGTTATGCACCACGCCTAGAATACGGTAGCAGCTGGCCACATCTTCGGTAATGATGCGAAAGCCAAATACATCCATAATTTCGACAAAGGGCTTACGCTGGTCACGCATTTTTTTATAGATCGACAGCAGATGTTTTTGGCGTCCGATGACGGTGCCAGTAAGCCCGTCATCGTCCAGGCTTTTTTGCAGGGAGGACTGTATTTCGCGCATGGCACTACGCCGGTGCCCCCGCGCTTTGGCAACCGCACGCTTGATGCGCTCCGAGCGCATGGGGTGAATCGCCTGAAAGGAGAGATCCTCAAGCTCGATACGAATCGTATTGATACCCAACCGCCCGGCAATTCGCGCGTAAATTTCCAACGTTTCACGGGCGATGCGACGCTTTTTATCTGGGCGTAGGGCGCCCAGGGTGCGCATGTTATGCAACCGGTCAGCCAACTTGACGATGATAACGCGAATATCCCGCGACATCGCCAGCACCATCTTCTGAAAATTTTCCGCCTGGGCGACGGCTTTGTCTTCAAAGGTGATTTGGGTAAGTTTGGATACCCCGTCTACCAGCTCTGCTACCGGCTTGCCAAACTGAGCCTCCAGGGCTTTTTTGGATACGCCAGTGTCTTCGATAACGTCGTGCAGCATGGCAGCCATCAGGCTTTGATGATCCATGTGCATATTGGCAAGAATATTCGCTACCGCCAGTGGGTGGGTAACGTACGGCTCGCCGGAACGCCGCCGCTGGCCGTCGTGGGCCTGCTCAGCATAGTAAAAGGCGCGTTTGACCTGCTGGATCTCATCCGAGGGTAAATAGCCGCCGAGTCTATCGGCCAGGTCATCAATGGTGAACATCTACCGCGCCTCTATCGGTTTCGTTGAAAACGTTAGTCGTCGATATGAGTAGGCGCCATAGCCGGGCGCGGACGAACAGCGGCTTCAACGGGCTCGTCCAGTACAGTGTGATCGACCAGGCCTGCGGCAATTTCACGCAGCGCCATCACCGTAGGTTTATCATTTTCCCAAGGTAGCAGAGCATCGCGGGAGCCGCGCGCCAGCTGACGAGCACGCTGGGTGGAAATCATCACCAGCTTGAAACGGTTTTCAACATTTTCAAGACAATCTTCAACGGTTACGCGAGCCATGGGAGCCTTCCTGTTATGACGGAACCGGGCCGACACCGTTATAAAAAAACCAACGGCACCGACCCAGCGAAAAAGATGATGTAGTGCAATACAATAGAAAGTAGTAGAACCGTATAGATTACTCGACCGTAGGCGCCTGTGACAAGAGCGCAGCCAACAGCGACGCGTGGCGCTCGCTCATTACCGGGCGACTTAATCGACGGCTGATCACCAGTGACTGTAACTCCTGCAGCGCCGTGGTGAAGTCATCATTAACGACGAGGTAATCATATTCGTGGTAATGGGACATTTCACTCACCGCATCGCGCATCCGCCGGGCAATCACCGCATGCTCATCGGTGCCACGGCTAGCAAGACGTCGCTCCAACTCCTCGCGGGAGGGCGGTAGAATGAAAATCGACACTGCATCAGGCATTTGTGAGCGTACCTGCTGAGCGCCCTGCCAGTCGATTTCCAGAATGACGTCCTGACCTGCCGCTAGCAATACCTCTACTGCCTGACGCGAAGTGCCGTAGTAATTATCAAATACTTTGGCATACTCGAAGAACTCACCCCGCGTGATCATCGCTTCAAACTCGGATACATCGGTGAAATGATAATTGACGCCATTCACCTCACCCTCGCGCTTGGCACGCGTAGTGTGCGACACCGACACTTGAATCCCATCCAGGCTTTCGATTAGCTCGCGCACCAAGCTAGTCTTGCCAGCACCGGAGGGGGCAGAAACGATAAACAGCGTACCTTGGGACATGAAGTACTTTCCCTTCAGTTAGCAAAATAAGTAGCGGAAAACGTAGTAAACGCAAGTAGAGCGACTGCAGCAGAGCAGCAAGGCTGCGCAGTATCGCACACCCAGCGCGACGACTGTAGCGTTGGTGGTGACATACAGGGAGGTAGGCATGCGCAGTACGCTATTTATTTTAGCCCTGATTGCGCTGGGCGTAGCTCTGCAAAAAGGCACCATTGAGATTCCCCGCCACTGGGCGCCATGGGCTCCATTGCATATTGACGACCCTATCACGCCGGTCACGCAACTGAAGCTAAGCCGCTTGGAGGATGACCGCAATGGCTGTTTAGCTGCGTTAGATACCGTCCCTGAGGGCGAGCTGCGCTATACACCATTGTCCGATTACGCCCCCATGGAGAGCTGCCCGCTTTCTAATATCGTGCGCATGCACTCTAGTGGGGTCGCGTTTAACCAGAGTTTCGTGGCCTCCTGCCCCATGGCACTGGCGTGGGTGATGTTTGAACGTCACGCGTTACAGCCTGTCGCCGAGGAGATTATGGGCAGCCGGGTGAGCCAGATTAACCACGTAGGTAGCTTTGCCTGCCGTAACGTTTATGGCCGCGAAACCGGCAGGCGCAGCGAACACGCCACCGCCGAAGCTCTGGATGTAGTGGGATTTCAGTTTGAGAACGGCCAGCGCATCACGCTAATCAATGACTGGGATGATGGGGGCGAGGAGGATGAGTTTTTACGCGCCGCGCGGGATGGCGCCTGCAATGCCTTCGGTAATGTATTGGGGCCGGATTACAACGCCGCGCATGCCGATCACTTTCATATGGGCATGCGCGGATTTCGGCTATGTCGCTAATAGATCAACCTATTACTTATTCGAGGTTGATGTCATCCTCATCCGTGGCGGCACCAGTGGCAGCACCAACGCCACCGCCGATAACGGCGCCTTGAACGACGCTACCACCGGTTACAGCAGCGGCACCCGCGCCAACGGCTGCACCCACACCGGCGCCGCTAGAGGCACGCTCTCCGGTAGTGGTGCCGCAACCCGCCAAGCCAATGGTTAACGCCACCACCGCGCCGAGGGTCACTATACGTGTCAAATTCAATACCTGAATGTGCATGGTCATCTCCTTATGGGTTACTACTCTTACACAGTAGAGAGAATTCGACTTTTTAGCCATGTTAATTATCACTGTTCGATAACTATGTAGCTGGTCAATATCTATGTAGCTGGTCAACTATGCAACGTTAACCAAAGCTATGCTCGCTGGGCCACGGCGCCGTAGGTGCGCTTCTCCAACCAGCGCCCAGCGGCAAAAATCACCAAGCCGCAGAGCGCCAAACCCGCACCGACTAAGCCCGTGCTCGACCAGCTAAAGCCAGCGCTGATTGCCAGGCCTGCAAGCCACGCCCCTAGGGCATTGGCACCGTTAAAGGCCGCGTGGTTCAGCGAGGCCGCCATGGTTTGGGCATCTTCCGCCACATCCATCAAGCGGGTTTGCAACGAAGGTGCCAGTGCCATACTGGTACCCACCAGGCCAACGAACAGCAACCCCGTCCAAACGTTATTCGCCGCAAAATAAAATAACCCTTGTACCACGCCACACCAGAGCAGAATGGTGGGTATGGCACGCATCAGGTTTTTATCCGCCATGCGCCCGCCGATTAAGTTACCGGCAATAGAGCCCAGGCCGAAAATGACCAGCACCAACGGCCCCAGTGCTTCGCTCATACCCGCCTGCTGGGTTAATGTCGGCATCACATAGCTAAAAATGGCGAACATGCCGCCGCAGCCAATGCAGGCAAGCGCCAGGGTAACCAACACCCGCTGTTTAAGCAGTGCTGACAGCTCACGTACAGGGCTTGCTAGGGTATCGACGGGCTGCACCGGTACATAGAACCGGATCAACAGAGCGGTGAGCAACGCAATGCCGCCGACACCCGCAAAGGCGATCTGCCAGCCCAATAGGTTACCCGCCCAGGTACCCAGCGGCGCACCGATCAGAATCGCCACGGTTAAGCCCATCATCACCCGGGAAACGGCCCGCGCCCGTTGGTCTATCGGCACTGCCCCCGCGGCCACCAGTGCGGCGATGCCAAAATAGGCGCCGTGAGGCAAGCCAGCCAGAAAACGCAGCCCTACGAATGACCAGAACCCCGGTGCCATGGCACTGGCAATATTGCCCACCGCAAATACCAGCATCAGCATAATCAACAGCGACCGCCTAGGTACTCGCGCGGCCAGCGCCGAAATCAGCGGCGCACCGACTACCACGCCCAAGGCGTAGCTGCTTATTGCGTAACCCACTTGCGGCACCGTTACCGCTAAATCACCCGCCACACGGTTCATCAGGCCCATAATGACGAACTCGCTGGTGCCGATTCCAAAGCCACCCAGCGCCAACACAAATTCAGCCAAGCGCGGGTTACGCGCCAGCCCTTGAGACGACGATGCTGTTGAATCCTGCATGTTTAACTCCTTGGGATACCACCCTGTTGGCATCTCGATTAGCGCTAAATGATCGCAGGATTAGACGAAAGTAGAAACATGCTGCGTTTAAAAAGTTAGCGTGCAAACTCAATAGTTAAGTTTGGCTGAATTGGAAATGTTTGGATACGGTGTTTGGCGGTCAGGCGCTAGGGGGTTCCACTGAAAGCAACCGCTCACGCAGACGACGGTTACGCGGCACCAAGCCGGTTTGCATACCCAAGGGGTGGAATACTTGGTTTAACAGCGCCAGTGTAGGGCTTGCCTTATCGGCTTCCAGATCAGACAAGGTGCGGCGACTGATACCCACCAACTCGGCATATTGTGTCTGCGACATTCCCAACACTTCGCGGCGTAGTTGACGCAGCACCTGCCCTGAGCTGATCTCTTCCCGCAGCAGCTGGGACAATAGCGCCATAAGTAGTGCCTCGCGCTCAATGCTAGAGAGTTCTTTGCGTTTCATACCAGCCCCCAGCGGCGCAGCTTAGCATCCAGATAATTCAACCCCACCGCATTCGATGCTAGCAACGCTTCCGGCACTCCCCGCGCAGCAAGTCGTTCTTTTAGCCCGACTAACTGACTCCCCAGCGCTTTTAGCTCTGCCATCAGTTGTTCGGGGGGCACATAGGCATTTAAGTTCTTCGCAATGGCGACCCAGTTGAATTCAGGGCCCTCTTCAAACGGCGCGCCCCAAGTGGTGGTGCGAATAATGCCTTCTGGGTCAGCCTTCATGGGCGCAAAATCGTAGACTGGCGCCAGCCAGATTCCCAGAGGCGTTTTCAACAGCGCCGTATTGCGACCATGGTTATCGCTGTTGGCAAAAGCAACATTAAGCAGATCACGTTTCACCCACTCGCTCACGAAACGCGACGTATCAAAATGACCTCCTAACTCGCGAACGCGGTATTGCTGGCTCAACAGGCCAACCAGTGCCTCAATCACGTCAAAATGGTTTAAGAAGCTTCCCGGCTGACGCTTCATCGCGGAATAAACCGACTCCAGCCCATACAGCGTTCGCTTCCCAGCGGGGTAATCAACATCAAAGCGGGGCAACCACAGCGATGGATAGCGCTCGCCTTCCAGTAGCCGCATCCTTTGAGTGTCGATCGTCGCTATGCCGAGTGACGCCAGCTCATGATAGAAATGGTATTCGGCGCGAAGGATATTGTTATCAAGCTCGGTGCGCTGGCCGCGAGGAAATTTCACCAGATAGTGCTGGTCGGTATTCGCCGGGTCATCCTGATAGGTATCGATCCAGACCTGATCGTTTGGCGAACAGCGTAGCAGTAGCTTAGGCGCTTCACCGCCAGCTCCGGTCGCACCACCCCCAGCGGCTCCCATTTGCTGCGCATAAGCAAGAAAATCGCTATCTCGATCCACAACATCACGTAAGGCAAAGCGCTGCTGCTCTAGCGTGCTACCTACTGGGCGCTCGGGAAGGGCCTCTTTAATACGTAAATTACCCACCGGAGCAATCGTCCCTTTAGCCAATAGGGCGTAATCTTGTTCAGCCTCAGTAAGCGCCGATATCCCCAACTGCGCGACCCAGTAACGGCGGCTGGCCCCAGAAGGCATGATATCGTCTAAAAAAGCGAACCAGCGTGGCGATTGATGAGTATTCATGAGTTCAATCGGCAAAAGCAGGCTGCAAGCATGCTCATCATCGCGATCCAGCCATTCAAGGGCATAATCGGTGATATAGCCCATACGCGCAGGTCCTCGACGACCTTGCTCTGGGTGCTCAATCACCAGCTCAGCGGCATCGTGCCACTGGCCATGATGAAATGTCTGGATGGTTAGCAACGTGGGACACCTTAATTGAGCAGTTAATAACTGAGCAGCTTAATGCTCAATAGTGTAGCCCAAGGTTCCTGAATGTGCATTTTAATACTCATAAATATATAAAAACTCAATTAGTGAGCAATATAATACTCATTTTAACCAGGAGTAATAATGCCAGCTGATACCCCATCTTTTAACACGATTGAACACGCCATGGCTGAACTCGCCAAGGCTGACCCCGATATCGCCCGCGCCCTACCGCTAGTCGGAGCGCCCTCGCCTCGCGAGCGTGATAAAGGCTTTGCGACGTTCTTCTCGACTATCGTTAGCCAGCAACTATCTACCGAAGCGGCTCGCGCGATTATGGGTCGTGTAAATACACTGCTGCCCGAGCTTCACGCTAAAGCGGTAATAGAGATAGAGGGCCAAGCGCTGCGCGATGCGGGGCTTTCCTGGCGCAAGATTGAGTACGCTAAAGGGCTGGCAGAAGCAGAGTTGGCAGGCACTTTTAGCGCCGTGGGGCTTGAACAGCTAAGCGATGATGAAGCCATTGCCGCGATTACCGAGCTACGCGGCTTTGGCCGTTGGAGTGCTGAGATCTATCTGATGTTCTCGCTGCAACGCCCAGATATCTTTCCTGCCGATGATCTAGCTCTGCGGGTTGCGCTTGGCCGCTTAAAAGGCATGGACGATAAACCCACGCCTAAACAGGCCCGCCAGTTGGTGGAGCACTGGTCGCCCTGGCGCAGCGTGGGTTCGCTGTTTCTGTGGCACTACTATCGCGGCGAGCCGCTTTAAATACTAAGCATCCAGCCCGCCAAACTTACCGTTCTGATAGTCGTCGACCGCCTGAACGATTTCTTCGCGGGTCGTCATTACAAAGGGGCCGTGGGAATAGACCGGCTCATCGATCACCTCGCCATGGCCAAACAGCAGGCGCGCGTCGCTGTTAGCTTCGATGTCGAGGCTATCACCATCGCGATCCACTTCAATCAGATGATGGGCCTTAACGGGCTCGCCACCTACGGTGACATCGCCATCCACCACGTAGAGAAACACCTGCCGCCCAGGTGCTACGGGTAACTGTTCCTGGCTACCGGCAGGCAACCTCAGCGTCGACATAAACACACCTGTGAGCGTCTCGATAGGGCCAGCACGATCCTGCCACTCACCGGCAATCAGGTTCAGCTCACCGCCGCCGGGTAAAGCGATGGCAGGTATGTCTGCCTGTTGCAGCCCTACGTAGCGCGGCTCGCTCATTTTCAAGCGCGACGGCAGGTTGACCCACAGCTGCAGAATTTCCAGCGGGCCACCTTCGCGCAAAAACTCGGGCGGCGAAATTTCCGCATGCACAATACCGCTACCCGCGGTCATCCACTGCACGCCGCCCGCGTTGATCACGCTTTGATGCTTAGCGCTATCGGCGTGGGCCAACGAGCCTTCCAAAATAAAGGTGACCGTTTCAAAGCCCCGGTGCGGGTGCGGGCCAAACGGCAGGCCACGGTTATTGGTCGGATAGGTCTGCGGGCCGTGATGGTTGAGAAACAGAAACGGATCGAGCTGTTCAAGCTGCGGCCCCGGTAGTGGCCGACGAGTAACTAAATCGCCGATATCATCGCGCTTGGCCGGATGCTGAGCGATCACCCGGCGCACTGTTTGGTTAGTATCTGATGGCATAACTGACTCCTTATCAATACCGCCCAGCGTAAAACCTACGGCAGCAGATGAGGAGCGAATAATTTGCCCCGTTTCATTGAAGGAAATTGTTATCTAAAATCTCAGCGGTTTCCTCAGAACTTCGTGACCACCGTCACACCCGCCCCTTCAAATTTATCCATGTTCATCAGCGCATCAATCGACTGCTCAAGAGTGATTCGTTTGCCGATAAGCTTTTCAGGCGCCAGCTTTCCAGACTTGATCATCGCCAGCATGGCGTCATAACGGTGGGCCTGCATGCCGTGGCTACCCAGTATTTCAAGCTCATGGGCAATGACCTTGCTCATGGGAATGGCGGGTGTGCTGTTCTCGGCCAACATCAACCCGACCTGGACATGCTTACCACGTTTACGCAGATTGCTGATGGAGTTAAAGCAGGTCGTCGGGTGGCCCAGCGCATCCAGCGATACGTGAGCACCTCCCCGGGTTATCTCCGCAACCGCTTCGACCACATTGGGTACCTTGGCAGCATTCACGGTGGCAGTGGCACCCAGTTGGCGAGCCAGATCAAGCGCCTCTTCCGAAATATCGATGGCCACCACGTTGGCACCGACGGCGTTGGCAATCATCACGGCAGAGAGGCCAACCCCACCGCAGCCGTGGACAGCCACCCACTGCCCTGCCGATGTTTTGCCTTGATCCACTACCGCCCGAAATGAAGTGACGAAACGACAACCCAAGCTGGCTGCCGTTGCGAAGTCGAGCGTCTCGGGCAGCGCGACCAAATTGACATCGGCGTAGTGAATACTCACATACTCAGCAAAGGAGCCCCAGTGCGTGAAACCCGGCTGAAACTGGCTATCGCACACCTGGTGGTTGCCAGAGTGGCACTCAGGGCAAGTACCGCAACCGCCAACGAATGGAACCGTGACGCGGTCGCCAATGCGCCACTTTTTTACGTCTTTACCCACAGCTTCGACTACGCCGGAAAGCTCATGGCCCGGCACATGGGGAAGTTGAATATCGGTATCGTGCCCCACCCAGCCATGCCAGTCGCTGCGGCACACCCCATTCGCCATCACCTTCACAACAACGCCATGCGGCTCAGGGGTGGGATCAGGCAGTTGCTGGATCTGTGGTGGGGCGGAAAATTGCTCAAAAACAACGGCTTTCATAAAGAATTCCTAATCTATATCGTTTTTTTACTTTATAAAGTCTCATGCGGATAAGAAGCAAATTGTTGGCCGCTAACGCTTAACCGCCCCACGACCTGCAACGATTCATCCACTGGACGCACCACGATCATCTCCCCCGAACCAACGCCGCCCCCCATCAGTGCGGTGATATTGACCTGGTGGGTGACCAGCAGCAAATTACCCGGCCCCTGCCATGCGGCAATCTGCTCTTGGGCGGCTTGAGTAATTGACGCCTGATCACCACGCCCGCGAAAGAACGAATCCAGCCAGGGAGTAGGCTCGACAGGGCCCACGGCCATTAGCTCAGCGGTATCCAGCGCTCGGCACCAGCTTGATGAGTACACCGCCGCAACGGGAATATCCCGCGCACGGAATGCACGACCCGCGGCTTGCGCGTGCGCGCGACCAGCGGCAGAAAGGTTGCGCTGAGTCTCGCAGCGGCCACGCTCAAATTCCGGCGGGTCACCAATGCCTGGGGCCAGGGAGTGGCGCATGAGAATCACCAAGCCGCCTTCTTGGAGTGCTTGCCAAGTGGCGTCGTTTGCCTGGGCAGTGGTCGAGAATATGCTCAACACAGCGAGCAGCAGGGCTAACGTGAAGTGGCGTAGGATGGGCATAGGGTAGAGTTCTCCATCAATGGCAAACAAGAACCGCTCTTGCCCAGTTCACCGATTGTCTGGACAAAAGTTTGATGTCACCAACTTGCGCAATATGCGCTAGTGATATCAAAGCTTTCCAAAACGGAACGCAGTGCGTACCGAATTGAGCTGGACTCACTACCTCACTTTGCTTCGGGTGGAAAATGCTCAAGCCCGTGACTGGTATTTGCACGACGCTATCAATCAAAGCTGGAGCACTTAAAACTAGGACTATAGTCCCACAATTATACAAAAGATGGGAATATAGTCCTTACTTTACGTGCATCGATTTGCTAATTTTAAAAGATGGACTATATTCCCATTACATCTTTAAAAATGGGAATATAGTCCCTTCATTGGTGATTGTATGGCAAAGCGGAATTTACACAGTGTGCTGTTTCCAAAGCAGCGCAAAATTCTCACTCATTTTGGTGAGGATTTGTTGCTAGCAATGAAGCGACGAGGGTTGACCAAAAAAATGCTCTGCGAGCGAACAGGTTTTGATCATAAAACCGTGAACAAGGTGTTCGCTGGCGATCCTGGTGTGGCAATTGGCACCTATTTGAAAATTATGGCTGTGTTGGGCATGGAAAGTAACTTCTCTGAAGTGGCCGCACATGACGAGCTAGGCATCAAACTGCAAAACATCAAACTTCTGGAAGGTTCAAAATGAGCCGTGAGTTGGTAGAGGTTTATGCGGATTGGCATCCCATTGAGCAACCATTATTAATTGGTCTGTTGGCTTATAGTGACTCAAGTCGTGGCGGCGTATTTAGCTTTGCCTATGCCAGAACTTTTTTAAAATCACCCTACTGTTTGCAAATTGACCCCTTGCTGACTCTGCATGCCGGTGAGTTTCACAATGACGAAGCAGATAAAAACTTTCGTGCATTTTTAGATTCATCGCCAGATCGCTGGGGACGTATTCTGATGCAGCGCAGGGCGGCTATCGAAAATCGCAAAGGTATTCGGCCGAGTAATCGATTAACGGAGCTCGATTATTTGCTTGGGGTACATGATTCCTACCGCATGGGTGGAATTCGCTTTAAAAGACCAGACTCACCTCATTTTCTTGATAACAATGCCGAATTTTCGGCGCCACCCATGGCAGCGCTTCGCGAGTTAGAGCATGCCGCCATCCAAATTGAAAAAGACAATAACATCGACAGTGATGAATACTATCGGTGGTTAAAAATGTTGATTTCTCCAGGCTCTTCTTTGGGCGGTGCAAGGCCAAAAGCCTGTGTTACTGACGAGCAAAATCACCTGTGGATAGCCAAATTTCCAAATTTAAACGACACTTTTGATGTCGGGGCGTGGGAGATGGTGTGTTATGAGCTTGCATTAGCGGCCGGTATTGAGATGTTTCCAAGCGAGATCCGAAAATTCTCGACTCAGCACCATACCTTTTTGACCAAGCGCTTTGATCGGATGGGTGACAAACGCCTACATTTTTCATCCGCAATGACGCAGCTCCAGTACTATGATGGTGAGCATTCCCACGGTGCTAGTTATCTTGAAATCGCAGAATTTCTCTCTAATCAGGGCGCACAAACAAAAGCTGATCTTGCCCAATTATGGCGACGGATTGTGTTTAACATTGCGGTGTCGAACACAGATGACCACTTGCGTAATCACGGTTTTCTGTTGACTGACAAGGGCTGGAAGCTATCACCTGCTTACGATTTAAACCCCATTGTAGGAAAGCAAGGCCTTCACCTGAATATTACCGATGCAGACAACGCGCTTGACTACCAGCTAGCCTTTGAAGTGCAAGCTTTCTTCAGGCTCACGCAAACCGAGGCAATGCAAATTTACGATGAGGTTTTAAATGCCGTGAAACAGTGGCAATTGATTGCACAGCGATTAGGGATCAGCCGAGCTGAGCAAACTTTGAAGCAAGAAGCCTTTAATGTTTGAGTAATGTCAGTATCTAGCACAACTTCTCTTTATTCGGTTCATAATTCTAAAATTCCTGAAAAATCGGGAATATAGTCCTATTATTTTATGTCGATAGTATCGACGTAAACCAAGATTGCTCAGCGCAGCAGCGCATTCTTAACTTGTCCGATGTCAAAACCGTAAGTACCTTTGTCCGCTGCACTATTAAAGCATTGATGACCAGTGGTGATTTCCGCACTCCATTCTTATTGGCGCCTGTCCCGTGGCCTGGTTGAGCGATATCTACTGGTAGATTTAAACCTACCGTGCAGGTGCTGGTCACGAGCGTAAAGCCAGCCTGCCCAGTAACACCTCCCACGCATGTGCTGTGTAAAAGGATAGTATTTTGGATGATTAAGCTCATGACAACCCGGTCACCGCCTAGTAAACCGCCAGTAGGCTAACAGGGCTCTTTAGCCATTCTTGAACGGGTAAAAAATCTATTCGATGTTTTGAATCTGAATATTGATATAAAATATAAATATCAACAAAAATAGAAAGTTAATTCAATTATTAGGAAATAATAACGGCCCTACTACCCAATCCACTCCCCACACAGCATGGGCATAAGCTAGCAAGCAACCAGCCAGCCAGCCAGTTACTAAATCATGATCGCCATAATTTTCAGATTTCTCGCTCTGTTTCTTGGCAACCGTAGTGCCAATGCTGGATGATGGCAATTCTACCTAGATGCTGACGCGCCCGAATTGCCAAAACAACGAATTATGCTGTAAAACGCGCGGTCCTCCGCTTTGTATCCTTTATTTTAAAGAGCTAAGCTGATTCATTCACTATGCACGCCCGGCACTCAAAATACCGGTGGGGTTAGGACTAGACATGGCCAAAGCAAACCCAGAAATTCTCAAGTGGGCTCGAGAAACTGCTGGCCTAAGCCTCGAGGAGGCGGCTAGCAAACTAGCCCTTGGCGGACAGAGAGTGTCCGGCTCAGAAATGCTGGCAGCATATGAAGCGGGTGACCGTTCACCCACTCAGCCACAACTGATGAAAATGGCTAAGCATTACCACAGACCTTTCATCACTTTTTTTCTGACTACTCCGCCCCGCAGTGCCTCGTTGGGCGAGGACTTCCGCCGTCTTCCAGTTGCGAAGCGGGATGAGCATCAAGGCAGCGTAAGCGCCCTTGTTCGTGACATCTACCTTCGCCAATCACTAGCTAAAGATGCGCTTATTGACACCGAGGAGGACGTGGTTGTTGATTTTGTGGGTAAAGGGCAAGTCACCTCGGCCGTAGATAGTGCCTGCCGTGTAATAAGGGACTATTTTGAAATCGATATTGCCGAATATCGTAGAAGGAGAGATGCCCACGAGGCGTTCAATTATCTCCGGGAACAAATCGAGATCAAAGGGATTTATGTGTTGCTCATTGGAGACTTGGGCAGCCATCATTCTTCAATCAATACCGAGGCCTTTCGCGGCTTCGCTCTTTCCGATCCTATCGCACCCTTCGTAGTAATCAACCAGAACGACTCGAAATCAGCCTGGTGCTTCACCCTGCTTCATGAAGTGGTGCATCTATGGCTGGGTAAAACAGGCATCAGCGCCCAGACGCACGAACACAAAATTGAGCGTTACTGTAACGATGTTGCTAGCCATATCCTGATCTCAGCAGATGAGGTGCGCGAGGTCTATGAAGCTGCCATGCGGTCGGAAGAGACTTTCGTTCTAGCGCTGCAGCGGGAGGCCGGAGACCTCAATGTTAGCGCTTCGCTGGTTGCGTACCGGCTGTTTCGTAGCAACCTGCTTAACCAAGCTCAATGGGAGCGGGCTAGCGCTGAGCTTCGTGAGTTGTGGTTGAACAGCAAGGCTAAACCAAAGGAAGGCGAGTCTGGCTCAAGTGGAAATTTCTATAACACGCAGCGCCATCGCGCCGGGGGCGCTCTTATCAGCCTTGTTCGTCGTTCGCTGCAGGATGGCGTTCTAACTGAGACCAAGGCGGGTCGGGTGCTGGGAGTTAACCCAGGTAATGTCGCTGAAATGGTAGGATTTTAATGCCTGACGAACAAAAAGAGCTTTTTCTTCTCGACGCTAATATCATCATTCACGCTCACGATTATTACTACCATATGGAAAGAGTGCCAGAATTTTGGCGCTGGCTTGAGTTTCATGCTGGCAATGGTTCTATCTGTATGCCGCTTGAGATAATTGATGAGATCAAAGGCGGCACAAAGGCACAGCATGCCAACTGGGCTAAAAGCCGAGATATACGCGACCTCCTTGTTTTACAAGAGGAATTTGATGTAGGCCTGTTGAACAGGGTACTAGACGGTGGATATGGACCAGATCTCGATGAGATAGAACTTGAGAAGGTTGGGAAGGATCCATTTTTAATCGCCTATGGCCTTCGCGATCCAGTTAACAGGGTTGTGGTATCCAATGAGATTCCTAAACCCTCGGCACGTCGCAAGAATCGTAAAGTTCCTGATGTGTGCGCTGATATGGGAGTCCGCTGTTGTAACGTCTATCAGCTATTACGCTCACTGGACTTCCGCACTAATTGGCGTGACAGTATTTAATGTCAGCTATAGTTTGACAAATCACTGCTTCAGACATCGTCGCCTGTCAATTTTCTGGTCAAAACAGGGCAAGCATATTTTCAAACCACAGCCGCCAACTCGAACTCTCTCGGCTTCTATTAGCCTAGGTTAGAATGGTGCTGGCACCTGTCGAACCCCCTATGTGTCAGCGTAGTTGT
>LGOV01001383.1_pt3 | contig 55662 bp, 45 predicted proteins | sample 469881 | NCBI WGS metagenome assembly LGOV01 (sample SAMN03857199, study PRJNA290197) | marine sediment metagenome | biome: marine cold seep biome; feature: cold seep; material: marine sediment; isolation source: sample #5579, elevator 3A push core 41 containing 12 cm of sediment... ...
GCGTTTAAACAGTTCACGAAAGACCGGATAAATATCGCCCGCCTCCACAATTTGGCGCATGGCAAAGCGTTCGGGGAACTCTTTCACCACACTTTCGTACTCATGCCACAGTGACTGATGGTCATGGGGCGTGATCTCCACGTAGGCGTAGTACTGCAGCTGCGGCATTAACTGTTTAACCAGTAAGTCGCGGCAAATATTCGAGTCATCGTCCCAGTTATCACCATCGGACGCTTGGGCCACATACAGATTCCATTGGCCAACGGGATAGCGCTTTTCGATGATTTTATTTACCAGGTTCAGCGCGCTGGAAACAATCGTACCGCCGGTTTCCCGCGAGTAGAAAAACTCCTCTTCACTGACTTCCCGGGCAGCCGTATGGTGGCGCACAAAAACCAACTCGACTTTCTCGTAGTGCTTCTCCAAGAACAGATAGAGCAGCAGGAAAAACCGCTTGGCGATGTCCTTATGGTTTTGGGTCATCGAGCCGGAGACATCCATAACGCAAAACATCACCGCTTGATTGGAAGGCTGGGGCTGTGCACTTAGCTGGTGGTAGCGCAGGTCGTAGGTGTCAATAAACGGTACGCCCGCGATGCGCTTCTCCAGGCGCTCAATTTCGGCTTTCAGCTCGGCAATGCGGGTGGGATTACGCAGCACCGTATCCTTGCGTTCTTCGGCTTCCAGAGCCTCAACCGCCTCTTTTAACGCCCGTTTAATCGGCGCGCGCATCGCGATGCGCCGAGCATAGGCTTCACGCATAGAGCGGGTAATGCTAATCCGCGACGGCACACCGTCCCGAGAGAGCCCCGCCCGCACCATTTTGACCTCTTCAAGCGATTTCAACGGTTTGCGCTGTAAATGGGGCAGTTCTAAGCCATCAAACACAAATTCCAAAAACTCCTCGCGGCTCAGCGTAAAAGCGAACTCATCGACGCCTTCACCCTGATTAGAGGGGCCGCCCTCGCCTGCGCCACCACCGCCCCCCTGCCCACTGGGGCGGCGGATTTTATCACCGGCGACAAACTCTTTATTACCGGGCGAAACGATATTACGCGCCCCACCCGGGCCATGCTGGAAGACCGGTTCGGAGATATCCTTTGCCGGAATCGACACTTTCTCACCGCGCTCCATATCAGTAATCGAGCGGCGGTTAACGGCCTCTTCAACCGAGCGCTTGATATGCTTACGGTAGCGCTCCAAAAAGCGCTGCCGGTTCACCGCGCTTTTATGTTTCGCGTTCGGCCTTCGATCAATAAAGTAGGTCATACGACCTCCTTAAACGCTCATCTTAAGCACGCCATCCATTACTGGGACTTGCGCACGCGCAGATACCACTCGGATAGCAACCGCACCTGTTTTTCGGTGTAGCCGCGATCGACCATCCTCGCCACAAAGTCTTCGTGCTTTTTCTGATCCGAGCGAGAAGCCTTGGCATTGAACGAAATCACCGGCAACAGCTCTTCGGTATTGGCGAACATTTTGTGCTCAATAACGCCTTTAAGCTTTTCATAGGACTGCCAGCTCGGGTTCATGCCGTTGTTTTGTGCCCGCGCCCGCAGAACAAAATTGACCACCTCGTGGCGGAAGTCTTTAGGATTCGAGATACCCGCGGGTTTTTCGATTTTCTCCAGCTCTTCGTTGAGCGCCTGGCGGTCTAGTAACTCGCCGGTCTCGTGATCACGATACTCTTGATCCTGAATCCAGAAATCTGCGTAGGTCACATAGCGGTCAAAGATATTCTGGCCATACTCGCTGTAGGATTCGAGGTAAGCGGTCTGAATCTCCTTACCAATAAAGTCCACGTAACGAGGTGCCATATACTCTTTGATAAAGCCCAAGTAGCGCTCAAACACTTCCGATGGAAGCTGTTCGCGCTCCAACGCCTGCTCAAGCACATAAAGTAAATGGACTGGGTTAGCGGCCACCTCGGTGCTGTCGAAGTTAAATACCTTAGAGAGAATCTTGAACGCAAAGCGGGTGGAGAGGCCCTGCATACCCTCGTCAACACCTGCGGCGTCGCGGTACTCCTGAATCGACTTGGCGCGAGGGTCAGTGTCTTTCAGATTTTCACCGTCGTAAACGCGCATTTTCGAGTAAATATTGGAGTTTTCCGGCGCTTTTAGCCGTGACAGTACCGAGAACTGGGACAACATGCGCAGCGTGTCCGGTGCGCAGGGCGCGGCGTTAAGCGAAGAGTCTTCGAGCAGTTTTTGATAGATCTTGATCTCTTCGGTAACCCGCAAACAATAAGGCACCTTGACGATATAAACCCGGTCAAGGAATGCTTCGTTATTGCGGTTATTGCGAAACGCCTGCCACTCCGACTCGTTGGAGTGGGCCAGAATCACGCCATCAAAAGGTATCGCCCCCATGCCTTCGGTAGGGTTGTAGTTGCCCTCTTGCGTCGCGGTAAGCAGTGGATGCAGCACCTTGATCGGCGCCTTGAACATCTCCACAAACTCCATCAGCCCCTGGTTAGCACGGCATAAACCGCCAGAGAAGCTGTAGGCGTCCGGATCATCCTGGGAGTAAAGCTCCAATTGGCGAATATCGACTTTACCCACCAGCGACGAGATATCCTGGTTGTTCTCATCCCCCGGCTCGGTTTTGGAAATAGCGATCTGGTTAAGCCGTGATGGGTACAAACGCACTACCCGGAACTGAGAGATATCCCCGCCGTACTCTTTCAGCCGTTTTGCCGCCCAGGGCGACATTACGCTGCGCAAATAGCGCTGTGGAATACCGTACTCTTTCTCGATCAGTTCGCCGTCCTCTTCGGGTGAGAACAAGCCAAGCGGCGACTCGTAGACCGGCGACCCCTTAATGGCATAGAACGGAATCCGCTCCATTAGCAGCTTAAGACGCTCTGCCAGCGACGACTTACCCCCGCCCACAGGGCCAAGCAGATAGAGAATCTGTTTGCGCTCTTCAAGCCCTTGAGCCGCATGGCGGAAGTAGGAGACGATTTGCTCAATGGCCTCCTCCATACCGTGAAACTCGGCAAAGGCTGGATAGCGACGAATCACTTTATTGGAAAAAATACGTGATAGACGCGGGTCTTTCGCCGTGTCGATCACTTCAGGCTCGCCTATGGCTTCCAGCATGCGCTCGGCGGCGCTGGCATAAACCTTCGGATCACGGCGACAAAGCGCCAAGTACTCCTCCAGGCTCATGTCCTCTTGCTGAACGCGGGAAAAACGGTCTTGAACGTGATCAAAGATGCTCATGGAACTCTCCTGTGGCCCATCCCCAGGCAGTCACCGTCAAGCCAAGTGTTTCGCAACGGCGTGCCAAACGAGGTGTCGCTTTTTTAGCGTAGTCAGCATTAGCAAAAAGTGATGACTAAACCTTCAACGCAGCAGCGATATAGATAAGAGAATTATTCAGACGAATAGTTGCGTTAATCCAAGCATCTCAAATAAACGCAAAGCGCTAAAGCAGTGACGCCGCTGCATTAGGCAGCGGCATCACTAGGTCGAAGGCGCCAAACAGCGGCAAAAAAGAGAAAAACTGACGACTTTAACGCTCAAGTACCTCGCGAATATCGGCCAATAGACCGTCTAGCAATTCAACGGTGGTGTTCCACGCACATACAAAACGCGCGCCACCTGCGCCAATAAAGGTATAGAAGGTCCAGCCTTTAGCTTTCAACGCTTCAATAGCGTGGGGCGGCAATTCAACGAACACGCTATTGGCTTGGGTAGGGAACATGAGCGATACGCCGGGTAGCGCTTGCAGCCCTTCAGATAGGTAGCGCGCCATCTCGTTGGCATGCTGTGCGTTGGTTAACCAGGCACCGCTTTCTAGTAGCCCTAACCACGGCGCAGATACAAAGCGCATCTTGGAAGCCAACTGCCCTGCCTGCTTGCAGCGGTAGGAAAAATCTTCGGCTAATTCACGGTTAAAGAACAAAATCGCTTCGCCAAATGCTAGACCGTTTTTGGTACCCGAAAAACACAGCGCATCCACTCCCACCTGCCAGGTAAGTTCTGCCGGTGATGCATTTAGGCTGGCGCAAGCGTTGGCAAAGCGGGCGCCGTCCATGTGCAGGCGCAAGTCATGTTTATCGGCAATGGCGCGAATCGCCATGAGCTCTTCCCGGGAGTAGAGCGTGCCTACTTCGGTGGCTTGCGTGAGCGATACGACTTTAGGTTTTGGGTAGTGAATATCGCTGCGCTTGGTGACCAATGCTTCAATGCCTTCCGGCGTTAGCTTGCCATTGGCTCCCGGAGAGGTCAGCAGCTTCGCTCCGTTAGAGAAGAACTCTGGACCGCCGCACTCGTCGGTTTCGATATGCGCCAGCTCGTGGCAAATAACGCTGTGGTAGCTGCGTCCCATTGCAGAGAGTGCCAGTGAGTTGGCGGCGGTGCCGTTGAAAACAAAGAAGACATCGCAGTCGTAATCAAACATTTCGCGAAAGCGATCCGCGGCACGGGCTGTCCAGAGATCATTACCGTAGGCCAAGTCATCGCAACGATTGGCTTCTAGTAGATATTCCATCGCCTCCGGGCAGATACCGGAGGTGTTATCACTGGCTAAAAAACGCGGGCTACACTCCGAGGTCATGACGACAGTCCTTTTATCTGGCGATCGAACGGCGCGAGCTGGGTGCCACTCGCGCCTTTAATATCTAGCTATTTTTAATAGCTAGATTAGTCATTTAGTCTATCGCCATTTATGGGCTAACGTCACCCGCGCTTTTAAGCACTTACTTATCAACCTGTCGNNCCAGACGAGTGCCCTGCTCAATTGCGCGCTTAGCATCCAATTCGCTGGCTTCATCCGCACCGCCAATAATATGTACCGCCGCCCGCGCGCGCTCCAGCGGCGCCAGCAGATCGCGAACTGACTCCTGCCCGGCGCACACCACCACGCTATCCACGGCAAGTACTTGATCGACGCCATCGCGGCGAATATGCAGCCCCTCGTCGTCGATTTTGAGGTATTCGCAGCCGGTGAGAGTTGCCACTCCCCGCTGCTTAAGCGATGCGCGGTGAACCCAACCGGTGGTTTTCCCCAGATACTTGCCAGGCTTGGAAGTTTTACGCTGGAGCATGACAATTTCGCGGGGAACCACGGGCGCCGTAGGCGCTTTTAAACCGCCCCGCTCGCCGACTGCCAAATCAACACCCCACTCGTCGCACCACTCGGCAATGTCCAACGCTGGATGGCCTTGATGTGCCAGCAGTTCGGACACATCAAAACCAATACCTCCCGCGCCAATCACCGCCACTCTACGCCCAACACGCTCGGGGGATTCAATCGCTTCGGCGTAGCTCAGCACTTTATCGTGATCGTGACCCGGCAGACTTAGCTCGCGGGGCTGAACCCCAGATGCCATCACAACTTCATCAAAATCGGCGAGCGTTTCCGCAGTTGCCATGGTAGTCAAACGTACCTCTACCGCATATTTCTCCAGCATCACCCGGTAGTAGCGCAGGGTTTCGTTAAACTCCTCTTTACCGGGAATCTTACGCGCGTAGTTAAACTGCCCGCCCAGCTCGCTACGCTGCTCAAATAAGACCACGCTATGTCCGCGGCTAGCAGCTGTCACAGCCGTTGCCAACCCGGCCGGCCCGCCACCCACCACGGCAACGCGTTTAGGGGTTTGCGCGGGCTCTATCACAAGCTCGGTTTCATGACAGGCACGGGGGTTGACCAAACAGGAGGTCAGCTTTCCGGCAAAGGTGTGATCCAGGCAGGCCTGGTTACAGGCGATACAGGTATTGATTTCTTCCGCCAAGCCCTCTTCGGCTTTGCGTATCCAAGCGGGATCCGCCAGAAAAGGCCGCGCCATGGAGACCATATCCGCGTGGCCTGCCGCCAGCACACGCTCGGCTACATCAGGCATATTGATACGGTTGGTGGTAATCAGCGGAATCGACAGCGCTGACTTGATTCGCCGAGTCACCTCGGTAAAGGCAGCACGGGGCACGCTAGTCACAATGGTGGGCACCCTCGCTTCGTGCCAACCGATACCGGTGTTGATCACGTTTGCCCCGGCGGCTTCGATCGCCTGGCCCAGCGTGACGACCTCTTCCCAGGTGCTGCCCTCTTCGACCAAATCAATCATCGAAAGGCGGAAGATAATCACAAAACGTTCACCCACCGATTCGCGAACACGGCGCACAATCTCGACCGCTAAACGCATACGGTTTTCAAACGCCCCACCCCACTCATCGTCACGCTGGTTGGTACGCTGGCAGATAAACTGATTGATCAGATAACCTTCTGACCCCATGATCTCAACGCCATCGTAACCTGCCTGTTGCGCCAGGCCTGCACAGCGAACGTAGTCAGCAATTTGTTGCTCAACTTCATCGCTTGAGAGAGCTCTAGGCATAAAGGGATTGATCGGCGCCTGAATAGCCGAAGGCGCTACCAAATCCGGCGAGTAGGCGTAGCGCCCGGCATGAAGAACCTGCATGCACAGATGGCCGCCCTCAGCATGCACCGCGTCTACCACCTGGCGGTGTTCTGGCAACTGCGCCTCATCAACGAGCGCGTGGGCGCCCTGGAATACGGCGCCTTCCGCATTAGGGGCAATACCGCCGGTGACGATCAGGCTAACCCCCTCCCGCGCACGCTCGGCATAAAATGCCGCTAAGCGTTCAAAGCCATTGGGCGCCTCTTCCAAATTGGTATGCATGGAGCCCATCAAAACGCGGTTGGGCAGCGTTAAATGGCCAATGGTCAGCGGGCGAAAAAGATGCGGATAGGCGGGCGCACGGGTCATCACGGTACTCCTTGGTATTATTAGTAACACTGTCAAAACGCATTCAAACAAGCGTATGACATACTTGTCGCAACGTACAGACCTTTACCTCTCTGAATATTGCTAGGTTTGCCGTTCTCCCCCTTGCCCAGCGTGCGAATCCGCGTCACATTACCCGGCTAACGATAAGGAACCGTTGCTATGCCCTTGATGTATTTTTTGCCACCGCTCGCCACCGTGCTTATCTGGTCGGGCAATATGACCATTAATCAGCTTAGCGTAGGCGCCATCGCACCAAGCAGTATCGCTTTTTTACGCTGGCTGCTTGCCCTTGCGGTGATGACCCCGTTTGTGCTCCCCGCAGCGTTACGCCACCGCGACGAAATTCGCCGCCAGTGGCCTAAGCTAGCACTGCTTGGACTACTCGGCATGGGCCTATGGCAAGGGCTTGCCTATGTGGCGGCAGAAACGACGACCGCTACCAACATGGGTATTCTTGCCGCCATGGTGCCGTTGTTAACGGTGCTGCTGAGTGCGCTGATTTTAAGCGAGCCGCCGTCCCTGGGCGGCATTGTGGGCGGCGTGCTGGCCTTCGTGGGGGTTACCGTTCTACTAGGGCGCGGTAATCCGCTCTCGCTGCTACAGCTACAGGTTGCCCTCGGTGATGCGCTGATGGTGGTAGCAGCCACTTGCTACGCGCTATATGGGGTGATGCTCAAGCGCTGGCCGATGAATTTACCGCCCGGAGTCATGCTTTACGCCCAAGTCTGTTTTGCTGTGTTGTTCTTGTTACCGCCTTATTTGATGGGGCCAATGACACCTATCGATGGCCAGAATATCGGCCTGATTCTCTACGCAGGCATTCCTGCTTCGATCATCACCACCTTTTTATGGATGCGCGCGGTGCGCCAAATTGGTGCCAATCAATCGAGTATTTTCATCAACCTAATGCCACTTTTTAGCGCACTGATTGCGATGGCCTTCTTGGGTGAACAAGTGGCGGGGTTCCACTTTACCGGTGGGCTGCTGATTCTGGCTGGAGTCATCATGGCGCAAACGCTGACACGCCCGTTAACACGCGGTTTAACCTCGGATAAGCCGAGCAGCGCCCGATAATGCTAGAATGGTCGTCGATTTCTAACGCTGGGAAGCCCTGATATGTCCCTGGAAGAACTGCATCTTAATCTGCGCAACCTAATGAGCGATGACTACGATCAGCTCAAGGCATTGATGGACGCCGTCTATCACGATATCGGCGGAGCATGGCCGAAGCGCACCATCGACAAATTAATTCAGGAATTCCCCGACGGCCAAATCGCCATTGAAGACGATGACCTTCTGGTGGGCGTAGCACTGACCGTTCAGGTGGATTACGACGAATTTTCCAACCCGCATAAGTACGATGACCTGATCGGCCATCGCGAGATCATCCTCAACGACGAGGATGGCGACGCCATGTACGGGCTGGATGTACTGATTCACCCGGATTACCGCGGTTATCGCTTGGGCCGCCGCCTTTACGAAGCACGTAAAGAGCTGTGCCGCTCCATGAACCTGCGGGCGATTTTAGCCGGTGGGCGTATTCCTGAGTATCACCAGCACGCCGATGAACTTACGCCTGCCCAATACATTGATAAAGTCTCGCGCAAAGAGATCTACGACCCGATTCTCTCTTTCCAGCAGGCCAACGATTTTCAGGTAAAGCGCCTACTGCGCAAATACCTGCCTGAAGATGAGCAATCGCGTGGTTACGCCACCCTGTTGGAGTGGAACAACATTCTGTTTGAGCCCGCTGCCAGTGTGCTCGACAACAAACCGACCCAAGTACGGGTGGGCGCGGTGCAGTGGCAGATGCGTGAGTTTTCATCGGTTGAAGCCGCGCTTCAGCAGATCGAGTACTTCGTGGACGCGCTCTCCGACTACCAGAGTGACTTTGCCGTTTTCCCAGAGCTGTTCAACGCGCCGTTGATGGGCCTCCAAGACCGCGCCGCCCAGCAGGATCAAATGGGCGCGATTCGCTTTTTGGCCGGTTTTACCGAACGCTTCAAGACTGAACTGTCGCGTATGGCGGTCTCCTACAACATCAATATTGTCGGTGGCTCGATGATTGAAGTAGGTGACGATGACCGACTCTACAACATCGCCTACCTGTTCCATCGCGACGGCACCGTTGAGCGCCAGGCCAAGCTGCATATTACGCCTCAAGAGCGCCGCGACTGGGTGATCGAGGGCGGCGATGAGCTACAGGTGTTCGATACCGACGCTGGCCGCGTGGGCATCCTGATCTGCTACGACGTGGAGTTTCCGGAACTTGGCAGACTGCTGGCCGACCAGGATATGGACATTCTGTTTGTGCCCTTCTGGACCGACACCAAAAACGGTTACCTGCGCGTGCGCCACTGCAGTCAGGCGCGGGCGATCGAAAANNGTGCTCTGCGGCAGCGTTGGCAACCTGCCTTCGATTGAAAACCTGGATATTCAGTACGCCCAATCAGCGGTGTTCTCGCCGTCTGACTTCGCGTTCCCCCACGATGCAGTGCTGGCGGAAACCACGCCCAACACCGAGATGATCTTCTTCTCGGACCTGGATCTCACTCGCCTCACGGTAGTACGTGCCGAAGGTTCGGTGACCAACCTTAAAGACCGCCGCAAGGATCTGTTTGATCTACGCTGGCGCGACTGGTCGTGGAAATCGGGTGCTAATTTGGAAGAGTGAGGAGTTAAATGTGAGGTGTGAGGTGTGAGGTGTAAAACAAACCACCATCGCCCATTATAAATACGCAATCATGAATACGATAACGCCGCCCAATTGAGCGGCGTTATTGTGTCTAAAAGCGTTTTATATAGCTTAATCAGGCCAGACGAGGTGTGCTGGCACGCGGCCTTTGGCATCAAACAGCACCCCTTCATCACGCAACTTGCGATGCTGGCGTTCGGCGCCGCCGTGATCGGCAAGCTTCAAAGACGATGCAATCACGCGATGCCAGGGCAGCTGGTGGCCATCCGGCAGGTGGCGCATCGCCGAACCTACCATGCGTGGGGTGGCACCTTCAGTCATGGCGGCAATACGGCCATAGGTCGTCACACGCCCCGGCGGAATTTGATCGACAATGGTGTAGATCTGTTCAAGTAATTCCGGCCGAGCCATGTGATTATCCTTTTATTCCTTGAGAGCGCTTCAGACCGTGTTTAAAGCCCCTCAACCAATTGATCGATCGCTTGGAAAGCTTCTTTTATTGCAGCTTCGCGCTGCTGCTCACCCAAATTCAGGCCTTCAGCATAGACCACGTCTACCTCTTTAATTCCCATCAGCCCTAGCATGGCTTTCAGGTGGGGTGTTTGGCTGTCAAATTCAGTTCCCGCGTACTGACCACCCCGCGCTGCCAGAATAATCGCTCGCTTACCTTCTACCAACCCTTGCGGGCCGTTTTCAGTATAGCGGAACGTTTCACCGGCACGCAGAACACGGTCAAACCACGCCTTCAGCTGTGAAGGAATACCCAGGTTATACATCGGTACCGCAATGACCAGCACATCATTGGCGCGTAGCTCAGCCAGCAGTTCGTCCGAGCGCGCGGCTAATACCTGCTGCTCAGAGGTACGCTCTGCGGCCGCCACTTGCCAAGCCCCTAGTTCACTAATATCCAGGTGAGGGAGCGAGGTTTTCACCACGTCACGCTGAGTAACGTTTACATCGTTGCGGGCGCTCGCCTGCTCGATAAAGCGATTAGCCAACGCAATGGATTGGCCGTTCTCAGCCAGAATAGAAGAGGTAATTACCAGGGCACGGGTCGTCATTGAAAGCTCCAAAAAAGTATAGGGAAGGATTGGAAGCTATTGTACGGCGCTTTCCTATAAGCAAAAGCGCAACGTTTTCCGACTTGTATTCGATTAAATCGAATCATGTGACGGCCAAGAAAAAAGCCCCGCGACGCAAAATGCGAGGCAGGGCGCAGCCAGTGTATTAAATGACTAGCTCGTTTACTTAAGCTCGGTTACTTCTTGGGCCAGGCCTTGGGATCGACTTTATTAACCAGCTTGGGGAAAAGGCTGGGATCAAACACAGGCTCTTTGCCCGCTTTCAACTGCGCTTCGTAGTCGCGGAAGAGTGCGAAAGCTACTGGCGAGAGAAGCAGAATAGCGACAAGGTTAATAATCGCCATCATCCCCATGGAAAGGTCAGCGAAGTTCCAAATAGCCCCCAGGCTTGCCACCGAGCCAATCATAATCATCGCCAGCACCGCTAAGCGGTAAATAAACACGGCAACCGGGGCGCGGCGCCCGGCCAGGTACTCAATGTTGGACTCGCCGTAGGAGTAGTTGGCAATCACCGAGGTAAACGCAAACAGCAGAATCGCCACCGCGATAAACATACCGCCCCAATCGCCCACATGGCTGGAAAGCGCCATTTGGGTCAACTGAATGCCGTTGTTCTCATCGCCCGCCATCAGCTCCGGCCCCGCCATAATGATGATTGCCGCCGTGGCCGTGCAGATCACCAACGTATCAAGAAACACCCCGAGCATCTGAATAAAGCCCTGGGCAGCAGGATGATCTGGCCGCGTAGAGGCCGTAGCCGCGGCATTGGGCGCCGAGCCCATACCCGCTTCATTTGAAAACAGCCCGCGCTGAATGCCGTTCATAATCGCCTGGGATACCGCGTAGCCTACTGCACCACCGGCCGCCTGCTCAAAGCCAAAAGCACTGCGCACAATGGTCATGATGGCAGCGGGCAAGTCGCTGATATTCAACCCCACTACCACCAGCGCCAGAATTAAGTAGAGCAGCGCCATAAGCGGAACCACCAGTTCAGCCACCTTGGCAATCGATTTCAAACCGCCAAAAATGATCGGCGCCACAACAGCCATCAAAACTAACCCCATGGCCCAGGTGGGAATGGCGAACGCCTGTTCCATGGCCTGGGCGATAGAGTTGGCCTGAACGCTGTTGAACGCCAACCCAAAAGCAATAATCAAACAGATAGAGAACAGTACAGCCAGCCAGCGCAAGCCCAAACCACGCTCAATATAACGCGCAGGGCCGCCGCGGAAGGTGTTGTCGCCGTGGTCTGTTTTGTATGCCTGGGCCAGGGTGGACTCCACAAAGCTGGTCGCCATCCCAACCATTGCGGTCATCCACATCCAGAAAATGGCCCCAGGGCCACCAAAATAAATAGCCACCGCGACACCCGCCAGGTTACCGGTACCGACTCGGGCCGCCAGACTGGTGGAGAGCGCTTGAAACGAAGATATACCGCCGCTTGATTGCCGAGAGCTACGCAGCAGCTTAAACATATGGCCGAAATAGCGCAGCTGAATACCGCGTGTCATCACAGTAAAATAGAGACCCGCGCCAATCAACAGATAAATCAGCACGCTGCCCCAGAGCAAGCCGTTGCCGCGATCCACTAGCGATGTCAGCAACGGAGGAAGAGTAAAGTCCATGAAAATCACGCCTTTTTAAACAATGAAAGCGCATCATTTTTCACGGCTGCACCAAAATGGCAAGAAAATTGGTAAAAAGACTTTAAAACAGCAATAACCACTTATCACATGGAATCGCAAAGCCACCGCCACACCAGCTCGGCTTCGTCGCTAACGTGTCGCCGGCTAGGGCGAACCAGCCAGAAGCGTTCATCGCTGGGCACACTAAGCTCAAAAGGCGCCACCAAATCGCTACGCTGCTCCATTAAGCGTCGATGAGTTAACGCAACGCCACCGCCCTGGCTAGCAAGCGCCAGCGTCATCACCTGGTTATCGCAAGTGAGCGACCAACACTGCGCTTCCAGGTGAGCAACCCCCGCTTCCTGCAGCCACCCCGGCCACCCCACCCCAAAACCGACAGCATGCAGCAGCGTATGCCCAACCAGATCGCTCGGCGCAGTAAGCGTATCCGCTAACTCCTGCGAGCAAACAGGCAGCAGTTGCTCTTGGCCTAGCGGCTGCATTTCAACGCCCGTCCACTCCCCTTTGCCATAGCGAATCTCGATATCCGCCCCTTCAGGGCCAAAGTCATCGGGCCAGATAGCACTTACCACACGAATCGACACCTGGGGATGAGCCCGGTGGAAGGCAATTAAACGCGGCGCCAGCCACGACTGCTGAATAACCGGCGTGGCACGCAGCGTCACTGGCTGCTCAGAGGTGCTGCCAAAGACCTCCAAGGTGCCCTCACTAATACGCACAAATGCATCGTGAATGCTCGGCAGCCACGCCTGGCCAGCGGGGGTGAGCGTTAAGCTACGTGCATGGCGAACAAAGAGCTTCTGCCCCACGCGGTCTTCCAGCAGCCTGACGCGCTGGCTGATGGCCGCTTGGGTAACGCCCAGTTCATTGCCTGCAGCAGTAAAGCTTAAGGTGCGCGCTGCAGATTCAAAGGCTTGTAGCCATAACAATGGCGGTAACTGGCTCATGAAAAAGAGACCTATAAATTAAATGATGTCTTAGGGGTCAGATTAATCGTTTGTCACTGCCGTGGCTACTCCGCATCCTGGTTGGCACAAACGCACACCCCTACGTAATGCCACAAAGGGAGCAAATCGGAGTTTTAATGAACAGCGCAGCACAGACCACCTTAACGCCCCCCCATACAAACACCCCTGAGATGGGCGAATTAAGTCCGTATCAAGCGGGCCCGGTACTCACTCAAGCGATGCTTGCCCACAATGGCATCACCCTTGAGTGGCAAGATAGCCAAAGAACCACTCTGCCCCTGCTCTGGCTGCGCGACCACTGCGCCTGTCCGGCCTGTCGTCATCCGCAGACCCGGGAAAGGCTCTATCTGCCGCTTGAGCCAATCACTGAGCCACCCAGCGTTGCTCTGCTAGATGGGCACTTACACCTGCAATGGCAAGATGGTCATGTCAGTGCCTTTCATAGCGGCTGGCTTTACCAGCGCCGCCCGGAAGCCAAGCTGACTTCTGCGGTACCCAACGCTAAGCCTTGGGTCGATAACTTCACTCCCGAGCACATCAGCCATAGCGATTTTTTAACCCCTCAAGGCGAGAAAGCCTGGCTAACCGCCATGCTACGCGACGGGCTGGCACTGATTACCGACGGCCCATTGGTAGAAGAAGAAGTGAGCCGCTTAGCTGAACGTATTGGGCCCCTGCGCGCCACCAACTTTGGCGCCCGCTTTGATGTGCGCTCCAAACCCAATCCCAACAATGCGGCGTATACCGCGGTAGGGTTGCCGCTGCATATCGATTTACCCAACTGGCGCCAACCGCCAGACATTCAGTTGCTCTACTGCCTGCAAAACGGTGCCAGCGGCGGCGAATCACTGTTTGCTGATGGCGCTCGGGTCGTAGAAGCTCTGCGCCAGGTGTCTCCAGAAGCGCTGACGATTCTTAGCGAAACACCGATTGATTTTCGCTTCCAGGATGAAACCCACGATATTTCAATGCGGGCACCGGTGATCACTCTGGACAGTGCAGGCAACCTGGTTGAGATGCGCCTGAATAACTGGATTCGCGATGCCCTTCACCTACCGGTAGAGCAGATGGACGCCTGGTACAGCGCCTACGCTCTATTGTGGAAGCTGTTCCACAGCGAAGCACACCAGTTAGAGTTCACCCTTCGCCCTGGTCAAATGGTCGCTTTTGATAATCGTCGCGTACTCCACGGGCGGCGCGAGTTCGACCCCAACAGCGGCGCACGCCATTTACAGGGCACCTATTTAGACCGCGATATGCTGGCTTCGCGCCTCCGCGTGCTGGCCCGCAACGTTTAGCGGTATTCAAATCACTATTTAACAACAACACCTATCAGACAAAAACCTAGCAAGGAGATCCTATGACACACCTCAAGCCTCTCGCCTCAGGCATTGCCCTCGCCACTACCGCGCTATTTGCCTCGGCGGCTTACGCCGACGACCAAACCCTCGATTTCGGTGTACCCGCCTGGCCCGGCATTACAGTAAAAACGGCCATCGCCGAACAGCTATTAAACCCACTCGGCTACGAAACCAGCACCCAGGAAATCGGCCTACAGGTGATTTACCAGGGTATCGAAAGCGGCGATATCGACGCCTTTCTAGGGGCTTGGCTGCCCGCCCAGCGTGAGATGTTCAATCCTCGCAAGGAGTCGGGTGTACTGATTGACGTGGCGAATAACGTCGATGGTGCGCAAATGACCCTGGCGGTACCGGAATATGTTTATGAGAGTGGCATTCAGAGCTTTGCTGATCTAGACGAAAATCGCGAGCAGTTCGAGGGTGAAATCTATGGCTTCGGCGCAGGCTCTGCTGCCAGTGAAATTCTCCACAACGCCATTGATAGCGACACCTGGGGGTTAGGTGACTGGCAGGTAGTCGATACCAGTGAAGTGGGCATGCTTTCCGCTGCACGTGACGCCATCTCCCGTGAGGAACCGATTGTCTGGGTAGGCTGGACGCCCCACTGGATGAACCTTGAACTGCCCATGCGCTACCTGGAAGATCCTGAAGACCTGTTCGGTGAGAACAACGGTGAAAGCGATGTGTTGACGCTGCTGCGCAGTGACTACGCTGAAGCCACCCCCAACGTAGTAACGTTCTTTGAGCAGTTTACCTTTTCGACTGAAGAGCAGAGCTGGATGATCCAAGCGTTTGGCCAGGAAGAGCAAGACCTTGCCGACGTCGCCGAACAGTGGATCAACGACCACCCAGAACGCATTGAAGCAATGCTGGCAGACGTCACCACCACTGACGGCGACCCCGCTTGGCCGGTCATTGAAGCCCAGCTCAACAACTAAGACACCGCTGATTAACTACTGCGCTTTAACTACTGCGCTTAATGTAAAAGCGTCTTCATCCCATCGGACGGCTAGCGTATGCTAGCGCTTTTTTAGACGATGGGAGTGGGCATGTCGCGGACATTGGGTAAGGGCGTAGGCCTGCTGGTAGTCGTCGTGCTGCTGGGCGTTATGTGGCAGTTACTGCAGCGCTGCGACCTACTCACCCAGGCGCGCCTTAGCGAATTTATCGCTTACATTCGCCAGTGGCGTACCGCGCCCTGGATGTTTGCTGCGGTAATGGCCACTTATGCCAGCGCCCTGCTGGTGATGTTTCCACTTAGTCTACTGGTGGTGGTGACTGGCTTACTGTTTGGCCCGATATGGGGGCTGGTGTACGCCACGCTAGGCACATTGACCTCCTCGATTGTGTCTTATTGGGTAGGCCACTGGTTAGGCCGTGAGGCGCTTATGCGTTATGGCGGGCGTCATCTGCGCGGCCTATCGGGTTACTTATCCAAACGCGGCATTCGTACCATGACGGTGATTAACCTGCTGCCACTCGCCCCGTTCACGCTCACTAACATGCTGGCGGGCGCTTTTCATCTTAAGTTTCGCGACTATATGGTCGGCTCCACCCTGGGCATCGTACCGGGGCTGGCAGCGGTGATCTTATTGGGCAGCCAGCTAGGCGCACTGTTCACCGCGGCCTCAACCAAAGAAATTATCTTAGCGGCTGTCGGGCTAGCGGCCGGCGCTGGCTTGTTAATAGGCCTTAAACGCTATGCTAACCGGCGCCAAGCGGCAAAAAAACAGCCTCACCGCGAAGGCGAGTGATATTTGGCCAGCACCTCGGCGTAAAAGCCTGCCACCGCTGAGGCAAAGTTGGCAATATCAAACTCCTCAGCAAAGTGGCTGGCCTGCTTACCCAACTGCCGGCGTCGTTCAGCGTTATCTTTTAACTCAACCACTTTTTGCCCCCAGGCCTGACGATTTTGCGGTGTTTTGAACCCATTGACCCCTTGGCGCACCACATCATCGATACCGCTTGAGCGCACTGCCACGACGGGCAACCCCGCCGACATTGCTTCAAGAATCACCATGCCCTGGGTTTCTGAGGTCGAAGCAAACACAAATATATCGCCTAGATGGTAATAAAGCGCCATGCGCTCCGGCGGCACCGCTCCTACCAGGGTGACCTGCGAGGTCAGTTTCAAAGTATCGATTTGGTTTTGAATCGCCTCCCGGTCTGGCCCATCACCAATCAGTAGCAGATGAAGATCATCATGCCCCTGTGACTGAAGCTCGGCGAGGGCTTCCAGCATAAAGCCAATGTTTTTCTCCTTACTAATCCGCGAGACGCTGATCAATATTTTACTTGCAGGGTCGATAGTTAATTGCTCGCGCAGCGTTTCCAGTTCACTCGCCTCAACGTGGGAAAAGCGTGCCACATCAATGCCTGTGGGCTGCACCAGCGAAGGTGTTTTCACTCCAATCATGCGCAGATACTCCTCGGCGGAGTAAGTCGGCACAATCACTCCTTGGCAGCGATTCGAGAAGCGCTTAATCAGGGTATGGGAAATCAAATTACGAAACAGCGCACCGGGCAACGGCACGAAGTGGGCATAGTGCTCCAGGCGAGTGTGATAGGTGTAGATCACCGGCACCTTGAGCCGACGCCCCATAAACAGGCCCATGGAACCGAGCCAAAAAGGATGGTGAACGTGAATCACATCCGGCTTAAACCCACGCAGGCAGCGGCGGAAACGAGCACTGAACGGATTGGTTAACCGGAACTCGCCCTTCTGCCCAAATGCCATTAGCGTGGGAATGCGTTTAATTGAGCTGTCGTCCTGCCACGTTTCTCGGTAGCGCGGCACTAACAGTTGGATGGTGTGGCCTAGATCACATAAGCCATTGCGCAGTCGATCCACTGAGACCGATACCCCCGACACAAAAGGAAAGTAGTTATTAGAGATCATCGCTACGCGCAGAGATTTACCCAGGAAAGGCGTTGGGTCGATATCAAAATCAGGGTAGTAGTCGCGATCTTCGAAAATTAGCCGATATAAGCGCAGTGCGAGCAGCGTCAACATACCCACAATTAGCAAAAACCGCGTATAGCTAACGTAGAAAAACGCATACACCGTGGAAGCCACACTACTCACCATCCGCCACCAACCAGGGCTATCCACATTTAACCGCACCGGCGCAATAGCGACATTCTCACCCTCTACATTGACGATGACATAGTGATGAAAGCTACTATCGGCATCGATGAGGATGCCTCCCGCGCCACCTGTGGTGACGTAATCCACGCCATTGATCGTCTGCTGGGAAAAGAGCGTTAAGTTGGCAGAAAATACGGTATCAACGTCATGCTCCTCCGCCAGCGCCATAATGCCATCGGCTAAGCGAGAATCGTTGAGGTAATTGTCCGCTTCAAACAGAGGCGCGTCGCGCACTACGTTGTGCAGCGGCAAACCAACAAATAGAAACCGATGCTGTGTTTCTGAGGCCGCAAGTTCACGCTCCAACCAATCAAGCTGCCAGGAGGTAGAGGACTTGCCGGTACCATCAAGAAAGATAAAGTGGCTATTGCCCGCTACAAATGAATAAAAGTGAGGCCCAAAATATTCATAAAACAGATAGCTACCAAAGTCGCTATCTTCATTTTCACCGTAAGTGAGTAAGTAAGGAACATTGAGCTGCTCCAGACTCCGATAGATCGCCTGGTAGCTCTCCTGCTGCCCACTATTGACGGCATTCCCAGCGGAAATCAGGAAGTCGATGCCGCCCTGATTGATGAGCGGCACGATCTCATCTTGAAACACGCTCACCGAGTTATTGATATTGCCCACCACCGCAAAGCGGTAGTCGGTTCGCTCCCTCAACACCTCGCGAATATTCGCCACTTCAAGGGTATGCACCGACTCAAATTTGGGCTCAGCTACATACAACCAAATTTGGTGAGCAATTAGCCCAACCACCAGAGCAAGATTAAGAAAAAAGAACAGCCGCAACCAGCGTTGTCGGGAAAGGCGAAGAAAGGAGCGTCGTGGCATTTAAAAGCGCTTTTTCAAAGATAAAATGAGGTTATTAGCCACTATACAGCAACGCTGAGTCGAGGTGGCGCGCCAAGCTAGCGCGCTTCACACCCGTTTAGGGTGGCCAGTAATCGACGTGGCCCAGCCTGATTGCGGTGTTCTCCCAGCCATATGCCCTGCCAGGTACCTAAGGCCAGGCGTCCATCGCGCACCGCTAGCGTAAGCTGTGTACCCAGCAGGCTGGCGGCTACATGGGCGGGCATATCATCAGGCCCTTCCAGGGTGTGGCGGAAATAGGACAAATCTTCGGGCACCAGTCGACGCAGAAAAGCATCTAAATCGTGGCGCACATCCGGATCAGTGTTCTCATTGAGCGTTAACGAGGCAGAAGTGTGCATCAGCTGTAAATGCAGCATGCCAATATGGCAGTCACTTAAGCAGGGCAGTGCGCGGGCCACATCATCCGTAATCAAATGAAAGCCGCGCGCCATTTCGGGCAAATGGATCTCTTGTTGGTACCACATACGCACTCCTTTATTTGTTATGTAAACGGAAACACTCCATCACCGCGTGCTCGTTTTGTATATCAAAATAGCCACCAATAGCACTTACCATAGTCCATCGCGCATAGTTCATAGTTCATAGTTCATCGCCAAGGAGCGCGTTAATGCCCCCTTGCTAGGAAGCAGCGTCGTCAACATGGCCCTACTCCGGCAATATCGGCACCCGCCCCGCTATCTCTCGCTGAACATAGTCAATAAAAGCGCGCAGCCGGGCGGGAACATGGCGGCGTTGCTCAAACACCGCATAGAAATCTGCCCGCACCCCCTGCCAGCCTGGCAACAGCGCTACCAACGCGCCACTGGCAAGGTGCTCGTTAACGTCCCACCAGGAGCGCAGCATGACCCCGTGGCCGTCCAAGGCCAGTCGGGTAATGACCTCGCCATCGTTGCTGGCTAATCGGCCGCTGACCTTTATCGACTGTGTCTGCCCAGGCAGTCCTTTGGCAGACTGAGCGACTTGTTCAAAGCGCCAGAGGGGGAAATCACTGTCGTTCTCGCGAATCACCAAACAAGCGTGCTGCTGTAAATCTGTCGGTACTTGCAAAGGCGGCGCCTGGGCAATGTAGGCAGGCGACGCACAGAGCACCCGCCGATTGGCCAGAATACGTCGAGCGACCAAGCGCGACTCCGGTGGCTCGCCCACGCGAATACCAATATCAAAGCCGTGATCGCTCAAATTGAGCGGAAAATTGGTTAACTCCAACCACCCTTCCACCTCGGGGTGATCGGCACAAAAGCGTGACAGCAGCGGCGCAATATGGCGGCGCCCAAAGCCAAAAGTGGCGTTTACCCGCAAACGTCCGCTAAGCGCTTGATCGCCCCCCTCACCCAGTGAATTTTCCAGCTCATCCAACTCATCTAAAATCAGCGCGCCACGGGCCAAGTAGCGCTCGCCCTCTGCGGTCAGCGTCAACCGCCGCGTGGTGCGGGCCNNCTCTACTCCCAAACGCGCCTCCAACTGCTTTAGCCGCTTGCTGACCGCCGAGAGCGATAGCCCCAGCTCGCGAGCAGTCGCCGTCAGGCTCCCCGCCCGCGCTAAGTGCTGAAAAAATGCCAAATCATCCAGGTGCTCCATTTCACTCCTCATCTATTCTGCACTTTCACGCAACAATAACTTGAATAGTAGCCTGATTATCTCCGACAAAATAGCCGCTACACTCTATTTACGACTCACAAATCACACGCATAAAAAGCAACTAACAAGATAAGGAACCACTATGACCCACCGTATTGCCATTATCGCCGGTGACGGCATCGGCACCGAAGTGATGCCTGAAGGCATCCGCGCCCTTGAAGCGACCGCCAAGCGCTTCAATATTGATCTTGAGTTCGCCACCTTTGAGTTTGGCAGCTGCGACTATTACCTGGAACACGGCAAAATGCTGCCGGATGATTGGTTTGAGCAGTTAAAAGGCTTTGACGCGCTGTTTTATGGCGCGGTGGGCTGGCCCGACAAAGTCCCCGACCATATTTCCCTGTGGGGCTCACTGCTGCAATTCCGGCGCCGCTTTGATCAGTACATCAACCTGCGCCCTTGCAAGCTCATGCCCGGCATTAAAAGCCCACTAGCAGGCCGTAAACCCGGCGATATCGACTTTTACGTGGTGCGTGAGAACACTGAAGGCGAGTACTCAAGCGTTGGCGGCAAAATGTTTGAAGGCACCGACCGTGAAGTGGTCATTCAAGACACGGTCATGACCCGCACCGGCGTAGACCGCGTATTGAAATACGCCTTTGAGCTGGCCCAAACTCGCCCGCGTAAAAAGCTCACCTCCGCGACCAAGTCCAACGGCATCTCAATCACTATGCCGTATTGGGATGAACGTGTGGTCGAAATGGCGAAGGGCTACCCTGAGATCGCGGTGGATAAATTTCATATCGATATTCTCACCGCCAATTTCGTTCTCCACCCGGATTGGTTTGATGTCGTCGTGGGCAGCAATCTGTTCGGCGATATTCTTTCTGATCTCGGCCCCGCCTGCACCGGCACGATAGGCATCGCCCCTTCAGCCAACATCAACCCCGAAGGCAACTTTCCGAGCTTGTTCGAGCCAGTACACGGCAGCGCGCCAGATATCGCCGGTAAAGGCATTGCCAACCCTATCGGTCAGATTTGGTCAGGCGCCATGATGCTGGAGCACCTCGGCTATAAAGAAGCCGGTGACGCGATGGTCACGGCCATTGAGGAGGTATTAAGCGAAGGGGATGCCACCGTACTCACACGCGATGTGGGTGGAGAAGGCACCACTGCAAGCCTAGGCAAGGCGATTGCCAACGCTATTTCGCACTGACACACAGATGTCATAACGATTGGCTGTCTGGTTGAATCCAACCGGGCAGCCAATGTATGTTTTCTAATCACCTATGTTCTACATTTGTCCTGAGGGTGGAAGAAACATCAGTTTCACTCCGCTCATAACAACATCAACAAACAACCATCAGGACAATGCTATGAAACTTGGACGCCGTCAGTTCCTTTCGGCATCGGCCGCCCTGGCCGCTGTTGGCACATCGCCCCAGCTTTTTGCTTTGCAGAGCTCACAAGGTTCCACCCCGGAACGATACCCGATCGATGCCTGGAAAGTCGAAGATTCCCGCTTTAGTGATTACATGATTTTTAACAGTCCTCTAGAGCGCCACTGGAGTGGAGGTCTATGGACAGAGGGGCCAGCATGGAACGCCGTAGGCCGTTATGTCGTTTTCAGCGACATACCTCGTGCCAAGCAGATGCGCTGGGACGAATCCACTGGCCAAGTCAGCGTTTTGAGAGACAATGTCGGCCACTCTAACGGTAATACCTTCGATCATCAGGGGCGACTAATTGCTTGCGAACACTATCCCTCACGCGTTTTGCGCTACGAATGGGACGGCAGCACAACGGTGCTCGCCGAGCACTATCAGGGCAAACCGCTCAATGCCCCCAATGATGTGGTGGCACTGACTTCAGGTGGAGTGATCTTCACCGATCCAGGCTATGGTGCTCACTTCGACTACGAGGGCAAAAAACGAGACCTGGAGCTAGAAACGGCCATCTATTACGTCGATGACAGCATGGATGAGCCCATCATGCTGACCGACGATATTTATAAGCCAAACGGTATTGTATTAACGCCGGATGGCGAAGGGTTCTACGCCAGTGACAGTGCCCCCACCCATTTCGATGAGCCCGCACGAATCATTCGCTGGTCGCTTGGCGAAGATGGCCGTAGTGTCAGCGATCGGCAGGTGATCGTCACCAGCGAAGATACGATTTTCGACGGCATGACCTGCGACGTGGATGGCAATATCTGGTCAAGTGCCAATGGTGGCGAAGGTATCGACGGAGTCGTGGTCTTCTCACCGGAAGGCACTCTGCTGGGTCGAGTATTGCTACCCGAAGTCTGCTCGAACGTGTGTTTTGCGGGCAAGAGCCGCAATCGGCTATTTATGACGGCCAGCCAATCCGTCTACACAATTTACACGGCAGCACGCGGGGCGAAGTAAGACTTATAACCTCAACCCAAAAAGCCTCCTCAGACATGTCTGAGGAGGCTTTTGCATTGCTGGCTAGAAGAAAATTAACGGGTCAGCTTGGCCGCCGTTTGGGCCACTAATTCGCCCTGGAAGCGGGCGATTTTCAGTTCACGCTCGTCAGGTTGGCGTGATCCGTCACCACCAGCAATGGTTGCGGCGCCGTAAGGCGTACCGCCGCTGACTTTGGAAATATCAAATTGCTCTTCGAGACCGTAACCAATCGGCACGATGATCATGCCGTGGTGGGCCAGCGTGGTCCAAGTAGAGGTAATGGTCATCTCATCGCCGCCGCCAGTACCGGTAGAAGTGAACACGCTAGCGACTTTGCCACGCAGAGCACCGTTCGCCCACAGGCCACCGGTCTGATCCAGGAAGGTACGCATTTGACCGGCCATATTCCCAAAGCGGGTGGGCGTACCGAAAATGATCGCATCGTAATCGGCAAGCTCTTGAGGCGTCGCTTCCGGCGTGTCGTAATCCTGCTTACCGCCTGCATTTTTAAACGCATCTTCCGGCATGGTTTCCGGCACGCGTTTCACCGTCACCTCAACGCCGCTCACACCCTTTGCGCCTTCTGCCACGGCCTGAGCCAGCGTATCAATATGGCCATACATGGAATAATAAAGTACCAGTACCTTTGTCATTGCTATCTCCTTCACTTATGAGTAGTGCAGTTATGAGTAGTGCCGTGAACGTCGCCTAAAGTGGGCGGCGCCTGATAAGTAGTAAACACAACATAGCGCACTCAAGCATAGAAAAAAGCGAATGTTTTCGTCCGTGGGCGTCGATTTCATCGACGAACGCCGCCTTGCACTTTACGCCAACCACCACTAGCTTTTGACTTGCCTACATCAAACGTATCCAAGGAGTCTGGAATGACGATTTTTGAAGCCCTGCGCAAGGATCACGATATTCAGCGCGATCTGCTCGCCCGCTTAGTTGACACACATGGAGACAGCGATGAGCGAGATAAACTGTATCAGCAGGTACGGGCAGAGCTACACTACCACGCCGCTGCCGAAGAACGGGCGCTCTATATCCCAATGATGTCGATCGACCTGACTCAGGAAAAAGCCCGTCATAGCGTTGCCGAACATCATGAAATTGATGAGCTTTTAGAATTGCTTGATGAAACTGACTACAGTGCGACCCACTGGTTGACCCACGCCAAACAGCTTCAGGATTTAGTCACCCACCACCTGGATGAAGAAGAGCAAGAGGTTTTCCAACTGGCGGGCCGAGGCCTGCAAGATAAACAAAAGACATCGCTTGCTAGCGAGTACCAGGAAGAAATGCAGCGCCAGCGTTCAGCGTAACTTGATGAACAAATTGAAAAACGCTCATGCACCCCATGGGCGTTTTTTGTTGTTAGCGATTAAATAAAGCCACTTGTCAGCTTCCGCTTGTTTCATGAATACGCTTTTTCACGAATACGCTAGGCTTTTACACGCGAACGACCTGCGGGCTTGTGGCATACGCCCAGCATGGTAAACCTAGGCTCGCTTTTATACTGACAACGATACTCAAAACAGTTAACTGAGGAGCGACAATGCTAGGCCAATGGCTCGACTGGTCGCTTGATGGGCAACTCCCCACCGCCAGCCAAGGCGTCTTCGCCAGCGGCACTTATCATTTGCATGCGCCTGGTATTTTGGAGCTCTCCCCCAACACGGTTAGCCAAGGCGCCCACGCGTGCATTTTTTCAGCGGCGATCCATGGCAATGAAACCGCGCCGGTTGAACTGGTGGGTGAATGGTTAAGCGGCGTAGAAGCGGGCAGCATATCGCTCGGCGCTCCCGTGCTGGTGATTTTAGGCAACCTGCCCGCGCTTAAGGCGCAGCAGCGTTTTCTTACCACCAATTTAAACCGGCTATTTAGCCGTGAACTAACCGCCAAGGGCGAGGAGCCAGATCGCGCCAGGCAATTAATGGCCACGGTGGATAGTTTTTATGCCCGCCATGCCGGGCGACCCAAACTGCACTACGACCTACATACCGCAATTCGGGATAGCCGCTACCCTCGTTTTGTCGTGGAGCCCTTTGCCGAATCCTCCACCGATGCTGAGCAATGGGGCTGGCTGGCGGCGGCGGGTATGCAGGCGGTGCTGCACCAACATCAGCATAGCTGGACATTCTCCCACTACAGTAAGCACTATCACGCCGCTCAGGCATTTACTTTTGAACTAGGGCGGGTAGCGCCTTTTGGCCACAACGATATGGCATCATTACAACCGATGCACACACTACTCACCACGCTTAGTGAAGGGCATACGCCGCCGAATCAGCCCGCCACGCAAATGCAGTTTTTCCAGGTTCAACACGAGTTAATGCGTCACTCGGAGGACTTTACACTCTGTTTTGCCGAGGACACGGCGAATTTCAGCCGCTTTGAGCCCGGCACTCTGCTGGCTCAAGACGGTAAGTCGGGTGAGTTTCGGGTAGGTGATTCGCCCCTTCATGTGGTTTTTCCTAACGCACAAGTAGAGGTGGGCGCCCGTGCCGCGCTGTTGGTGGCGCCTATCGTTTAAACCACCACCAAACAGGATCTACTTTAACCAAGACAATAATAATGGAGAGGCGACAACAGGCCCCTCGACGTCGATACGACTATCGTCGAGTGCATAATGTTAGAAGGAAAGCGCGCATAATGCGCCCAGCCTGATAGAATCGCCCCTTTTTTCGCGCCAGCCGCATCAAACCCTGTTGTTGTAAACCCTGTTGCTGCGGCAACTCTGTACTGGAGCCAATGATATGGCCGCTACGCCTACTCCCCTTGAAGTGCGTAATATTAAAAAACGCTTTGGCGATACGGAAGTTCTGAAAGGTCTCTCACTACAAGCCCAGAAGGGCGATGTGATTACCCTGATTGGTGCCTCTGGGTCGGGTAAAAGTACTTTTTTACGCTGCATGAACTTGCTTGAACAGCCTGACGACGGCGACCTGATAGTCCATGGCGAACCGGTTCGCTTTAAGACCACGAAGCACGGCCGCGAACCTGAAGATTGGAAGCAGGTGGTACAAATGCGTGCCAAGCTCTCCATGGTGTTCCAGAGCTTCAACCTGTGGGCCCACATGACGCTGTTGGAAAACATCATCGAAGCGCCGATTCATGTGCTGAAAAAACCCAAAAAAGAGGCCTTGGAGCACGCCCATGCCCTGCTCGATCGGGTTGGCTTAACGGCCCGCGCCAATGCCTACCCCGCACAGATGTCAGGCGGCCAGCAGCAGCGCGGTGCGATTGCTCGCGCACTGGCGATGGATCCAGAAGTGATGCTGTTTGACGAACCCACCTCTGCCCTTGACCCGGAATTGGTCGGCGACGTTTTGAAAGTCATGCACGGCCTTGCTGAAGAGGGGCGCACCATGGTGGTAGTTACCCACGAAATGGGGTTTGCCCGGGATGTTTCCAGCCAAGTGATTTACCTTCACCAGGGCCTGGTGGAAGAAGCTGGCCCGCCCGATCAAGTGCTCGGCAACCCGCAATCACCGCGCCTGCAGCAATTCCTGGCACCTAAATACTGATCCGCGAGGCTCACCATGATTGATTTGCAAGGTTATGGTCCCCGGCTGATCGAGGGGGCAGGCGTTACCGTTCAATTAGCGGTGCTGTCACTGATTTTAGCGATTATTTTGGGACTACTGACGGCCAGTGCGAAAATGTCGCGCAACTGGTTTTTAAGGCGTACAGCAACAGTTTACACCACGCTGATTCGCGGTGTGCCGGATCTCGTTTTGATGATGCTGCTGTTTTTTGGCGGTCAGATTGGCGTTAACGCCATTAGCGACATGCTCTATTACAGCTACGATATCGACCTTTATATTAACTTCAATGCCTTCGCAGCGGGCGTACTGACCATTGGCTTTATCTTCGGCGCCTATATGGGCGAGACCTTTCGGGGTGCCTTTATGGCGGTGGACAACGGTCAGATCGAAGCGGGCAAAGCTTACGGCATGAGCAGCAGCCTCGTATTTCGCCGCATCCGCTTTCCGCAAATGATGCGCCATGCGTTACCAGGGCTATCCAACAACTGGATGGTACTGCTCAAAACCACCGCGCTGGTCTCGGTCATTGGCTTGACCGATATGGTGCGGGTGGCAGCGGAAGCCTCCCGAGCGACCCACGAGCCCTTTACCTTTTTGCTCCCCGTCGCCGTAGCGTACCTACTCATCGCCAGCGTATCCGAATGGATTTTTGCGCGCCTGCAGAAACACTACGACATCGGCTTTGGAGGTCAGTGATATGCTCGATATTTCCACTTGGTTCAATGACCTGCTAGCAGGCAACGTGATTTTCACTGCTGATACGCTAGGTTATTACTGGGAAGGCCTGGTCACGACCACCCAACTGGTATTTTTATCGCTGATTGCGGGGCTCATTCTCGCTGTGCCACTGGCCATTATGCGCAGCTCGAAGCATAAATGGATTAGCCTGCCGGTTTACCTCTACACCTACGTATTCCGTGGCACGCCACTGCTGATTCAGCTCTATATCATTTACTACGGCGTAGTGTTTATTGATGGTATCCAAGAGAGCTTTTTATGGCCGGTGCTGCGCGAAGCTTTCTACCCAGCGCTTATCGCCTTCACGCTGAATACTGCTGCTTACACTACCGAGATTTTTCGGGGCGCCATTAAATCCACGGCCCAAGGTGAGATTGAGGCCGCCCGTGCCTATGGCATGTCGCAGAATTTAATGATGCGTCGAATCATCTTACCCAGCGCCTTTCGCCGCGCCCTGCCCGCCTACGGCAACGAAGTGATCTTTATGCTTCACGCCAGCGCAATTGCCAGCGTGGTCACGCTGATGGATTTAACCGGTGCTGCCCGCTTTGTTTACGCCCGCTACTACGCCCCTTTCGAGGCGTTTCTATTCGTGGCTGCGATTTATCTATGCTTAACATTCGCGATTTTGTTCTTCTTCCGCTATTTAGAGAAAAAGCTACTCGCACACCTGCGGCCGCAAGATGCTTGATCATGGAAAACCGGTGCAACCGTCAAACAAACGTTGGTTCACAACGTAACGTCCCCTTTTCGTCAACGCCAACCTGGGTTAGTTTAATTGTCGGCTAACAACTATTTGTCAGTTAAAAACGGGGATCACTTTTAAGTGAACCCGCTTTCTACGGAGTAATAAGATGAAAAAGCTACTATCCCTTTCACTGCTAGGCCTGGCAGTCGCTGCCGCTTCCTCGGCACAGGCGCGTGATTACGATAACGTGCGCATTGGCGTAGACGTTCCTTACGAGCCCATGGAGTTCCGCACTGCTGAAGGCGAGCTTACCGGTTTTGATATTGACCTTGGCAACGAGCTTTGCGACCGCATGGGCGTTACCTGCGAGTGGGTCGAGCAAGAGTGGGATGGCATCATTCCCGGCCTAATGTCACGCAACTACGACGCCATCATGTCGTCAATGACCATTAACGACGAGCGTCGTGAGCAAGTGCTGTTCTCTGACCCCTACATCACTATGCCCTCTGCATGGTTTGCTGCCAGCGACCTGGGCATCAGCGAAGCCACTAAAGAGACGCTGGAAGGCATGACTATTGGCGTTCAACGCGGCACCCTGCAGGACAACTACGTGACTGATAACTTCAGTGACGTCGCCGAGATTAGCCGCTACTCCACCGCCGACGATATGGTGCTGGATATGGAAGCCGAGCGTCTGGATATCGTGTTCCTCGACTTCCCGATTGGCCAATCCACCCTGCTGGAAAGCGAAGAAGCCGAGTACATGGTGGTTGGTGAGCGCATCAGTGAGCCTAAAGAGTACTTCGGTGACGGCTTTGGCATCGCCTTCCGTCAGCGCGACGAAGCGCTAGCCGAGCAGTTCAACGAAGCCCTTGCTGAAGTGCAAGAGGACGGCACTTACGACGAGATCTACACCCGTTATTTTGGTGAAGAAGAGTAAGCCTCAAAGCAATCCAGAACAACGATCACCCCGGCAACCGCCGGGGTGATGCGTTTCTATCTAACGCTGAAAATTCAGTGAACTAGGTAAAGCTACCTCTGTCTGTGTATCATTGCGCATGTTCAACACGGAGGTTTTATGGCTCACCCGACTAGCCCACATGCAGGCACGCTACCTCGCCTCTCTTCTCACTGGACCGGCTGGGGGCAGTGGCTGGCCCTGATCACCATGACCGTGGATCACCTCACTCGCTATGTGCTGCCCGGCGATTGGGATCTTGGCTGGGCGGGATCTTCCATTGGGCGTATCGCCTTTCCTCTGTTTGCCGCCATGGTGGCTTGGCACGGGCTGTTTAATACCCGTAATCCGTTGCGCTACTCGCGCCGAATTCTAATTATCGGCTTGGTTGCCCAACTCCCCTACATGATGATGCCGCGCTCAACAGACGCATTTATTCTCAACGTCTGCTTTACCCTCGCCAGCGGTTTAGCCCTGGGAGCGCTCGTGCGCCAAGGGTGGCAGCACTACCATCAGCAAACGTTAGGTTTTCCCTGGTTGTTAGCCGGTGCGGCGGTAGGTGTTACCGTGTGGTACCTACTCGGTTTTTGGGTGGAGTACGGGCACAACGGGCTGCTGCTGATTCCGTTATTAATGTTCGCGATGCACGCCTTGAGCCAAGCTGAAAACCATTTTCAAGCGCGCCTATGGGCAGGCTTGGCGGCGTTTCCTGTACTCTGGATTGCTGGACAGATGAATGCCTCTGACATGGCCAAATCGTTTACCGTAGGTACGTGCCTCATCGTGCTAGTACTTGCTGCAGGTGCAGCGCAACGAATCCCCCCCGTCTACTTAGTGATGCCCCGGCGTTTATGGCTAGCGTGGTACCCCGGCCACTTTGCGTTAATCGCGTTGTGGGTGCTGCTAATCGGTCAATTGGCTTAAGCGTTCGGATCACTGCATTTTATCGCGCATCCAGGGCTGGTAGCGGCAAAGCTGCGCCCGGCCTTCTGTTTTTGCGCGATACATCGCAATATCCGCCTGTTTAAGCACTTCTTCATAATCACAGGCAACGGTCGTGAAGCAGGTATAACCTATGCTGGGCGTTACGTTGGTATCGTTGCTTGTCAGTCGGTAAGGCTGAGAGAGAGCCTGCTGAACCTTAAGCATATAAGTCTCAGCGCGCGCCTCCAGGGCCTCCTCTGCTCCCTCTCCAAGCAGGGCCATTAGCACAAACTCATCCCCGCTGAGACGAGCAGCCATATCCTCCCCGTTCAAGCAGCTTTCAAGGCGGCGAGCCACTTGCACTAGTAAATTATCGCCCGCTGCGTGTCCCAAGGTGTCGTTAATCAACTTGAAGCGATCCATATCCAAGAACATCAGTAACCCGCTCTGAGGCTCTGTTTGTTTCTCATCGCAAAGAGTTGCCAAACGCTCGATAAACAGCCGCCGATTGGGTAAATCGGTGAGGGAGTCATAAAAAGCCTGACGGTAAATGATCGCCTCTGCGCGCTTACGCTCGGTGAAATCTTCAATTATTGCTACGCCGCCGACCATCTCATTACTGGCACTATGCACACCGTTGAAGAATGCCCGTAAGGGAGTGCCTGCGCTCGCTTTGGGCAAATAGTAAGTTCCCTCATAATAGCCAGTCCCTTTAGCGAGGGCATTGCGCACGGCCTTGGCCACCTTTGGATTCGCCGAGCGGGATAACAGCTTATAACCGAGCAACTGAGCGCGGTTCACGTCCAGTATCTCTAACAGCTTACTATTACAATCAGTGATGAAACCCTGGCTATCAAAATGCAGCACTCCCAGCGGCGAGCGTTGAAAGATAGAGCGGTAGCGATTTTCGCTCTCTTGCAGCTGCGCTTCCCGGGCCGACATACTCACCCGCAGAGCAATGTTATCGTGGATAATTCTGCTTAAACGTCGGCTAGTGGTAACAATCAGGCCAAGAAACAGGCTAATCATGGCACCAATTAAAATTGCCAGCGGTGAACCTAATAGTAAAAACTGCACTAGCAGGGGAAGCAAAATCGGCAGCACAAAACCGAGCGCCACCCACCAAACGGCCGAAAGCGTTGTGACACCACCGGCAGCAATACCTGCCAATACAATAGAAAGCGCAGCCACCTGACCGTGATTTTCGCCCGTAAACAGAACGACCCCACCGACTCCCCAGACACAGCCAGCTAAAAATGCCCCAGCGCTAAACCGGTATAGCCAGCGGCGGCGCTGCTGTTGCTGCGCAGGTAAGCGTCGAAAATAGAAGGCCAAGACAAGCCGGGCCATTGATACCAGGACCAATACAGCAAGCCAAGTGAGCAGCACCCAGCTTGCTACAACTGGCCACATGGCGGCCACTAATAGAATTCCTGCTAATACACTGCTCAGCACCGGCTGCCACAGATTGTCGTATAGCAGACTTACTTTTTCGCTATGCAAGCGTTTTACAGTGACATGATGATCGCGATGAAAACCACTGCGCAGCCCAGACGGCGTTCCAGTGGTTGAAGAGTGAGGCATACTGGCTACCCGCCTAAAAAGATACTGTTAAGGTCAGCCTAATGGCTGATTTTGTTGTCGTTCCTTTTTAGCGCATTTAAGTACTTTTAGCGATATAAGTTGTGTGGTTGGTCAACATGGTAAAAAAAGCCGCCTAGGCTAAGACAGGCGGCATTGGTAACTACTGCTTAATGGAAAAGCTCAGCGCTGGCGGAGGTGCCTCCGGCAGTAACGCGCTACAAGTGTTCACTTTTTCCAGTAGTTCGGCATGGTTAGGTGCCAGAATATTGATGTGGGCAAGCTTGCGACCGGTGCGCTCAGCTTTGTCATAGCGATGCAGGTGCGTATTGGCAAGCGCTAGAATCGCTGCGTTGTCACCTTCACGACCAATCACGTTAATCATACAGGTGGGGGCTATCGCCTGGGTATCGCCTAAGGGCAAGCCCTGTATCGCGCGCAGGTGGTTTTCAAACTGGCTGGTCACTGCGCCGTCCATCGTCCAGTGGCCAGAGTTATGCACCCGGGGCGCCATTTCGTTGGCGAGCAGACTACCATCGCGGGTTTGAAACAGCTCTAGCGCCAGCACGCCCACGTAATCCAGCTCATCGAGCAGCGCACGAATATAGCCATCAGCGGTTTGCTGAACGCTGGCATCCAGATCCGGCAGCGGTGCCACGGAGTAGCGCAGGATGCCATCCACATGCTGGTTCTCGGCCATGGGGTAGAACACCACCTCACCATCGCGACCGCGCACGGCAATCATCGAGACTTCACGCACGAAATCGACGAAGGCCTCAACGACCAACTGTGAGTGGCCAATAGCGTTCCACGCCTCGCCAGCCTGCTCGGGATGTTTCAAGACTGCCTGGCCTTTACCGTCATAGCCTTCAGTAACCGATTTAGCCACCACCGGGCAACCCAACTCACGGGCGGCGGCTTCAAGCTGCTCGGCGCTCTCGACCACCCGGTAAGCGGGCGTGGGGATGCCTAAGCGATCAAACAGCGTCTTCTCTTCGACCCGGTTCTGACACACTTCAATAGCGCGACTGCTGGGGTAAACCGGTTTGTGCTGTTCTATTTCGCGTACCAGTTGAACAGGCAGGTGCTCGAACTCATAGGTCACCACATCAACCTTGGCCAAAAACTCTGTCAGGTGCTGATTGTTAGGATCGACAATCACCTCGCCAATCCCCGCACTAGGATTCCCAGTGGTATCTAAAAAGGTGAAGCGATTACCCAGCGGATAACCCGCCAGCGCCAACATGCGGCCTAATTGGCCTGCACCCAGTACGCCGATGTTTTGTACAACGATATCTTTTACAACGGTGCTCTTTGCAATACCTGAGTTCATAGCCAGACTCCTTATTCCGCTTCCGGCTCGGGGCGCGGATCAGGGTTGTCGAGAACTTTCTGAGTCTGTTCTGCGCGAAACGCTTCAACCGCGCTGCGTACGGTCGCATCTTGCAGGCCAACGATCTGCGCTGCTAACAACCCTGCGTTGGTCGCGCCCGCTTTACCAATCGCCAAGGTGCCCACCGCTATGCCGCCCGGCATCTGCGCAATGGAGAGCAGCGAATCCAAACCTTTTAGCGCTTTCGACTCCACCGGCACACCCAGTACCGGTAGTGGTGTTTGCGAGGCCACCATACCTGGCAAGTGAGCAGCGCCGCCCGCACCCGCCNNCCTGCAAACCGCGCTCGGCAGCGCTTTTGGCATAGTCGAACAGCAGGTCAGGTGTGCGGTGTGCCGACACCACGCGAGTTTCATAAGCCACGCCCAAACGCTCCAGCATGGAAACAGCGTGCTCCATGACTGGCCAGTCGGACTTGGATCCCATGATCACGCCCACCTTGGGTGCGCTGTTCGACGACATGCAAAACTCCTCGGCCCAACGGCCTATAAAAGCGAAACTAAATTAAAAAACAGCGTGCGCCGAGTCAGGCACACGTCAAAATAGGGAGGCAGATAGTTTACCAGAGCCACGGGCGTTTGAGGGTGTTGCCGAGGTCGTGAAATTTTCATCAAAATAGGCATTGAAATGCGCACCGGTTGGCGGCATTGTGTGTTTGTCATTTCAGACTGATGGAGCCACATGAGCACGGCACGCGCAACTGCCACTGCGGAACAGCTTGATCCTCCGCGAAGCAGCCCTGACCTCGACGTCAGGGAACTTGAAAAACGTACGCGATTAATGCGTATTATCACGCGTCTGATCGCCGTATCAGACTTAGGAAGCCGAGAAATTGCCCGCCGGGCAGGGCTTCCCGTTCAGAAAATTAGCGACCTGCTCGCCGGAAGGCTTGAGCATCTGGGAGTGGATGAACTTCACGCCCTGCGTCGCACCTTAGAGCTGGAGGCGCCATAGCAGACACTTTTTCTGCTGTTCCCACTTCTCCACTCCACGCAGGCCGCCTCCCGGCGGTCTGCCAAGAAAGCTTTTTTTCTATCGCGCTCATGCCCAACCCCGAAATTACCTCACTGCCTTCGTAAATGACATTTCAAGAGTCACTACTCACGGCGCAACCGCAATTCCCCCAAATGCGACAATAGCCACCACTACCCAAGCGGGCAGCTTCCATACGGTTAATAGCAAGAAACCGGTTAACGCCAGGGCAAACTCCTCTGCACCAATGATCGCGCTCGTCCACACCGGCTGATAAAGAGCTGCGCCTAAAATGCCTACCACCGCTGCATTGGCACCGCGCATTAGCGCCTGGGCACTGCCCCACTGACGAAATTGATTCCAAAACGGCAGCACGCCCACTAATAGCAAAAAGCCCGGGATAAAGATTGCCAGCAGCGCCAGCAAAGCACCGACTAAACCATTGATACCGGGCAGCAACGCGCCTAAATAAGCCGCAAAGGTAAATAGCGGCCCTGGCACCGCCTGAGCGGCCCCGTAACCGGCCAAAAACTCATCCGGCGTAAGCCAACCCGACTGCACCACTTCCGCCTCCAACAGGGGAAGCACCACGTGCCCGCCGCCAAACACTAATGCGCCTGAACGGTAAAACGCATCGGCGATATCCAGCCAAGCCGCCATCCCCGCCAATAACGGCAGCAGAATCAACAGCCCTGCAAATACCCCCAGCGCCATCATGCCTGCCTTACGCGTTACCGGAAAATGCAGCGACTCAATTGCCGTAGCGGCAGCGCTATCGCGACACAGTGCTAGCCCGGCTAAGCTGCCCAGCACAATCGCCGACACCTGGCCCAGCGGGCCGCTGACCAGCACCACTGTCAATACCGCTGCAAGTGCGATTCCCGTGCGGGTTTTATCGGGGCAGAGATTACGTGCCATGCCCCACACCGCGTGGGCAACAATCGCCACCGCCACCACTTTTAAGCCATGGATAATGCCACTGGCAATGGGGCCATCCAGCACCGCCGCGCCAAACGCAAACAGCACCAGGATAATCGCCGAGGGCAGTGTAAACGCCAGCCACGCCATGGCAGCCCCCCAAGGCCCCGCACGCAATAGGCCAAGTGCAAAGCCCACCTGGCTGCTGGCGGGCCCCGGTAAGAACTGACACAGCGCCACTAGATCAGCGTAGGCCTGCTCAGAGAGCCACTGGCGCCGTTCCACAAAGGCCGTGCGAAAATACCCCAGGTGCGCTACTGGACCGCCAAAGGACGTTAAGCCTAGTGCTAAAAATACCCAAAACACCTCACCTATGCGCCCGCGTGCCTGCGATTGCTCCACCATTTCGGCCACCTGTTATCCCAATAAAAAAGCGCAAGGCTTTTATACTAAGCCTTGCGCTTTAATTCTTTATGACAGCGTGTTCATGAGGATACGCTCATAACAGCAACGCGGATTACTCCTGGTCGGTCACCGCGCCGGTGCTGGCCGAGCTAACCAAACGCGCATACTTCGCCAGCACACCGCGTGTATAGCGGGGTTCTGGCTGCTGCCAGGCGGCGCGGCGGCGCATCAGCTCTTCATCGGAGAGATCAACGTCGATGGTATCCGCTTCAGCATCGATGGTGATGGTATCGCCATCTTTCACCAGCGCCAACGGGCCGCCGTCAAAAGCTTCCGGTGACACATGGCCGACCACAAAACCGTGGCTCCCACCGGAGAAGCGCCCATCGGTAATTAGCGCCACGTCGTTACCCAAACCACGACCCATAATCGCCGAGGTCGGTGTGAGCATTTCACGCATACCGGGGCCACCTTTCGGCCCTTCATAGCGAATCACCACCACATCGCCGGCAACGACGGTGCCATCATTAATACGCGCCTGGGCCTCTTCTTCCGAGCCAAATACCCGCGCTGAACCAGAGAAGCGAGTGCCCTCCTTGCCGGTAATCTTCGCTACCGCGCCTTCCGGTGCCAGGTTGCCGTAGAGCATACGCAGATGGCTTTCCGTTTTAATCGGATTACCCAGCGATGCAATAATCGGCGGCTCAGCAGGGTAAGGCTCAACCTCAGCAAGGTTCTCTTCCAACGTTTTGCCGGTGACAGTCAAGCAGTTGCCGTTGAGCAAGCCCGCATCCAACAGCATCCTCATCAGCGGCTGAATACCGCCAATCGCCACCAGCTCACTCATCATATAGTGGCCGCTGGGGCGCAGGTCAGCGAGCACCGGTACGCGCTTACCTATTTCAGTGAAATCGGACAGCGACAGTTCAACGCCGATGGTGCGCGCCATAGCGATAAGGTGCAGCACCGCATTGGTAGAGCCACCCAAAGCGATGACGACAGTTATCGCGTTCTCGAACGCCTCGCGGGTCATAATATCGGAGGGTTTGATATCGTCCACCAGCAGTGCCAGCACCGCCTCGCCCGCCGCTTTGCAGTCGTCGCGCTTCTCTTGGGAGATGGCATTTTGCGCCGAGCTACCCGGCAGGCTCATGCCCAAGGCTTCAATCGCCGACGCCATGGTGTTGGCGGTGTACATGCCACCACAGGAGCCAGGGCCAGGGATCGCCGTTTCTTCGATATTCTTAAGCTCGATCAGGTCGATATCACCACGGGAGTGCGCACCCATGGCCTCGAAGACCGAAACGATATCGGTATGCCCCTTGCCGGGCATAATGGTGCCGCCGTAAACAAACACGCTGGGGCGATTCAGGCGCGCCAGGCCCATCAGACAGCCCGGCATGTTTTTATCACAGCCGCCAATGGCGACTAGACCATCAAAACCTTCACAACCGGCGACGGTTTCGATGGAATCGGCGATCACCTCCCGCGACACCAGTGAATACTTCATCCCTTCGGTGCCGTTGGCAATACCATCGGAAATCGTGATGGTATTGAAAATCACACCTTTACCACCGCCTGCATCGGCACCGTCACGGGCAAACTCAGCCAGCTCGTTAATATGACTATTGCAGGGCGTCACCATGCTCCAGGTAGAGGCAATGCCCACCTGAGGCTTCTTGAAATCGGCATCCGTAAAGCCCACGGCGCGCAGCATGGCGCGACTGGCGGCTTTGCCTGGGCCATCGACCACTTGGGAAGAGTGGCGGCGGGAGTTTTGCGATGAATCAGACATTAGAAATCTCTCTTAGCGTTGTTCACGGTATCCGCATAGCTTGGCGATATATATCGCATCCCGCAAGATGATTAACTTATGGCACCATACACTTAGTCGCCCCGCCACCGCCGCGAAGGAACCATCCATTAAGGAATCGTGCATGTCTGCAAACTCGCTGCTCTCACAAACGCCGTTAACGCCAGGCTTTATGGTGGTGCATGCCAATCGCCTGGAAGATTTGCGCGGGTTGGCGGTGGAATGGATGCGCCGACACCCGCTCTCGCCGCTGGAGAACGAGACCATTCTGGTGCAGAGCAACGGCATTGGGCAGTGGCTAAAACTGGCGCTGGCGGAAGACCCGGCCCAGGGCGGTGCAGGCATAGCGGCGGCATTGAACGTCACACTGCCTGCGCGTTTTCTATGGCAGGCCTATCGCACGGTGCTGACTCACTTAACGCACGACGAGCACGCAGTGCCCGAAACCTCGCCGTTTGATAAATCGCGGTTGATATGGCGCTTATTGCGCCTGCTGCCCAGCCTTGCCGAGCAGGAAGCTTTTGCGCCGCTGGCACGCTTTTTAGAAGTGGATCGCGACCAGCGCAAGCACTACCAACTGGCCGAGCGGCTAGCGGATCTGTTCGACCAGTACCAGGTGTATCGCGCCGACTGGCTGGACGCCTGGGCCAAGGGCAATGACGTGCTGATCACCGCCCGTGGCGAGGCACGCCCGCTGGAAGCGCACCAGCTGTGGCAGCCGGAGCTGTGGCGAGCACTGCGCGACGATGTAGCTAATAACCTAGGCCAAGCGGGCCTTAACAGCAGCCGTGCCCAGGTGCACAGCCGCTTTCTGGAAGCCGCCGTTCAGCTTGAAGGCCAAGCGTGCCCACCCGGCCTGCCCCGGCGATTGATCATTTTCGGCATCTCATCGCTGCCGCAACAGACGTTAGAAGCCCTGGCGGCGCTGTCACGCTGCTGCCAGATCGTGCTCTGCGTGCACAACCCCTGCCAGTACTACTGGGCGGATATCATTGAGCACAAAGACCTGCTCCGCGCCAGCCGCTACCGCCAGCGGCGCAAGGCAGGCATGCCCGACGCCCTGGACGTACTCGGCACCGGCGATGCCGACGACGCCCTGCACCTGCACGCCCAACCTCTGCTGGCCGCCTGGGGCAAACAGGGGCGCGACTACCTGCGCCTACTCGACGAACACGACGACGCGGGCAACTACCAAACCCTATTCGAGCAGCAGGCGCTACGAATCGATATGTTCGAGCCCTTTAGCGGCGAAGAGCGCAACTGCCTGCTCAGCCAGCTACAGGACGATATCCGTGAGCTGCGCCCAGTGGCGGAAACCCAAACCCACTGGCCCGCGCTCGACCCCGCCAGCGACGACTCCATCGTGTTCCATATCNNGCCCCCAGCGGGAAGTAGAGATTCTTCACGACCAGCTGTTGGCGGCCTTCAGCGCCGACCCGGATTTGCGCCCGCGGGATATCATCGTCATGGTGCCGGATATTGACCGCTACGCGCCCCATATTGAAGCCGTATTCGGCCAGTACCGCTCCGCCTTCGGTGGCTATAACGCTAACGCTAGACCCGACGACCCACGTTACATCCCTTACACCCTGTCGGATCAGGCCAGCCGCCACCGCTTGCCGATGATGATCGCGCTGGAAAAACTGCTGCGCCTGCCGGAACTTCGCCTCTCGGTAAGCGACCTGCTGGATCTACTGGAAGTCCCCGCGCTGCGTGCACGCTTTGGCATCGATGAACACGACTTGCCCACCCTGAGCCGCTGGATCGAGGGTGCAGGCATCCGCTGGGGGCTCAATGCCGAGCAGCGCACCCGGCTGGATCTACCCGAAGGGCTAACCCAGAACACCTGGGCCTTTGGCCTGCGCCGGTTGCTGCTAGGGTATACGGTGGGGAGTGCCGACGCCTGGCAAGGCATCGAGCCATTCGATGATATTGGCGGGCTGGAAGCCTCTTTGGCAGGCCCGCTGGCAAATCTGCTGGAAAAACTGGAAAGCACCTGGGAAACCTTCTGCCAGCCCACCGACGCCGCCAGCTGGGTGGCACGGCTGCGCGAACTGCTGGAAACCTACTTCTTGACCGACGACGCTCAAGAAAGCGTGATGCTCACCAACCTGGAAACCGCGCTACAGCAGCTGTTGGACAGCACCGAAGAGGCCGCGCTTTTTGACCCGCTGCCGCTCTCCATGGTGCGTGAACACTGGCTGGGGCAAATCGACGAGCACAGTCTTTCCCAGCGCTTCCTGGCCGGGGCGGTGAACTTCGCCACGCTGATGCCGATGCGCGCCATTCCGTTTAAGCGGGTGTGTTTATTGGGCATGAACGACGGTGAGTACCCCCGTTCCCAGCCGCCGCTGGACTTTGACTTAATGGGCAGCGACTACCGCCCCGGCGACCGCTCGCGGCGGGAAGATGACCGCTACCTGTTTCTGGAAGCGCTGCTCTCCGCCCGCCAGCAGCTTTATATTAGCTGGGTAGGCCGCAGCCAGATCGACAACAACCCCATGCCGCCCTCGGTGCTGGTGGGCCAGCTGCGCGACCATCTTGAAGCGGGCTGGCAAACACAGAACGGCGAGCCGCTGCTGGAAGCGTTAACCACCGAGCACCCGCTGCAACCGTTCAGCCGCCGCTATTTCTCTGTCCAGGCCAGCGACTCCCCCGCTCAAGCACGGCTGTTCACATACGCTCACGAGTGGCACGCCCTGCACACCCCGAGCGGCGAAAGCACCCAAGGCTCAAAACCACCAGGGCTTAAGGCGGACAGCGAACAGCAGAGCACGTTAACCCTGAACCTGCTAGGCAGCTTTCTACGCGAACCCGCTAAGGCGTTTTTCAACACCCGGCTTGGGGTCTACTTCGAGCAGGAGGAGCTTACCCAGCTGGACGTTGAACCCTTCACCCTGGACGGGCTACAGAACTGGCAGTTGCAGGATCAGCTAATCGCCGCCCAGCGCCACGCCGTGGATAACGGCCAGCCGCGAGTGGAAGTACTGCACGCGGCACTGGAACGCTTTAAAGGCCAGGGCGTGTTAGCGGTTGGAGCCTTTGGAGAGCGAATGCGTGAAGCGCTAGCCGAACCAATGGACGCCCTGTTTGGCGCCTACGAAGAAGCGTTGCAAGAGTGGCCCCAAGTAGTGGCGGTGCCCCAGGCGGTGCATGTTGTTGAAAGCGCTGAGGGGCAGGTAACGCTGGAAGATTGGCTGGGAGAACTTCGCCAGGATGACGCGGGCAACCGCTGCCGCTTGCTACTGCTTAGCAGTAGTTTAATCAGCCAGGGGCGTGGCCGTGGCCAGTACCGCTGGCAGCATCTGCTACGCCCCTGGGTCGCCCACTTAGCGGGCAATATTGAGCGCCCGATGACCACCCAGCTACTCTCCAAAGCAGGTCATGTGCGCCTGGAACCGTTAGAAGCCGAGAATGCCCGCTACCAGCTACAAAACCTGCTAAGCGCCTGGTGTGATGGCATGCAGGCCCCGCTACCGCTGGCCCCGCAAGCCGCTTTCGCCTGGCTGGCCAAACAAGGCACGCCGGAATTGGAAGACGATAGCGCAAGGGAGAGCGACGCCTACGCCGCCGCCGAAACCGCCTACGAAGGCGGCCGCTTTCAAGCCGGCGAAGTTGCCCAAAGCGCCTACCTCTCCCACCAATGGCCGAGTTTTGAGCGACTGTTTAACGAGCGCGTCCTAGGGCATAGCTTCGTCACGCTGACCGAGGCGCTCTACGCGCCGCTGCACCGTTCGGTAAAGGGGTGACTTAACGTTGCCGAACCAGGAATAAACGATCAGCGAAAGCAACCAGCCTTAGGCTAAATACTATTCCCATTCAGCGACAAGATGCGCTTCGCCAGCGAGATCATCTCCGGGTCACCGGTGTTCTTTTCCGCCACGTCGGAAAGCTTGATCACCGGCAGCCAGCCCTGCCCTTCTGGGCGCGCCTCGACCATCTTGATTACCATGTTCATCGGCTCAACACCGACATCGTTAGTGAAGTTGGTGCCGATACCAAACGCCATGCCGATGCGACCTTCGCAGAAGGTATGTATCCGCTCGACCTTCTCCGGTGTTAGCGCGTCGGAGAAGATAATCGTCTTACTTAGCGGGTTGATACCCAAGCGCTCGTAGTGGTCGATGGTTTGGGAAGCAAACTCGATAGGGTCGCCGCTATCGTGACGAACGCCATCGAACAGCTTGGCGAACTTCTTATCGAAGCTGTCGTAAAATGCCTTAGAGGTAAAGGTATCCGTTAAGGCGATTCCCAGATCCCCCCGGTACACATCCACCCAATGTTCCAGCGCCAGGCTATTGGCCATTTTGAAACCGAAGCGGGCACCGTGGAACATAAACCACTCGTGAGCGTGGGTGCCGATCGGCTTAACACCGTGGTGCATTGCCATCAGCACATTGCTGGTGCCACTGAAGGCCTCACCGCCGTGGTGGCTAAGTGCGCCGACCACCCGGTCGTGAACGTCAGAAGAGAAGCGCCGCCGGGTGCCAAACTCAGCAATTTTCAGCCCTAAACGGCGGTAGAGTTCGATCTTCTCCTGCGCGTGCTGCTCAATCATCGCATCAGCGTCAGGCGTGATTGTCACGCCACGAAGCCGATACCACAGCTCGCTGATCAACGCCATCAGCGGCACTTCCCAGAGAATGGTGCGGTACCAGGGCCCTTCAATGATCACCGAAAGATCGCTCCCCTGCTGCTCTACAATCACCTCGCTGGGGTTGTAATGAAACCCGGCGAGGAAATCGAGATACGTAGGGTCGAGATAAGGGCACGTTATTTCGAGATAGCGCTTCTCCTCGTCGCTCAAACGCAGCGATGCCATCTTATCGACTTCGCGGCGAAGTTCAGCGCCGAAGCCGTCAGGAAAAGCATGCTCGCCACGATTGATAAAGGCGTAGCGCGCATGGGCATAAGGAAAGCGTTTGATCACGGCGTTCTGCATCGTGATCTTATAGAAGTCATTATCCAGCAGCGATGTCAGCATGAGATCCCATCGTTAGAGTGAACCGAAGCCGCCGGTGGCGTAAACTAAAATGCACCTAAAGTGGCTCGACGATAAGATTATCAGGTGGCGGGGCTGTCATACAGTTAAGGAGCTGACTTCATGCGTATTACCCAAACACATCGCGCAATCATTCTCTCTGGCGTGAGCGAGTTTATTGGTGATTCGGTGGAAACTCATGTGTTTGGCTCAAGACTAGATGACTCCAAGCGCGGCGGCGGCGTTGATCTACTGTTAATTTCCCAGACAGCGATACCGCCGCAGCCTCGCGCTGAACTCAAACAGATACTCGAAGAATACCTCAAACTGCCGGTGGAAATTGTCACCTATGTATCGACTGATGAGCCAAGCCCCACCCAAGCGAGAGTCTTAGCCGAAGCGCGCCCGATTGGTTAAAGTGGGGAAGCGGCATGAGTCAGGACGTTCTTAGCGGCCAACAATATATTAATAACGCTCATACAGCGTGCAAAACGGCAATATGCCAGTTTCAGGGTGGCAGTTGATGTACTCAAATGGCACGCCTTCGGTTAGCAGGAAGACTTCATGCCAGGTCACCACTTCGCGTTTTTTCCCGTATTGCCTGTTTTTAGCAATGGCATGGTCATAAATGGTTTTATGAGTAGGATGTGAACTGGCCCAGCTTTCCATCTCCTCCAAAGAAGCAAAGTAAGCATGCACCGAGGTTTCATAACGCTCGTCACCATTATCATCAAGGTTTGACATGACTCTCAAGCAGAGCGTGCCCGTTTCCTCCTTATTGTCGAGCAAGTACTGCATACCTTCCATCAATTTGGGGCGTAATGACTCCTCGTAGTCGTCAAACTGCTCCTGCTTCGCCTCCCCCCAATACTGACCGGATCGAATCGAGGTCAGGTTATGAGGCACTTGAGCAAACAAACGTCGCCCGAGTGTCGTTTTGCTACCCGGTACAGGCATCTTAACCTTAAAGGTGCTCGCCAGTGGATCCACCGCAGAGACCGGAAAGCGGTCACGGGCAGCGCCAAAATAGCCGTTGGTAGTCATGGGAACCACCTTGGTGTCAGGACAACGCCCAAACCCTATTCGATAGTTACCTTCTGAGTAGATCGTTTCATGGCGGTCATAATGGACGTGGATGGTCTCCCGCCAATAGCCGAACGCATCGTCAGTGCGCTGTGGCTGTGCGAGCCACTGGATAAACGCAGCATCCCGCAACCACTCCATATAGACCGAAGGATCGGTCCAGTAAGCGACCAGCACCGCATTGGTGTAGCCCGCTTCATCGGTAAAGCGCAGCGTTTCGTGGGCTTCCGGTGCGGAGTCGATAACAAAGGAGTCCCTGATACGGCTGAAAAACGCCGCCTGGTCATCCCAGGCAAGCTCGCGCCCCTGAATACCAAAATAGACACAACAGAGTCGATTGACCGGTCGTGTCCAGCGCAATGTATAGCGGGGGGCCGCCGGTTCATGACCAGGAGGCCGCCGCTCGGGTACCACTCGGGGGTAGTCGATATGAAACGTCATGGCAATACTCCATCTCAACGACGGCTGATCCAGTGGAGCATGAAACAGCCATCGGATGAGTTGATTTCACAGCAAGCTTAAACGTGATCAGTCACTTCTTACCGGCGACTTCGCTTCTGTATCCACATGCAGGCTGAATACGTCCGGGCGGGCATAGTGCCCGACCGGGTCGAAATCGAGCTTGCTGCGTACGATGACGCCCTGGGAGACCTCGGTATAGAGAATGCCCTCCTCGTTAAACAGAGGGCCGGCGAGAACTTCCCCCATGGGGCTTACGATCATGCTCGCGCCTCGCATCAGTATCGTTTCCGGCTCACTCGCCGGTGCCAGCAGGCAGTCATAATCGTCGGGAAAATCGCCCCTAGTCAGATACTGGCAGGCGCTTAACACGTAGCAACGTCCTTCAAGAGCGATATGCTGCATGCTAGCCAACCACGTATCACGGTCATCAGCGGTGGGCGCGCAGTAAACATCGACCCCCTTGCCATACATGGCCGAGCGCATCATAGGCATATAGTTTTCCCAGCAAATCACCGCGCCTACCGTACCTACACCGGTCTTGAAAACCGGTAGCGTCGAGCCATCGCCGAACCCCCAGATGATACGTTCACCGCCGGTAGGCATCAGTTTGCGATGTTTGCCCACCAAGCCCTGCTCAGGATCTATATACAGTACCGTGCAGTAGAGGGTATAGGCCGTACGCTCAATCACCCCCATGACCACGAATACGTTATGTGCCTGAGCTGCATCGGTAATCAGGGTCAGCTCCGGCCCATCAAGGTCAATGGCGCTTCGGTAGTAGCGAAGAAACTCATCACGTCCCTCCTCAGTCCGTTTGCCTACCGGACTACCGAAGCTTGCACCCTTAGGGTAGCCCCCCAGAAAGGCTTCTGGAAAAACTACCACCGTTGCCTTTTTGGAGGCAGCTTCACTGATTAACCTTGCCCCCTTTTCAGCGGTCAACATAGGGTCAAAGGGATGGGATCCCGCCTGAACGACGGCGACTTTTTTAGCTGATTGCATGAGCAGTTACCTTTTGCGTAGGTTGCTTGCCATAGAGCTGAGCGAACAGCGCATGGTAGTCATTGTCGCCGTTCACTGGCGCAGCCTGGGTAAAGCGGCTAACAACGGCCACCAACAGGCCATTGACGATGATCGCGCTGATACCCGGGCCAAAGAACAGCGTGAAATCGGTAGCAGCGCTTACGAACAGTGTGATGACACCCACCACCATCCCGGTTAACGCACCAGCGGGAGTAATCCAGCGGAAATAGAGCATCCCCAGTGCGGTGGGTACCAGTTGCAAGCCAAGGCTGAAGCCCAGGGAGGCAACAGGCACAAGATAGCCAGCCCCGGAAGGGCTAAGGGCAAGCACCAGTACAATGCTGGTGATCAGCCCAATGACCACCTTATTGACCAGGCGCAAGCGCTTTTCACTCATCTCTTTATCAAAGAACCGACGCCATACATCCTCAGCCACCAGGCTTGCCGAAGAGAGCAACTGGCTGTTGATGGTAGAAATGGCAGCGGCAAGGATACCGGCGACCACAAAGGAGCCGAGAATGGGGGCATATTCAGCAAAGATCAGGGGCAGAATCGCATCGCTATTGTCCGCCGCCCCTGGCACCAGCCCAGGAATGTTGGCTGAAAGGCCTATCACCAACGGAATGCAGGCCATCATCCAGGAGTTCCAGAAAGGGGTGAACATGGCCACCTTGCCCAACACTTTCGCTGAATGCGCCGAGTAGAACTTCTGCCACATGTGGGGCAATGCCCAGGCGCCAAAACTCAGCCCAACCCATAACTCCAGCATAGCCACCGGATTGCCTTTATTGGTCAGCAGTTGCGGTTCGACCTCGGCCACGTTCTGCAGAAACGACCAACCGCCCGCTTGACCAATGATAAACACTGCCGTGAACACCAGTACCGTAGCAAAGAAGGTACCCATAAAGGCATCCGCCCAAGCGGTACCCCTGAAGCCCGCCCAGAGCACGATAAAACCCACCACTACCGAGGTAACGATAACCCCAACGGCATAGGGGATAGCCCCTCCGGTCAGGCTTTCCAGAGCTCGGGCACTGCCTGTTACCTGGATCAGCATTACCGGCACCAAGGCGATGATACCAACAATGGAAAACAGCAAACGAAGCGTGGGGCTCGAGTAGTAGTGCTCTACCATTTGCCCAGGGGTAATAAAGTTGAAGCGTTTCCCGATATACCAAATGCGCGTGCCAAACAGCCAAATAAACACACTGCCCTGAATGATCGCCCAGGTAGTAAAGCCCGCGAACCAAATCCCTTCCCGGTAATAGACACCGAATGAACCCAGCAGCGTCCAGGTAGAAAAGTAAGTCGCCCCCATAGACATCAGCAGCAGCGCGGTATTCATGGAGCGCCCACCCACCACGTAATCGTCAATGGTGGACGCATTATGCTGCCGAGCACGCAGCGATATCGCGACAAAGATAGCGATAAACGCGATCAGTATGATGATAGTGACAGCGGTGCTATTCATGCCCTCCCTCCTTACGTTCAAATGCATCAATACGTTCAGAGAGTGGCTTGAAATAGAGCGGATACATCGCGATGGCACAAAGTGTCAGCACTATATTACAGGTAAATACCCAGGCCAGCGGAAGAGATAGTGGGCCTACCCACACCAGTCCATTGAGAATATTAAAGTAGGGAAGCCAGCTTCCGATAAGTGCCAATATAAGCACTAACCAGAACAACTTCCGATTCATTCCTGTCAACATTTAAGTCACCTTTAAGCGTAGAGCCAAAGCCAACATCTCTTTTTAGCTTTACTTGTTAGTTTTATAACAAACCGTGTTGAGCAAGCGTCTCGAATTTCCTTAAGCTATATTTACAGACCTGTTTACAGACACGTTTTTATACAAGCCTTCACATAGCTTACTGAGCTCACGATTGCCGCTATCAAGAGATACCCAAGTACTGCATTGCAGTAAGATAGAGCATAGGAAGCGCCAGGGTATGAGAAAAACGCTATTGTTAGCACGACTCGTTGCCGAAATGTGAACACCTACCTAAATTATTGTTTTAATTAAAAAAACAGGGGATCAACATGCAAATTTCAATGTTCAAGTACTTTTTGGCTGTCGCGGAAACGGGGTCGATACGCCAGGCGTCGCTCTCACTTCATGTCAGCGCTTCAGCCATTAGTCGCCAAATCCAGAACCTTGAGCACAGCTTCCAGACAACGCTGTTCGATCGCTGCGCGGATGGGATGCTGCTTACGGAAGAAGGCAGGGTTCTGGCACTCCACATGCAGCGCACCATGCGTGAAATGGAGCTGGCAAGAGCCAAGATAGCCGATATACACGGATTGACGGCAGGCACGGTGAGATATGCCACTATCGAAGGCGTTGCCAGGGCCTGGCTGTTCCCTGCCATTGCAGAGTTTCAAAAAGCCCATCCACTCGTCGAATTCAAAGGACGTATTTCAGGGGCAGAGGCCGTCTACCAGGCCCTTGAAAATGATCAGGTGGATTTCGGAATCACAATGCAAGATGACTTCTATCCTGATATCGGTATCGTTGAAAAATTCACGACCCAATTCAAGGCGGCCATGCCTCACCAACACCCATTGGCCAAACATAGTACGTTGAACCTGAAAGACTTAACCCCCTACGAGCTGACAATGCTCGACCCAACGTTCCATACTCGGCGAGCACTTGATACCTCCCTGTTAAGGCTGGGCCTCACCGCAAAAATTGGCTTCGAACTCGACCACATCGAGTTGATCAAGGTGCACGTCATGCAAACCGGCAACCTCACCATATTACCCGACTACGCGGTGAGCCATGAAGAGAAGCACCAAACCATGGCCATTGTCGATATCGCAGAAAACGAGCTCCCCTCTGCAACGACTATCCTCTGTGTTCGCAGGGGACGTATATTGACTAAAGCAGCCGAGGCGATCATCAATAGCTTACGGAAACGCCCCATTACGCTGCCTGTATAACGACAATTAAAATATATAAAAGACGACGGTCTCAATGACTAAGCCACGCCAGCTTTATATCCCTACTCAAGCACACTGGTTAAAATGCACTTTTTAAATTAAGAACCAGAATCTATTCAATAACTGTAAACAATGATGTGTATATAATGATTGAACACAGGCAGCCTGAAACAGCCATAGTAACGACTTCCAGAACAGCCCGACTTCTACCCAGCTACCTTCTCGTGTTCAAATAAGCGTTGGACAAGCCTCGTCCTACAGCGCCCTACCGTGCTGACAGTGAATACTGCTCGGGATACCGCCATGCCTTCTATCACATCTCTTGACCCCCTGAGCCTTCCGCTCCACGGCAGCCGCCTGATAGAGGCAAGCGCTGGCACCGGCAAAACCTTCACCATCGCCCTGCTCTACGTGCGGCTGGTACTCGGCGGCCACAGCGTTGATGACGACACAGCATTTATCCGCCCGCTCACGCCGCCGGAAATCTTGGTCGTCACCTTCACCAACGCCGCCACCCAAGAGCTACGCGAACGCATCCGCAATCGACTGGTAGAAGCAGCAGAAGTATTTCGAGCTGAGGACGTAGAAGAAGGGGCGCCGGGGGCAAGCCGTAGTGGAGGTCATTCAACAGGGATGTTGAATGTAGCGCCCACGGATGGGTTCACAGCGCCTCCACGTAGGCTTGCCGCCGGGGAAGCCCCGGTTGCACTAGATCCGTTGCTCCTAGAACTCCGCGACCAATACGACCCCGCCACCTGGCCCGCCTGCTCGCGGCGCCTGGCGCTGGCCGCCGAATGGATGGACGAAGCCGCAGTTTCCACCATCCACAGCTGGTGCTATCGCATGCTGCGCGAACACGCCTTCGACAGCGGCAGCCTGTTCTCCCTCAACTTGGAAAACGACCAGCGCGAACTGGAACAGGAAGTGGTGCGCGACTACTGGCGCAGCTTCTACTACCCGCTGGACAGCGACGCACTCGGCATTGTCACCCGCTACTGGAAATCACCGGACGACCTACACGCCCCGCTACAACGGCTACTGCCCGAAAGCGAAGCACTGGGCGACCAAAAGCCCGCACCCAGCGAGACCCTGGCCGCCACTCAGGCCGAACGCACCGCCCAACTCAACGAACTCAAAGCACCCTGGGCCGCCTGGCTGGACGAGCTGGTGCCCGCCCTGGAAGAGGCCGCCACGCGCAAAGCCTTCAAGGGCCAAAGCTTCAACGCCAAAAGCCGCGCCAACTGGCTAAGCGCACTACGCTAGTGGTGCGAAACGGAGGCCGACCGCCCGGCGCTCACCGACGCCGCCTGGAAACGCATGACGCCCGACGGCATGGCCGACATCTGGAAAGAGGGCACACCGCCCTGCCCGCAGGCCTGGGAAGCGCTGGCCCAGCTCCCGCAAGCGCTGGATGCCCTGCCAGAGCCACGCAACGACCTGCTGATTCACGCCGTACAGTGGTGCCGCGCCCGGTTAGAGCGCGAACAGGAACGCCGCGCCGAGATGGGCCCCAACGATCTGCTCACCCATCTGGATCGCGCCCTCAAAGGCCCCAACAAAGAGGCCCTGGCCGCGCAGATCCAGCGCCAGTTCCCCGTGGCGCTGATCGACGAGTTCCAGGATACCGACCCGATCCAGTACCGCATCTTCAACGCCGTGTATGACGTTGCAACGCCCCGTCGCGACAGCGCCATCCTGCTGATCGGCGATCCCAAGCAGGCGATCTACGCTTTTCGCGGTGCGGATATCTTCACCTACCTGCAGGCCCGGCACGACACCGATGGCCGCCACGTCACGCTGGGCACCAACTTCCGTTCCAGCCAAGCCATGGTGGCAGCGGTCAATCACTACTTCAGCTACGCCGACCAGCATGAGGCCGGCGCCTTTCTGTTCCGCGCAGAGGGCGGCGACAACCCGCTGCCGTTCAACCCCGTCAACGCCAAAGGCACCAAGGATACGCTGGTACTCAACGGCAAACCGCTACCCGCGATGACCCTATGGCCGTTGGAAAGCGACGAGCCGCTCTCCAAAACCGCCTACCAAACCGAGATGGCCGAGCGCTGCGCCTCGCACATGGCCGCGCTTTTGGAAGCAGGCCGCCAACAGCAGGCGGGCTTTGCTAAGGCGGCTGATGACAGCGGCGATAACGGAGAGCAATCACTCACTCCGCTGGCCCCCTCGGACATGGCGGTGCTGGTCAACGGCCTGCAGGAAGCAAGGGCGATTCGACTGGCGCTGGCCAGCCGGGGCATCAAGAGCGTCTACCTTTCCGATCACGACAAGGTATTCAGTTCCCCCATTGCTCCGCAGCTAGCCATTTGGCTGCGCGCCTGTGCAGAGCCCCAGGCCAACTCCCGCCAGGCGGAAGCCAAGCTACGCGCCGCCCTGGCAACATCAGTACTAGGGCTAAGCCTTGAAGCACTCGACCACCTCAACCAGAGCGAGCTAGCCTGGGAAGCGCGGGTCGAGCAGTTCAGCGACTACCACCGCCTGTGGCAGCGCCAGGGCGTGCTGCCGCTGGTGCGCCGTTTGATGGTCGATTTTGATATAGCCGCACGGCTGCTGGGCGAGTTCGCCGAGGGTGAGCGTTTGCTAACCGACCTGCTCCACCTGGGTGAAATGCTCCAGCACGCCAGCCAGGAACTGGATGGCGAACACGCGCTGATTCGCTTTCTGGCCGAAGCCATCGCCGACCCAGACAGCCACGGCGAAAGCCACAAACTGCGCCTGGAGAGTGACGCCGATCTAGTCAAGGTAGTGACCATCCACAAATCCAAGGGGCTTGAGTACCCGCTGGTGTTCCTGCCGTTTATCGCCAACCACCGCCCGGTCAGCGACAGCGACCTGCCGCTGCGCTGGCACGACAGCAAAGGCAGCCTGCAACTTAGCCTAAGCGCCGATGAAACCACGTTGGCCACCGCCGACCGCGAACGGCTGGGCGAAGACCTGCGCAAGCTCTACGTCGCGCTCACCCGCGCCCGCCACGCCACCTGGCTGGGGCTGGCACCGCTGAAAGGCGGCGAGAACAGCGCCATCGGCCACTTAATTAACGGTGGCAAGGCCATTGCCCCCAGCGCGTTTACCCAGGCGCTAGGCGAGTTGGTAAGAGGCAGCAACATCGCGCTAAGTGCCGCCCCGGAACCCACCGCGCTGCGCTTCACCCCGGTGCCGGAACAGCAGGCACTGGGCCATGCGCGCACCCCGCTGCGCCCCGCCCGCGAACAGTGGTGGATCGCCAGCTACTCGGCGCTGCGCACCTCCGGGGCCGTCTCTGAAACGATGCCAGGCGCGGCGCAGCCAACGCCCACGCCAGAACCCACCACGCCCCAGGAAGCCACCACCCTGGAAGTGCTGGATGAACCCCACGACAACGCCATCAACACCGAAGCATTTCACCTGCACCGGTTTCCGCGAGGGCCTGGCCCCGGCACCTTCCTGCATGGATTGCTGGAGTGGGCGGGCCAGCTAGGCTTTAACAAAGCCCTGAAAGACCCCGCCGACCGGGAAGACATGCTGAGGCGACGCGTGCAGCTGCGCGGCTGGCAAGCATGGCACGACACCCTGGCGGGCTGGCTGGAAGAACTGCTAGCCACACCGCTTCCTCTGCCAATGCCCCAGGCTCTGTCACAGCCCAGCGAAGGCAGCCAGGTGGCGCTATGCGAACTCGAAAGCTATCAGGTGGAACTGGAGTTCTGGTTTGCCGCGCACCAAGTACAAACGCGCAAGCTGGATGAGCTGGTCAGTGACCACTTACTGCCAGGGGTATCACGCCCCGTATTGGATGCCGACACCCTCAACGGCATGCTTAAAGGCTTTATCGACCTCGCCTTTGAGCATGAAGGCCGCTTCTACGTGCTCGACTGGAAATCCAACTACCTGGGCAGCGACGACAGCGCCTATACCGCTGACGCCCTGCGTGATGCCATGCTCGACAAACGTTACGACCTGCAAGCGGCGCTGTATATGCTCGCCCTCCACCGGCTGCTAAAAGCACGCCTGCCCGACTACGACCCGCACCAGCATTTGGGTGGCTCGATGACGGTATTTCTGCGCGGCAGCCGCACCAACGCCCGTGGGGTACACGCCNNGTGCCTGCGCCGGTCGCGCTGATCGAAGCACTGGATGCACTCTTTGTAGGCACAGCGGCAGAAACTGCAGCACCCCATCAGGAGTCGGTAGTATGAGTAAGCGTGACTTAGCCTCCAAGAATGGGCCTATGAACCTTGACCTGTTCGCCGATGACGCGCCGCCCGCGGCACCTGATTCACCCGCATCGGCAGCACCACTGACAGAATCAGCCGCCAGTGCTACCCAGCCGCACCCGGCGCTGAGCGACACCGCCGCGCTATTCCTGCTGTGTGAACGCTGGGTTTCTCGTGGCTGGCTACGGGATCTGGATCTAGCCCTGGTGCGCTTTCTCGACCGTGAAACCCAGAACGCCCCGCCGCTGCTACTGCTGGGCGCAGCGCTGGCCAGCCACCAGCTCGGCCGAGGCCATGTCTGCCTGGATGTAGCCGCGACGCTGGAAGCCCCGGATTTTGCGCTTTCGCTGCCCCCAGAAGGTGACGACCTAAACGACCCGCCGCCGCTACCCAGCCATGTGCTGGCCACGCTAACGCTGCCCGAATGGCAGGCCGCGCTCAATCACCCCACGCTGATCAGCGACGGCCCCGGCAATACGCCGCTGGTGGTAAGCCACAGCGGCAACACCAGCAAACTCTACCTACGCCGCTACTGGCAGTTCGAGCAAACCCTACACCAGGAAATTGCCAACCGGCTTGGCGCCGGTAATGAAGCGGATAGCCCACTACTCAAAAGCGCACTAAATACGCTATTTCCGGCCACCGACACTCTGGATTGGCAAAAGAATGCCTGCGCCCTCGCCGCCCGCAGCCCCTTCGCGATCATCACCGGCGGCCCCGGTACCGGCAAAACCACCACCGTGGTGCGCCTGCTGGCCCTGCTGCAAACCCTGCAACTTGCTCAGCCCAACGCCCACCCGCTGCGCATTCGCCTAGCCGCCCCCACCGGCAAAGCCGCCGCACGGCTAAATGAATCCATTGCCGGGCAGGTGAAAGACTTACCCCTTAGCGGGTTGGAATCTCTATTAGATGAGCAATCAGCCGCTTCCTCATCGAACGCAATCGACATTCCGACGGAAGTGACCACGATCCACAGGCTACTTGGCGCCCGCGCCGACACCCGTCACTTCCGCCACAACGCCGCCAACCCACCGGCGCTGGATGTGCTGGTGGTAGATGAAGCCTCAATGGTAGATATCGAAATGATGACGGCGCTACTCAGCGCCCTGCCCGCCAGCGCCAAGCTGGTACTGCTAGGGGATAAAGACCAGTTGGCATCCGTGGAAGCAGGCGCCGTGCTAGGCGACCTATGCCGCCGCGCCGACGACGCCCACTACACCCCCACCACGGCGCAGTGGCTAGCCGAACTCACCGACCACCCGCTGCCAGAGGCATTAATCGACCCGGACGGCCAGCCGCTGGATCAAGCTATTACCATGCTGCGGGTAAGCCATCGCTTTACTGAAACAAGCGGCATCGGCCAGCTCGCCCAGGCGATTAACCAGCCGCTAAGTGAGGCATTGCGGGAACGGGATAAACTCCAAGCCGTGCATGGCGTGCTGAATAACGGCTACGCCGACCTGCACCACCTAGTGTTGAAGCCAGACGCACAAAATGAAGACAGCGCCCTGGAGCGCCTAGTGATCACCGGAAGCCCGGAACGTTTTCCCAACGCAGGCGAAGGCCGCACCAATTTCAAAGGCGAGCCAATTGCACCGCCCACCGGCTACCAGTACTACCTGAATACCTTGGCAAGTGAACGACCTGATACGGCATTAGCATTTGAAGAGAACGGTAAGATTTACGATGCCTGGGCGAAGCAAGTACTCAACGCCTACAGCCGCTTTCAGCTGCTGTGCGCGTTACGCAAAGGCCCCTGGGGAGTAGAAGGCTTAAACCTGCGCATCGCCAAAACATTGCGCCGCGAAAAGCTGCTGTTCGGCAACGACCACACGTTAGAAAAAGGCTGGTTCGAAGGCCGCCCGGTACTGGTCACCCAAAACGACTACGGCCTGAAACTGATGAACGGCGATATCGGCATCACAATGGCGGTGCCAGATCCCCGCTCTTCATCAGGAGCGCCAGGAAGATCGCTATTAAGAGTTGCCTTTCCGACAAGCGACCCTGAAAACCCAATTCACTGGGTACTGCCTTCCCGCCTACACGCGGTAGAAACCGTGTTCGCGATGACGGTACACAAATCCCAAGGCTCGGAGTTTCAGCACACCGCTCTGCTGCTACCGCAAACGCCCAACCCGATTCTTACCCGCGAGCTGGTCTACACCGGCACCACCCGCGCCCGCGACTGGCTCACGGTGATCGAAGCCAAGCGCGGGATATTGAATGATGCGGTGGCTAGGGAGGTTATGAGGGTGAGTGGGATGGGAAGTTTGTAATCAAAGTCGACATTACCGTTGGTGATGTCGGTTTTCGGCCGAGGCTGTGTGAAAACGTAGCTGTCGCTATACTCTACCCATGACTGATCGTGGGAGGTACCGATGAAACGTTTCGTCGCAGGTGAATCCCGGTCCCAGGCTACGTTGTTTCCTGAGCTTCTGGATGATTTCGTTACTGAAGACAACCCGGTTCGGTCTATTGAAGCTTTCATTGACGCCCTCGACCTCAGACAGCTGGGCTTCAAAGGCATTGATCCTCATGCCACTGGACGCCCAGCGTATCACCCCGCTGTACTGTTAAAAATCTATCTTTACGGTTACCTCAACCGCGTGCAATCCAGCCGCCGTTTGGAACGTGAGGCACAGCGTAATGTTGAACTCATGTGGCTAACGGAGCGCCTCGCGCCGGACTTCAAAACGATTGCCGATTTCCGCAAGCACAATGGCAAAGCGATCCAAGCCACCTGTCGAGACTTTGTCGTTATATGTCGGCGTCTAGGGCTTTTTTCACAGTCGGTCATGGCAATCGATGGCAGCAAATTTAAGGCAGTCAACAATCGAGACCGCAACTTTACCTTGGCCAAAATGAAACGCCGCGCAGAAGAAATCGATAAGAGTATTGAGCGCTATTTACGCCAACTCGACGCAATGGACCAAGGCTCCACCGTTGTCACAGAAGCGCAGACGACAGGATTGAAGGAAAAGATCGCCTCCCTCACAGAAGAAGTTCAGCAACTGCAATCCATTGAAATTCAAAGGATCGAGGCCCCTGATCAGCAAATCTCGTTGACGGACCCAGATGCTCGCTCCATGACGACGCGAGGAACGGGAGTCGTGGGCTACAACGTTCAGACGGCTGTCGATAGCCAGCATCATCTGATTGTCGCCCATGAAGTCACTAATGTCGGCAGTGACCGGCGTCAGTGATCTCCACGTCGTCGCTGATCGCGGTTATTTTACAGGTAATGAAATTCTTGCGTGTCATGAGGCCGGTATTACGACGTATCTCCCTAAGCCCAAAACCTCGCCGAACCAGGCCAAAGGCATGTTTCCCAGGGAAGCGTTCCAATACGTGAAGGAGCGTAACGAATATCGCTGTCCTGCAAGGGAGCGCCTGATTTGGCGCTTCAAGAACGTCGAAAAAGGCCAGACGCTCCATTGTTATTGGAGTTCGGCCTGTCCGAGTTGCTTAATGAAGTCGCAGTGCACCACGGGTATCTATCGGCGCATCAGACGCTGGGAACACGAAGAGGTACTGGAGGCGGTAACATCACGTCTGGATCAGAGGCCGGATATAATGCGCACCCGTCGTCAAACGGTTGAGCATCCCTTTGGCACGTTAAAAGCGTGGATGGGAGCGACTCACTTTTTAACCAAAGGGCTTAAGAACGTCAGCACGGAAATGAGTCTTCATGTGCTTGCCTACAACATGAAACGCGTCATGAATATCCTCGGCCCCAAGGGTTTGATCCAGGCATTGCGGGCATAAGTCCTTAGTCCGGACCTAGCTCTGCCAAGCTTGTGGTAGCCAATAACGCTCTTTAGTAAGCGCTTTTAGGCTTTATCTCGACTCACTTCAAATGTTGGCATAACGAAGGAAGGCGTTCTGGTCTGTCTTGCTGGTCTGTTAGTGAGGGCAAAACGGCTGAGCACTGTAATCGCCAACTGATTTTGGGTTTTCACACAGCCTCGGCCAGAAGCGGTCCTTTAGGTATCAGCGATATAGCTCTATAAAAAACCTGAATTAAGCCTAGCCGCGAAGCGGCGTCGGCTGTTGTACCGCACATATTTGCTTTACCCATTGTGCGGCCTGACGTATTGATTGCTGTCGAACCTGGGTATTCGAACCGCCATGATCGAATTGTTTGCCTTGGATTGGAACAATACAAGTGCGATCCTGTTGCATCTGGCTGAGCGTCCACTCCCAAAGATCGCGGTTGATGCCATAGCTCCACCAATCGGAGAAATGGCAAATGATAACGGGAGCAGTAGGCTTGGTTGAAAGCTCGCCGCGCAAGTACGGCCAATATTTGAGCAGGTTCTGGATTGGTATTTGCTTGCTCTCAAACTCTATGACGACTTTGTGCCCTTTGATGTTTGCAGTTAAGTCACCTAGCTCAAATCTCTCGGAACTGTGGTAGATGTTTCCGCGTCTCCCAGCGCTGTGTGTCTCAAGCCTCGCAGTGTTCCCTATGTGTCAGCGTAGTTGT
>LGOV01005276.1_pt8 | contig 53730 bp, 45 predicted proteins | sample 469881 | NCBI WGS metagenome assembly LGOV01 (sample SAMN03857199, study PRJNA290197) | marine sediment metagenome | biome: marine cold seep biome; feature: cold seep; material: marine sediment; isolation source: sample #5579, elevator 3A push core 41 containing 12 cm of sediment... ...
GCGGCCACAACGGCGCCCGCTGAACGTTTGCGTGGCGACATCGAACTACTTCCCTGTATTGCTGAAGCGGGCTTGGCTATCGCCGCCAAAGATATTAGTCAGGCCGGTCTCCTCGGTACCACCTTAATGCTCATGGAGAGCGCTGATGTAGGTGTGAGCATTAACCTTGACGCCATCCCGAAACCCGAGAAAGTCACTTGGGAGGACTGGTTATGCACCTTCCCTAGCTTCGGTTACCTGCTCACCACGGATAATGAGCACCTCCCCATGCTGCTAGAGCGCTTCCGTGCCCGTGGCATCGCCGCCGCGCAGATCGGCGAGATCGTTTCCTCACCGCAGTTCTGGGTAGAAACCGACAATGATCGCCAGTTGTTCCATGACCTTGCAACGACTCCATTAACTGGGCTGAGTCGCCCCCAAATGCCCATTCCCCAACAGGAGCTTTGAGCATGCCAGCCATACACTTCCACGTTCGCTGGCCAGATGGCAGCGAAGACCAGTGTTACTCACCCTCTACCGTCGTAAAGGAGTACTTCCAGGTCGGCGAGCGTCTCAGCGTCGATGCTTTTGTGGAGCGCGCCGACACAGCCTTAGAGGCGGCCAGCCAGCGCGTCGAACAAAAATTCGGCTTCTTCTGCTCCAGTGCCATGGATCAGTCGACGGTCATCAAGGCCAAAGCCCAGCAGTTTGGCAATAATCCGCAGGACATGGTCGAAATTATCCGCATCGACTAGCACATCAAACATCTCATCAATCGTTGCAAAGAGAGAGCGATATGAAAGACCTACGTAAGCACTATTCTGCCATTATCATCGGTGGCGGTCAGGCGGGGCTATCCGTCAGCCACTACCTTCAACAACAGGCAATCGACCATCTCGTTATAGAGAAACACAGCTTAATGCATAGCTGGCAGACAGCGCGTTGGGATTCATTCACCTTAGTGACGCCGAATTGGCAGTGCCAGCTACCCGATCACCCCTACGACGGGAATGACCCTAAAGGCTTTATGAAACGAGACGACGTCGTCGCTTACCTTGACCGCTTTGCTGCCAAGGTTCAGCCTCCCGCCCTCGAAGGCGTTGCCGTTAATCGCGTCAGTCTGAATAGCAACGGGAAGTACGAAGTGAAGAGTTCCGAGGGTGAGTTTAGCGCGGATCAGGTCGTGGTGGCCTCCGGCGGTTATCATCTCCCTATCATTCCACGTATGGCAGAGCGATTGCCCGATCGGTTGTTCCAGCTACATTCCGCGGAATACCGAAGCCCTGAACAGTTACCCGAGGGGTCGGTGTTGGTGGTGGGCTCCGGCCAGTCTGGCGCCCAGCTTGCCGAAGACCTGCACATTGCTGGGCGAAAAGTCTTCCTCGCCACTGGTGATGCCCCGCGCGTGGCGCGTCAATATCGCGGCAAAGATGTTGTCGAATGGCTTGATGAAATGGGCTACTACGAGATGTCGGTCGATCAGCACCCATTACGTGAGGGAGTAAGAGATAACACCAACCACTATGTTACAGGGCGTGATGGGGGCCGGGAAATCGACCTGCGTAAGTTCGCTCTCGAAGGTATGGAGCTATTCGGGCTATTAGAAGAGTACCGCAATGGGGACTTTATCTTCCGCGATAATTTGAAAGCCAACCTTGATCATGCCGACAGTGTTTACTGCAACATAAACCAGCGAATTGATGCCTATATCGCTTCCCAGGGCATCGAGGCCCCACCAGCGCCCGAGTACACGCCGTGCTGGGAACCGAACCAAGAGCGTTCCGAGCTAAATCTGGCCAACGCAGGGATTAGCACCATTATCTGGTGCATCGGCTTTCGCCCTGACTTTCACTGGCTTGATGCCTCGGTATTCAATGGTCAGGGCCATCCCATACACAAACGCGGTGTCACCCAACAACCCGGCCTCTACTTTATTGGCCTACCATGGCTGCATACCTGGGGCTCTGGGAGGTTCTCTGGTGTGGCGGCTGACGCTGAGTACTTGGTTGAACGCATCAAAGCTTATCAGCGACAACAGGATGCGGCTTTACAACCGCTCTCGGAGCAAGCGTCAGCCTGACGTGGTTCACACTAGCCATTGGGTTGCTATCAGAGGGTTGCTGCATCGTTACTAGGGCTTGTTAACACTCAATAGCATTCACAGCTAATCCACCTTTGGATGTCTCTTTGTACTTATCCAGCATGTCCCTGCCGGTATCCCGCATGGTACGAATCACCTTGTCCAACGAGATAAAATGAGTGCCATCGCCGCGTAATGCCATCTGAGCTGCATTGATCGCCTTTACCGTTGCGATGGCATTGCGCTCGATACAGGGAATCTGAACTAACCCACCCACAGGGTCACAGGTTAATCCTAAATTGTGCTCCAAGCCGATTTCGGCCGCATGTTCGACTTGTTCGGGCGTTCCCCCCATCACATCAGCCAAGCCAGCTGCTGCCATGGCACAAGCCGATCCGACCTCCCCCTGGCAGCCCACTTCGGCGCCGGAGATCGAGGCATTTTTCTTGCACAGAATGCCAATGGCGCCTGCCGCCAGCAAAAAATCCACCACGTTTTTCTCACAGGCGTTGGGCTGAAACTTCATATAGTAGTGTAAGACGGCGGGGATAATGCCTGCGGCGCCGTTGGTGGGCGCCGTTACCATGCGCCCCCCTGCGGCATTCTCTTCGTTAACGGCGAGGGCAAAAATATTCACCCACTCCATCGCTGAAAACGTTGAGGCGATCAGGCAATCGTTCTGCTCTGCCGCTTGAAGATGCTGGTGAAGCAGCTTAGCCCTGCGCTTAACGTTTAACCCGCCCGGCAGTATCCCTTCGTGGGTTAATCCATTGTCGATGCATTCACACATCACTTGCCAGATACGCCACAGTTCGTTTCTGACCTCCTCCTCCGTCCGCCATACTTTCTCGTTTTCCAGCATCAGCCGACTGACACTGAGCTGCTCTTTTTTACATAGCGCCAAGAGTTCGTCTGCCGTATCGAAGTTGTAAGGAATGGTAACGCCACCCAAATCGTCCAGCGGCATATCCACCTGGGCCTGTTCAACCACAAAGCCGCCGCCAACTGAGTAATAGGTATTTTCATACACCAAGTCGCCCTGATGCGTAAAAGCCGCCAGCTTCATGGCGTTAGGGTGGTGGGGCAAACTCTCTTCATGAAAATAAAGATCATTTTTCCAGTCGAAATCGACGTCTATTTGGCGGCCCAGCGGCAATAACTGGCTGTCTTTTAGCGCCTGGATGGCGGGGCCAATCATCGAAGGGTCTATCCTGTCAGGGCGCTCCCCCATTAGCCCCATAATGATCGCGTGATCGGTGGCGTGCCCGACCCCCGTCGCGGATAGCGACCCGTAAAGATGCACCTCCAGGCGTTCCACCTGATCAAGCAGGCGGTGTTCGCGCAGCGTGGCGACATAGTTAAACGCCGCCTGCATGGGCCCGACGGTGTGGGAGCTGGAGGGGCCTACGCCAATCTTGAAAAGGTCGAAGACACTGATAGGCATTGGAACACCTCGTATCGTACAAACAGGTAACCTCAGGCGTTGCCTGAAACGTTTTATGATGTATTGAGCGCAGGCTGACAAGGCATTAATTACTGAACACTACCGTACGCCCGGCGTAAAAAAACACGCGGCGTTCCAAGTGATAGCTGATCGCCCTGGCCAGGGTGAGGCACTCGATATCACGCCCCTTGGCAACCAGATCCTCAGGGTAATGGGTGTGGTCCACAGGCTCGACCCCTTGGGCAATAATCGGCCCTTCATCAAGGTCATTATTAATGTAGTGCGCCGTTGCGCCGACCAGCTTAACCCCTTTTTCATACGCCTGATGATAAGGCTTAGCGCCTTTAAAACCGGGCAGCAGCGAGTGGTGAATATTGATCGCCCGTCCAGCTAATAGCTCACACATGGAAGGTGAAAGCACCTGCATATACCTTGCCAGCACCACCAATTCAGCGTCGGTATCCGCGATGATTTCTCGTACCTGGGCTTCCTGCTGCAATTTCGTCTCGGGGCTGATCGGCAGATAGTGATAAGGCAGACCGTGCCATGTTGCCAACGGCTCCAGATCAGGGTGGTTTGAAATCACCGCTTTAATATCCAGAGGCAGTTGCCCTGTGCGATAGCGATAGAGAAGATCATTCAAACAGTGATCCGCTTTCGAGACGAGGATCACGGTTCCGGTACGTTTACCCGGCGCAGTCAGTTCAAACTGCATGTCGAATTCGCCTGCCCGCGCGGCAAAATCGGCCTGGAAGCTCTCTTCATGGAACCCGTCTAGCTCTGGGCGAAACTCGGCACGAATGAAAAAACGCCCGCCGAGCCGATCATCGAAAGAGTTGAGTTCAGTGATGTAGCACTGCTGCTCTTTTAGAAAGCGTGTGACGACGTCCACCGTCCCCAAGCGGCTTGGGCATTGGGCGGCAAGTATCCAGGTATCGCTCATTCGGCTCATAGTTCATGTATCTCGGTTAACCGCAGGTATAGCGGCCGGAACGCAGTTCCGGCCTGCCCGCTTATTGTTGTACGTTAATGCCGAATTCTGCCCCGGCATCCAGCAACCAGCGGTAGCAGTAGTCGGCAAAACTGCGCCGGATTACCAGCTCCCAGCGGTCTTCACTGGGACGACGAAGGATCGTGGTCGCCTTGGCGAAGACGGTAGTGACACCCTTGCCCACCGGGAAGTGGCTGGGATGCACGTCGTAGACCACCGTTTTCATCAGCAGCTCGCGGGCCGCCTCGCCGGAAAGCTCGATCAGGGTCTGGCCGCCGCTGACGTCGCTGATCGCAAAGTGGGCGCTGCCCAGTTGCTCGCGCAGCTTGGTCTCCAGCGGGAATTCCTCGCCGCCGGGCACTATCACCAGCCACTCGTCCGGGGAAAGCCACTGGATAGAACGTTCACCGCTGGCATCTTGCACCAGCGTCTGAGGCTGGCCGGGCAGGTTGAGCCCCAGCACGTCGCGCACCGCCTCATCGAGCACGATGGCGCCGCCACGCAGGATCAGATGCCCCAGCATCGCCCGCTCGCGCAGCTGAAGTCGGCTTGGGCCACCGGCCTGGGGCGCACCGCTGCGACGATAGCTATAGGCTAACGGGGACTCTACCGGGATAGCGGTTTCAGTACGGGTATCGAAGGTGGCCGCGTTAGACATTCTGGCGTTCTCCCTTGGGGTCATAGAAAATGGTACTGACGATTTCGGCCTCAAAGGTCTGGCCGTCCGCCATGGGCAGGTAGACCGTCTCGCCCAATTTCTGATGGCCGCCCTTGACCACCGCTAGCGCAAACCCTGAGTCCAGGATCGGGCTGTAGTAGCTGGAGGTCACGTGCCCCACCATCGGCATGGGGATCGCATGATTAGGATCGAACACGATCTGGGCCCCCTCTTCGAGAATCACCTTGGGATCCTTGGGCCTGAGTCCCACCAGCTGCTTGCGGTTCTCACGCTTGGTGTCACTGCGTGTCAGAGCGCGTTTGCCGATCCATGAGTAGGGCTTGTCGTAGCCGATCGCCCACTGCATACCCAGGTCTTCCGGCGTCACGGAGCCGTCGGTTTCCTGCCCCACGATAATGAAGCCCTTTTCAGCGCGCAGAACGTGCATGGTTTCGGTGCCATAGGGCGTCAAACCATACTTCTCGCCATGCTTGAACAGCGTCTGCCAGACGTGCATGGCGTAGTTGGCCTGGACGTTGATCTCGAAGGTCAGCTCGCCGGTAAAGGAGATGCGATAGACACGCGCAGGCACCCCCGCCACGTTCCCGGATCGCCAGTCCATAAACTTAAAGCTATCGCGGTCAAGATCGAGATCACTGATCTCAGCGAGCAGCTTGCGCGCTTCCGGGCCGGTAATCGTCATGGTGGCCCAGTGGTCAGTCACTGAAGAGAAGTAGACATCCAGTTCCGGCCATTCGGTCTGATGCCACAACTCCAGCCACTCGAGGATGGCCGCCGCGCCACCGGTGGTGGTGGTCATCAAAAAGTGATTCTCGGCTAGACAGCTGGTCACGCCGTCATCGGTGACCATGCCATCATCTTTGCACATCAGGCCGTAGCGGCACTTGCCGACTGCCAACTTCTCCCACTTGTTGGTGTAAATCCGCGCCAGGAATTCACGCGCATCTGGCCCTTGAATATCGATCTTGCCAAGCGTCGAGGCATCGAGGATACCGACCTTCTCGCGCACAGCCAGACACTCGCGAGCCACTGCCTCGTGCATCGTCTCGGTTTTGCCATTCACCTTCTGAGGATAGTACCAGGGGCGCTTCCACTGGCCGACGTCCTCGAACTCGGCGCCACGCTCCACGTGCCACTGGTGAAGCGCGGTGTAGCGTTCGGGATCGAACAAATCACGGCAGTGGCGACCGACGATGGCGCCGAAGGTCACCGGGGTATAGTTGGGACGGAACACCGTGGTGCCCACCTCGGGAATGGAGCGATTCAAGCAACGGGCGGCAATCGCCATGCCGTTGATGTTGCCCAGCTTGCCCTGATCCGTACCGAAGCCCATCGCGGTATAGCGCTTGATGTGCTCGATGGACTCGAAGCCTTCCCGGGTCGCAAGCTCGATGCCCGCCGCGGTGACGTCGTTCTGCAGGTCGACGAACTGCTTGGGGCCGCGCAGCGTGGGCTTCTCGTGAGGCACCTGGAAGAGCGCCACCGCAGGCCCTTGCTGCAGACGTTCAGCGCTCGGCAGAGTGACCGTCTGAACGGCATGCCCCATGGCGGCCGCTGCCTTGATGCCAGCCTCGACACCTTCTGCCAGCACGTCTCCCAGCGCATAGCAGCCGTTGGCACCGCCACACGCCTGAACGCCCTTCACCAGCCCCGGCACGAAGCCGAGAATATCGTCGCGCCAGGTCGGCCGCGCGCCAGTGTGGGACGCCAAGTGAATCACCGGGCTGTAGCCGCCGGAGCTGGCGATGGTGTCGCAGGCCAACTCCTGAACCGGGCCGGTCACTTTGAAAGCCTCAATATCGATCTTGGCAACCCGTGCTGCGGTGACCCGATTGCTGCCCTTCGCCTCGATAACTGCGCAGCCCGTAATAATCTTGATGCCCTGGGCGCGAGCGGCATCCACCCAATCGCCTGCCGGCACCTCGCGGGCGTCCACGATAGCGACGACTTTGCAGCCGGCCTCTTTCCAGTCCAGGGCAGCGCGGTAGCCGTAGTCGTTGCTGGTGGAGAGTACCAGCTTGCGGCCCGGTGCCACGCCATAGCGTCGGATGTAGGTCGACACAGCGCCAGCCAGTAGGTTGCCCGGCACGTCATTGCCCGCGTAGACCAGCGGACGCTCGTGGGTGCCCGTGGACAGAATCACCTGACCGGCGCGTACCCGGTGCAGGCGTGCGCGTACCTGACGGTGGCCATTTTCCACCGGCGCCGTATCGCCCAGGTGTTCGGTGCGCCGCTCATGCAGGGTAACGAAATTGTGATCGTGATAGCCGTTGGCCGTAGTACGCGGCAGCAGCGTGACGTTCTCGCAGCTCGCCAACTCGTCCAGCACCCGGGCCACCCACTGATCCGCCGGCTTGCCTTCTAGGGTTTCGCGGCTGGCCAGCAGCGAGCCGCCCATCTCTTCCTGCTCATCGGCCACCATCACCCGAGCGCCGCTGCGCGCGGCGGCCAGCGCTGCCGCCAGACCCGCGGCGCCTGCGCCGACGACCAGCACATCGCAGTGCTGATTGAAGTGATCATAGTTATCCGGATCGGCTTCCATGGGGCTGCGACCCAGCCCCGCCGCCTTGCGGATGTACTTCTCGTAGGTCAGCCACATCGAGGCCGGCGCCATGAAGGTCTTGTAGTAGAAGCCCGGTGGCATAAACTGCCCACCCAGCTTGCCGAACAGGCCCATCAGGTCGCGCTGTACGTTCGGCCAGCCATTGGTGCTGCTGGCGGTCAGGCCGTCATATAGCGCCTGCTGGGTGGCGCGTACATTGGGCACCTGGGCCGCTTCACTGCTGCCTAGCTGCACGATGGCATTGGGCTCCTCGGCGCCCGCAGCGACAATGCCGCGGGGCCGAGAGTATTTGAAGCTGCGGTTAACGATATCGATACCGTTAGCTAGCAGCGCCGAAGCCAGGGTATCCCCGGGGTGCCCTTGGTAACGCTGGCCGTTAAAGGTAAAGCTCAACGTGCGGGAGCGATCGATACGGCCGCCCGTGTTAAGGCGGTACACTTGTTGCTTGGACTGGCTCATGCCCGCACTCCTTCTTGTTGGCTTACCGCAGCGCCCTCGCGAGCCTGGCTTTGGCTGTCGGCAGTAATCGACGGCTGCTCGCCCATTTTGTAAGTCTCGAGAATCTCGTAGCTCACGGTGTGACGCGTCACGTTGAAAAACTTGCGGCAACCCACCGCATGCACCCACATTTCATGGTGAACGCCACGGGGGTTGTCACGGAAGAACAGGTAATCCCCCCACTCTTCGTCACTACACGCCTCGGGCTCCTTGGGGCGCTCGAGATGCGCCTGACCCTTGGGGTGGAATTCCTCTTCCTCACGGTGTTCGCCGCAGTAGGGGCAATAGATATAGAACATACGGATACTCCTCTCGTATAAACCCTAGTGGGCCACGCCGGCAGCGCCGTGTTCGTCGATCAGTGCGCCGCTATGGAAGCGGAACATGGAGAACGGCTCGGCGATGGGGTGCATCTCCCCCTTGGCCAGGCTGGCAGCGAATACATGCCCCGACCCTGGTGTGGCTTTGAAGCCGCCGGTACCCCAGCCGCAGTTGAAGTACAGACCCTTCACCGGCGTTTTGGAGATAATCGGACAGGCATCCGGGCAGGTATCAACGATACCGCCCCACTGACGGTTCATGCGTACCCGAGAGAAGATTGGGAACATTTCAACGATCGCCTGGAGCGTGTGCTCCACGGTGGGATAACTGCCGCGTTGACCATAGCCGTTATAGCCGTCGATGCCCGCGCCGATCACCAGGTCGCCCTTGTCGGACTGGCTGATGTAGCCATGCACCTGGTTCGACATCACCACCGTATCGAGAATAGGTTTGATCGGTTCAGAGACTAAGGCTTGCAGCGGATGGGACTCCAACGGCAAGTTAAAGCCGCCCATCTTGGCCAGCACGGAGGAGTTACCGGCAGTCACACAACCGACGGTTTTGGCTTCAATATCGCCACGGTTGGTGTGTACGCCGTAGATCTTACCGTCACGAATCTTGAAGCCGGTAACTTCGGTCTGCTGCAGAATATCCACCCCATGGGCATCGGCACCGCGGGCATAGCCCCAGGCCACCGCATCGTGGCGAGCCACGCCTGCACGGGGTTGCCAGGAAGCCCCCATCACCGGATAGCGAGCGCTCGCAGAGCAGTCCATAATCGGCACCAGCTCCTGCACCCCTTTGGCGTCTAATACTTCACCGTCAATACCATTCAGCCGGTTAGCATTAACCCGACGCTGGATATCGCGCATGTCCTGCAGGGTATGCCCCAGGTTAAGCACCCCCCGCTGGGAGAACATGACGTTGTAATTAAGGTCCTGGGAAAGCCCTTCCCACAGTTTCATGGCGTGTTCGTAAAGCGCAGCGGATTCGTCCCATAAATAGTTGGAACGCACGATGGTGGTATTACGGGCGGTATTACCACCACCCAGCCAGCCTTTCTCGATCACCGCCACGTTCTTGACGCCGAACTCTTTAGCCAAGTAGTAGGCCGTGGCCAAGCCGTGGCCACCACCACCGACGATGATCACATCGTACTGCTTCTTGGGTGTGGGGTTACGCCACTGGCGTTCCCAGTTTTCGTGGTGGCTCAGTGCGTGCTTGACCAGGCCAAAGCCAGAATAACGTTGCATAGGGGCCTCCTCTCAAGCAATGGATTCGACGGCTTCGGCGGCGGACTCAGCGTAGACAGGGTGCTGGGCACAGACATCGGCTACTTTGGCCTGCACCTCGGCTTCAATGGACGCCGTGTCTTTGCCTGCGGCCAACTCGTCCAAGATGTCGCAGATCCATCCAGCCAGCTCGCTACACTCCTCGGCATCGAAGCCGCGCGTGGTGACCGCGGGGGTTCCAATACGCAGGCCAGACGTCACAAAGGGGCTTTGCGGGTCGTTGGGCACCGTGTTTTTATTCACCGTAATATGCGCGCGGCCAAGGGCTGCATCCGCATCTTTACCGGTAATGCCTTGGCGGATAAGCGAAACCAAAAAGAGGTGGTCGTCGGTACCACCAGATACCACGTCATAGCCACGTTCAACGAACACACTGGCCATTGCTCGGGCGTTATCGATCACCTGCTGCTGGTAGCGCACAAACTCCTGGTTCATGGCTTCCTTAAACGCCACTGCCTTAGCGGCGATCACATGCATCAACGGGCCGCCCTGCTGGCCTGGGAAAACCGCACCATTAAGCTTTTTGTAGAGTGCTTCGTCGCCATGAGCGGAGAGAATCAAGCCACCGCGTGGGCCACGCAGCGTTTTATGGGTCGTGGTGGTGACCACATGAGCGTAAGGGAGCGGGCTCGGATAGAGGCCAGCGGCCACCAGGCCAGCGACGTGGGCCATATCGACCATCAGGTAAGCCCCCACCTCATCTGCGATGGCGCGGAAACGCCGCCAGTCCACCACACGAGAGTAAGCGGAGAAACCCGCGATGATCATCTTCGGCTGGTGCTCGCGAGCTAAGCGCTCAACTTCTTCGTAATCGATCTCGCCGGTTTCCGGCTTGAGGCCATACTGCACAGCGTTGTAATGCTTACCCGAAAAGTTGGGTGCAGCACCATGGGTTAAGTGGCCGCCGTGGGCCAAGCTCATACCCAATACTGTATCGCCCGGCGATACCAGTGCCATGAACACAGCGGCATTGGCCTGGGCGCCGGAGTGCGGCTGCACATTGGCATAATTGGCACTAAAAAGATGGCAGGCCCGCTCAATGGCCAAGGCTTCAACCTTGTCAACAAACTCACACCCACCGTAGTAACGGCGACCTGGATAGCCTTCTGCATACTTGTTGGTCAGCTGTGTACCTTGCGCTTCCATCACAAGTTTGCTGGTATAATTTTCGGAGGCGATTAATTCAATATGCGCTTCTTGGCGAACCGTTTCTTCAGCAATTGCTTCAGCAAGCAACGTGTCGTAACTGGCCAAACGTGCATTGGGGGAAAAATTATTCTGAAGCATTACCGCCTCCTGATGAGTCACTTTTTTATTAAGTGCTGGATATACTCTTTAATGTTGATAAACCCCGGCCGTTTTCAACCAAAGTCCCTATCAACGCTTTCTTACCGCGATACTATCGTTGGAGTCCGGGCCCAAGATGCTTGCCGACGTCACCACGCGATGTATTTGCGACATCGGCAAAATTTAGCCATTAACACGGCTGGCGCCGCCCAAAAAGCAAAGCGCCCTAGACGGGAAGTAGCCGTTTAGGGCGCTTAAAACTAGGCAGCAAGGTGCTTGACGGGGCTAAAAATCGACGACTAGATTCCCCTTAGGCCGACTGCAGCACGACAGGATGTAACCTTCTTCGACATCCTCATCGGTAATACCGCCGTTATGCTCCATTTCCACTTCTCCCGACTTGAGTTCCACTCGGCAAGTACCGCAAATTCCCATGCCACAAGCCTTGGGAATATGCAGACCCAGCTTGGCCGCCGCCGCATGAACCGTCTCACCCGCCTGGATACGCACACTTTTCCCTGAAGAGGCGAATTCGATGCTGTGCAGATCGCTGGTGTCGACATTTTCGGCGTCGACCTCTGCCTGTTCGGCCAGCTCAAGGACATCTTCACGTACCTCAACCGGCGTAGCGCCAAACGACTCCTCATGGTAGTGATCCATGTTGAAGTTGTTGGCACGAAGAATATTTTTGACGGCGTTCATGTAGGGGGTCGGGCCGCAGCAGAATATCTCCCGCTCCATAAAGTCCGGCACAATGAGTTCGAACAGCGGCTGGGTAAGGTAGCCACGGTAGCCGGCCCAGGCCTCGCCGATATCCTCTTTGTTCTCGCAAATAATATGCAGCTTGAACTCGGGAATACGCGAAAACATATGCACCAGCTCGCGGTGATAAATCACATCCCGGGGGGCTCTAGCGCTGTGTATGAACTCAACGTCAACAGCGGCGTTGGTATCAAAAAGCCAGCGTGTCATGGACATCAAAGGGGTAATGCCCACACCGCCCGAGAGAAACAGCACTTTTTCGGCAGGGAAATCGATAGAGTTAAAATTACCTACCGGCCCGTGCACCACCAGCTCGTCGCCCACCTTCAGATTGGCGTGTAGCCAATTAGATACTTTACCGCCCGGCACTTGTTTAACAGTGATGGAAAAGCTGTAAGGGATGGAGGGGGAGCTGGAAATCGTATAGGAGCGCATGATCGGCTGATTATCAATCTCAAGCTCGAGGGTCACGAACTGACCGGGCTTGAAGAAGAACAGCACGGGCTGCTCGGCCATGAAGCAGAATGTGCGCACATCCTGGGTTTCTTGGATCACCTTGACGCAACGCACCTGGTGGCGGCCGTTGGTCCAGGTTTGGGTCGTGACCGGATTGAAAAAATTAGTTGTCATTGTCGCCTCTGCCTGACCAGCCTTAATCACCATGCATCGCCGAACCATATTTGCGATACGGTCAGCACCTTTGAGCTGCATTTTGGGGACGCGCCTGCCAACCGACTTACCTGACAGCGACTCGCACTTACCTCGTGCCACTCTTTATCGTTTAGAAACCTCTTTTTTAGTCGCCACTACGCCATCTAATGTCGCGGGCAGATAATTGGCAAGACAGCGCCTGCAACACAATCGAAGCCTGACGTCAGGCCATATTTGAAATCAAACGCCAGGTTACGCAACAGAACAACAAGATACGCAATCTTGACTAACGGCCGATTCGCAGCCCTTGAGGGGGGAGCGGAGGTTTACGAGGATACTGGTAATGGAAAAAAGTGTTTCTAATCGGATGGGTGACCCACTCGCTGCAGCGCGTGAGTCAACGGTTCAGATGCTGCAAGAAAGAGGACATACCTTTTCGCTTCCACAGCCGTTTTACAACGATGCCCGCCTGTTTGCGCTTGATATGCAGGAGGTCTTCGAAAAGGAATGGCTGTTTGCCGGCATGGCGTGCGAGATCCCTACCAAGGGCAACTTCATGACATTGGATATTGGCAATAATCCCATCGTCATCGTGCGCGGCAGTGAAGGCGCGATTCATGCGTTTCACAATGTTTGCCGCCACCGCGGTTCGCGCCTTTGTGTAAAGGATAAGGGTAAAGTTGCCAAACTCGTCTGTCCTTATCACCAGTGGACCTATGAACTTGATGGCCGCTTGTTGTTTGCCGGTAGCGATATGGGCACTGACTTCAAACTCGATCAATTTGGCCTCAAACCGGTCAGCGTGCATACAGCCGGTGGCTTCATCTTTATCAACCTGAGCGATGAACCGCCGGCGATTGATGATTTTCTGCAAACGCTTGAGCATTACCTTGTGCCGTACCAAATGGACAACGTCAAGGTCGCCGTCGAGTCCAGTATCGTCGAGCAAGCCAACTGGAAGCTTGTCATCGAAAACAACCGCGAGTGCTATCACTGCAACGGTGCTCACCCCGAGCTGCTGAACTCATTGCAGGAGTTTGATGACACCGACGACCCGCGCGCAACACCCGCCTACAAGGCTCTGGTGGCCCGCAAACAGTCTGACTGGGATCGGGAGCAGGTTCCTCACCAATTGATGCGACTTGGCAAGCGCAACCGCTTAACCCGCACGCCGCTGCTGGATGGCATTGTCTCCATGACAATGGACGGTAAACCCGGCTGCAAGAAACTAATGGGCCGATTAACAAGCCCTGATATGGGCTCACTGCGCATTCTGCATCTGCCCAATTCATGGAATCACTTCATGGGCGATCACGCGGTGGTATTTCGCGTGCTACCGCTTGGCCCGCAGCAAACCGTGGTGACCACCAAGTGGCTGGTTCACAAGGATGCCGTGGAAGGCGTTGACTACGATCCCGAGCAGCTCCGCCGAGTATGGGATGCGACCAACGACCAGGATCGCCAACTCGCCGAAGAGAACCAGCGTGGCATTAACTCCAAGGCTTACCAACCCGGCCCTTACTCCGAGACCTATGAGTTCGGCGTTATCGACTTTATCGACTGGTACGCCGCCCGCATGCTCGAGAACCTAGGATATGATGCGCCGACGTTACACTTAGCCCAAGGTTAAAACTTGAAGGATCAAGGCAGCGACGTTTACCGTCACTAGGACTTAGCCAGAGTAGCTGACAACGTGTACACATAAGAGACACCTGTGTACACTTTGCCACACTATTCCTAGACTATTCTTAGAGACCTGCTCAATGCCATCCACCGATATTCCCGCTGCCAAGGGTTCTCAAGACGTCTGGCTAGATGCGGCGTTTGAGCTGCTACTGGAATCAGGCGTCGATAGCGTGCGCATTCTTTCCCTGGCCAAGCGACTAAAGCTTTCTCGAACCAGTTTCTACTGGTTCTTCAAGGATCGCGAGGCACTGCTGGAGGCACTGATCGCACGCTGGCGTGAAAAGAATACCCAAGGGCTAGTGCATCAGACCGAAGCCTATGCCGAGAATATCGTCGAGGCGATGCTCAATGTCTTCGACTGCTGGCTGGATCCTAAACTGTTCGACTCCCCGCTAGAGTTCGCCATGCGCAGTTGGGCGCTACAGTCAGCATCAGTAGTGAGTGAAATCGATGCGGCTGATGCCACCCGTATCGACGCACTGGCGCGAATGTTCCAGCGCTACGGCTATGATCCGCTGGCAGCCAACGTTCGTGGCCGCACCATCTACCTAACCCAGATCGGCTATATCTCGATGAAAACCCAGGAACCGCTCGAGGTGCGCATGCAGCGCATCCCCACCTATGTCGAAATCTTCACCGGCCAGCCACCTGGATCCAGGGAATTGCAACGTTTCCATGCCCGCCATGGATATTATTCTCCAACCGGCACTTACTAGCCCACAGCAAGCCTGATCGGCTAACACCACCTACCTCCCAGCCGTACCAGCGGTTAAACATGCTCGCCTCGAAATGTACATCAATGAACATTTAATTGACAACAATGAACATTAGCGCCTAAATTTATTAAATACACAATAAAATGGCGTCCTGTCCATGCTTAACGATCCGCTGCTGCAGCCCTTCCAGCTCAAACATCTAACCCTGAAAAACAGGCTTATGATGACAGCCCATGAGCCCGCTTACCCTGAGGATGGGATGCCCAAGGCACTCTACCGGGCCTACCACGTCGAGCGCGCCGAGGCAGGCCTTGGCCTGACTATGACTGCCGGATCCGCGGCGGTGGCCAAGGACAGCCCACCCGTGTTCAATAACATCCTCGCCTATAAGGATGAAGTAGTGCCCTGGATGCGTGAGCTGACCGACGCCTGTCACGAGCACGGCACCGCAGTGATGATCCAACTCACCCACCTGGGCCGTCGCACCCGTTGGGACAAGGGAGACTGGCTGCCAGCGGTGTCGCCTTCTCATCGTCGCGAGGCGTCCCACCGCGCCTTTCCCAAGCAGGTCGAGGATTGGGATATTGAGCGCCTGATCCGCGACTACGCCGATGCCGCCGAGCGAATGCATGCCGCCGGCCTTGATGGCATCGAGCTACAGGCCTATGGCCACCTGATGGATCAGTTCTGGTCGCCGCTGACCAATACCCTTGAGGAACCTTATGGCGGCGACCTCGATAACCGACTGCGTTTCACCTTCGACGTGCTGCGCGCTATTCGCCAGCGGGTGGGTGAAGCGTTTATCGTAGGCGTGCGCTACACCGGCGACGAGATGCTGCCGGGCGGGCTGACCTCCGGCGATGGGATGGAGATATCGCGACGCTTGAAGAGTAGCGGCCTGATCGACTTCCTCAACGTGGTTCGCGGCCACATCGACACCGATGCAGGGCTCACCGACGTGATTCCCATCCAGGGTATGCCCAGCGCCCCGCACCTGGATTTTGCCGGCGAAATACGTCGCGAGATCGACTTCCCCACCTTCCATGGCGCCAAAATCCAGGATGTCGCCACTGCCCGTTATGCCATCGCCTCAGGCAAGGTCGACATGATCGGCATGACCCGTGCCCACATGGCCGACCCGCACATCGTGCGCAAGATCGCCGAAGGGCGGGAGGAAGAGATCCGCCCCTGCGTTGGCGCAAACTACTGCCTTGATCGCATCTATCAAGGCGGTGCCGCCTACTGCATCCATAACGCCGCCACTGGGCGAGAAACCACCATGCCCCACACCATTCCCAAGGCGGCAAAGCAACGGCGAGTCGTCATTATCGGCGCAGGGCCAGCAGGGTTGGAAGCCGCTCGTGTTGCCGGTGAGCGTGGCCATTCGGTGGTGATATTCGAAGCCGCCAGCGATGCTGGAGGGCAGATACGTCTTACGGCGCAGAGTGAGCGGCGTCGCGAGATGTTGGGCATCATCGATTGGCGCCTGGCGCGCTGCGAAGCACTCGGCGTCGAGATCCGCTACAACGTCTGGGCCGAGGCCGAGGACGTGCTCACCGAAAAACCCGATGTGGTGATCGTGGCCACCGGCGGCTACCCCATGGAAGATCAGCCCGCGATGGGTAGCGACTTAGTCGTCAATACCTGGGACATTCTTTCCGGGCACGTGCCGCCGGGCAAACGGGTATTGTTGTTCGACGATGCAGGCGACCATGCCGCCCTGCAGGCGGCGGAGATCATTGCCGCCGCGGGGGCCGAGCTCGAGATTATGACGCCGGATCGCACCTTCTCCGCAGAGATCATGGCCATGAACCTGGTGCCCTACATGCGCTCCCTGCAGCGTGCCAACGTCACCTTCACCCCGACTTACCGGCTGAAGTCCGTGCAGCGCGACGGCAGCCAACTGCTCGCCGGAATCACCAGCGACTATGCCATTCATGGCCAGCAGGATAGGGATCATGAGCGGCGTATCGACCAAGTGGTCGTCAACTACGGCATCACACCGATGGCCGATATCTATTTCGAGCTAAAACCGCACGCCAGCAACCGCGGCGAGGTGAATTACGATGACCTGATCGTGGGCGCCCCCCAGACCGTGACTAGCAACCCGGATGGCCGCTTCCAGCTGTTCCGGATCGGCGATGCCGTCGAGTCCCGGAACACCCACGCGGCCATCTACGACGCGCTCAGGTTGGTCAAAGACCTTTAATACAAGCGCCGATCCACTATCTATATAGTTCCACCATCAGCGGGCAACTTTCCGCCAGAGGCAAGGCTGCAGGCCGCATATTTGAACTCCGGAATCTTGCCATAGGGATCCAGCGCTGGATTAGTCAATAGATTCGCTGCTGCTTCCCCGTAACAAAAGGGTACGAAGACCATACCCTCTGGCATGCCCGGATCCGTCCTTACTTTGAGGGTGATGGCTCCTCGCCGGGTGGTGATCGTCAGGTCATCGCCTGGCGCCATCCCAAGCCGGATAAGCTCAGCGGGCGCCAAGCTCGCCACGGCTTCCGGCTCCAGATCATCGAGCACTTTGGCACGGCGGGTCATGGAACCCGTATGCCAGTGCTCTAATTGGCGCCCGGTAGTCAGCACCGTTGGGTAGTCGTTATCTACCGGCTCATCCGGTGGCAGCGGGCGCGTGGGCGCGAATTTCGCCCGGCCGCTGGCGGTGGGGAAGGCATCGCTGAAGACTACGTCTTGCCCCGGCGCGTCTTCCGCTGGGCAGGGATAGGTCACCGACTGCTCGCGCTCCAGACGCTCCCAGGAGATATGGTCGAGTGAGGGCATGCCTTGTTTCATTTCGGCGAAGACGTCCCGTGGATGTTGATAGTTCCAGTCTAGGCCAAAGCGTTTGGCGATTTCCTGGATAATCCACCAGTCCGGCTTGGCCTGGCCCGGCAGCGGCAGCGCCGCACGCCCCATTTGCACCTGGCGATTGGTGTTGGTAACGGTACCATTCTTCTCAGGCCAGGCGGAGGCCGGCAGGATGACATCAGCGAATTGGGCGGTCTCGGTGACAAACAGATCCTGTACCACCAGATGTTCCAGCTTGGCCAGGGCGGCCCGGGCATGGGCCAGATCCGGATCGGACATCGCCGGGTTTTCACCCTGGATATACATGCCGCGAATAGTGCCCGCGGTGATGGCGTCCATGATTTCCACCACGGTGAGGCCGGGTGTGGGATCCAGTTTTGTATTCCATAGCTCTTCGAACGCCGCGCGTACCTGATCATCGTTCACCGGCTGGTAGTCCGGCATGACCATGGGTATCAGCCCCGCATCAGACGCCCCCTGAACATTGTTCTGCCCCCGTAAAGGGTGCAGGCCGGTGCCAGGGCGTCCAGTCTGACCACAAGCCAGGGCCAGTGAGATAAGACAGCGGGCGTTATCGGTGCCGTGGGTGTGCTGGGAAATGCCCATGCCCCAGAAAATCATTGCCCGCTCGGCGTTGGCATAGAGCCTAGCCACCTCGCGAATGGTCTCGGGCTCAACGCCGCACAGACCGCTCATCGCTTCGGGGGTCATGTCGACGGTATGAATTTTCAGGGCCTCGAAGCCCTCGGTATGCTCGGCGATATAAGCCGTATCATAAAGTTCTTCACTGATGACCACATTCAGCATGGCATTAAAGAGGGCCACGTCGGCGCCCGGTGAAAAGCGCACGCTCAGGTGGGCGTAGGCATCCAGCGACTGACCACGGGGGTCGATTATCACTATCTTGGTACCGCGCTTGGCGGCCTGTTTAAAGAAGGTGGCCGCCACCGGATGGTTTACCGCGGGATTACAGCCGGTAAGAATCACCACGTCGGCCTGGCTGGCCTGCATAAAGGAGGCGGTTACCGAGCCTGAACCAATACACTCCATGAGTGCCGCCACTGAGCTTGCGTGGCACAAGCGGGTACAGTGATCCACATGGTTGGAGCCAAAGCCGGTACGCACCAACTTCTGGAACAGCCACGCCTCTTCGTTGGAACACTTGGCGCTGCCGAACCCCGCCAGGGCATCAGGGCCATGGGCCGCTTTAAGGTTCACAAGCCCGCTGGCGGCAGCCTCCAGGGCTTCATCCCAGCTCGCCTCGCGGAAATGCGTCAGAGGTTTGGCGGGGTCGAAGTCTGGATCAATCCCTTTAGCGACACCTTCGCGGCGAATCAGTGGGGTGGTCAGCCGGGATGGATGGCGCGGATAGTCATAGCCGAAGCGGCCTTTAACACATAGCCGGTTCTCGTTAGAGGGGCCGTCGCGGCCCTCCACATAAAGGATCTCATCGTCCTTGATATGGTAGGTGAGCTGGCAACCCACCCCGCAGTAGGGGCATACCGAGTCGACCTTACGGTCGGCGACGGCAGAATCGCCGCGGCCCGCCTGATCGACCAGGGTGGCGGGCATCAGGGCGCCGGTGGGGCAGGCTTGAACGCACTCGCCACAGGCCACGCAGGTGCTATCCCCCATAGGGTCGTCGAAATCGAACACGATCTTGGACGCCGCCCCACGGTGAGCCAGGCCGATAACGTCGTTAACCTGTACTTCGCGACAGGCGCGCACACACAGGTTGCACTCGATGCAGGCGTCAAGATTGACGCGCATGGCAGAGTGGCTGCTGTCCTGCGCCAGGCTATCCGCCCGGGACGCCACATGGTGCACGGTGGGCGCCGCGCGCTCGTCGCGCCTGGGCAGCTTACGGCGCACCGCCGTGGCATCAATGGCCAGCTGGTCAACCATGGCCCAGAAATGGCTTGAGCTGTCGGGGCTCTCTTCCCGCACAGGCTGGTCGACCAGCAGCATCTCCATGACCATCTTGCGGGCCGTATAGGCTCGTTCGGAGTTGGCGCTCTTGACCACCATACCGGGGGCCGCTTCGCGCAGACAGCTGGCGGCCAACGCCCGCTCGCCCTCGATTTCCACCATACAGGCGCGGCAGTTGCCGTCGGCGCGGTAGCCGCTGGCATCCTTGAAACATAGGTGGGGAATGGTCTCGCCGGCGCGCTTGGCCACTTGCCAGAGGCTTTCACCTGGGTGGGCGCTGACTTCTACGCCGTCCAGCGTCAGCGTGAAGCTAGTGCCTAGAGTCTGTTCGCTCATGCTCATGTTCATCCCCCTACCCCTTGACGATTACGTTCTGGGCGGCAAGTTCACCGCGAAAAGCCTTGAGCAGCCCCAGCACCGGGTTGGGGGCCGCCTGGCCGAGCCCGCAAATGGAGGCATCGATCATCACCTGGGAGAGCTGCGTCATCAGCCCGGCATCCCATTCGTTGCGTTCGAGCAGGGTGAGCATTTTTTCCGTGCCCACCCGGCAGGGTGTGCATTGACCACAGGACTCGTCGGCGAAGAACGCCAGCAGATTGGTCGCGACCCCGCGTAGATCGTCCTGATCGGAGAGCACGATCACCGCAGCGGAACCGATAAAACAGCCATGCTCCTGAAGCGTATCGAAGTCGAGGGGGATATCGGCCTTGCTAGCGGGCAGAATACCGCCCGAAGCACCGCCGGGCAGGTAGGCTGCCAAGCGATGGCCATCGGCCATTCCACCGCAATACTCGTCAACCAATTCGTTGAGCGTGATGCCCGCAGGCGCCAAATATACACCGGGCTGTTTGACCCGGCCCGAGACCGAGAAGCTACGCAGCCCTACACGGCCGTTGCGTCCTTGGCTAGAAAAAGCCTCCGCGCCGCGCTGCCAAATCATGGGAATCCAGTAGACGGTCTCGACATTATTGACCAGCGTTGGACGGTCAAAGAGCCCCTTCTGGGCCACAAACGGCGGACGATGGCGGGGCTTGCCCGGTTTGCCTTCCAGGGACTCAATCATCGCCGACTCTTCGCCGCAGATGTAAGCACCCGCGCCGCGCCGCAGCACGATGTAACCCGGCGCCACTAGGCCGGCAGCTTCAAGCTCCCCAATCGCCTCGCGCACCACGCTATGCAACGCTGGGTACTCATCGCGTAGATAGATATACAGCGCCTCGGCATCTACAGCCCAGGCGCTGACCAGGGCCCCTTCAAGAAACTGGTGGGGTGAGCGCTCCAGGTAATAGCGATCCTTGAAGGTACCGGGCTCGCCTTCGTCGGCGTTGATAGCGCAGTAGCGGGGGCCGGTTTCCTGGCGCACGAACGTCCATTTTTTGAAGGTAGGGAAACCTGCGCCACCCAGGCCGCGCAGATTGGCCTGCTGCATCGCCTCCATCAGCGTTTCTACCGTAACGCTGCCGCTGTGGCAGGCCTGAAGCAAGGCCATACCGCCTTCGCCGCGATAGTCGTCCAGTCGCTGCCAGTCGACAGGGTCGGGGTGAAAGTGTGCCGTCTCAATCACCGACGCGATACGCGCCTGGGTGGCGAACAGCACATGATGGTGCCCTACTTCGGCTACCGGCGCCGTGTCACAGCGCCCCATGCAGGGCGCCCGCAGCACCCGTACCTGTTCGATATCCACGTTCGCTTCAAGCTGTGCTTTGAGCGTCTCGGCACCGGCTAGCTGGCAGGTTAGGGAATCGCAAACGCGAATAGTCACTGCCGGCGGCGGCAACTGATCGTCGTGGATGACGTCAAAGTGAGCATAGAAAGTGGCCGTTTCGTAGACGGTCGCCATGGGCAGGTTCATGTAAGTCGCCAGGGCACGCAAATCCGCCAGCAGTAGATGGCCCCGGGAGTCCTGAATGGTATGCAGGTGTTCAATGAGTAGGTCGCGGCGGCGCAGCGTGGCGTTCTGTCGTTCGTCGCCCAGCAGGTCACGCAACCCCTCAAGAAGACTGGGATCGAGATCACGGCCACGGGGCTTGCCGCGAAAGCGGCGCTTGGGGGTCACGGTCTGGACGGTCATGGGGTACTCATTATTATCTTGATCGGTTTTATACCGGATGAACAAAAACGGCACCCCTCGGGGCGCCGTCTAGGGTCGCACTAACCTGCCCTCAGGCAGGGATTAGGGCTTGTTGCTCAGGCCTTGTTACTCAGTACATATTAAATAAGTTATTAAGCCAAGCTGCCATGGGGGTCAATGACGAATTTCTTGGCAGCGCCGCCATCGAAGTCGGCGTAGCCCTGGGGGGCCTGATCCAGAGTGATCATCTGGACATTCACCGCATCGGCAATATTGACCTTGCCAAACAGAATAGCCTGCATGAGTGGTCGATGGTACTTCATCACCGGGCACTGTCCAGTATGGAAACTGTGTGATTTGGCCCAACCAAGACCAAAGCGCATGCTCAGAGCACCCTGCTTGGCAGCATCGTCAGCCGCGCCGGGGTCTTCCGTAACGTACAGCCCCGGAATACCGATCTGGCCGCCCGCGCGAGTCAACGACATCGCCGAGTTCAGCACGGCCGCGGGCGCTTCTTTGCCGTGATTGCAGCCACAGGCGTGGGCTTCGAAGCCCACGCAGTCGACAAAGGCATCGACCTCACGCTCGCCGAGGATCACCTCGATCTTGTCGGCCATATCGCCGTCCTGGGTCAGATCGATAGTCTCGCAGCCAAAGCTGCGTGCCTGGGCAAGACGCTCTTCGATCATGTCGCCGACGATCACACAGGCCGCACCCAGCAGTTGAGCGGAAACCGCGGCTGCCAGACCTACTGGGCCAGCACCGGCAACATAGACAGTGCTGCCGGGGCCGACACCGGCAGTTACGCAGCCGTGGAACCCCGTGGGGAAGATATCGGAGAGCAGGGTCAGATCCTTGATCTTCTCCATGGCCTGATCGGCATCCGGAAACTTCAGCAGGTTAAAGTCGGCATAGGGAACCATGACATATTCGGTCTGGCCGCCGACCCAGCCGCCCATATCCACATAGCCATAGGCGGCGCCAGGGCGAGATGGATTGACGTTGAGGCAGATACCGGTGCGGCCTTCTTTACAGTTGCGGCAACGACCACAGGCAATATTGAACGGCACAGAAACCAGGTCGCCGGGTTGAATAAACTCGACGTCACGCCCGCACTCGACGACCAGGCCAGTGATTTCGTGGCCAAGCACCAGGCCCGATGGTGCGGTGGTGCGGCCGCGTACCATATGCTGGTCGCTGCCACAGATGTTGGTGGTAACTACCTTGAGAATCACGCCGTGATCGCACTTGCGATTGCCGAGGGCGAGTTCAGGATAGGCGATGGACTCAACGGCGACCTCTCCCGGCCCCTTGTAGACCACTCCGCGGTTGGCTGCATTCATGGCTGGCTCCTGTGGCTTATTGTTCTGTTCGTGATGGTTGATTGCGCTGTCCCACCCTATCCCCTCCGCACCTTGGGACTTACCCCAAAAAGGCACTCACGTATCTATTCAAGACATCCTAACCAAGATGGATAGATAGAGGTCGCTTTCACGACACTCCTCCTCCACAACAGGGCCAACAATCCATAGCGTCGGCGATGGTGACGCATATCCGATACCTAACAAGAGCCACCAAGGAAACCCAATGAATAACAACGACGACCCGGTTCTGTCGCCCGGACAGGACAATACTCAGATCTTGGGGTTGGACTTTCATAACCCCGTCTTTCCGCTTTCCGCTCTAGCCATCCTACTGTTTATTATCTACGCGCTGGTCTATCCAGATGCTGCTAATACTCACTTAGGGCTTGCCAAAAACTGGTCGATTGAACACTTCGACTGGCTGTTTATGATTGCTGGCAATATTTTTGTGGTGTTTTGCCTTGTACTGATCTGCCTGCCACTCGGGCGGATTCGTCTAGGCGGCAAAGATGCAAAGCCGGAATACTCGCGCACCTCCTGGTTCGCCATGCTGTTTGCAGCGGGCATGGGTATCGGCCTAATGTTCTGGAGCGTTGCAGAGCCAGTAGCCTACTACACCGACTGGTATGGAACGCCCTTGAATGCACCGGCGGGGACGCCAGAGGGCGCCAGCGCCGCCATGGGAGCAACCATGTTCCACTGGGGACTGCACCCCTGGGCCATTTATGGCGTGGTGGCACTCTCACTCGCTTTCTTTGCTTATAACAAAGGCTTGCCACTGACGCTTCGCTCCGCCTTTTACCCGATCCTTGGCGAGCGAACCCGCGGTTGGGCAGGCCATATCATCGATATTCTTGCCGTTCTGGCCACCATCTTTGGCCTGGCCACCTCGCTTGGCTTTGGCGCTACCCAAGCAGCTGGAGGCCTCGCCTATTTGTTCGGCATTCCCAATACCATCGGCACACAGCTGGCGATCATCCTAGTGGTCACGGTGATCGCGCTGTTCTCGGTATGGCGGGGAATCGACGGTGGCGTTAAGCTGTTCTCGAATATCAACATGGTCATTGCGGCGGCGCTGCTTCTGTTTGTGGTTATAGCGGGGCCTACCTTGATGATTCTGACAGGCATTGGCACCACGGCGCTGGACTACTTGGGCCACCTTCTGCCGCTGTCGAACTGGATTGGCCGCGAGGACGACACCTGGTACCACGGCTGGACGATTTTTTACTGGGCGTGGTGGATCTCCTGGTCTCCGTTTGTCGGCATGTTCATTGCCCGCGTATCCCGGGGACGCACGGTGCGTGAATTTCTGATCGCCGTACTGCTGGTGCCAACGCTGGTCACACTGGTATGGATGAGCGCCTTTGGCGGCACGGCACTTTTTCAAGCCTCAAACGGCGTAGGTGAACTGGCCAACGGCATTGGCGACGTTTCGCTTGCCATGTTCCATATGCTGGAACAGCTGCCCCTGACCAGCATAACGTCGACGCTGGCGATTATTCTGGTGCTGGTCTTCTTCATTACCTCATCAGACTCAGGCTCGCTGGTCATCGACAATATCACCGCAGGCGGCAAAACCGATGCGCCCAAGGGCCAACGGGTATTCTGGGCCGCACTGGAAGGTGTGATTGCCGGTGCGCTGCTTTACGGCGGGGGAAGCACGGCACTCAGCGCACTTCAGGCGGGCGCAGTAGCCACAGGGTTACCCTTTACGCTAGTGCTCTTGCTAATGTGTTTTAGTCTTTATATGGGGCTTCACAAGGAGTGGCAGCAGCTCAACGCGGTGCCAAAAACCGCCAGTTAATCACCTCTAAACCGCCCGCCTACTCAGCGGGCGGTTTTCTGCTTGTTTATCCAGGCTTTGCTGGCCAATAGACAATAAAAACGTGAGCAACCGTTCAGGCCCGTCACAAAGGGCGGGCCTGAACGGTGGTTAAAAGCCTAAAGTTCAAACAACTTCAGCGCAGCACATCCTCTTCCTTGAGCAGCTGGTAGATCGCCTCGGCGCCCTGCTCAGGGGTAACGTCGGTAAGCACCTGCCCGCCTTTACCCTCCGACTTGGAAGCTGCCGCCTTGAATCGATCTCTTGCCGACGCAGCTTTGACAATTTTCAGACGCTTAGGCCGTTTACGTGCAGGGGCCAGATGCCACTGGGCCAGCTCGCTGTCGGCTTCAGGGGTAGTCGGTGTGATCGCAAAGGTGGCTCGACGCGCCGGGCCGAAGGCGCTCTGACGCGCCGCCGGCGCTGCTTCATCCACGCTGATGATGGCGGGCAAGCGCACCTTGAGACGTCGACGCTGGCCCCTTGGCAACGCCTGAAGCAGCGTTACCACGCCGTTTTCCACCTTTTCTACCGACGCCAAGCTATTAACCAATGGCCAGCCGAGATGTTCTGCCAACGCATAGGGCAAAAGCCCAGAGCCTTCACCGCGCTCTGCCCGGGCGCCGGTGATTACTAGCTGGGGCGAGGTAGCGGCTAAATGTTTCGCCAGGGCCGGAATGGCGTCGCTGCCCTCGGGCTGCTCGAGCAGGGTCATGGACTCGAGCCCCATGCCGACGCCTGTGGCCATACCTAAGTAGCCGCGCAGAGCTGCTTCGCTGCTATCGTCCTGGGAACCCGCGTGGAGCATGCTGATCCGGGTGCCCGGCAGCTCGGCCTCTATGGCCAGCGCAAGCTCCAGGCCCCGGGCATCCTGTTCGGCGCGCCTCGCACGACCGGTGGTAGGGTGACGGCCTATGGAGACCAGCACCGCCACATCGATCCCCTGTTGTTGTTGCTTCTGCTGTAGATCAGGCTGCATCGCGCTGCCCTCCCCGCTGCTGTTCCACCATGGCCACCAACGCGGCCAGAATTTGCGTGCTGTCGCCAATCACCGCCAGATCGGCGCGCTTGATGATGTCGCACCCCGGATCGAGATTGATCGCCACCACCTTGTCGCAGCGCTGAATGCCCTGCAGGTGCTGGATAGCGCCTGAAATACCCACCGCCATATAAACTCGGGCGGTTACCCAGGTGCCGGTCGCGCCCACCTGACGATCGCGGGCCATAAAGCCGTCGTCCACCGCGACACGCGAGGCCCCTTCGGTAGCGCCCAACACTTTCGCGGCATGGTGGAAGGCGTCCCACTGCTTGACGCCGTTGCCGCCGGAGAGGATGAACTCAGCCTCGGCCAGCGCCACGCCGGCGGGATCCACCGCCACCTGCCCCAGGTCTTCAATGCGCGATAGAGTGGTGGGAATTGACGCTGCCAGGGCCAGGTGCTCGGCCGCATGCCGGGTCTCATCCACCGGTTCGGCACACTCAGCCAGCGCCAGAGCAACCCGCGGCAGAGGGCGCTGGATATCCAGGCTCCCAGCGGCGCCACGGGCAGTACAGCGCCAACCCAAAGGGGCCTCGTTATCAGCTTCCACCTGCCACACCCCGGTGGCAGCGCGTTCACCCAGGCGTAAGGCAAGCCGCCGCCCCAGATCAGCTCCGCCCAGGGGTGAGTCCGGCAATAACCAGAAGCGCGGTGTCATCTCCCGCTCGACGGCACTTAAAGCCGCCAGACGTGCCTCGGGAGCAAACCCTGCGTAAAACTCATCATCAAGATGCACGACGCGATCGATCCCAGCTTCGCCCAGCGCCTGCTCCTTAAGCTCGCCGCCCCCCTCGCCCTTATGCTCCCCAAACAGGATCGCCACCACGGCGCCGGGCTGTTCGGCGTCGGCATCCGCCACACGCCGGGCCAGGCCCAGCAGATCCTTGTCATGTCCGGAGAGACGCCCACCGGTTAGGTCGGGCACCACAACCACCAGGAAGGCAGGTTGATCAATGGTCACCGTGCGGCGGCTATCGCGGGCCGCCGTGGTGGTCGCGGTGGACTGCCCTCCTTGCTGGAGGCCACTACGATCAATCCGTTTGACGCCATTGGGGCCGATAAAGCCGATAGCACGAGGATTCTTGCGCACCACACCATTGGGGCCTAGCCACTCGCTGACGGCCCCACCGTCGCCGCCCCTGTTTACACCAAGAGCGGCAAGCACACTGGCGTGCTCAGGATGCAGACGATTCCGGGCGATCCACTCGCGACGCGGATCGCGGCGAATAATCTCACTCATAAGATCACCTCTTCAGCAGCCGTCGATGCAGTGGTTTGGCGGGATGCGCCGGACACATCGTCAGCGGAACGCTCAACCAGCGCATCGGCCACCAGTTCGGCGATATCGCGCACTTCGGCGCTGGCATCCACCACGCCTTCCAGCATGGCGGTACACTGCGGACAGCCTACCGCCACCAGCTCGGCGCCGCTCTCTTTGACATCGTTCATGCGCATATCGGGAATCCGCCGTTCACCGGGAATATCGGTAATCGGTGCCCCACCCCCGCCCCCGCAGCAGCGCGAGCGGAAGCCGGAGCGTTCCATCTCCTTGACCTCAATGCCCAGCGCCTTAAGCACGTTGCGTGGTGCCTCGTATTCACCGTTATAGCGGCCCAGGTAACACGGGTCGTGATAGGTGACGCTGCCGCCTTTCCAAGGGGCAAAGGTCAAGCGACCAGCATCAAACAGTTCGGCAATAAAAGTGCTGTGGTGGCGTACATCATAAATACCACCTAGTTCGCCGTACTCATTGCCCAGCACATGAAAACTGTGGGGGTCGCAGGTCACGATCTGCAGGAAGCGATACTGAGCCAGAGTGGCAATATTGCGCTTCGCCAGGGATTGGAACGTCGCTTCATCGCCCAGGCGCCGCGCCACATCGCCGCTATCGCGCTCTTCAGTGCCCAATACCGCGAAATCGACTTCAGCGGCGCGCAGCACTTTGACCAGTGCGCGCAAGGTGCGCTGGTTGCGCATATCAAAGGCGCCGTCCCCTAGCCATAGCAGCACATCGACCTGCTTAAGATCTGCCATGAGCGGTAGGTTAAGATCCGCCGCCCAGTTGAGCCGCGAGCCTGGATCGAAACCGCCGGGATTGTCGGTGGCGATCAAATTGTCGAGCACCTCGGCGCCTTTATTGGGCGTTTTGCCACGCTCCAGGGTAAGGTGGCGGCGCATATCGACGATCGCATCCACGTGCTCGATCATCATCGGGCACTCTTCCACGCAAGCGCGGCAGGTCGTGCACGACCAGAGCGTATCGGCGTCGACCAGGGCCTTCCCCTGCAGCGCCACAATGGGCCCATGGGGAGAGCCTGCGTGTTCACCTACCGGCTTGCCCCCAAGCCCTTGTGAAGGGTGCGGGGAGCCAGCATAGGCAGCATCGCTGCCCCCGGCCATACCCACCACCATGTCCTGGATCAGCTTCTTGGGGTTGAGCGGCTGACCGGCGGCAAACGCCGGGCACACCGCCTCGCAGCGACCACACTGCACACAGGCATCGAAGCCCAGCAACTGGTTCCAGGTAAAGTCGGCAGGCTTTTCCACGCCTAGAGGCGTCGCTTCATCCTCAAGGTTTAGCGCCTTTAGACCCGTTGAGCGGCCGCCACCTTTTTTCGTGGAGAAGCGCTCGGCGCGGCGGTGGAAGGCCAGATGTAAGGCACCGGCGAAGGCATGCTTCATGGGCCCGCCCCAGGTCATGCCGAAAAACATTTCACCCAGCCCCCAGGCCACGACGCCCGCTAATACCAGCGCCAGCAGCCAGCTACTACTGCCTTCAAGCAAACCTTCGGGCAGCAGACCTACCGTGGGCAGCGTGATCAGAAAGACGCTTATCGAAAACGCCATCAGACTCTTGGGCAGGCGCATCCAGGGGCCTTTGGAGAGCCGGGCAGGAGGGTTAAGCCGCCGCCGCGCCACGAAGAGGCTACCGACGAACATGGAGGCGCTAGCCAGTAACAGTAACCCGCCTAGCAATGGGTTGGCGATACCCAAACCGTGCACCAGGATCATCAGCACGGCGGCGGCCACAAAGCCACCGGCGGTGGCCACGTGGGTGTTGGAGATCATTTTGTCACGCCCCACTACATGGTGCAGATCCACCAAATAGCGGCGCGGCAGGGCCACCAACCCCTTAAACAGGTTCACCCGCGAGGGGCGCCCCTGACGCCACAGGCGTATACGGCGTAGAGCGCCGATTACTGCCAGGGCCAGGGCAGTAAAAATCAGTATCGGCAAGAGCGTTTCGAGCATGGTACTCACCTCATCTTTCGCGGCGGGGCTGCTCCGGCAGCAGACCTCTGCGAGGGCGCTGTAAACCCATCCCTGGGCGCTACTTTTGACATCTGCCCGCCATGGATGGCGGAAATGCCGGAATTGTTTGGAACATTTTCCGGCCCTGGCAAAAGACCCTCGCTACGGTCTGCTCCCGGCGCCCCGGCTCTCGCTCAGGTCAAAAGTCCTTGCAGATTCGCAAGGCGTCGTAAATGGCCGCATGGGTGTTACGCGGTGCCGTGCAGTCGCCCAGGCGGAACAGCAGGAAGCCATCCCCTTCGTCGCCTCTCTCCTCAACCAGGCAAGGCTGCGGCTGAATAGCGTAAAGCGCTTCCAGATCCACCTGCCCCTTGTTGCGGGACTGTTCTTTAAGTGCGTAATAAAGCGCTTCATCAGGACGTACGCCGTTCTCGACCACCACCTGATCCACCACGCGCTCTTCCAAAGCACCGGTGTACTCATTTTCGAGTACCGCTACCAGTCCGTCGCCCTCGCGGTAAACCTTATGCAGCATCAGGTCGGAGGACATGATCACCTCCTTCTCGTAGAGGCTGCGGTAGTAGGTGGGAAAGGTGGTACCGCCCACCGCCGCGCCGGGCTTGATATCGTCGGTGACGATCTCCACCTTGGCGCCCTTATCGGCGATAAAATCCGCCGCCGAGACGCCGGAGAACTCGCAGATGGCGTCATAAATCAACACGTTTTTACCGGGCGCCACTTTGCCTGAGAGAATATCCCAGGTACTGACCACCAGACTCTCCTCGGCATTCTCCGAGTAGCCCCACTCGGGGTGCTGGCTAAGGAAGGGCTGGCCACCGGTGGCTAGCACCACGATATCCGGACGCAGGTCGAGCAGCGTTTCCTCATCGGCACGAGTACCCAGACGCAGATCGACTTTTAGCCGCGCCAGCTCCAGTTGAAACCAGCGGGTGATACCGGCGATCTGATCGCGCTGGGGCGCTTGGGCGGCAATCGTGATCTGCCCTCCCAAAGCGTCAGCAGCCTCAAACAGAGTGACATCGTGACCGCGCTCAGCGGCTACCCGTGCTGCCTCCATACCGCCGGGGCCGCCGCCCACCACGACGACTTTGCGTTTGGTGCCCTCTGTTTTCTCAATGATGTGCGGCAGGCCCATGTACTCTCGGGACGTCGCGGCGTTTTGAATGCACAGTACGTCCAGGCCCTGGTATTGGCGGTCGATGCAGTAGTTAGCGCCCACACACTGTTTGATCTGATCGATCTGGCCCATCTTGATCTTGGCGATCAGGTGAGGGTCGGCAATATGTGCCCGGGTCATACCCACCAGGTCTACATAGCCCCCTTCGAGGATACGTTGGGCCTGATTGGGATCCTTAATGTTCTGGGCGTGGATCACCGGCACGTTCACCACTTCCTTGATCCCCGCCGCCAGGTGTAGGAAAGGCTCCGGCGGGTAGGACATATTAGGAATGACGTTGGCGAGGGTGTTGTGAGTGTCGCAGCCAGAACCGATAACGCCGAAGAAATCCACCATACCGGTGGCATCGTAGTAGGCGGCGATCTGCTTCATATCGTCGTGAGAAAGACCGTCCGGGTGGAACTCGTCGCCGCAAATGCGCATGCCGACGCAGAAGTCGTCGCCCACTTCAGCACGCACCGCTTTAAGCACTTCCATACCGAAGCGCATACGGTTCTCGAAGCTACCGCCCCACTCATCCTCACGCTTATTAACTCGTGGGCTCCAGAACTGGTCGATCAGGTGCTGGTGCACGGCAGAGAGCTCAACACCATCGAGGCCGCCTTCCTTTGCCCGGCGCGCGGCCTGGGCAAAGTCGCCGACAATACGCCAGATCTCTTCTTCCTCAATGGTCTTACAGGTCGAGCGGTGCACCGGCTCGCGGATACCGGAGGGTGATACCAGGGTCGACCAGTCGAAACCATCCCAGCGGGAGCGGCGCCCCATATGGGTAATCTGAATCATGATCTTGCCGCCATGCTTATGCACGGCATCGGCCAAATTCTGGAAGTGCGGAATAATGCGATCAGTAGACAGGTTTACCGAGCTCCACCAGCCCTGAGGGCTATCGATGGACACCACCGATGAGCCACCGCAAATACATAGGCCACAACCACCTTTGGCCTTCTCCTCGTAGTACCTGACGTAGCGCTCAGTGGTCATGCCGCCGTCGGTGGCATGCACCTCAGCGTGAGCGGTACTGACCACACGGTTGCGGATGGTCAGCTTGCCGATCTCGATCGGCTCGAAAATTGCGTCGAATGCCATGCTTGTCTCTCCTCGTACCCCAGTTAGCGGGCAGCGTCGGTCAGCGGCTGGACGGCGAAGACGCCTACATCACAGCCAGGCTCGGCGGCACTCTGCGTCTGCTCAGCAACGGTACGCAGTGAACTTCCGCGGACAGCGAGGATTTGATCCATGGCGCCGGCAAACCAGCCGGTGAACATGTACTCCTCTTTTTTACCGGTCTTGCCCAATTGGTAAACGAAAGCGCTGTGTTCGAGACGCACCTGAGCCGTGCCCGATTCGAGATCGATCTGCTCAGTGAGGAAAAGCCCCCAGCCACGCTGGGAGAGGCGATTCATGTAGTGTTCGAAGACGGCCACACCTTCGATGCCGTGGCATTCGGCCTCTTTTTCACACCAGTGCCAAGCACTCTTGTAGCCAGCGTGATAGAGAATCTCAGCATACTTCTCGGCACCCAGCGCCTCTTCGACGGCCACATGGTTGTTGATGAAAAAGTGTCGCGGCACATACAGCATCGGCAGGGCGTCACTCGTCCATACGCCGGTCTCGCTATCTACTTCGATGGGCAGTGCGGGGGCCAGTTTGGTCACGGTTGTATTCCTCAAATCTTGATTGTTATGGAGTAGCTAAGCAGCCGTTCTGCAAGGCGAGCGGCGCCGGGGATAGGCCGTAGAGGGGGTCTTTTGCCATGGATGGCAAAAGTAGCGTCCAGGGAGGGATTCACAGCGCCCCCTCGTAGGCCTATCGCCGGTAAAGCCGCGTGTCAGGGCACTACTGCGGCTTTACCTCTGGCGCCCGTCCCTCGCTATGGCGGTATCCTCAGGCGCCCCACACGTCCTTAAGCACACGCACCCAGTTCTCGCCCATGATCTTGCGCACCTGGGTCTCACTTAAGCCGCGCTTGAGGAGTGCCTCGGTGAGATTGGGGAACTCCCCAATGGTGCGAATTCCTTTGGGATTGATGATCTTGCCAAAGTCAGTGAGGCGGCGGGCGTAACCCTTGTCATGGGTCAACCACTCGAAAAACTCTTGACCATGCCCTTGGGTGAAATCGGTACCGATGCCGATAGCGTCCTCACCGACGATATTCATGACGTACTCGATCGCCTCGCAGTAGTCTTCGATGGTTGAGTCGATGCCCTTTTTGAGGAACGGCGCAAACATGGTGACACCCACAAAACCGCCGTGGTCGGCAATGAACTTCAGCTCTTGATCAGATTTGTTGCGCGGATGCTCTTTAAGGCCGGAGGGCAGACAGTGGGAGTAGCAGACAGGCTTTTTGGACTCGAGAATGACCTCTTCGGAGGTCTTGGCACCGACGTGAGAGAGGTCGCACATGATGCCGGCCCGATTCATCTCGGCAACAATCTCGCGGCCAAAGCCAGACAGGCCGCCGTCACGCTCGTAACAGCCGGTACCTACCAGATTCTGGGTGTTGTAGCACATCTGCACGATACCCACGCCCAGCTGTTTGAAGATCTCGACATAGCCGATCTGATCCTCGAAGGCATGGGCATTCTGGAAGCCGAAGATAATGCCGGTCTTGCCCTCTTCTTTTGCGCGAGTGATGTCAGCAGTCGTCCGTACCGGGCGCACCAGGTCGCTGCACTCCGCCATCAGCTGGTTGGACTTGACGATATTATCGACCGTGGCCTGAAAACCTTCCCACACAGAGACAGTGCAGTTGGCCGCGGTAAGACCACCGCGCCGCATGTCTTCGAGCAGTTCACGGTTCCATTTGGCGATGATCAGCCCATCAATAACGATGGCATCATTGTGCAATTCAGAGGGGGTCATGGCTAAGCTCCAACATTGGTTAATGTAGCGAGCATAGCGCTGACGTTAGGTTGGACTGCTCTTGGAAACGACGGTGGAAATTCCAAAAGCGTCATTGTGTCGTGAACACGACAACGACTCATGCTCCTGCAAACATGTACCTGCAAACATGGCAACGGAGTAATATTAAAATAGTGAGTAGTATTCATAAAAAAACGTGCTCCCCGTAGGCGGGCAGCACGTTTAGAATGTTGGTTATCCCAATGGGTATCAGTTCAAGAGCGGCACGCTGGCAAAGGTAGGCTCGCCCTGGGCATAGGCAAGCGCCTGCTGGGCACTCGAAAGAGGTTCGCTTTTGTAAGGCTCGCCCCCCCATCGTTTGATTAACGATGGGGACTTAGTGTGGTTATTTCCTTGGCGGTCATGCACACCCAAGCGCTCATTTCTCGGCGGCACACCAAAGTATTCACGATAACACTTGGAAAAATGGGGCGTGGACACAAAACCGCAAACAGAGGCAATCTCGATAATCGATAAGGGCGTTTGCTTGAGCAATTGCCGAGCGCGCACTAAACGCAGCTTGAGGTAATAGCGAGACGGTGAGCAAAGCAAATAGCGCTGGAACAACCGCTCCAACTGGCGCCGTGAAACATTCACATAGCTTGCCAGTTCATCGAGTTCAATGGGTTCTTCAAGGTTGGATTCCATCAACGCCACAATCTCTAACAACTTAGGCTGAGTGGTGCCCAGCACGTGCTTAAGAGGTACCCGCTGCTGATCCTGCTCGTTACGCACGCGTTCATAGATAAACATCTCGGAGATGCCTGCCGAAAGCTCGCGCCCATGGTCGTGAGCAATCAGGTTGAGCATCATATCGAGCGGCGCAGTGCCGCCTGAAGCGGTGAAACGGTCACGATCAATAGAGAAAAGATGCGGGGTCAGAATAACGTTGGGGAAAGCTTCCTGCATGGAGGCCAGACATTCCCAATGCACACTGGTCTCATAGTGATCCAGCAACCCGGCCTGCCCTAGTGCCCAACTGCCCGTACATACCGAGCCTAATCGTTTTAACTGGCGTGACTGTGACTGAAGCCAACGTATATGTTCACGGGTAACGCTGTGCTGCGGACCTACCCCCCCACAAACGACCACCCACTCAAGCGAGAGCGGGGTCTGCATAGAGGCATCAGGAGTCACCTGCAGCCCATCGCTGGCGCGTACGGGCAGACCGTCTTGGGTCAGGGTAAACCAGCGATACAACTCACGACCGGCCAGTTGATTGGCCATCCGTAAAGGCTCTATCGCCGACGCCAGGGAAATCAGTGTGAAATTATCTAATAGTAGAAAACCAAGGGTTTGCGGTTCGCCCGCACGATTGGTATTTGCTGCCGGGTCTTTTGCTAGATTTGATGTCATGGTTTTACCCTCCGTCACCTTTTAATCATCTTTTTTTTTCTTATTAGTATGTAGGCGTCGCTGGCGTCTTTTAGTTTCCCTTTACTAGCGTGAACACTCACTAGTTCAGGGGTGGCATTGCTCTTTGGTCGTATATTGGCACGAATAGGGCGGATAGCGACAAAACGATTGCGCGAACTTGGCTCTCCGTCGCAAATGCAACACTGGAGGTCGCTTCCGAAACCTTTGTAAGGGCATGGAAGATAATGCAATGCAGCCTCTCGCCAAGCGCCTAAGCTGGCTAGCCGCTTACGTCAGCTAAGAGGTCTCGGCATCTTCAGCAACAGGTTTGATGGGGTCACCGTTCTCATCCAACAGTTGATGATCGTAAGCGGCCTGGAGGCCAGTATCTTCAGCCTCTGCCGGTTGCGGCTCTTCTTCCTCTGCCAAATAGTCGATGTGGCCCGGATAAAGCGGTGATAGCACCGCGACCAGAATGCCGACCACCGAAAAGATCGAAAACGCATCCGCATACTCAAGCCTGTCGACAAGGACACCAATCACCGGCGAGCCCACCGCTTGCCCAAGTGCGCAGGCCATAAAGGGTAACACCGGCCCCATCGATAACCGCCCAGGCAGCAGCCGGATGCCGGTCATCAGGTAAAGCCCCGTTAAGCTCATGTAAGCAAGGCCGAAAACCATCGCGGAAAACATCGCCAGCGCTAATTGACCAGGGCTAGCGGCCAGCAACACCAAGCTTGAAGACAGCATCATCAACATCAATGCCTGTGTAATGGGTGGGTTATTACGGTCGGCCAAATCACTTATTACGGCGCCGCCGAGCCCGGCGACCCCTACCGCGAACCATAGCCAACCGGTGTGCCCTGGAGACAGTGCGCCAAGGGACACCGCCAGATCGGGAGCAAAAAGCCAGTACGGCGCAGATACAAAGCCCATCGCGAAAGCAAAAACCGTAAGCCGAATGAGGCGCGACCAGTGTGGAAAGCACAAAGCTAATAAACGGCAGCGCCCCGATAATGCCGACCAGGTAAGACGTCAGCGAAAGCTCGGCACTGATAGAAGGTACAAACAGACCAAAGGCAAAACGTGCAAGCCCGTAACTGATCGCCACCAACGCGGCTCCAAATAGGGCAAACCCCATGTTCGACAACGCTTTCATGCGGAGCCCTCCACTGCCATTGGCTGCATGTATACTAAGGTCGCTATGAGCATTGTCTTCGCAACTTCCGCGATGAGCAATGCAGAACCACTACTCCCCCCACAACATGCGAATAGGGACGGCAAAGCAACCGGGCACATTCAGCTTTACGCAATGCCGTCCGGTATAAATCAACATGCCACCCTGGAACTGCTGGCCCGCTTGATCAGCGAGTCGAGCGAGACCTGCAGCATCCTTGGACTGCACGGTAGCGGAACGCTTGACCTCGACTCCCCAAAGCGCCTGCCCACGTTCAATAATGAGATCCACTTCAACCTGATCTTTGTCGCGGTAGTGAGAAAAGCGCAGCTCTGGTTCGACCCAAGAGGCTTGAGCCATAAGTTGCTCAACCACATGGGTTTCCAGCAGGGCTCCGAAACGCTCCGCTTCCGTCAACCACTGCTCTGGGGATAGCCGCCCCAGAGCAGCCGCAAGCCCGGTATCGACCAAGTGTAGCTTAGGGCTCTTGATAAGCCGCTTAGCTTGATTGCGATGCCAAGCGGGTAGCTGGCGAATCAGAAAGAGGCGCTCCAGAATGCTCAGGTATTTGGTAACCGTGCCGCGCTCTAACCCTAGCTCTTTGCTCAAGGTGCTAACGTTGAGCAGGCTAGCAGTTCGGTAAGCCAGCAGTTCCATCAACCGCAGCATGCCATCCTCATCTTGAATGGCTGCGATATCCTTTACATCGCGCTGGATAATGGCATTGAGGTATTGGCGATACCATTGACGAGCGCGGCGGGGCGTTCGCCGGTTGGGCTCAGGGTAGCCACCCTGGCAGATGGTCTCGGGTGTGGCAGGCAGCGGCCTGTGGTCTGGCACTATCTTGGCGGCAAGCTGCCCCGTGATCAGCTTGGCCAGCAAGGTCGACTCACTAACACGCTTCTCCTGCTCAGCCAGCGGGTGCAGATAGATGACCTCCATACGACCTGCTAGTGATTCTTGGGCCTGGGGAAGCAACAGCAAATTGGCAGACCCCGTCAGCAGCAAACGCCCTGGCTGGCGGTCGCGATCAACCATCGATTTGATCGCCAGCAGCAGTTCGGGGGCACGTTGCACTTCGTCCAGCGTGCTACGCTCTGGCAGGCTCTCGATAAACCCCAATGGATCCTGCTGCGCGGCCGCCAGTAGCGTCGGATCATCCAGATTGAGGTACGCACGCTTAGGGTCTATGCGTTGCGCGAGCGTTGTTTTACCCACCTGCCTAGGCCCTAGCAGACACACCACAGGCGTATCTGCGAGCGACTCGACCACTCGGTCACGGATCAACCGCGGTAGATAAGAGGTATCCATAGTTTGCCTCTGGCAACGTCCAATTGCGGATTATAGTAGCGTCTAATTGTAGGTTATTCCATCGTCCAATTGTAGGTTATTCCATCGTCCAATTGCAGGCTAGAAGACTGACCAATGCCCCTGGATAGCGATCACTTGGGGCGCCACTTCGCGGTGATCCCGTGTGATGAAGAATATTCTCGCAGAAAATTACGCGCAAAACCGGCGGGCAAAATCGAGACAATAGACACTGAACATAATTGCCACGCGACGTTCCAGGGCTTACAACTATACGGCGAGATAAAGTTAATAATTCAACAACAGGAAGACTAACGCTATGTCGATTGAGCTTTGGCTATCGTTTGTGTTGGCTTCGTTTTTAGTTATCGCATCCCCCGGCCCAGCCGTTGCACTACTGGTAGTGACCGGCATCAATCAAGGCCGCAATGCTGCTCTGGCGATGTTGCCTGGCTTTTTCTTGGGTGACCTGGTGGCGATGTCTCTTTCGTTTGCAGGCGTAGGCGCGCTGCTGATGGCATCGGCGGAGCTATTCGCCATGGTTAAATGGCTAGGGGTTCTCTATCTGCTTTATCTAGGCATCAAGATGTGGTGTGAATCCGGCCAATTGAATGACCTGGAAGCCTCGGGGGCGAACGTTCAGCAAGGCACCGCAAAAGCATTTTGGGTGACGCTGCTAAACCCCAAAAGCATTCTATTCTTCATGGCATTCATGCCGCAGTTTATTAACCAAGCCCAACCTCTGCCGCCCCAGTTGGCGATTCTGTTTGCTACGTTTCTTGTGATAGGTGTCATCTCAGATCTCGGCTACACACTGTTGTCGACCACTAGCCGACAACTGATGACCGCCAAATTTCGCCGCCTGCTACACCGCTGCGGTGCCGGTAGTTTGATTGGCGCTGGTGTGTTGATGACTGTGATGCGCCGTCCGGCTGCCTAACTCATCTAATCGGAGATTATTTATGCCACACCCGATAGCAAAGAAGGACTTTCCTGTTACCAACGTCAGACACTTTCTTGAACCTGGCCCCATTGTGCTGGTGTCATCACAATGGCAACAACAAACCAACATCATGACCATGGGGTGGCACATGGTCATGGCGTTCTCCCCCTCACTCCTAGGCTGCGTTATTGATGCCGGGAATCATTCCCATGCGCTGGTGTGCAACAGCGGCGAATGCGTGATCAATATTCCTTCGTCATCACTTGTTGATAAGGTCGTGGGTATCGGTAACTGTTCAGGAAGCGAGCTCGACAAGTTCAAAGCGTTTGAGCTAACCCCAGGCAAGTCAGAAAAGGTCAAAGCGCCACGGATAGAGGAGTGCTATGCGTCTTTCGAGTGCCGCTTGCACGATGACGCCATGATTGAACGCTATAACTTGTTTATTTTTGAGGTTGTTAAAGCCCACGCAGCGCCTTCGGCAGATGAGGAGGAATCGCTGCACTACCGGGGTATGGGAGAGTTCATGCTGTCGGGTCAATCCATCGACCGTACGGAACTGTTTAAGCCATCAATGCTTATTTAAGAACTGCCATCGAGGCTTTCGCCACTCCCTCTCTATTAATTTAGCCAGTTAGGTTGACTCATTAACTTGCTGCAATAGCGTCCAATGGCAGGTTATTACAGCGTCCAGTTACGGACTATTAGACTGACCAATGATCTCGAATAGAGATCAACAGGGATAACATTTCGCAGTAATCCAGTGTAATGAGGAGCATTGATGCGGACGATGCCGCAGAAAAGATATTGATGACCGTGATGCGCCGCCCGGCAGGGTAGTATCAAATTGGTGTTAGCCCTACGACAACGCTCTCTCTGTTATCGCAGGGCGGAGAGGGTTACAGGGTAAGGCCGAGCAATAGATAAGCAGCCAGGGAAAGCAAGGCGACGGCTAACGCAAAAGGAATTTGCGTTTTGATATGGTCGATATGGTCAGAGGCGGCCCCGGTCGAGGCGAGCACAGAGGTATCCGACAAGGGTGAGCAGTGATCTCCGAAGACACCGCCTCCCGCCACGGCGGCCACTGTGGCGTACACCAGCGGTGTAACCATATCGCCGCTGAAGTTAAAGGCGAGCGGCACGGCGAGTGGCATCATGATAGCGAAGGTGCCCCATGAAGTACCTGTGGAAAAAGCGATAACGGCGGCAATAAGGAACGTCATGGCTGGGAGCAAAGCAGGTGTTAGCCAGCCAGCGGTGGCTTCGACGATATAGTTGGCCGTGCCCATGTCTTTGGAAAGTTGATTCAACGAGTAGGCTAACGCCAGAATGATAATGGCTGGCATTACTCCCTTCATTCCCGCTNNCCCGCCATCGAGGTTTTCATAATGTCGTTGAAGGGAATGCCCTGAAGGCGCATAACGATACCGAGAAACACGGAAGCCGCCAGAAATGCCTCCATGGTCTTGGCCGAGTCCATAACGATAAAGGTGCCCACCGCAACGCCGATCACTACCAGTACCGGGGCGAAAAAATTCCAAAACAGGCTGGTACGTGCTCCTTCATAAGGCGGAATTTCCGTCAGTTCCTCACCCACCAGAGGCTCTGCCCCATCGCGCAGCACTTTGCCCTCTTCCTGAGCCCGACGCTCAGCTTCACGCATCGGCCCGAAGAGCGGAATGATGCCCACGATCACCAGCCCGACAACCAGCACAGAGAGCCATGCATAGAGATTGAAAGGTATGGCATGCAGAAATACCCCCATCGCCTGGGCAGCATTTTCGATGGGGCCCATGCCGATCAACAAACCGGAGATAAACACTGCCCAGCCAGTGATAGGCACCATTACACTCACCGGGGCCGAGGTGGAGTCAGCGATATACGCCAGCTTTTCCCGCGAGACCCGGTAACGATCCGTCAGGCCACGCATGGTGCTGCCGACAAACAGAGGGCTAAAGTAGTCGCTGAAAAAAACGAACATGCCCATCACCCAGGCAACCAATTGAACCCGTACCCGCGATAAGGCACGGCGTTCCACCCAGGCGGTAAAGTTCTGAATTGCCCCGGTGCGTTGGAAAAAAGCGATCACCGTGCCAATGAATAGCTCTAACAGCAGTATCCAGGAGAAACTGGTGGTACCCAGGGTTTCCTTTAACAGCGTCGGAAACCCCATCAGCCCATTGCCCAGGGTAATCACCCCAACGAAACAGGCAACAGCCAGCGAGAAAACCGTATTACGGGTGACAAACGCCAGCACGATGGCCAATGCCGCCGGCATGACGGACAGCAGCCCTATATGATCTTGAGGATCCATTGTCATCTCTCTTTTTTTATAGTGGTGGGTGGAGTCAGGTTTCGTTTTTTGCCTTACGGCGCTCCATTTCACTGGTCAGGTAGAAACCCAACCGACGTACGGGATCGGGCGGCATCCAGCTCGCTTTGCCGAATAAAGACGCAATATTCTCAACTGGCTGGCCGAGCGCGTGGCGAGCCAAGGCATCACCCAGGAAGGTACCCTTGACGATACCGCCGCCATTGCACCCCGCTGATACATATAACCCGGGCTGGATCTCGCCCCATAGCGGAGCACCGTTATGAGTCAGCCCAGTGGTACCTCCCCAAACCTTGTCGAAGCGCACTGGGGTAAGCTCGGGGTAGCGGGCCTCAAGGCTCACTTTCAGTTCGGCCTCGATACGGGCGTTATCGGCTTCGCGCTCATAGCTGTAACGCGAGCGGATCATCAAACGTCCGTCAGCGGTGGTGCGCAGCGTACAGCCTAAGCGGTGTGCAGGTAGCAGCCCCCACGTCGTCTCGGCGATGCGTTGGCGCTCTGGCTGCGGTAAAGGCTCGGTAATAGCGGCATAGGTATAAATAGCGGTTAGCCGCGAACTGTCTGCACCCAACGCCCTAGAAAACGCGTTATTAGCCAGAATCACCTGACCAGCCGTCAGTTCGCCTTCGGGTGTAGTGACACGCCACCTCTTGCCATCTGGCACTATTTGAGTCGCTGGCGAGTGCTCATGCAGTTCGATTCCGGCTTCCAATGAATCCGCCAAACCAACAATCAATGCTGCAGGCTGGACGAGATAGCAGTCCGATGAATAAATACCCTGTGTGTAGTAGCGCGTACCGATTCGCTCAGCGAGTTGGTTACCGTTCAAAGTCTGGTAAGACAGACCGGCAGCCTTAAGAAACGCTTCATACTGGTTCAATGCACGTTGACCTATGGTGCTACGGGCAGCGCGATAGGTGCCGCTACGCTCGAGTTGGCAGTCAATGCCCAGGCGTTCGACACGCTCGCGCAGTAACGCCATGGTTTGTCGGCTTAACGCGTTCAGCTTCTCCATGCGTTCAAGCTCTTCAGGGCGAGCATCGTTGGCCAGAGCAATTTCCAGCATAAAGCCGGAGTTACGCCCTGGGCTCCCTTCACCTATCTGGTCAGCTTCGAGGATTTTGATGCGGTCTTCAGGGCGCGCCTGCTGCCAGGCCGAGGCTGCCGCAAAACCGGTATAACCAGCCCCGATGATGACGACATCTGCCTCAGATTGGCCACGTAAGGCGGGGCTCGGCTGGCGCTCGGTTAGCCAAGCGTTCCAGCCGCAGGGGCGCTGATGGCTCGGGTGCGTAGTGTGTGGCATAGCGAGTTAATCCAGATACAGCAGGCCATGGGCCTGATTGACCATGGCAGCCACTTCTTCCTGCATGCCTTGGAGTACTTCCAGCTTATGGCTCTTCGTCATACGCGATTTAAGCATCGAACAACTCATGGCACCCAGGGGGTGGCCGCTATGATCGAGGATAGGAATGGCCAGGCCGCTGTATTCCGGGAGTAAAGAACCTTCTACGCCACGGGCGTAACCATGTTTCAGTTGATGGGCAATTTCGGCTTCGATGCCATCAATGGCAATCGCGTATTCGTCCATCAGTTGTTCAGCGTTATGGTTGAGTATTTCGCTTCGCTCATCAGCCCCCAGGTAGGCAAGCAAGGCAATCGACGCTTGGCCAACGCCTAGCGGCAAACGTCCACCCGTGGCCCTAACGAAGCTGCCCACGGGATAAGCGCCGTTCTGCACTTCCAGGCAAACGGCATTGACGCCATCGCGAGCGAACAGATAGAAGCTGTCTCCCCAGCGCTGCGCGAGTGTCAGCAACCTTGGCCGGGCCAAATCACGCAACCCAGCACCATTTCCCGCTTGGGCGCCAAGCACCAGCAGCTCATAACCCAGCAGGTAACGCCCACGAATGGGAGAAGATCGTAAAAATCCCTGCTGCTTGAGACCTTTTAACAACCGATAGAGCGTAGGACGGCTGAAACTCAATTCATTTAGATAATCGTCTACACTCGCACCCCGGTGGCCGCCACGTGCGGTAACCTGCAATATCTGCATGGCATGCACGAGAGTGGTAGGGCCTGATGAGGTGATGCTTTCATTTACCGGCATTATGTTTATCGTTATTTGTCTATGTGAGCTAAAACATAACAAGACAAATTCACGAGTTCATCTCACTAAATGAGACAAAGCCACTTTAGCGCATACGAGGTAGAGGTTGGCATAGGTCAACATATGACGACATTAAGAACCAAAAAACTCATACAAAAGCTACCGATAATTGTACAAAACTGATCTTCTATAGCCTTGCGCCCAACGGATGAAGGGCGACAACCGGCTGAGTGTTAGACTGGTGTTAGCTAACCCGGCTTCTTCTAATAGGTTCCTGAAAAGGCGAATTGATGACCACCGTTGCCGTATTTGTTGATATTCAAAACGTCTATTACACCGTGCGCGAAGCATATGGAAAAAACTTTGATTACAACAAATTCTGGGCACGAGTAACCGCTAACAGAGAGGTTATTAAAGCTGTTTGCTATGCCATCGATCGAGGTGACCAAAAGCAGCGAGAGTTTCAAAACATACTCAGAGCGATTGGTTTTNNTTTGATGTGAAATTAAAGCCCTTTATTCAGCGGTCAGACGGTTCCGCAAAAGGCGATTGGGATGTAGGCATCGCGCTTGACGCCATGGAGTACGCAGAACAGGCAGATGTGATCGTGCTGGTATCCGGCGATGGCGACTTTGATCTACTAGTCCAAAAAATCCGTGCCAAGCATGGCAAAAAAGTCGAAGTTTATGGCGTTCCCCAACTGACGGCGGCGTCGCTGATAAATGCGGCCAGTGAGTTTATAGCGATAGATAAAGCGCTTCTATTAAATTAATTATAGTTCGAAAAGAGTCTACACTGCTGTTGATAGCTATTTCGATAGATGGCTCTCGCGAAGAAATGGGGATTGACCAGGTTTCCGGTCGGCAGCACACCTAGACGCTATAAAAAACCTCAACCAATTCAAAACGTTTATCCATCGTTTATTAGATTGTGGAAAATAAGCGAGTCGAACCTTTCAGGCGCATACTTTAGTCTAAAACCCTGATCATATTTACCCATACCGAACCGGCATAGGCTATGCACAGAAGCATGCTGCCAGTTAAATATTCTAACGCTCTGGCCAGCCAATACTCTGTTGAATAACCATGATGATATGCTCCGATGCCCTACGTTCACGATACGCTGACACGCCTTAATAAAAGTAGCCCTGCACAGTCAGAATTTTATCAAGCCACTGAAGAAGTGCTCGAATGCCTGCGCCCGCTACTCGAGCAAAGTGATTACTATCATCACCACAGCATTATTGAGCGAATAGTCGAGCCCGAACGGCAAATTATGTTCCGGATAAGCTGGGTAGATGATGCTGGGAAAGTACGGGTCAACAAAGGCTATCGCGTACAGTTCAACTCTGCCCTTGGCCCTTACAAGGGCGGCTTACGATTCCATCCCAGCGTTACCTCGGGCACCATTAAGTTTCTCGGCTTTGAGCAAATTTTCAAAAATGCGTTAACCGGTTTGCCAATCGGCGGCGGTAAAGGAGGCGCCGATTTTGACCCCAAAGGAAAATCAGATAACGAGATCATGCGCTTTTGTCAGGCATTTATGAGCGAGCTCTACCGCCATATTGGCCCTCACTGCGATGTACCTGCAGGCGATATCGGTGTCGGTACGCGGGAAATTGGCTATCTCTTTGGTCAGTACAAGCGACTCACTGGCCACTATGAGGGCGTGCTAACAGGTAAGGGGCTTAATTGGGGAGGCTCGCTAGGCCGTAAAGAGGCCACTGGGTACGGTGCAGTGTACTTTGCCCAAAACATGCTGGCAGCCCGCGGAGAAGAGCTGCGCGACAAGACCTGCCTCGTTTCCGGCGCTGGCAATGTAGCCATCTATACCATTGAGAAGTTATACGAACTGGGGGCTAGGCCCATCACCTGCAGCGATTCACGTGGCACCATTCACGATGAAAACGGTATTGACTTAGGCTTACTCAAACAGCTCAAAGAAGTGCAGCGCACCTCTTTAGAAGCCTACTTACATGAGCACCCTGACGCGCACTACATTTCTGCACGTGACTACCCCCAGGGCGGGAATGCCGTATGGCGTATTCAAGCCGATGTTGCGCTCCCCTGCGCGACGCAGAATGAGCTGACCAAAAGCGATGCAGAAATTCTGCTCGCTAATGGCATAACGTGTATCAGTGAAGGGGCCAACATGCCTTCTACCAAGGAGGCCGTCGACCTGTTTCTAGACGCTAAAATTGCCTATGGGCCCGGCAAGGCGGCCAATGCAGGTGGCGTTGCTACCAGTCAGTTAGAAATGGCACAAAATAGCAGCATGGAGCAGTGGCCACTGGAGAAAGTCGATCAAAAATTAAAACAGATTATGACCAATATTCACCGCCAGTGCGCCGACACAGCCGAAGAGTTTGGTGATAAAACCAATTTGGTACTAGGCGCCAATATTGCAGGTTTCAGAAAGGTGGCTGATGCCATGATTGAACAAGGCGTCACCTGATCGTCTTTATTTTATAAATCGCTTATGCTGTAAAAAGCACGCAGTCCTTCCTTTATTGGGGAAGGGCTGTTTTTTATTGGTTTAAACTTATTGCTTTCTAAGGAGAGTAATCATGGGACAACGTCCTGCTATTATTATTAATCGTCTTGATGCCGAACGCCTTCAGCGCTTGATCGACAATGCATCTGATAAAGACATGGCCGTGGCTCAGCTACTTGAGGAAGAGTTAGCACGAGGTGAAGTCTGTGATCCCGAGGATATTCCGGATGACGTGGTCAGCATGAATAGCCAGGTTCGCTTCACCGACCTCACCCGCGGGCTTAAGATGATTCGAACGCTGGTTTATCCGCACTCCCTGGAAAGCGTAGCGGACGGCATTTCGGTCATGGCGCCTATTGGCGCTGCATTGATCGGCCTCAAAGTGGGCGACATTATTGAATGGCCGTTACCCAACAATACCGAAGCACGGCTCCGTATCGATGCTATCTACTGGCAACCCGAACGCGAAAAGCAATTCCACCGATAAGTCGCGCTAAAGAGTGAGCTGGCTCCGCTAGCTCATGATTAAGTCAGCTATTTTCTTCGCCCACTTAATCCACATAAAGGGAGTCTATTCAGGGCGCCCCCAGCTTTCACATACCCCCTTCGGAAGACTATAACTAAGCGGCTCTTTATCGCATTAAACACACCGTCCCTGCTACTAGTCATGGCCATGGTACTTTTCACAATTCTTCCAGTGATAATGTACACCTTGGACGGTTACCTTAAAAACTAACGAATAAACCATCCACCTCGCCACCATGCACAACCACCTGTAAAAATGTGTGAATGGCAGTTGGATGGCATCTTAGTCGTTGGAAGATGGTAGCTAGAACATGGCAGTTGCACGAAGAAGATGCGCGCTACTTCGTGCACGATTAGCTAGCCGATAGATTGCATACCACTTACAACAGTTTGGTCTCTATTTTGCCTGCTGCACTACACCAAGCCAGCGTCACTGCATAGCGAACGGATACACTCCAAGATACGCTGCTGCCCATCATCGGGTAATCGGTAGCGTGGCACGCTGACACTGATGGCCCCTTCAACTCGGCCATCGGCGCCGCGAACTGCCTGACCGAAACAGATGATGCCTAATTCATTTTCCTCGTCATCGACTGCAAAGCCACGTTCGCGCGTCACCGCGAGTTCCTTGCGCAACGCCCCAAGCGTCGTGCAGGTGCGATGTGTGACAGGCTCTAAGGTCAATTGAGCCAGATACTGCTCACGGGTGGCCTCGTCAAGGGCGGCGAGATACGCCTTACCTACCGAGGTAGAGTGCATTGGCACTGGCATACCGATATACGAGGCCATGCGCACCGCTTCCGGCGACTCAACCTTGTCAACGAAGGTCATATGGCAGCCAAACGGTACGCCCAAATGCACCGTTTCCCCGGTTTGTTTACCGATGGCGCGTAAAGTGGCCCGAGCGCGTTCCTGCAAGCTGCTCCGCGCCAGCGATTGATGAGTGAGACGCAGCAGCTCGCGACCTAGCACGTACTCTCCCCCTAGGGGGTTACGTTCGACAAACCGCTCCTGCTCAAGCGTGTTCAGCAACCGGTAAACCGTAGGCCGGGGCATCCCCAGGTGTGCCTGGATGTTACGGATGGTCGCGTCAACACCAAGCTCAGCGATCACTTGCAGCAGGCGTAGTCCTTTGGTCACCGCGGCGGCACCCTGGACGTTGGGCCGCGGCACTCGCTCTTCGTCGTCAGCCGTCATCAATCGCCTCTTCAAATAATACGAATGTCTAATCAGTAATCCGTCACGGTCAATTGACGCATCTCGCCCTGGCTCTTACCTTGAGAACATATTGTCCATATTATGATCTTTATGTCCACATTATGGACGGAGGAAATATGCCGGTTCAAGCTGATGAACATCAGCGGATGCCTTACCAATATCCGCAACCCGCTGAGGCTGCTCTTGAAATTGTCGAGCCGCACGCCCTCCCCCAGGACGAACGTATCTGGGTGCCGCAAGCGGAAAACGTTGATTTCCGTCCGCTGTGCCTGAACGTGTCCCAGGGCTACTGGGTCAACCTACTGCGCGTTCGCAAGTCTGGCGTGCTCAGCCGCCACCGTCATCCCAACCCAGTGCATGGCATGGTACTCAAAGGCAAATGGCGGTATCTCGAGCATGACTGGGTGGCTACCGAGGGTAGCTATGTCTACGAACCTCCAGGTGAGACTCACACCCTAGTCGTCGACGAGGATGTCGAGGAAATGATCACGCTCTTTCAGGTCAACGGCGTCATGTATTACGTTGACCCATGGGGCAAGCACCTCGGGTTCGAAGATGTCTTCACCAAGGTCGACATGTGTCGCAAGCATTATGAAAGCTGCGGGCTTGGCCGCGACTATGTCGACCGGTTCATTCGCTAAAGCGAGATGTTCCCTTAAAAACCAAACGCATGAATTAAGGCCCTAACGCCAACAACAAAAACACGACAGGAGCACCCTTATGATGTTTAACAAACCCCCGCTAGCCGTATCCATCAGCCTGACCGCCTTCGCCTTATCCATCGGCACTGCCCAAGCCGACTACCCCGAAAAACCGATTGAACTGATCGTCCCCTGGTCAGCGGGCGGCGGCACCGATGCGGTGGCCCGCCAATTGGCCAACGGGTTGCAGGAAGAGCTTGGTCAAACGGTCAATGTGGTCAACCGCACCGGCGGCGCCGGTGTGGTGGGTCATACGGTCATGGCCAACGCCGAGCCGGATGGCTATACCCTTGGCTTGGTGACCGCTGAGATCACTACCTATCGACATATTGGCAGTTCTCAAGTCTCGTATGAGGATCTGTCGCCGATTGCGTTGATCAACCTCGACGCCGCGGCGTTTAACGTCAGCGCCGAATCAGAGTGGGAAGATCTAGACAACGCCCTGCAGGACATTGAAGCCAACCCCAACGAATACACTGTTTCAGGCTCTGCGCCAGGTGCTGCCTATCACTTGGCATTCGCTGGTTTTCTTAACCAGCAAGGCATTGATCCCAACACCGTTTCACTCGTCCCCAGTGAAGGCGCTGCACCGGGGCTCCAGGAACTCGCCGCCGGTGGCGTGGATTTCGTGTTCTCCTCGCTGCCCGAAGCTGAATCCATGCGCGACGCCGAGCGCGTGAGAACGCTTGCAGTGTTCGCTAACGAGCGCCTTGATGCCTTCCCTGACATTCCCACTGCTGAAGAAGTCACTGGCGATGAGTGGGCGGCAGGCACTTGGCGTGGCTTGATCGGCCCCGCAGGACTGCCCGATGATGTGGTCGATACTCTGGCCGAGGCCGCAGAAGCCGTCTATAAATCTGACCAATTCCAGGAGTTCATGACCAATCAGGGCTTCGGCATGCAGTGGGAAGGCCCGGAAGGCTTTCGCGACTTCATGGCTGAAGCCGACGAAAACAACGGCGAGATAATCGATAAGTTGGGCCTGGCAGAATAACCCCATGCGCATCAACGACCTCTTGATGGGGCTGGTAATGGCGCTGCTTGGCGCCATTACTATATGGGCCTCCAAGGATTTCCCGCCGTTGGCGCGCCAGCCCTACGGGGCCGGCACTTTTCCCACCATCATCGGCGCCTTTCTGGTTGGGCTTGGTCTGCTACTGTCACTTCGCGGCTGGCAGCAGCGTGGTGCCCTGTTCCTTTGGCAGGGGCAAGTGACTCTGTCGCGCACCTTGATATGCCTGCTCGCTGTTATTGCCGCCGTTGCTGGTTACGTGTTGCTAACACCGCTGCTCGGCTTCCCGCTGGTCGCGCCGTTAATGCTCACCTTGCTGATTGGCTGGCTGTCTGACGGCCGCTGGGGGATGGCCGTTATCGTCGCCATCGTGGCAAGTGCGGTGGTGTGGAGCGTTTTCGCGCTGTTGCTGCACGTGCCGCTTGATCTGGGCATTCTCGAGGAGGTGATCTACTGATGGCGGAACTACACGCAGCGTTAGGCATGGTGTTCGCCTGGGATGTCCTCGCGGTGATCCTCGGAGCGTCGCTATTCGGCCTGCTGATCGGTGCCATTCCTGGCCTGACCGCGACCATGGCCACCGCCTTACTCGTCCCGGTAACCTTTTTCATGGAGCCCTTACCGGCAATCAGTGCCATCGTGGCCGCCACGGCGATGGCCATCGTGGCCGGCGATATCCCCGGTGCCTTGCTACGTATCCCCGGCACCCCCGCCTCGGCTGCTTACACCGAAGAAGCCTACCTGATGGGACGTAAGGGCAAGATCGGCCAGGCGCTCGGCGTCAACTTGGTGTGTTCGGTCGTCGGCGGGCTCATCGGGGTGGCAATTCTGGCGTTTTTCGCTCCACTGGTCGCCGATTTCGCCCTTCGTTTCACCAGCGACGAATACTTCTGGCTGGCCCTGCTCGGGCTTTCATGCGCCGTGCTGGTATCCGGTGCAGATCCCCTCAAAGGCGCAATCTCGATGTTGATCGGTCTGCTGATCTCCATGGTGGGCATGGATTCGGTCTCAGGCCAGATCCGTTTTACCTTCGGTATCTCTGATCTGCTCAGCGGCATCTCAATTCTGCCAGTGCTGATTGGCCTGTTTGCCGTCGCTGAGCTGCTGCGGCGAATGCCAGAAATCGGCCACACCCACTTTCCACCACCCCCGCCGGTAGAGAAGCCATTTAGCGGCGTGGGCAGCCTGATGTGGCAATACAAGGGTGGGATCGCGCGTAGTGGCGTGCTCGGCACGCTGATTGGCGCACTACCCGGTGCGGGTGCCGATATCGCTTCGTGGATCAGCTACGCCTTGTCGCGCAAGCTCTCGCGCACGCCCGAGAAGTATGGCACCGGGCATCCCGAAGGGCTGGTCGCGGCCAGCTCGGCGAATAATGCAGCACTCTCGGGTGCCTACATTCCCGCCCTGGTGTTCGGCATCCCAGGCGACACTATCACCGCCATTATTATCGGTGTACTGATGATGAAAGGCATCACGCCAGGGCCAGACGTTTTCACTTCCAACGCCACCTTGGTCAACGCCATTTTCATCGTGTTTATCCTGGCTAATCTGCTGTTGTTACCCCTTGGTCTGCTCGCTATACGCGGCGCGCGCCATATCCTCGCGGTGCCCTCCAGCGTGCTTTACCCGCTGATTTTGCTGTTTTGTATCGTGGGCGCCTTCGCTGCCAACAACAGCCTGCTAGATGTCTGGCTGATGCTTGGGCTGGGCCTGCTGGCCTATTTTCTTGTTGAGAACGATTTCCCTATCGGACCCATGATCCTGGCAGTGATTCTCGGCCCGGTGGTGGAGAGCAACTTTATGCGCTCAATGATCAAAGCCAATGGCGAACTGCTGGTGCTCTTCGAACGCCCCATCGCTGCCATGTTGGGTGGGCTCGCATTGCTGGTGTGGCTGGCCATTATCGTCTCCAGCGTGCGCTCCGCCTGGCAGACGCGCGCGTCAGCTACCTCATCTTAAGCGACCCATTTCGCGACCTAACCCCCTTTTCACGTTCTAAAGAGGAGCGATATGAACACTGTTATCGTTATTGGCGGTACTAGCGGCATTGGTCGGGCGATTGCGCTGGCGTTTGCCGCCCAGGGTGACGAAGTCCACGTCACCGGCATCGAGCCTAAGAGCGAACAGCAAGCCGAAGACGTAACCGACCGACACCAACTCGATGTGCGTGACCCGGCCCAGGTTGAGCGCTTCTTCGCGGCGTTCCCAAAATTGGATGTGTTGGTGAACTGCGCCGGCGTCATCCAGCGTGACGGCAAGGAGTTTACCCCTGAGGGCTTTGCTGAGGTCATCGACATCAACCTCAACGGTACACAGCGCTGTTGCCATGCCGCGCATGCAGCCCTCAAGGCAACGGGTGGCTGCATTATCAACACCGCCTCTATGCTGTCGTTTTTTGGCAGCGGCCATGCCCCGGCCTACTCTGCTTCCAAGGGCGGCGTGGCCCAACTCACACGGTCATTGGCGATCGCCTGGGCCAGCGATGGTATTCGCGTCAATGCCCTTGCGCCGGGCTGGATTGCCACCGACCTGACTGCAGCACTCACCCAGAACAGCGAACGCTCGGCGGAACTCGTCGGGCGCACACCCATGGGCCGCTGGGGCAAACCTGACGACCTTGCCGGGCCAGCGCTGTTCTTGGCCTCGCCGGGCGCTAACTTTATAACGGGCGTACTATTACCGGTAGACGGTGGCTATTCGTCACGTTGAGCCCAAATATCGAACACACAGGAGTACATGGTATGGATCTTGGAATCGCGGGACGCTGGGCCGTAGTATGCGCAGCGAGCAAAGGGTTGGGGCGAGGCTGCGCCGAAGCGCTGGCCAAAGAGGGCGTCAACCTGGCCATTAATTCACGCAATGCCGAGGTGCTCGAAAAGACCGCCGACGCGTTGCGGGCCCTTAATCCAGCTGTTCAGGTGCACCCCGTGGCTGGGGATATCGGACGCGAGGAGGTACGCGAGGCGTTGCTGGCCGCCTGCCCGCAAGTCGATATTCTGATCAACAATAACGGTGGGCCACCGCCAGGGGATTTTCGCGACTGGAGTCGTGAAGAGTGGATACAGGCCGTGGATGCCAACATGATCACGCCTATTGAGCTGATCAAGGCCACGGTAGACCGTATGGCCGCCAACGGCTTTGGCCGCGTGGTCAATATTACCTCGGGCGCGGTAAAAGCCCCCATCGACATTCTCGGGTTATCCAACGGTGCGCGCAGTGGGCTAACCGGCTTCGTCGCGGGGCTTGCTCGCCAGCCGCAACTCGCCTCGCACAACGTCACGATCAACAACCTACTGCCCGGCTCCTTTGATACCGATCGCCTGCGCGGCAACTTCAAAAATGTCGCCGAGAAGAGTCAGCAAACTATCGAACAGGTACGCGAGCAGCGAGCCCAGGGCGTACCGACCCGACGATTCGGCACCGCCGAGGAGTTTGGCGCCTTCTGCGCCTTTATGTGCAGCGAGCATGCAGGTTATCTAACAGGGCAGAATATCCTGCTAGACGGCGGCGCCTACCCCGGTACCTTCTAATCGATTGCGGCTCAATCAACCGTTAGACAACGTAATGGCTATCCTCCCCGAGTGCGCTGCTGGGCGGGCGCTGCACAGCAGTATTTCCCCCTCTGGCGCTGATATGCCATCTGGGTAGGTAACCTCCCCCTGCACCAGCGTGCAGGCGCACTCGCCACAGCTACCGCTGCGGCACCCATAGGAAGGTTGAAGCCCCGCTTTTTCAGCGGTTTCCAACAGGCTTTCACCCGGCTGCCAATGGGCCAACGCGCTGGGATTGGCAAAGCTGACTTCTACCGGCTGTTCGGCGGTGGGGGCAGTATATGTTTGCGCCAGCGCCGAGGGGCCAAACGCTTCCGTGTGTATCTGCCCATGCGATACCCCCAACGACAGCGCCTCCTGATGGTAGCGATGAACAAAGGCGGCGGGGCCGCACAGGTAAAGGCGCACCTCCTCCAGAGCCTCTCCGGTGTGCACCTGTGCCAGCGATACCCGGCCAGCCAGCCATTCATTGGGTGCTGCCTTTGAGCCCGTCACATGGCGTTGTAAACGTAGCCCTCTCGCTTCCAGGTCACGTAGTTCATCACTGAAAGGAGCCTCGGCCACATCGCGCACGCTCTGAACTAACGTTACCGGCCCCCGTCCTGCGCCGGTCAGCTCATGGGCCAGGCTCACCAGTGGTGTAATACCGATACCGCCACCCAGCAGTACCCAGTGGGCACGCTCTGAGCCGCTAGCCTCTGCCGTGAATGATCCCGTTGGCATATTCACAGCTAGTTCAGTACCCACCTTAAGCGCGCTATGCACGTAGTGCGAGCCCTCACCATCGGCCTTCACACTGATACGATAACCGGCCTGCTGGCTGTCACCCGAAAGTGTGTAGCTGCGTACTAGCGCCGTGTCATCCAGGCGCGGCACGTGTAGCGTAATGAACTGGCCCGCGTTAAAGGGCGCCAGCGCCTTGTCTTGTCGGGCACTCTTCAAATAGAAAGAGCGGATCTCAGGTGTCTCCTGCACCACGGCGGCCACCTGAACACGCTGTTGAGTGGAAGGCGCAAGCGCCTGCCAGGGCCCATGGGGCGCCGCCTCAACGGCCACGGCACCGGCATGGCTACGCCAGCGCAAGGTCCTTGGCCGCCAAACGATATGTCGTGGGGTCAGGCGCCAGTAGCGTTCAGCGCCAGGATAACGCGCCCCAGCGGCCTTCTCGTCCACCAGCCGCGCTTCACCAGAGAGATGCAGCAAACCCCCGCTGGCAAAGTCCGGTATCACCAAGGCCGCGCGCCCGCTGGCCAGCACGTTGCCCAGGGTGTTGAAGAATCGATTGCCTGCAAAATCAGGCAGAATCAGATCACTTCCCTGTCGTCGAATGAACCCCGGTTGCCCTCCTCGATGAGAGGCATCCACCTGAACACCCTGGTCGGTATGCGCGTAACTACCCACGAAGGCCGTGATCGCCTGGTCGATATGCGCCAACACCGGCTCTGGCAGCTGATCGAGGGTCGCGTCACTCTTGGTTAGCACAGGGCCCGGCTGGGGCTGCACCGACCTCATCGCCGACCAGTCGTGAATATACTGGGGGCAGTTACCGAAGGCGTGAACGACTTCTAGCTGCCATCGGCCTGCTGAGCCCCGCAATACACCGTTGACCCTGTTACGACGACGCGTAGGTAGCTCGATTCCCAGCAGCCCCAGGTTAGC
>LGOV01013221.1_pt1 | contig 52507 bp, 49 predicted proteins | sample 469881 | NCBI WGS metagenome assembly LGOV01 (sample SAMN03857199, study PRJNA290197) | marine sediment metagenome | biome: marine cold seep biome; feature: cold seep; material: marine sediment; isolation source: sample #5579, elevator 3A push core 41 containing 12 cm of sediment... ...
AATATCAGTGAGCTGATCAGGTAACGTAATGTTCGTTAAGCTTGTGCAATTTGAAAAGGTATTTGATTGAATCATACGGAGGTTATCCGGAAGGTTGATATCCGTCAAGCTTGTACAGTCAATGAAAGCAGCAGTATTAAGGCTGGAGAGACTGGTGGGGAGAATAACGTGCGTTAAGTTCGAACAGCCTATAAAAGCGCCGTTGTCAATACTCGTGACACCTTCTGGTATGGTGATGTCCGTTATAGTTGTACATCCCCGAAATGCCCACTGCTCAATGCTGATGAGACTATCAGGTAGGGTTGTCGCTGTTGAACCTCCGGGACATTGAATGAGTGATGTCACATCTTTGTTAAAAAGAATCCCGTTGATACTTGTATAATTTGAATTATTAACATCAACGGTTAAATTTGCCAGATTGGTGCACTCAGAAAAAGCGTATTCACCAATATCAATGACGCTTTCTGGTATGGCGTTGATACTCGTAAGGTTTGTACAATCCCTAAAAGCCCATTTGTCAATACTTGTAAGGTTGCTCGGTAAAACTATGTTTGTTAAGCTTGTGCAATCTGCAAAAGCCCACTTGCCAATACTAGTGAGGCTGTCTGGTAAAAGTATGCTTGTTAAATCGAAGCACTTATAAAAAGCTACGTCATTGATGCTTAGTACCGTTTTTCCACCTAAAGTAGCAGGAATCGTTACATTGCCTCCGATACCATTATACTTCGAAATGCTGACGCCACCATCAATATCAATATATTCATAGTCGCCTTCAACAGACACATCCAAGAAATCGTTTACACTCAGGTCGACATCTGGAATAATCGATTCAGTTAAATCACAGTTATCTTGTGCCAAGACACTAACAGACCCCATACTTGTTAACAGCATCGTGATAACAAGTAGAGTCAGCCCCTTTTTAAATTTGTTTTTCATTGTAAAACTCCTTTCATTTAGAAAATATATTTAAAACATGATTGTAGTGTCAAAAATAAAATTCAGATATTCTGCAGCTAATATATAAACATTGGATTATCAATATATTGTATGAACAGCTAGAAAAATTACGTTTGTCACTCTAACCAAGTATCATAATAGTAGGAAAGATCGCATAATAAAGTTCGGGAAAATGAGAAACGAAGGTTAAAATCGAATCGATTAATAAAGATGAACATCAATAATAAAAGATGATTTACTTTGATAAATTTTAAAATTAAATTATAAATAAACAACAACAGCATCATACCCTAAAAAAAAAGAAATAGCAAATATTAATAGGCAGTAAAATGAATTTATATTGCAACAATAGAAACATTACATGAATATTCTGGAAAGAAAAATACCAACTAATTTCAAATCGCCCGCTGAAATCGCACTAACCAATTCCTGAATTTCTGAGATGGCTTTTTCAGCGTATATATCTTTCGTTCACCTTGATTAAGTGATACAATTAATCCATTCAAATCGAAAAACATTAACAACTGAGAGGACGTTTCGTTTGCATAGGATCATTCCTTTTAATGTGATATGCTACGGGAAAGCGTTGGGACTATTGAAAAAATTGGGAGTAGCAAAGATAATTTCGGTTTGCTACCCTATTTATGGTTCCTGTGCATCCAAAAACTTACAAAAATGATCATTATTTCCCGTGAGAATGATATCGTATACAGTTTTATGAGTGTTAAAAAGATTAGGAATAAATAAAAACATTCAGGAGGATGAGAATGAAACGATTATTATCACTATTTTTAGTTGTCTGTTTGCTATTTATGCCAACATCCATTATAGGGGCAACAGAGGTTACCCATGAGTCTAACACAGAAGAATTGATACTTATGGTGCAACATAACCCTGAGTTGGAAGCACTATTGATCAAATCAATTGACAAAGCCAAAGTGGTCAATCCGGATAAAAATTCTAATCCAGTTCAGTCTTTGGATGAATTTTATGAGTACATCGATTGGGCAACCTACGCGATGCCTTGGAACATCCTTCCTAATGTTGAAAGTAACTATCCGTTGCTCTACGATCAAATTGATCAAAGTTTGGATTATTTTTATTTTATTACTGACCAGCCACTCGAAGAACTCGAAGGTATGGGATATTACAATAATTCATTACAATATTATGAACCCTATCGATCTTGGATGATTAAATTCACGAAAGAATGGGGGGAATACCTAAGCACACCCGAATCATGGAATGAAGACTATTATCAGATTGCCTATAATAATGCGGATTTCGGATTGCAAAATGGGTGGTATGAAGATCCATCCAATTGGTTAAGCTTTAATGACTTTTTCACTCGCTATCTGAAATCGCCTGCTGAACGTCCGATTGCTTCACCAGAGGATAATTCGGTTGTTGTATCTCCGGCAGATTCAGTGCCACAAGGGGTATGGCAAATAGATGATGATTCGCGTTTGCTTGGGGATGGGGTAAAAATAAAATCCCTGACATTTGATTCAATACCTGCTCTCCTCGGCGAGGGTACTAATTACGCTGATGCATTTGCAGGCGGAACATTGACCCATACCTTCCTTAACGTTCAGGATTATCATCGTTTCCATATTCCTGTTAGTGGAACAATATTAGAAGTACGGTCGATTTATCAAGATGATGCAGTTGGCGGAATTACCTATTGGGATGAAAAAGAAAACCGCTATATGCTCAATGCGGAAGATTATGGTTGGCAGGCAGTAGAAACACGTGGCTGTGTGATCATGGAAACCAAAGAGTATGGTTTGGTGGCGTTGCTCCCAGTGGGAATGTCGCAGGTTTCCTCGGTTGTTTTTGAAGATAATATAACACCCGGTACGGTTGTAGAAAAGGGCGATATGCTGGGAGCTTTCCTATTTGGTGGCTCGGATTATGTGATGGTGTTCCAAAATGGTGCGGGCTTTGAAATGACAGTCGAAAAAAATGCCGCTGGTGAAGACTATAAACATCTATTAACAGGTGAACCCTATGGTGTACTAACGGGCATCCCTTCAACCTATGCCGATTCAGAAAGTAATGCAACCTGGGAGATTATATTTGCGATTATTTTAATAATTGTCTTACTTGGAGGCGTTGCAATCGCAGTAAGAAGAGCAAGATCTCGTTCGTGAATAATGCCTTAGATGAAAAAATACTAGGGGTTGTATTAATTGATATCATTAAAACAGATAGAAAATTAATCGTAGAATAGGAAAAATTATGGAAAAAAGAAAATTAGGTTTTGCAATATACAAATGTAAGTTTGGGTTAATTCGTATCGAATATGAAAATGAAGTTATTACTTTTCTGAAAAAAGTAAAAGGTGAGATTAATGATATCGGAAAAGCAAATAATTTGACAGATAAAGTATATCAAGAATTACTCGAATATTTTGACGGAAAAAGAAAAGATTTCGATTTCCCTTATCGTTTAAAAGGGACTGATTTTCAAAAGAAAGTATGGACTGAACTTCTCACCATACCGTATGGCGAAACGCGATCATATAAAGAAATAGCGACGGCAATAGGTAATAAAAAAGCAGCAAGGGCTGTGGGAATGGCCAATAATAAAAATCCGATTACAATAATTGTACCTTGTCATAGAGTAATTGGTGCAAATGGCAAACTCGTTGGTTATGCTGGTGGATTAGAAATGAAAAAAGAATTATTGAAAATGGAGGATGAAAATAATAAGTAAAGTTGGACAAAGAGATTTAGCCAAAGGCAAAGTTATGAATCATGAATTTTCATATAGTAAAGCAAATGATTATTTTACTAAATAAATTTAGGAATATATAAGAATAGAATAATAATAAATGAAAGTTATACCAGCCAACGATAATGGTAGCCTTTCTTCAACAAGGACAGTTGCTTGACTGCAATTGTCCTTGTTGAGTATTGAAACGTGATAATTTCAATATCGAAAAAATAGAATTTTTAAGCATCCATGCGTTTTTGTTTAATAAGTACCAGTGTAACTGCGATAATCGCAACTGCAAAGGCAAGCAGTAATGCAATACTAGTGAAGATCGATGTCAGATTCTCGCTATTGAAATGAACAGCAGCCGTGATTTCGTTATTGGCTTTGACATACCAGTAGGTGGGGGTAAAGCTAGCAATGGTTAGTACGTTTTTTCCCAGCAGTTCTTGGGGAACAAAAACACCACTAATGAAGCTGGTGCCGAGGGCAAAAACATTGGCTATAGCATTCATTGCACCACGACTTTTGACCAGATTAGCAACCAGATAGCTAATACTAAGGGCGGCCAAAGTGAACACAAAGGAGTTTAAAAGCAATAACAGTCCAGTGGTTGTCAACATGAAACTGCCATACATGACGAAACTTGCCGAAATCAGAACGAGCCAAGTTAAAATAGCAAAACTGAGGTTGCCGAGAATCATCTGAAAATTCATGTTAGCTGATCGGATAGGAGAACAGAGATTTCGCCGTTTTAAATCGGTATCGTTAAAAACTAGCATCACTGAGCAGACTCCAAGAATAAGAATGGCAAACAGCGAATAGGCCAGATAATTGAAATAATATCCGGATTTTTGGGCAAATAATGAGTGTGTTTCAGTGCTAATCATTGTCACTTTGCTATTTTTTGCTAAATCATTTTTCAAATGCTTAGCCAAATCATTTTGGCTAAGACCAGGTAGATAAGTGGTGTAGGTTTTAACAGTGTTTAGGTATTTATTGATGAGTAGATCCATATAGATATTGCTAGTGGAATCAGGAACGATTGTTTTTTCTAGCTGGACATCATTACCATTGAGCATCCCTTCGGTAAAACCTTGGGGAACACGGAGGATGTATTCTACCTGTCTGAAGAACAAGGCATCTTGTAGTTTTTGAGTATCATCGGGAATGTCTACCAGAGTGGCATTTTCACCCAGATAGGTTTTGAGTCCATTGACAAGCAAAGAATCCTCATCATTATTTATAAAGGCAATATTGATCTTAACTTTGGTAAAATCCGTATCCTGAGGTGGGGCACTGGTGCTACTGAGTAGCAAAGCCAATAACATGAAGATCACTAAGTAAATCATGAACAGGGCTCGATTTTTTTGAATGACTTTGAAAAAAGTTTTATAAACTTGCATATTTTTGTCTCCTTAATACAAAATACGTAACCGAACTAAATAAAAGAGTGAACCCACACAGCAATAGGATGTCGGTGAAAAATCGGGTATGAGTATTGTAGTAGTACAGGGCATAAAAACTATCGGTGATGAGGTTGGCGGGGTTAAGATACGCTAGAATGGGAGCTTTGGTGGATACAATATATTTTATGTCTGATGACATCATCCCAGCAAGAAAGCACATGGTCATGGTAGAACCAATTAGGATACCCGTTTTAAGTCCCTCGCTTTTTTTTATAATAGCAGCAATACAAGCACCAAAGGTAACCCCAGTGAGGCTTCCGACCAAACAGGTTAAGGCAATATAGCCAAGCTGATCACCGAAACTGATTCCGAGAACTCCGATGATAAATATTAATAGAACCAGAAGTTCAAATAGCTGAACCGTTGTAGCAGCTAGAATCGAAGAAAGAAAGACGGTCAGCTTATTAGTGGGAGCGAGATTGACGCGGGCGCCTACTGCGGAAAGATCTGCTTGAATAGCGACGACTTCTTTAACCCCGAGAAAACCGCCATATAAACAGGTCATGGCAATTAGTACATAGAAAAAATTGACAACGGGATTAGGGTTGGACTGGCTGGCGGATACGGCTTTTAGGTATTCAGTTCGACTTGAAATACCAGTTAAAATTCCAGTATCCAAGGCAGAGGGGTTTTGGGTGATGATGGTGCCAATGGTGGATGACGATTGCACAAAATCATCCATAAATCCCTTAATAATTGTTTGATTAAGACCAGAGCGATTTACTACGAGGTTAAGATCGGAATCAAAATAGATATAGCCGTCTATCTCTTGATCCATTAAGAGACTATTTGCTTCTTCAGGCGTTGTATAGTTTACAATAAATAGATTATCGGCTCCACCCAAAGCTTTTGTAAAAGCGGGATTTTGATTGAGTTCTTCATTTTGGACAACGGCTACAGTTACTTTTTGAAAATTTTCTGAACTTAAAATGTTGGAAAGTGCCAGATTGAATAAGGTAGCCAAAAGAATCGGAAAGAGAATCGTCCAGAACATCAGTTCCCGATCTCTAAAGATACACTTGAGGCGATAACGATAGTTAAATAAAAACATGGTGACTCCTCCTAATCTCTCAGTTCTTTGCCAGTTATTTCCAAAAAGACATCATTCAGAGTTGGGGGTTCCGAATAAATCTTACCGATATTAATATTCTGAGCCTTCATCTGATCAAGAATTGCAATCAGATTATTTTTTCCTCGGCTTGATTTCACGTTGAGCTGATGATCCGTTAGTTCTGCTGAGATAATGTGTGGCAGTGTTTTGACTTTGGCCAGATCTAGATCTTCTGGATTCAGTAGTTCAAGGCTAATGTGTTCACCAGATTTAATCATTTTTTTTAGCTCGTCATTGGTACCCATCGCAATAATTTTGCCTTTATCCATAATGGCAATGCGACTGCAGATTTGCTCAACTTCCTCCATATAATGTGAGGTGTAAATGATGGTAGCGCCTTGCCGGTTCAATTCTAGGATGCCTTCTAAAATATTGTTTCGGCTTTGGGGATCAACGGCCACAGTCGGTTCATCAAGAAAAATAAGTTTTGGTTTATGGGCGATGCCACAAGCGATATTTAGGCGACGGAGAAGACCGCCGCTGAGTTTTTTTGGGTAGAATTTTTTAAAATCATTAAGACCCACAAAATCGATTGCTTCTGCCACTAATTTTTTGCGGGTTTGTTTATTGGAAATATACAAACCGCAAAAGTAGTCGATGTTTTCATAAACCGTTAGCTCATTAAACACGGCTACGTTTTGCATCACAACACCAATGTTACGTTTTATATCATATGATTCCGGGGACATGGGCTGATCGTTAATTTCAATGGTTCCTTTATCATATTTAAGCAGCGATAAAATACAGTTGATGGCGGTAGTTTTTCCAGATCCATTGGGACCTAAGAGTCCCAGAATTTCGCCTTCTTGCACCTCCAGATTGAAGTGATCTAGGGCGATCAAGTTGCCGTACCTTTTTACAAGGTTTTTTACATTTATTAACATTATATTCCTCCTGAATAAATCAAGTCATTTAAACTTGTTGATGTCTTTATTCTAACTGTTTTGCTGGCTAATTGTAAGTGACGACGTTCCTAATTCAAAATGACAAATGTCATCATTTATGTTAAGGTAAGAGCTAATAACAATGTTATGGAATGAAAGTTTGGTAGAAAAAATGAATAAATTAATTGATAAACTGATTATTTTTGTATTTTGTCTGGCGTTGTATCTAACGACCATGAATAATGTGTATATGATTGCAATGGTACTGGTAGCGGTGATCTTCAGTGCCTTTTCAAGCTATCTAGAAGAAGGCCGGATAACTGCCGGTATTTTTGGTGTGTATGTGGTTTTCTGCTTTTTTGAACCGACAATTTTAGTTTTTCTTCCGTTGATGTGTTACGATGTTTTGATTTCCAAGTATAAATGGCTGTGGTTGCTTTCATTACTGCCATTTATAACGAGTATAAATCTTTTAATCGGAACTGCGAATGTTTTAATCCCGGTTTTTATTATCGTAGCCTATTTTTTAAAAAAGCGGACGCTTTCATTAGAAAAGATGAAAAAAGACTATTTTAAGCTTCATGATGATGCCAAGGAAACATCGCTGCAAATGGAAAAGAAAAACCAAGTGCTAATGGAAAAACAAGATTATGAATTAAATCTTGCTACCTTAAAAGAACGTAACCGAATTGCCAGAGATATCCATGATAATGTCGGTCATATGCTTTCACGATGTATTTTACAAACGGGCGCATTGCTTGTGGTTAGTAAGGATGAGCAGATAAAAGAGGGATTGGAAAGCATAACAGATACGCTTTCAGAGGCAATGAATAGCATCCGAGACAGCGTGCATGATCTTCACGATGAATCCATTGACTTACAGGTTGAACTACAGACCTTAATTAATAATTTTAAATTTTGCAATGTAAAGTTTGATTATGATATGGAAAAAAAACTAGAAAACGAATTAAAATATTGTGTTATTGCAGTTGTTAAAGAGGCGCTTTCAAATATAATCAAGCACTCGGATGCTACCAGCGTCGCATTGACGGTACGTGAACATCCAGGCCTTTATCAACTGGTGATCCAGGACAATGGCACCCAAACAGCGTATCGTGATGATCGGGGAATGGGATTGAAAAATATTTTTGATCGAATCACGTCATTTAACGGTAATGTACACATCAGTACTGATAATGGATTCAGAATATTTATTTCTGTGCCAAAAAATAAATAAGCAAAGCGTGGAGAATGAGATGAAAATAGTAGTTGTAGATGATGATAAGTTGGTGTGTGCATCTTTAAAAACCATCATTGAGTCGGAAGGGGATATCACTGTAGTTGGACTGGGTCATAATGGACGAAAAGGTGTTGAGTTGTACAACCAATTAAAACCGGATGTATTGCTTATGGATATCCGAATGGAAATTATGACTGGTCTTGAGGCGGCTGAAATCATATTAATTCAAAATGAAGCGGCAAAGATTTTGTTTTTAACGACTTTTGTTGATGATGAATACATCATAAAAGCGCTTAATCTTGGGGCAAAAGGTTATATAATCAAGCAGAATTTTGAGAGCATTGTGCCGTCGCTGAGAGCCGTGGATGCGGGACAGAATGTATTTGGACAGGATATTATTACAAAAATTCCAGGGCTTCTTAATCAAGAAAACAAACTTGATTTTTCTACCTATGATTTAAATGAAAAAGATTTAGAGATGATTAACTGGGTAGCCCAGGGCCTTAACAATCGAGAGATTGCAGGTTGTGTCTATTTAAGTGAAGGAACGGTAAGGAACCGGATCAGTCTTATTCTGGAGAAGCTTGATCTGCGAGATCGTACCCAGCTAGCAATCTTTTATTATAAGAATATAAGCTGATCATAGGAATTTAATTAATAAGGGCGAAATAGAACATTCTGATTTGGGCGAGTAAATAGCGATATTTACTTGTCTTTTTTATTTTGAGAATTGTTAAAATAATATATCAATATATTATTGAGTAAAATAGTTAATATATATACCGTCAATTCAATACGATATATAATTTGATGAATATCTTTTGGTTTAAGGTTATTAATCATATTTTTGCCATATTTGATGATCATAATAAAAGTATAGAATAAAGAAATGGAAGAAGTTTTTGGATGCAATTGCAGATCAGAATAAGGCAACTTATGGTAAAGGCGGTATTAACTGCTGTGAATTAAAAGATGTGACACAAAGTAAGCGTAGCCAACCTAAGAAGTGATTATTTATTTAATTTAAGAATCTGATTTATTTTAGGATTTTCTATAGGATAATACGCCTAAGACTAGTTTAATTGGTTTTAGGGGTTATTTTAGTTTCCGCATCTTTAAGACAATATTATTGGATTAGCAGCATAGGTCCAAGAAAATATCAGCATCCCCCTACGTAACTTAATCTTCGTTTTTATAGTTTGATTGATACTGTTTTATAAAAATTTGGGTATAAATAGTGTAAGGTATCTTAATTTAATAGTTGATTGGACGAATAAAAGAAGAAAAAATCATTGGATTTGGAATAGGCACGAGTAAAAACATACTGTATTATCTTGGAAATTCAATTGAATTTCCACTTTTAAAAGAGGCCGTTTTAATTTTTTTTAAGACAGCTTTTTTACACATTTATCTTAAAATGTACGAAGGGAGTTTTTCCAATGAGTAAAAAAGATGATCACATGAGATATGAACAGGAACACAGAAAAGAATATCATCATGAACAAGAACATCAAGAGCACGAAGGTCATAGCCATCACAATCATCATGAAATGATGATTGAAGATTTTAAAAGAAGATTTTTCATATCATTAATTGTTACAATTCCGATCTTACTTCTTTCTCCGATGATTCAAGAATGGACACATATAAAGATTGATTTTACTGGAAGTAATTATGTATTATTTGTACTTTCCACATTTATATATTTTTATGGTGGATGGCCATTTTTAAAAGGATTAAAAGATGAATTAAGGGAAAAGAAACCTGGTATGATGACGCTGATAGCTATGGCAATTTCAGTAGCATATTTATATAGTTCAGCTACAGTATTTGGGCTTGAAGGAAATGACTTTTTCTGGGAACTCGCGACACTTATTGACATCATGCTTTTAGGTCATTGGATAGAAATGAAATCTATACTAAGTGCGTCAAATGCACTCGGTGAATTAGCTAAACTTATGCCAAATACAGCTCATTTATTTAAAAATGGTAAGGTAGTGGATGTTGACATAAGTGCGTTAAATTTTGAAGATAAACTACTCATAAAGCCAGGAGAAAAAATTCCCGCTGATGGAATTATTGTTAAGGGGAATAGTTATATAAATGAATCAATGCTAACAGGAGAATCAAAACCTGTTGAAAAAAGTAAAGGCGATAAGCTAATAGGTGGATCTATAAATGGTGATGGATCATTAGAAGTAGAAGTTAGAAATATTGGAGAAGATTCTTATTTATCAAAAGTTATTGATATGGTTAAAAAAGCACAAGAATCAAAATCTAAAACTCAAAATTTAGCAGATAGAGCAGCTTTTTGGTTGACTATCATAGCCCTCACTGTAGGATTTGCGACACTTCTTGTGTGGTATTTTATAAGCAAAGATTTTACCTTTGCGTTAGCAAGAATGGTTACAGTAATGGTAATAACCTGTCCACATGCATTGGGACTTGCAATGCCTTTAGTAGTAGCAACCTCAACAGCACAATCAGCTAAAAATGGTTTGCTTATTAGAAACAGAACACAATTTGAAAATTCAAGAAAAATTGATACATTAGTATTTGATAAAACAGGAACACTTACTCATGGGGAATTTGGGGTGAATTTTATAGAGATATTTGATGAACATTATAGTAAAGAAAGAGTAATCGAACGCGCAGCAACACTTGAAAACAATTCTGAACATCCAATTGCAACGGGTATAATGAATAAATTAAAAGAAATGGAATTAGATATCTTAGATATGGATAACTTCCAGGCCATAAAAGGCAAGGGTATAGAAGGGACAATAGATGGTAAAAGGATAATGGTGGTAAGTCCTGGTTATTTAAAAGAAAATAATATTGAAGTTCCCAGGGAACTTCCGCAACATGGTGTGTCAACTGATGTGTTTTTGCTTATAAATGACAAATTAATTGCAGCAATAGGGCTTTCAGACAGGATAAGAGAAGAATCATATAATGCGATAAAAAGACTCAAGCAAGAAGGAATTAAAACATGGATGCTGACAGGTGATAATGAAAATACAGCCGCGCAAGTATCCGAAGAATTAGGATTAGATGGATATTTTGCAGAAGTATTACCTGATCAAAAACAAGAAAAAATTAAAGAATTACAATCAGTAGGTAGGTTTGTGGCAATGACTGGAGATGGCGTAAATGATGCACCAGCTTTAGCACAAGCAGATGTGGGTATAGCAGTCGGTTCTGGTACAGATGTTGCAGCTGAAACTGCAGATATTATACTTGTAAACTCTAATCCAGAAGATGTAGTAGCCCTCATTGACTTTGGTAAAGCGACCTATAGAAAGATGATACAAAATCTTATATGGGCAACAGGATACAATGTAATTGCTATACCACTTGCAGCAGGAGTATTTTATAGTATTGGAATCGTTATATCTCCAGCAGTTGGAGCAGTGCTTATGTCGCTTAGTACAATAATAGTAGCAATAAATGCAAAAATGCTTAAATTGGATAGATAAATATGATGATATCAGGAGGGTATGATGAATAAAAATATTAAATGGTATGTAATTTTAGTTATTTCTGCAATAATTCTCATATTATTTGCAGGTTGTTTTTTTACAGATAAGGGAAGAGGATTTGTAAATGATTTAATCGGAACAGACGAACCATTAATTAATAATCAAAAAGAAAATGCTAATAAACTTCCTATACCTCCACTTTTAGAAGATAAAAATCCTGAAGAGGGTAAATCAGAATTTGATTTAAACGTGCAATATGGTAATAAGGAATTTATACCAGGATATGAAGCAAACACTTTAGGATATAATGGCGATTATTTAGGACCTATAATAAAAGTAAATAAAGGTGATGATGTAAAGATAAATGTTAATAATATGTTGGATGAACCAACGACAGTGCATTGGCATGGATTAGAAGTGTCAAGTGAGATGGATGGTGGCCCCCATCAAATAATCGATCCCAATACTACGTGGAAGCCATATTTTACAATCGACCAACCTGCAGCAACCCTTTGGTATCATCCACATTTACTTCATAAAACAGGAGAACAAGTATATAAAGGACTTGCAGGACTTTTTTATATAGAAGATGAAAATTCAAAAAAATTAAATATTCCAAAAGAACATGGTGTAAATGATATACCCTTAGTAATACAAGATAGAAGATTTACAGATAATGGTGATATCCCATATGACTTAAACAGTAGCGATTTAATGAACGGATTTTTAGGTGATACAATTCTAATTAATGGAGCTATAAATCCTGAATTAGATATTGAAAATGAAGTGATTAGACTTCGACTTTTAAATGGATCAAATGCAAGGACATATGAGTTTAACTTTAATGATGGCAATGAATTTTATCAAATAGCATCAGATGGAGGCTTTTTAGAAGAAAGTATAGAAATGGATAAAGTATCACTAGCTCCAGCTGAAAGAGCTGAGATCCTAGTGGATTTTTCCGATTATAATGTAGGAGATGAAATAATCCTTAGAGATGGTAAGAAGAATCTTATGACTATAAAGATAGTAAACGATAGTAATAGAATTATTGATATTCCTAAAAACTTAGTAGAAATAACGGGCTATAATAAAGATGAAATAGTACGTAGCAGAGAATTTGTAATGAGTGGAATGGGTTCGATGGTAACTATAAATGGTAAACAAATGAATATGGATAGAATAGATGAAAAGCTAAATTTAGGTGAATTAGAAGAATGGGTTATAAGTAACGATTCTTCAGGAATGGGTATGATGAATTCTATGCCTCATCCATTTCATGTTCATGCAGTACAATTTCAAATAATAGCAAGAAATGGGGAAGTTCCCCCATTAAATGAAAAAGGTTGGAAAGATACTGTAATGGTAAAAAGTGGCGAAGACGTAAGGATTTTAGTCAAGTTTAAAAAGAAAGGATTATTTATGTATCATTGTCACATATTAGAGCATGAAGATTCAGGAATGATGGGTCAGTTTTTAGTTGAATAAATTTATATCCTTTTAATAACTTACTCTTTAACATGTTGGTAATCCCCAATATTAATTGCGATAGGAAATGGTTTATAATAAATGCAAAAAAATGAGATGAACAAGAGGGATATAAATGGGTTATCTTTATTTTGTTTATTACATGATGAAAGGGGAATAATTATATAAAAAAGTGTGTTAGCCATTTTATTGGTTGTATTTATGATACTTCCAGATAGTTTATAGATTCTGGAGAAATACTTTTGGTAGAAAAACCAGAAGTTGAGAAACCAGAAGAAGAATCATTGACAAAAATAATACAGACAGCAAGCGAAGAATATAATGAGTAAACTGGTGAACATGTTTATTTTTAATAAAAGGGGATGGCTATGGAAGAAAACATTAAAAAAACTAAAAGCAAATGGAATATATTATTGGTAATATTAATAGCAACATTTGTAATGGTGATTGATACAACAGCAATGAATGTATCGATAGCAAATATAGTACACGATTTAAATACAAACGTCAGTACGGTAAAAGGCGTAATGTCATTATATACATTAGTCATGGCATCATGTATGCTATTAGGCGCAAAACTAGCAGATGTTATCGGAAAGAAACATGCATTTAAATATGGATTGTTGATTTACTGTGTCGGTACATTAATTGCAGCTTTGAGTGTAAATGTTACGATGTTAGCAATTGGATGGTCAGTGATTGAAGGGATTGCAGCAGCAATAATGATGCCTGCGGTACTATCACTATTAATCAGTAATTACGAAGGCCGTGACCGTGCAAAAGCAATGTCCATATATACGACAGTTGCGGCAGTAGCATTAGCAGTAGGGCCAATTATCGGCGGGGCGGTAACCACATATTTATCATGGCGTGTTATCTTTGCTGGTGAAGCGATTATTGCCATAACAGCATTAGTATTTTCAGGTGTAATACCAAAAGATTTTATTGTAAAAGAAAACCGACCGAAAATAGATTTTGTGGGTTTTTTATTTTCTGCATCGGGATTGTTCTTAATTATTATGGGACTATTAACAGCACAGAATTATGGTTGGTTTTATGCAAAGCAACCACTTGAAATTGGAGGGGTTACCTTCTCATTATTTGGATTATCTGTCTCTTTTTTAATGATAATATTAGGGATTGCATTTATATTTATTCTTTTAATTTGGTTGAAAAAACAGATAGGAAAAGATAAACCAGTTTTATTTCATCCCCAGATATTAAGTAACAGGGTATTTTCACCCGCAATATTAGTGTATTTTTTTGGGCAGATGACATTTTCAGGAATTATGTTCTGTATGCCTGTATTTATGCTGAATGCATTGGGTTATAATGCATTCAATACAGGTATGAGTTTAATGCCATTGTCTATTGCATTGTTAATATCGTCATTATTTGTGACAAGACTAATCTATCGTTTTTCACCTAAAATTATGCTTATTACTGGTTTAATATCTTTGTTGGCAGGCATTACCTTGATGAGGGTACAGTTCTGGGGAGATTTTGCCGACATCAGTGGCAGCAGTTTTATATCCGCCTTTCTTTTTATCGGCTTAGGAGCGGGGATTGCATTCAGTGTAGCCTATAACCTCGCATTGTCAAACGTCAATAAAGAATGGAAAAATGAAGGCTCAGGATTATTAACGACATTTCAGAGCCTAGGAGCATCCTCAAGTGTAGCAATTTTAGGAACAGTAATGTTTTCAAGTGTATTCAGTAATATAGCCCAGGGGATTTTTGATTCAAGTATTTTAAATACTACTGACATGACAAAAAATGAAATTCAGGAATTACTCATTCAAAATGTAGAGACATTTAAAGAAGCAGCAGAACCGGAAATAGAGAATATTATAACAAACGCAATGTCAATGTCTATGGATTTAGTAGGAATTGTCCTCAGCGTTATTGTAAGCATCGGTTTGATTCTGGCAGTTTTTGTACTCCCAAACGTAAAACTGAAAGATTAATAAAAGAAGTGTACTGCTGAATTTATACTCCATTAGTGTACTTTTTTATATTGTTTTTTTATTTCCCGTAGTCTGCGGTTTTACTAGTTGTTATTATTAAATCTAAGCGATCTTATGATGGGATTAGTGAGATTGATTGATGCAGTATGTTTTATTGATTGGAAATATTTTAGGCGTTAAGGTGTGTATGTGATGAAAATGTTTCCGAATTTAAAACCAGTAATAAAATAGGGAATAGAAGTTAATTAATTACTTATTAGTAACATAATTAAGACTAACATAGATGAAATAAAAGGATTATATACAATTTTGAAGAACTTAAGGAGGAGATGTTTTGAACATTAATAAATTACCGATCGCACTTTTTAATGGAACCGTTGCAACAACAAATGGCGTATATCGTATAAGTGATATTGATGTTGACAGTGCTATGAGGTTAGTTAAAGAATATTCATATATTTCAGCTATTGGTCATGAAGGTACAGCAGAAATCATGACAGAATTATTAGGTGTGAAAATTTCTTTTAATAGAATACAATTCAAACAAGAAGTAACTCAAATGGCTATTGTATTAAAGTTAAATGAAAGACCGATAGAAGGGGTTATATTGTCTAAGGGAGAAATTGAAAAAGTGGGTTATAGCTTAAAGCTAATGGAAAGATTAAAATAATTTAAAAAAGCATTCGAAGTTATAAAATAAAATAGCCCGCGGGGAATATGGGAGGTGTTACGAATGAGTGAGAAAAAAGATAGTGGTTTATTTAATTCAATCGCACCGATTTATGGCTTGTTTTATAAAATCCAGAAAAAAAATTTCAGAAAAACCATAGAGCAGATTCAGCAGGAATTTGACATCTTAGAATTTAAAAGCATTATTGATATCGGTTGTGGAACGGGAGCATTTTGTTCAGTATTGAATGAAAAAGGAATGAGTGTAACAGGAATCGATGCAGCTGAGAAAATGCTTAAGATTGCTAGGAGTAAGCCAGAAAACAAAGATATTAACTTTTTTCAGGCTGATATTCTTGAAAAATTGCCTTTTGAGGATAATCACTTTGAGATCGCGATTACCAGCTATGTCGCCCATGGTTTAAAGCAGGCGCAAAGAAAGCAAATGTATGCTGAAATGGGAAGGGTTGCAAAGAAAAGGGTTATCATTCATGATTATAATAATCAGAGATCTTTCGGAACGTCTCTAATCGAATGGCTGGAAGGGGGAGACTATTTTCACTTTATTCGACATGCTGAACCCGAGATGAAGGACTGTATGACAAAGTTGAAACCCTGTTTTTCTGAGGTACGTGTCGTTAATGTTGGGGTAAGGGCAAACTGGTATATTTGCAAGCCGTTGGAATAGTTGCTAAAAGTAGAGGATACAGAAATTATTGTCAATGCGTTAGCAACTAAGACAATACTTAGCCTAGATAAAGAGACCCATGTGGCACTTTAGAATTGTTTTGGAGTGTAGTGAATGAAGGGTAAAAGATAAAAAGTAATACTAAGGAATTGAGAAAAAGAGGATATATAGATGATTTTGATATCAGTGAATATCGGTCGAAAAGTAAAGAGGAGTTAATTGAACTATCACAAGACAAAGAAGCATATGTGCGTTCTACTACAACAAAAATGCTTTCTTTAAAGTTTGATATGAATGACTCTGAACTATCGAAAATTATACTTGATAGAATCATACGAGAGGAAAAGCTGTATGTTAGGATAGAAATGGCAGCTGCTCTGGAAAAAGGAGGAGCATTGATAGCAAAGGAAATGATAAAGTTTATTGGTAAAACAGGAAATAATCAGCATAAGGTTTTACCAGAAAGATCATCCAAACTAGATTTAAAAAACGAGATAGAAAGACTTGTGGTAATAGTGATATGGTTGATCCCCACAAAAATTAAATAGAAAACAACCTTGAGACGATTAAATAGCGATATTTAGTCGTTTTTTTTATAGCCAGATGAAAATTATGACTTTTACCAATACAAATACCAGAGTATATTTAGCGGTGCATTAACAATTTATACTGATTGGTTTCTTTTTGATTTAATAAAGAGCTAAGGGAAGAGTATGACCCGAATTGTAAGAAAGGTAACAATTTTTTGCGAATTTGGGCTTTAGTTAAATTAAGGACTAGTAGATATTAGCGATCATATTTTAAAATAGGATTGCCCTAGATAGCTATACCATTGGAGACATAATTCTTTAATTGGCTTTGATTTGCAATGCGAAGGATTACACAGAAAACAAGATTGTACAAAAAATAGCAATATAGCACATATGAATAGTTGGAGAAGTGATATACTCTTAGTATAAGAAGTTTATACGTTTACAAGGAGTTCATTTAAGGAGTAATAGAATGAAAAATGAATTTAATGAGAATAGATGTAGAAATTTAGCGAGCAGAGTTCATTTATTGCAACTTGTCGATAAAAAAGTAATCCTAAAAATATTGGATGCTTTTACAATAGCAACTGGGATGACTGCGAATATTGTTGATGTCGAGGGACATTCGATTTTTTCAAATAAAGATGCCCAAAAAAATTGCGATTTTTGTCAAGTGATTAGAAAAATGGAAAAAGAAAAGGGGTTTCATCGTTGTGCGGGTTCCTATGCCAGAGCAGGTAAACAGGCTGCAATTTTTGATGAACCATATATTTTTAGATGTCCTGCAGGTTTGATTGAATGGGCAGCACCAATTATTATTGATGGAAAGAATTTAGGAACCATCATTTGTGGTCAGGTTTTAATGTGGGAACCAGAAGAATTTTTTTGGATTGAACTTGAAGAAATGAATAGTTGTTTAACAGATGATTACACAGAATTGTTTAAAGCAGCCAAGGAATTACAGGTAGTTTCGGGAGAAAAGGTTCAAAGTGCAGCTTCAATGATTTATCTTATTGCAAATTATATTGTTAGAGCAGGGTGGGAAAGTATTCATCATAAAAAAGAAATGGAATTAAAACAATTTTTACTGAATGATGAAATTCAAACTCGAAAAGTCTTAGAGGAAAAACTAAATAACCAGAGTCTGAACTTTTTTTTAGAAAAGGAAAAAGCACTAATTGGTAAAATTAAATTAAGAGATTTAGAGAAATGTAGACAAATTTTTAAAGTGATGTTGGCAGATATTTTTACTGAAAGTTGTGGAAAACTACCCATCATCAAAGATCGGGTATTTGAGCTAGTGGTGGTTATGTCCAGAGCAGCCGTGAAAGGTGGGGTTGATTCCCGAAAATCCATCAGTTTCAATGCCAATCTTATGCAGGAACTAAATAATGCCTACAATATTATAGAAATTAATATAGCGGCGTTAGCTGTTATGGAACGTTATTTAGAGGAAATTTTAAATAATGGCAAGTTGAAAAACCGTATAATTATTGAAGGCCTCAAAGGATTTATCAGGAATAATTATCAAAAGAACTTAACCCTTGAGGAAATTGCAGATTCTGTTTTTTTAAGTCCTTTTTATGTGAGTCATATTTTCAAAGAAAGTCAAAATATGACAGTGATGGATTATATGACAAAGGTAAAGCTGGATGAAGCAAAAAAAATGCTGAACAATCCCCGCTTTAAAATTGAAGAAATTGCAATGGATCTAGGATACAATGATGGTTCTTATTTTTCAAAGGTATTCCGTCGAAATGAGGGAATGACTCCTACACAATTCAGACATAGTTTGTAAAAAAATCTAGTAATTAGTCAGGAGCAAATAAATGGATGTTTTAATCAAAGAAATACAAGAAAATCTAATAGATGGAAATGCAGAGATGGCGAAAAATGCAACTAACAAAGCTCTAACAGGAGGTATTAATTCCGAGGCGATCATAAAAAGAGCATTAATTCCAACTATGAATAAAATTGGTAAGGAATTTAGAGATGGAAATATTTATATTCCAGAAGTATTGATGTCTTCTCGTGCGATGCATGCAAGTCTTTATGTACTAAAGCCGTTGTTAATTAACTCGACTTTATCGAAAAAGAAGGGCCGTGTGATTATTGGAACGGTTGCCGGTGATTTACATGATATTGGTAAAAATATGGTTTCCATGAGTCTTCAAGGTGACGGCTATGAGGTTGTTGATTTGGGGATTGATGTCCCAGCTAATGATTTTATTTCAGCGATTATACGATATAAACCAGATGTTTTTGCAATGTCTGCACTGCTGACTACGACCATTGGTGAGCTTAAAAATGTTATTCAAGCAGTGAGAGATGAGGGATTACGGGAAAATATCAAGATTGTGGTAGGGGGAGGTCCGGTAACCCAAGATTGCGTTGATGAAATTGGTGCAGATGGTTTTGGAAAAGATGTTTTTGAAGCCATAGATGTTGTAAATAACCTATTAGGGAAGAAAGAAGNNGAAGAGGATATAAAAATAAAAAGACCAGAAATTATTTTATTTACAGGATTCTTAGGTTCAGGAAAAACAACGATGCTACTTAAAACCATTGAAATGTTGTCTGAGCATAAAAAAAAATGTGCTATTATTATTAATGAAATTGGAGATGTGGGCATTGATAATCGGCAAATGCGGAAATTGGGTTATGATGTGTTGGATTTATTTGGGGGTTGCGTCTGCTGTACATTAAAAGTCACATTGGAAGCAACCATAAATTATCTATTAGAGGATTGTGACGACTTGGATTATATTCTTTTTGAACCGTCAGGCATGGCAGATCCATCGGCTTTATATCCGACGATTGCCAATTGTGGTTATGATGTAAATGAAATTAAGAATGTTTTTATTTTAGATCCCCTAAGAGTGGAACTTTACCAGGTTCATTTAAGTCAATTACTGATAGATTCTTTAAATTTGTCAAAAATAGTGGTTATCAATAAAATAGATCAGGCAACACCGAAAATGCTTAATGAAACAAAAAAAATTGTAAATCGTATTAAACCAGGGACAATACCTTTAACCATGAATGTTAATGATGGATTAATACCAAAATACTGTCAGTTTTTAATGAATGAAAGGGGAAATTAGAATGTATCAAAAAGATTTTATTCCAGTTGCTTTAATCGTTAAAATGAAATCGGGAAAGTCATTACCTGTTGAAAAATGGCAGCAATTAATTGAAGATTTATTTCTTGTATATGCAGAGAGCGTAACAAAAAAAGATGGCTGTATTATTGGACATATTAAAGCACTTGCTGAGGTTTCTGAAGTTTCCTATATTAAATTCAGTTGCGTTAATGCTTTGATTGGAGTTAATTCTGAATTTCATGGTAAGCCTCAAAATATCAATGAGATAAATATGGTAATCAACTCTCTGGTTACAAATATGGATATTCTAGAAAGTCGTGAACTTTTAAGTCAGTCGTGGTTAGTAACAATCAATCCAGAAGAAAACATTATTATGCAGGTTGAAGATGAAACATCCAACTCTCGAGGAGAACATCATCACCATAAGAAAAATGAACCCTATCCAATAGGTGAAACACATCATCAAGATGAGCAAAACATTCATTAAAAACAAAATAACAGTAATATTTGCCTCGATCCCATAAAATTAGATTTTAGTATAATTTTATGGGATTACTAGATTGATGTCAAAATACGACTGTTTTTTTGATTAACAAGCTTAATTATTCGCAAATAGCAACATAATACCGAAAACTATATAGATCGTCTAAAGACATATAAGCATATGCAAGGTATTATAATAACATAATATATATTTACAATCCTGGCAGGAAAAAATAAAAAATGTTTTTCAAAGGAGTGTTTTAAAATAATACTAAAACGTTATTTTAAATTAAGGGAGATTTCATGAATCTTTTAATATTAACGAGTCTTATGAGAAATCTTGAAGAAGAAAAAATAATGGAACATCTGGATAATGTTATTGCTGATAATCCAACAAAGGATCAAGGAATAGAAGTGATAAAGGCATGCCAGAAGGGAATAGAAGAAGCGGGCTTACTATTTGAAAAGGGTGAATACTTTGCAGGTGATATATTGTTTGCAGGGGAGCTTCTTAAAGAGGCAAAAGATAAATTTCATTCAATCATTGGTGACGATGTTGCGCTTTTTAAATCTGGATACATTACGCTTGGTTTTGTGTATGGAGATACACCGATTGAAGGCACAGCGATTTTTGAAAGATTAGTAAAAAATGCTGGATTTGTAGTAATAAATCCACAATTAAAAGCTTACTAAATAAGTGATTAACAATTTATAAATAATTTGGAGGAAAAAAAAATGGTGAAAAAATTTGATCAATTAGCATATAGTAATTTAGATGATTTTGTATTTGGATCTTGTCCAAATCCAGTTACCACAAAAAGTGGCATGGTTTTTGGCGGAGGAACTGTTTATCCAGAAATTAATTTTACTCTTCCAGGAATGGTAATTGATGATTCAACCATTAAAAAGGCCTATGATACTTATTCTGATATTATTGATGGCATATTAAAACGTGCTGCTGAATTACACGCTCCAGGCGTATTAGTAGAATATGAAACAGTTCCTGACTTTACGTTAAAACCTGAATATGGGATTGAAGTTAATCGCATTCTTTTAAACGGTATTAAGGAAGCTAGTGAAAAATATGGTTTAAAAGCTGCACTTCGAACAACACCTAATGATATAAGAGAGTTTAGTCGCCCACCAGTTATGCGCAGTGGAAAATATTGGGATATAATGCTTGAACTTTTCGAACAGTGTGCAAAAGATGGCGCAGATCTTATTTCAGTTGAATCAACTGGGGGTAAAGAAATTCATGATGCTGCTTTAGTAAGAGCCGACATTCGTTCAGCAATTTTTGGATTAGGTGTACTTGGTTGTAGAGATATGAAATTTCTTTGGAAAAACTTAGTAGATATTGCTGAAAGAAATGACTGTATACCAGCCGGCGATACAGCTTGTGGTTTTGCTAATACTGCTATGGTATTAGCAGAAAAAGGTTTTATTCCTCATGTGTTTGCAGCTGTTATTCGTGTTGCTGCAATGCCTAGAACATTGGTTGCTTTTGAACAAGGAGCTACCGGACCAAGCAAGGATTGTGCTTACGAAGGACCATACTTAAAAGCAATAACAGGACGTCCGATCTGTATGGAAGGAAAAAGTGCAGCTTGTGCCCATACAAGTGCCGTTGGTAATATCTCATGTGCAATTGCAGATGGCTGGAGTAATGAATCCGTTCAACAAGTTAATCTTTTATCTGGAATGGCTCCTATTGTATCAATGGAACAATTAATTTATGATTGCCGTTTGTTAAATACTGCAACTGCAAAAGGACAGCAACTTATAGTGAGAGATTTACTAGTTGATTCAGATTCAGCTCTTGATGTTCAAGCTTATGTTTTAAGACCTGATGTTGTTATGAGAATCAGTGCTGAAATAGTAAAAACTCAAGACAATTTTTTAAGAACTAAAATAGCTGCTAAAATGACTGTACAGGAATTAAAGAAAGCGATAAATGAAGGTCTTGTTAAAAGTGATCGTCGTGATATGAAGTGGTTGGATAAAATGGATAAAGCCATTGATTCGATTCCGGATGATGAACTCGAATTTTACGAAGAAATGAAATCAGAACTTGATATGACTAAATTTATTCCAAGTGAATATGGTTTGAAATAGATTTGTTGGTAAAAATTGATTGTAAAATATTTAAATGAAAACTTTTAATAAAGATATTTAAAAATAGAATTTCAGGAGGCTTATAATGGCAACTTTAAAAGATGTTTCCCAATGTGTTTTAGATGGTGATATGGATGAAGTGAAAATTGCAGTTCAGAAATTAATTGATGCAGGAACAGATCCACTTGTAATCATAAATGATGGTTTAATTGCAGGCATGAATATTGTGGCACCTTTATTTAAAAGTGGTGAAATGTTTGTACCAGAAGTAATGGAATCTGCAGATACAATGGCTGTAGGTATGAAACTTTTAAAACCATTAATCATGGAGGATGATCTTCAATCAAAAGGTACACTACTTATTGGAACCGTCAATGGTGATTTACATGATATCGGTAAAAATCTGTTGATTATGATGGTAGAAAGTCGTGGTTATACAGTAATAGATTTAGGTGTTAATATAACAGAAGAAGCATTTGCAGCAGCGGTTAAAGAACATAAACCTGATATTGTCGGTATGTCTACATTACTTACAACAACAATGATGAGAATGAAGTCTACCATTGAAGAACTGGCTAAAGAAGGTCTTCGTGATAAGGTTAAAGTTATAGTTGGTGGCGCTCCAATTACCCAAGATTTTGCAGATGATATTGGAGCAGATGGTTATTCTCAAGATGCTTCCACAGCGGTTGAATTGTGTGACCGCATGATGACTGCATAAATAAAAAGATAGGAGGTGTGAACAATGCTAACAATTGTAGGAGAATTAATTAATACAAGTCGTGCTGGTGTAAAAGAGGCAGTTCTTAATCAAGATGAAGCTTATATTCGTGACCTTGCAAGTAAGCAAGCTAAATCTGGTGCTACATATATCGATGTTAATTGCGGAAATTTGATTAATATTGAGGAAGAATCAATGAAATGGTTGGTCAATGTTATACAAAAAGAAGTTGATTTACCACTATGTATCGACAGTCCTAGTGCAGAAGTTTTGGATATTGGTTTGTCATTATGTAAGAATGGACGTCCGATGATTAATTCCATTACTGATGAAGATGAAAGATATGTATCGGTGTTGCCACTTATTAAAAAATACAATGCAAAAGTTGTGGTTCTATGTATGGACAGCACAGGAATGCCAAACACTTCCGAAGATCGAATGAAAGTTGTTCGAAATCTGTATGCAAAATTATCTAAAGAGGGTATTGCTGATGAAGATATGTACTTCGATCCACTCGTTAAACCAGTGAGCAGTGTATCAACTGCCGGGGCTGAAGTATTAAATACAGTTAAAAAGATTAAAGTAGAATTTCCAAATGTTCATTTTATGTGCGGGCTAAGTAATATTTCCTATGGTTTACCTAACCGTAGCCTACTCAATCATCTTTTCGTTGTAGAAACAATGACTGTTGGTATGGATGGATATGTTCTTGATCCTACTAATAAGGATATGATGGCAGGAATTATTGTAGCCAACACAACACTTGGCAATGATAACTATTGTAGTGAATACATTAAAGCCCATCGTAAGGGTTTACTTTAAAAATCATTTCTCTGTTAAAATGATTACAAAAGCCGGCAGGTCTCACTGCTGGCTTTTGTTCGTTGTGCGCCTAGCATAGGATGCAATCTAATGGGTGGGAAATACTATATTGGCTATAATAAACTGGATATTAAAGTATGAGAATATATTGGAAGGTCAACACTTTTTTTGACAAAAAAATAAGCAAATTTAAGAATGCATTCATTCAAATAAGTTTGGCGTTAAATAATCTAACGATGAATGAATCCTTTTGTTATTATAATAATTACTCACATAGTTAAGAATTTCCATTTTTGCCTGCGATTTTGTATTTGCCTATAAGGAGACGAAAAGATTTATAATCCTTGAATAAAACATAAAGGGAAGCTACAATAAACCTAGGAATAAACTAACTTTGCGAGGGTGGAAAAATGAAGAGTTGTTTAAATAGAGGATTTTGTTTAATGTTTGCGTTGTTGCTGATGGTTGGATTAGCACCGACAGGGGTTTTAGCAGTGGCATCAAGTCCTGGTGTTTCATATCAAACCCAAATTGAAAATATTGGATGGGAAGGCGATGCGGGTATTGGATTAAGAAGCAATGGCGAGGCTAGTGGAACCTTCGGTAAAAGCCTGCGTTTAGAAGGCATTAAGATTAATCTGGATAACCAGGGCTATGATCTTGGCGTTTCCTATCAGACCCATATCCAGAATGTTGGATGGGAAGCGGATACCGAAATAGGCTGGAAAAGCGACGGCTTGATGAGCGGCACAGAAGGTCAGGCACTGCGTCTAGAAGCCATTCAAATCAAGCTTACAGGTACCAATGCCGATAACTTTGATATCTATTATCAGGTCCATGCTCAAAATGTGGGCTGGATGGGATGGGCTAAAAACGGAGAAAGCGCGGGAACCGCCGGATATGCATATCGCCTGGAAGCTATAAAAATCGTTGTTGTCCCCAAAGATCAGGATCCGCCAACGGTTACAAATACTCCTGCATTTTTAACATACCCTAGTGTGTTGTATCAGACTCATATCCAGGATGTCGGATGGGAAGACGATGCAGGCATTGGCTTAAGAAGCAATGGAGAGGCCAGCGGAACCTCGGGTCAGGGTTTACGTTTAGAAGGTATTAAGATTAATTCCGATACCCAGGGCTTTGATTTCATTGTTTCCTATCAGACTCATATCCAGGATATCGGTTGGGAAGCGGACACTAGCCGAGGCTGGAAAAGCGACGGTTTGATGAGTGGAACCCAGGGTGAATCTAAACGCCTAGAAGGCATTCAAATTAAGCTAATAGGTGCCGATGCCGATGCATTTGATATCTATTATCGGGTCCATGCCCAGAATTTTGGCTGGATGGGATGGGCTAAAAATGGAGAAAGTGCGGGAACGGCGGGATACAGCTATCGCCTAGAAGCCATAAAAATTGTGCTTGTGCCAAAGGATCAGGGAGTACCATCCGTATCAGTGGTCCCGGCATTTTCCGATAAAAAAAGTAGTATCGTTGAGGGGAATTTGTTTATCAGATCAACCATAGGTGATTTTAATGTTAGCGATGCTGGTTTTGACAATGTCGAAATTTCCGATAACATCGGGGATGGTGCAATTGTACTTAAATCAGGTTCTCAAAGCGGTGTATATACATCAAACAGTTTAAGCACAAATGCATTTAATAAACTGGTGATTTCCTGGAATAGCAAGACACCGGAGGGAACTACCATTCAGGTTCAGGCTAGGGTAGCATTGACTGCTAATGGACAATGGTCCAATTGGCTGACCTGGGGAACCTGGGGAACATCAATACAAAGCAGGTCCGGAACCAGTATGACCGATGACTCGGTGGCCAAGGTTGAAGTGGATACTTTGGTAGTAAAGAACAGACAAACGGCGAGTAACATTCAATATCGGGTTCTATTAAATTCCAATCGTTCCGATGTGACGCCGACGGTTTGTTTAGTATCTGGAGCCCTGAGAAATACGGTTCAGGGAATCAATAAGGCTTTTACGGATAATCCGGATTTATCGAATGTCGGTGTTCTAGCAGTACCTCAATTATCTCAGATGATCAGGGAGCCTGCCATCGCCGATTCTATCTGTAGTCCCACCAGCCTTGCCATGGTGTTGAATTATTATGAAACCCAGGTAACACCCGAACAGGTCGCCTGGGGGGTATATGATTATAATTCTGATGAATTTGGAAACTGGCCGTTTAATACCGCCTATGCTTCAAGCCTTGGCTATCGGGCCTATGTGGATTATTCAACAATCGACGGCCTGAAACGAGAAATTGCCAACGGACATCCTGCCATAGCGGCTGTGGCCTATAAAAACAGTGCCAATGTCAGTGGGAATTTACCTGTGATAAACGGTGCGCCCATCGCATCAACGTACGGTCATCTGATTGTTGTCTGTGGGTTTACAAAGGAAAATGGAACTGACTATATCATCATCAATGACCCAGCAGCTGGCAGTAATGCCGGTGTGAGAGTCAAGTATCGGCTTGATCAATTCCAAAATGCCTGGGCCGAATCTGGAAATATAACGTATATTATCCATTAGATTCCCCAATATTAGATAGAGTATTATATCATGCACATGTTGTATCAATTAGTGGAAAGTTTTACAGAATCAAGGATCATATGCAACAAGAATCAGAACAAAACATACATTTTTAAATGATCAAAAACATGCATTATTAATTGACGTTTATACATGCTATAACCCCCCAATGATACTGGAAATTACAATGGTTTTTCGGGCACTGAAACCGTCCATTAATTTGGGAAATAGATAACCACGCCAGCCGATTTCCTCACCCAGGGTGGTGATGATGTTGATGGACGGACTCAGTAACAGGCCAACGAGAAGCTAGATAATTAAGATGCCAGTCAGCATTGGGGTCGTGGCATCCAAACCCTGGGCCTTATAAGTTGCAAGCATTGTGGTCATGGTCGGATCAAAATGTGATGGAAAAATCAAAAAATAGATCAGGGCATCCAGAGAAATTAAAAGTGGGGGGAACAAACCAGGCAATAAGATAATATCGGATATTTCCCTATACATTTTCATCCAATGGAAAACAATCTTCAACACACAATCCACAGCCAATGCATTTTTCCTGATTAATAGTCATCATTTTTTTTCCCCTTAATTTAAGTGTTGCCTAAATTCACGTGTGATTTTCAACGTTATAATTTCAATGGTATTCTTCGGAAATAGCTATTTTTTTAAGCACAGCTATTTCGAGGTTTAATCATTCCAGTATTTTTCAAATAGATCAAAATCATTAAATGGTTCTTGGCAACTTTTGTTTTCACACACATAAAAGGTGATTTTATCATTAATGCACTGGTATTTTGCCATTCTGGGAATTAAATTTTCAAGAGCTTCTCTGTTTTCAGGAGTTATTATAAAAATTTGAGCGTTTGGTTGGAATTTTTTTCTTAGGATAGTATTTAAATCTTTTTGTTCATCTGCATTTTTTGTTATGCATACAATTTCTTTGGTGTGTAGCAATGCCTTGATAAATGAAAGATTTGCAAAGCTACGGCCGAGAGGGGCTTCTTCTAAGTTTGAACCCATAAAGTTCAATTGCTTTTCAGAAAACGCGATCAGTTTGGGATCATCGGTGAGTTGGGATAATGTGATCAATATATAAGTAGCAACACTATTTCCAGAGGGGATAGCGCCGTCAAAAACTTCAATCGGTCGATAAATAAGAGTGTCGTTGTTTTTAGGCGTCATGAAAAATCCACCCTTTTCATGATCAAAAAATTGATCAACCATTTCTGGGGTGTAATATAAAGCGAGTTTCAGATAATAAGAATTTTGTGTTGCTTCAAACATTTCAAGAAGAGCATAAATATAGAAGGCATAATCATCAAGAAGGCCTTCACCAATGGATTCTTTGTTGCGATAACGAACCTTTATTTTTTTATCAACGGATACTAAATGAGATTCAATAAATCCAATCGCATCTCGAGCGATTTCATAATAGATGATATCGTCAAAAACTTTGTAAGCTTTAGCAAAAGATGCAATCATCAGTCCGTTCCATGAGGTAAGGATCTTATCATCGCGGTGGGGTTGCATATGATTGGACGGTTGAAATGACAGTTTATGTTGATACAAAAAACAAATTAAAGAGGATAGGAAAAAATCTTTACGTTACATTGGAAGTAATACTGAAAAAGCAGAACATTATTAACATAAACGCATGTATTACCTCTTCAAATCTCGCGAGTATCGGTTTTCACGAGCATATGGGATACAAAACAGTGGGACATTTTACGAAGTGTGGATATAAATTTGGCATCTGGCACGACATGATTTGGATGGAGAAAATGATCGGTCAACATGCAAAGATACCCAATAAAATAATCCCGTTTACACAGTTAGATGATATAGAAAATTATTGCCAATGCATTGGCAACTGAGACTGTACTTGGCTTGGATAAAGAAATCCATGAGGTAATTTAGAGTTGTTTCGGAGTGTATGAACGGGTCGAGACCACTATCCTAGGATAGATAATACCAGAATGCTTTTATAAAAAATCAAACGTAATAAAAGACCCAAACTTTTGTATTTTTCGACATTGGTTTGGGTCTTTTATTGATTCAAATAGAGATTGTATTAGTCTTTAAGGGAGTTGGATCCGGTGGCATCGGTGAAGTCGGTCGACCGATTAAATAAAAGCAGACAGTTCCCACCACGATAAAGCCAATTCCACCAATAAAGCCAACTGGCAGAGGACCGATAAAGGGACTGGTTTGGCCAATGGTGAACCAGACTGAAAAAGCGGCAAAACCGTTCAAAGCGCCATGAGCAATGGCGGCTGGCAGAACGCTTTTGGTTTTGATAGCGAGATACGAGAGAAACGAACCTGCAAAGAAAGAGAAAACAACCATGGCTAAAATACCGCCCCAGGGATAAAATGCATAATCCAGTCCATAATTATGACCCATGGCAATGGCCGGTGCATGCCATAAACCCCAGATGACACCAGAAATTACAATGGCTTTTCGGGTATTGATAATTTCCATAAGTTTAGGAAGTAGATAACCTCGCCAGCCGATTTCCTCACCCAAGGTGGTGATGATGTTCAGTACCGGACCCAGGAACAGGCCAACGAGAAGCTGAGTAATTAAAATGACAGTCAGCATTTGGGTTGAGGCATCCAAGCCTTGGGCCTTATAAGTTGCAAGCATTGTGGTCATGGTCAGATCAAAATGTGATGGAAAAATTAAAAAATAGATCAGGGCACCCAGAGAAATTAACAGCGGGGGAACAAACCAGGCGATAAGATAATACTTGATATTTCCCTTAAAATGCGGTTTTAATCCAAAGTTTTTAAACCCTTCTTTCGTAATCAGTCGGGTGATGATTACGGAAATGGCAGGAATGAACATCACAATGGATAAACCAACTAGGGCGTAGGGATTGGATAAGCCACCATTTGCCATCATGGCGAATTCCACACTCCAGGTGATAAAAAATGTAATTCCCAAGAAAATAAATAACCTTTTCATAGTGTACCTCCATAATTTTTAGCTAATTGCGAAACGGTGTGGACATGGGGGTGATTTATATGAAATGATTTTTCCATTGTTTTCGGACAATTCAATTAAGGCGTTACAAAATTTTCATATAAACTAACAGAATGAAGCAAAAAACTTTCGCAATTTTCTATTTAATAGTATTATACAAAGTTTGTTATAAAAAGGCAATACATCACCAGTTGATAAAATCAACTGGCGATGTATTGCCTTTAGTGTTGGAGTTGCAAATATGATTGACAGCACTCTGCTTTGTGTTGGTGTGTTTTTAGGTGCACTTTTGGTAACATTGGCATGATAAATATTTGGGATGGAAGAGGCAATGCTAGCAACAGAGGCTCACTTATCGCTGGAACTGATGAAATAGATTGTGCATTAATTGATTAAAAAAGAAGAAATGAGGGGAAAAACAGTGGTTTGGGGTATATTATTAATGATATGTACCATACTGCTACCAAAGGCAACTCCTGTATTTGAAGCACATCGATTAGAAAATGATTTAAAACGAGCAGGGATTAATAATAAATGGTGGGTAATAAACGCCAGTCTTTTAGCAATAGATACGAAAGATCCTTTTCTAAGAGCCAGAGCAAATAATGAAGAAAAGTGGATAAAAAAGATTGCAGAAAATACGAAGGGAAATTATGTTGTAATTCCCTGGGAAAAATAAATTAATCTTGACAAACTATCATAAATGTAGAATCATATGATTATAAAGTGATATGCTTCTATTCAGATTAGAAAATTCAGAATAGAATTTTTCAATATAATGGGGGACATTTAGAGTTTGCATAATTAAAGATGAGCAAGTTGTTACTTTATAGTTATTAGAAGGAGATAAATTTGAGATGACAGTGATAGAAATAATTAAAATTTTAGCGGATACTAACCGTTTGCGAATACTAAATCTTCTTTACGATCGGGAGTTGTGTGTATGTGAGCTGGAATATTTGTTGAGGATTTCCCAGTCTAATTTATCTAAACATTTACGATTAATGAGTCATGCTGGTTTTTTAGAAAGTAGACGGGAAAATAAGTTTGCCTATTATCGTATTCAAGATGCAGTTTTAAAAGATCATCCTTTTTTAAAGACTGTTTTTGAAGTTGAATTAAAAAAAGAAGAGTTTTTAATGGAAGAATTAAACGAACTTGAAACCTACCAGAAAAGTGATATTACATGCCAAAATATCAGTGTTTTAATTAAAAAAATAGTTAAAAATGAAATGGAGAATAAATTATGAATAAAGTAGAAATTTTTGATCCTGCAATGTGTTGTTCAACTGGAGTTTGTGGACCAGGTATTGATCCAGAATTATTAAGAGTATCAACGATTATTAATGTACTGGAAGCAGAAGGTAAAAAAATAGTACGATATAATCTTGCAAATGAGCCACAGGCCTTTGTTGATAATCAACTTGTAAATGATATCTTAATCAGTGGAGGTATCGAGAGTCTTCCAATTACTATCGTTGACGGAGAAATCAAACAAATAGGATCATACCCATCAAATACGGAGCTTGAGATTTGGACTGGAAAGAGAAGCAATGCCAGTTGTAGCGGTTGTAGTTGCTAATAAAATTAATTTAAGGGGTTATCATAAACGAGATACTAAATTAAGAGAAAAAGGTCTAGTCGATATTTAAAAAAAAGTTCAGCTTAGTAGCTGGACTTTTTTTGTTCGCATAAACGAGGAAAAGGAACTAAACTATTTAAATGAAAAATTGGAAACAGTTGCGGTTGGTCAAGGAGGAAGAACAGGGGCAGTTATAATGGGTACTTTGATTTATTTCCTCGCAAACGGGTATAGTAAATATAAGGAAAGCAAATATTTTATAAATTTATTGCAAGGGGAGATGACTATGTCAAATCAGAATACCGGCATTATAAAATCAATCAGAGGCAGCGTCATAGAAGTTGTTTTCAAGAACGAACTTCCTAGTATCAACAATAAACTTCTTGCGGGTAGGAATCAGGAAATTATTCTGGAAGTAAATGCCTATGTGAATGATTTTACGGTTAAGGCAATTGCGCTTACCTTTACGTCAGGAATTGCCAGAGGCGACAGGGTTATTGACACCCGTAGAGCTATTAGTGTCCCAGTTGGAAAAGTAATCCTCGGAAAAATGTTTGATGTATTTGGAAATCGTTTGGATAGTAATGAACCCCTTGGGGAAAAAGTATTATACGAATCCATCCATAAAAAGCCAGTACCCTTTTCGAAACGGGTGACCTCGCATGAAATTTTCCTTACGGGAATTAAAGTGATTGATCTGCTGATGCCTCTTGCTAAAGGTGAAAAAGCGGGTCTATTTGGTGGTGCGGGAGTGGGTAAAACCGTTCTGATTACCGAGTTGATCAACAATACCGCTCATAAAACAAAGGGATATAGTATCTTTTGCGGGATTGGTGAACGGTCCCGGGAAGCGGAAGAGTTGTATCGGGAAGTCCGGGAATCAGGGGTCTTTAAAAATGCTTCGCTTATTTTTGCTCAGATGAATGAACCGCCTGGAGCCCGTTTTCGGGTGGGACACGCAGCGTTAACCATGGCTGAGTATTTACGGGATACGGAAAAAAAGGATATTCTGTTACTAATTGACAATATTTTCCGGTTTATTCAGGCTGGAGCTGAAGTTTCGGGACTGATGGGTAAAATGCCATCTCGGGTGGGTTATCAGCCAACTCTGGAAACAGAATTATCTGAGCTGGAAGAGCGTATTTCCAGTACCGCAAATGGTTCTATTACATCCATTCAGGCCGTCTATGTGCCGGCCGATGATTTTACCGATCCATCGGCAACCCATACTTTTCATCATCTTTCGGCTTCGGTAGTTCTTTCCAGAAAACGTGCTAGTGAAGGTCTGTACCCAGCGATAGATCCTTTGGAATCAACATCAAAAATGCTTGATAAAGCGATTGTCGGGGAAAGACATTACCGGGTTGCTAGGGAAATTAGAAGGACACTGGCAACCTATAAGGAATTAAAAGAAATCATTGCGATGCTGGGTATCGAAGAATTGTCCCCAGAAGATCGAAACGTGGTCTATCGTGGACGACGTCTGGAACGATTCCTGACACAACCCTTTTTCACCACGGAACAGTTTACTGGAATACAAGGAGAGATGGTCAGTCTGAAAGACACGTTGGCAGGATGCGAAGGTATCCTAAATGATGACTATATGGAGTATGATGAAAGCGATTTGTATATGATTGGAACCATTGATCAGGCGGATGAAAAACGACGGGAAAGGACTAAAAACGATGCGGATTAAATTGGTGCTTCCTAATGAAACGATTTTGGATCAGGAAGTCCATAAAATTACGGCTCCTGGAACAACGGGGAGCTTCCAAATTTTGCCCAGACATATTGATGTGGCCTGGAGTTTGAAATCCGGAATCCTTATCCTTGAAATAAATAATCAGGAAGTATACTATGCTATTCACCAGGGTATTTTAGTGAAAGAGGGGGCAACGGTTTATATCGCTTCTTTTCAGGCAATCAAAGGAAATTCTCTGGAAGACCTTTATCAGGTATTGGTGGAAAGTTTCAAGGTGCAGGATGATCAGGAAAAGAAAGCCCGTGAAATTCTCATCAAGCTGGAAGCAGATACGATCAGAAGATTTATGGAAGTCGAGTGATAAGGAGGGTGCTGATTTGGATGATGAAAAAAATTCGCCTAAAAAGAAAATAGAAGAAAAGATTCAATCCGATGTGAAGAAGAAAATAAAAGCCAAAGATGAGAAGGATGATATTATGTTTGGACTTGGGGTGTTTGGAATTATCGGTTGGTCCATTAGCATTCCTACGCTTCTAGGCATTTTTCTGGGGCTTTACCTTGACGACCATTTTTCACTGGGGTTTTCTTGGACACTGACGCTTTTGTTTGTCGGGGTTATTGTGGGGTGTTTAAATGCGTGGTACTGGGTAAAACAAAAAAGTAAAAAGGATTAAAAAGAGGCATCACTCTTTTTATAACGAGATCATAGTCTCAAGGAGGAATCGATGTCACTCTATCTAATAGAACAATTATACAAGATAATCTTGTATAAATATACCGTTAACAAAGGGCTATAGGTTGTCTTCATTAACCTAAATATATTATATAAGGAGGATGACTGATGATTCTTGGATTTATAGGAGGTATTCTGCTGGGAATTGTATTTTTTGGCGGACTTTACTGGACTGTGAAAAAAGTTGGACGGGTTAAATACCCAGGCCCTTTAATGTTAATGAGTGCGGTAGCGCGAATGTCCGTGTTGCTGTTTGGTATTTATTTTCTTGGTGGCAATGCCATCAATCAGGTTTTAGCAGTGTTGGTAGGGGTAGTTTTGGTTAAATTTGTAATGATTTTCAAGGTGCGAAAAAAAAACCGTTCGTTAGAGCAAGAAGTAAAGGAGTGATTTTATGAGTATTGATCCCAGCGAGATTGTTTATTTCCAATGGCGCTTTGTCAGTATTTCAGCGACTCTGGTATTTACTTGGATTACCATGTTTATTTTGTCTTTGGGTTCTTATCTGATTACTAGGAAGTTGAAAACCGGTCCGAAAATCAGTAAAGGACAAAATATTCTTGAGGCAGCGATTGTGATTATTCGAAAGCAAATTCATGAGGTGAGTAGGCAGGATCCGGGCAGATTTCTACCCTTTATCGCAACCCTTTTTATTTTTATTTTGGCAGCAAATATATTGTCGGTGGTTCCGGGATTTATCGCCCCAACTGGCTCTCTAAATACCACCATTGCCCTCTCCCTATGCGTGTTTTTTGCTGTTCCGGTTTATGGGATTCAAAGCCAGGGCTTTTTGGGATATCTCAAGCAATATATTAAACCGACGGTGGTGATGCTGCCTTTTAATATTATCAGTGAGCTTTCGCGAACTTTATCGCTAGCAATTCGTCTTTACGGCAACGTGATGAGTGCCAGCATTATTGCGGCTATTCTAATCGGGATTATTCCGATCTTTTTCCCGATTGTGTTGCAGCTATTAGGGTTGCTTACTGGTGTGATACAAGCCTATATTTTTGCAATTTTAGCAATTGTATATATTGGATCAGCAACCAATAAAAAGAAATAAAAAACAGACCAAGAAGAAAAAAATGAAATTAATTCAAGGAGGATATATTATGGACTCTATTAGTATTATTGGTATGGCATCCATTGTGACCGCAGGGATTACAATGGCAGTTGGCTCTATTGCACCGGCTTTTGGTGAGGGCAAAGCAGTTGCCCAAGCCCTTCAATCGATTGCCCAGCAGCCTGACGAGGCGAACACTATTTCAAGAACTCTTTTTGTGGGTCTTGCTATGGTTGAATCAACGGCTATTTACTGCTTTGTTATTTCAATGATTCTTTTGTTTGCCAATCCATTTTGGAATTTCGTAATAGGATAGGTTAGGGTATGCAAATAAAATGGTTTGAAATCATTGCTCAAGTAATTAACTTCTTCATTCTTCTCTTTATTTTGCAAAAGCTTTTTTACAAGCCAGTAATGAAGTCGATGCAAGATAGACAGCAACGGATTAGTGATATTCAAAGTGAAGCTGATGGGAAAATGAATGAAGCGGATAATTTAATTGAAACTTATCAAAAAAAACTGGCGGAATGGGAAGAAACTAAAGAAATTAAGATGGAAGCGGCAAGTAACGAAGCTCAAGAAAAAAAAGATGCATTGATCCAGATCTATAGGGAAGAAGCAGAACAAAAGCGCAACGATTATTTTAATGAAATAACCGAAGAAGAGGAGCACTTTTTACATGAATTAAGGATGGTATTGGGGAAAAGCGCAGTGACGATTGCGGCTGAAATTTTGAGCACTATTTCGAAAGAGGATCTTGACTCAAAGATTTTCGAGTCCTTTATGGAAAAAGTTCAAAGTTTGGATCAGGAAATGCTCCAGGAAGAAATCAAATCCATTGAGGATAAGATTGTTTTAATCAGCGCACAACCATTAATAAAATCACAAAAGGATCAACTAGAAACAGCCCTAGGGGAAAAGCTTGATAATTTTGGATCGATTATCTATGAGATGGATGAACACCTTATTCAGGGATTTGAACTAAATCTTCGGAGCTTGACAGTACACACAAATATTAAGCATTATCTGGAAGAATCGGAAGAGAAGATTCAAAAAATACTTGATAAAAAATTAGAGCAAGGAGGGTAAATCATATGTTGAAAGAACAATTTTCCTTGCTGGAAGATGCCATTGACATATTTAAGCAAGATACCCTTGGAAAAGCGGACATCGAGGAAAGTGGTACCATTATTTCCATTGACAGCGGCATTGCCGTTATTAAGGGATTAAAATCCGTAAAAAACCAGGAACTGATTGAATTTCCGGGAAATGTTATGGGTATGGCCTATAACCTAGATCCCCATTCGGTGGGAGTTATTTTACTGGGCGAATATGAGCACATCCAATCAGGGGATCGGGTCAAAAGAAGTTTTAAGGTAGCGAATATCCCGGTTTCCAAAAATTTTTTAGGACGGGTTATAACACCATTGGGCGAACCCATTGATGATTTGGGTCCAATTGAAGCGGACCAGCGACTTCCCATCGAACGGGAAGCGCCTCCAATTATGCATCGCGCCGCGGTGAATAAGCCGTTGCATACTGGAATAAAGGTCATCGATTCAGTGGTTCCCATTGGAAGAGGTCAACGTGAATTAATTCTGGGGGATCGGCAAATTGGTAAAACGGCGATTGCGATTGATACCATTATTAACCAACGGGAGGAGAACGTTATTTGTATTTACTGTGCCATTGGTCAGCAGGTAACTGGGGTTGCAAAGTTGGCAGAAGTTCTAAAAAAAAACGATGCCATGGCGTATACGATTATTATGATTGCTGGTTCCGAATCTCCGCCAGGAGTGGCATTTATTGCACCTTATGCGGCGACATCTATGGGCGAATATTTTATGGAAAAAGGACAGGATGTTTTGATCATCTATGATGATCTAACCCGTCACGCCCGATCTTATCGGGAACTATCTCTTCTTTTGGAGCGACCGCCTGGAAGGGAAGCATATCCTGGTGATATCTTCTATATCCATTCAAGATTTCTAGAGAGATCAACCCATTTAAAAAAAGAGTATGGTGGCGGCAGTTTGACGGCGTTGCCTATTATTGAAACTCAAGCAGAAAATTTGACGGCCTATATTGCCACAAATCTCATTTCCATCACAGATGGTCAGATCTATCTCTCGCCAAAACTTTTTCAAAAGGGACATTTCCCGGCGGTGAAAATCGGTGATTCCGTTTCCCGGGTGGGTGGCAAAACCCAGATGGCAGTTTATCGTCAAATTACCAGTGCCCTCAAGCTCACCTATTCCCAGTTTGAAGAATTAGAGGCTTTTGCAAGTTTTGGCTCTCGTCTGGATGAAAGCACCAAAAGAACACTGGCAAGGGGAATGCGCATCAGGGCCATTCTTAATCAGCCCCAGTATGCACCCGTCGAGGTGACCGAACAAATCGCTGTGCTAATGGCTGTTACCTCAGGAGCATTGGATGATATTCCGCTGGATCAGATTCACCGAGCCGAAGAAATCATCAGGGCGATGATTCGTGAGGATACGGGGTTTAGGAATAAGTTGTTAAATGAAGAAAAACTGGCTGAAGATGACAGGAAAGAATTCTTTTATCGGGTGAAGATAAAACTTAAAGAGGAGTTGAACTTATAAATGCAAGATCTGCAATCCATTAACAGACAGATCAATTCTGCCGAGAAGCTGCAATCGATTGTATCAACAATGAAAGCCTATGCCTCGGCGAACATTAACCAATTTCAAAATGCTGCCGATGCTTCAATGACGTATCGAAAAGTATTGGATATGGGTCTCTATGTGATTTTTACAGGAGATGATGAAAAAGCAAGGATTCAGCCACAGAAAAAAGGGAGTACTATTCACATTGTTTTTGGTTCAGATTATGGTCTTGCCGGGAGGTTCAATGAACGGATTGCAGAGTTTGCCTTAAAAAAAATAACCCAGGGTAAAGAGGATATCATTTTAGCCATTGGTCAGCAGATCCTGCCCCGATTAACGGATAAACTCATGGTTTCCAAGACATTGCCAGTTCCACTAACGGAAGAAGGCATTACCTCGATGGTTCAAAAGCTATTATTTGAAATTGACGGAATTCGGGATAAAAAAGATATTGATAAAATCATGCTTTATTACAATAAACCGGTTCAAAAGACACTCTTTGAAGAAGATTTCGAGTGTCTTTTTCCGATTGATTTTGAAAAGCTGGGGGAAAACAAGATTGAGTGGAAGTCCAACTCCCTGCCCACCTATCTGATTGCCAGAGAAACGCTTTTTTCCGATTTGATACAGCAATATTTTTTCATCACACTATACCGTGGTTTTTGCTACTCGCTGGCTTCAGAGAATGCCAGCAGACTAGCTTCAATGGAAGCTGCAGGAAAAAATATTGATGAGCGTCTGGAAATGTTAAATGCTAACTATCGAAGGCAGCGCCAAGATCAAATTACCGAAGAAATCAGTGATGTTATTTCAGGATTCAAAGCCATCAAGAATTCAAAGGGATAACAGATTGGTTTACTCCGAAGTATTTGTCAAACGACTAGTCGTGCAGGGTGTTATTTGATTAAATGGGGAGATGGTATGAAGAGAAAAATTGTTCATTTAACCCAAATAGTGATAACGGTAGTGATTTTGGTGTTATTATCTTTTGGGAGCGTCTTTGCCAAGGATCAGTTAGATGGAGAAAGTGCTGATTCCGAAAATTTAGTAAAAACAGAGACAGAAAAACTCGTGAATATCTATTATCAGACTCATGTCGAAAATATTGGTTGGCAAGGGTTCAAAAGTAATGGAGAAACCAGCGGAACTACCAATGGTAGCGCTCAAAGTCAGGCAACACAACTGGCGAAAGCGTATATGAACCGGTATTATCCGGAGTGGTACAGCAAATTTTCGGAGGTCACCCGTCAGGCGAATTTGTATTTGAATAATATTAATGTGCCACACTGGAATGAAAAAACATTGATAGATCTTGAAGGTATACGGAAGACGTTATGAAAATTTTACTGGGAGATGTTTAGAAGGCTTAGCAATGTGATATGGGGACATTTTGTTTGCTACATTATGGAAGTCACTGTGATAGAGTTGATTTTTTCAATATTGTACTCTTTAGAGTGTCGATAATCCCAAATATTAATTGTCACTGTGAAAGGGGACAGTTCGCTTCTACCAAAAATGAAATAGAACAAATAAAAAAGCGGGTAAATGTTATTGCTTAGCCGTTTTTTTTGTTTGCAATTTCATTAGAGTTATATAAGTTAACTTAATCAATTTAAATTATAGTGTTCATAAATAGTTAGAAAAAAAATCTAGAAAACAAGATAAATTATACGAATGAGTTTAAAACGACTAACCTAGCGCCCAGAGGAGAAGGTAATTATTGTGATGGAAATTCTCGGAGAAGAAGCGGTTAGTCGAAATCTTTAAAAAAATCTAATTTCATGTTATGACAATCGTGTAAATTATAGAAAGCGTTCAAGTGAAATATAGTGTTATAGTTTTGGATAAACGATAAAGTATTATAACGATTGAATTATGTTATGATGAAACAGAAAATCCATAGTTTATCTTTATTTAATAATTTGTTTAATTTAATTTTAAAGTAAATTGATATGATGGCAATAAATATAAAGAAAAGTGCGTGATGATTATGATGATAAAAAAAAGATTATTCATTTCAAATATATTAATGATCGTGATACCGATAATCATTGCAATGACAATTTTGATTGGAGGTACGGTGATCATTTGGATAACGATGTTTAATGGATCAGGATACGAAATTAAAGATCAGCAACATTTTTATATGGTGAGAAAGGGCCTAATGGAATTAACTGTTGAATTTTTAAAAGATGGTGATCAAACAGATCAAAAACAAAAAAATACGAAAATTGAAGAGACACTTAATTTAAATGATATGTCCCTAGATGTTTATATGGACGATCGTTTGCAATATCGTATTGGTCAATCCAGTAGTTTACATAACGACAAGCTTGTTAATGCGATCCAAGCTTTAGGTGGCGAAGGAACAGTAGCTTTAGAAAACGATGAACTATATGCTGAAAAAATCCAAGCTCAGGATAAAACCTATTCCGTTTATATTTTTAGTACAAAGATGTATAGCGATAATAGAAGAATCAGTGCGACAATGATCAGTATGGTTGGTTTAGTATTATTAGGCATTTTGGCAGTTGTTTTTCTGACCAATCGATTTCTAACCAAATTTGTTTTTCGAAAAATTCAAGAACCATTGGATATTCTGGCGGATGGTGTTAACCAGATTCGTGACGGCAATCTGGATTATCGTATTGTCTACGCTGGAAATGATGAATTTTCAGCGGTTTGTGACGATTTTAATGATATGGCAGTAAGACTGAAAAAATCGGTGACACAAACACAAAAGCAGGAACAAAGTCGAAAGGAATTATTGGCTGATATTTCTCACGATCTGCGTTCGCCGCTAACTTCAATCAGAGCCTATACTGAAGGACTGATAGATAATGTCGCAAAAAATCCAGAGATGCAGAAAAACTATATGCAGATGATCAAAACGAAGGCTGAAGATATTGACCGTATGGTGGCAAAGCTTTTCTTGTTTTCCATGATGGATTTAGGTGATTATCCGTATTATCCAGAAACGTTAAATTTGAGAAAAGAAATGGTTTCCATGGTTTATGCGATCGGAGAAGAATATGCCAGTAAAGGTCTTACTGTCAATGTGGATGGTTTTGCAGAGGATATCGACATTTATGTTGATCCGGTTCAACTGCGCAGTATCTTTGTAAACATTTTGGAAAATAGTTTAAAGTATAACGATAAGGAAAAACCCTGTGCTAGTATTCGCAGTGAAAGTCATGGTAACGTGCTGCAGATTTCTATTGAAGATAATGGACCTGGCATTTCCGATGAAGCGCTTCCAAAGTTATTTGATGTTTTTTACCGTGCTGATCCGTCACGCAACAATCCCAATAGTGGCAGTGGCTTGGGCCTGGCCATTACAGCAAAGGCAATTGATCGGATGGGTGGGAGTATTTGTGCAAAGAATTTGACATCAAACGGATTGTGTATGGTGATTCAACTACCAATTAAAAGCAAGGAGTAAAGACGTGAAAAGAATTTTGATAATTGAAGATGACCGTGCGATTGCAGCAATTGAACGTGACTATTTAGAAATGAATGATTTTATTGTTGAAATCGCTGAGGATGGCATATCCGGAATTGAAAAAGCAATGACCGGTAATTTTCAACTCATCCTTTTGGATATTATGTTACCGGGGATTGATGGCTTTACTGTTTGTCGCAAACTTCGGGAACATCTTGACATTCCAATTCTTATTGTTTCTGCCAAACAAGAAGATATCGATAAAATCCGTGGGCTTGGTATTGGTGCAGATGATTACATTGTAAAGCCTTTTTCGCCCAGCGAACTGGTGGCTCGCGTTAAAGCAAATTTGATACAATACGAGCGAGTTAAAGGCGGAAATCAGGAACCAGTGAGTGAATTAACAGTCGGCAATATTCGGATCAATACCAGATCGCATCGGGTTTATATTAAAGATAAAGAGCTTGAACTGAAAAACAAAGAATATGAATTACTCCTCTTTCTGATGTCCAATGCGGATATAATATTTAGCAAAGAAACCTTGTACGAGGATATTTGGGGATTTGATGCGTTAGGAGATAATGCGACAGTTGCGGTTCATATTAACCGTTTGCGTGAAAAGATAGAAGAAAAACCCAGCAGTCCAAAATACATTGAAACGGTATGGGGTGTAGGGTATCGTTTTAAAGCATAGGTAAGTGTTGCTGCATATTTTATAGTTAGTTTAACTATTGTATAGTAGCAGTTTATAGTGGCAGTATAAACTATAAGCGTACCATCGGTACAAATAAAAATTACTACGATGAAAGGAGTAATTCAGATGAACAAAAATATCAAAAAAATGACAGTAGCAATGTTTGCAATCGGCTGTTTGACAGTAGGAAGCTTGGGGGGCTTGGCTTATGCGGCTGGAAATTCCTATGACAATTTTAAAACGGCAGTTGTCCAAACCATAAAAAATGACAATATGACGGTTTCAGCTACGATGGAAATGAAGCAGGATGAAACTGTAATTGCCCAGGGGACGACAATGATGCAAAAAGCAGGCACGCAAAGTTACATGCTTTCGAATATGACAATCGGGGATCAAGTTATGGATACAGAACGATCCAGTAATGATGGGGTTGCCATTTCACGTCAGGGAGATCAATATTTTTCTTCTAGCATTGGTATTGGTGACAACAAACGCCAAGAGCTTCAAAATTCCCCGAATATCACAAAACTTATGGATATGACAAGTGATTTATTAGTTGGTGATGTTAAGAATCAATTTGTTGCAAATGGCGATACCATCTCGTTAAACCTCACCGATGCTCAGATTCCAGAACTTGCTAATGTGGCAATGGCCGCTTCTACCGAAATGAGAGGACAGCATCAAGCAGATTTAAACATGCCGAATGTATTTCCAATCACACAGAATAGTAAGATTGAGAGTATAAACTTAAATGCGACCGTGAAAGATGGCTCAATTAGTGCCATGGATATCACTGTTGTGATGAGCGGTCAGAACAATGATGGACAAACCGTTAGGATCGAAACAACAGTGAAGGGTACAGTGTCTGAACTTGGTACGACGACACCAAATCAGATTGATACTACTGGAAAAACGGTCACAGAAAAAACCATGGAACATTGGAAGCAATAAAACGAAACAGAAAGTCTTTAGAAAGCTGCAGTAGGATGTTTCCTGCTGCAGCTTTTCAGAAAGAGGCATCACTCTTTCGATGACGAGATCATAGTCTTAAGGAACGTTCGATGTCACTCTATCGAATAGAACAATTATACAAGATTATCTTGTATAAATATACAGTTAACAAAGGGTTATAGGTTACCTTCATTAACCTAAATATATTATATAAGGAACTTTACAATGTCAGTGGTTACGATTGAACACTTAACAAAAAAATATTCAAATCATCGTGGAATCAACGAAATTACATTTTCGATTGATAAAGGACAAGTGTTGGGATTACTTGGACCAAATGGTAGCGGAAAAACGACAACCATGAAACTGATGACTGGATTACTAAAACCAGATAGTGGAAAAATGGACTTATTTGGATTGGATCCTTTAGAAGATGGCCCTAAAATTATGGCAAAAACAGGATGCATGATTGAACAGCCAGGATTATATCACTACCTGAGTGCAGAACAAAATCTGAGCTTGGTCAGCCGATTATATCCAGAAAATAGATCAAATAGGGTGGACGAAATGTTGGAACTGTTTGAGTTATTTCCCTATCGCCATGAAAAAGTTCGAAAATTTTCCATGGGTATGAAGCAGCGGCTTGGTTTTGCTATCGCGCTTTTGTCAGAACCTGAATTACTGATTTTGGACGAACCTACAAATGGAATGGATATCAGTGGTACTGCTCTTGTTCGGGATATTTTAAAGAAAGAAACGGACAAAGGCGTTACGATCCTCCTATCAAGTCATCTTGCACATGAGATGGAACAACTTTGCACACATGTGGTAGTGATAGAGGAAGGTGCAATGATTGCTAGCGAGTCCGTTGATAAACTGATCAAGGAATATGGTAGCATTGAGCAATACTATCTAAATATCATAAAAAAAGGGAAAGGAGAAGTGAGATGAGTCTGACAAAAATGATTTATCGCTGTACTGAAATTGAATTTCTGAAAATTAGTGCACAAAAAAAATATCGGGTCATGATTGCTTTGACAGTACTTCTGCCGATTGCTATTGGACTGTTGCATTTTTTTCCCAACAGTGTTATTCAGTTTTCGATGGGGAATTTCCCGTATACGATGCTATCAGTGGCAATCTATTTTTTGATTCCTTTGGTAGCTTTTATGATGGCATCCGATCTTTTTGCAGGAGAACAGGAGCGTGGTGAACTAAAAATCATGCTGACAAAACCGGTCAACCGGATGGCTATAGCAATCGGTAAATTTTGTGCTATGTTGGTTTATATAAGTGTGATCCTAGCCATATTATTGATTTTGTCTTCAATTATTAGCATTGCAACTGCTGGATTTGGAGCTTCAAATCTATTTTCGATCGTGATTGCATATTGTTTAACATTAGTACCGGCGATGGTAATTTCTGCTATGGCAACTTTGATTGCAACCCTAACGCATACCAGCACGGCCAGTTTTAGTATCTGCTTACTGAGCTTTTTAGGAATTAATTTTTTAGGTTTGGCTTTTTCAGGAATTGCGCCAGCTTTATTTACTAATTATTTGACAATTTATAAAATGGTAATCGGTTCAAGTATTCCCATTATACAACTGTTGTTTGGAATAGGAATTCTCATTGGTTATGGTTTGATCTTTATGTCAATTCAAATTAACGTGTTTGAGAAAAAAGAATGTTAAAGAAACGAGTAATTATCAAATTTTGAATGAATAAAATGTATTTTAAAATTAAAAATGGTTTATTAAGAGTATTAAAATTTAGAGGTAAGACATTAAGTGTTATAGGAGTTTGATCGATTTAGATACGTACATTAATAATTTCTGAATATAATAAAGAATGACGGTGACGGAAAGGGTATAATATATTTAATGATAGTTTGGATTCTCCGTAAAATCGTATTAATTCATGTGACTGAAAATTGCACGTGGAATTCAGGTAATACTTAAATTAAGGGAGAAAAAATGAATAGAATAGTTGTTTATATGAAATAAAATAACTGTCTAAAAACGCCTAAATGATTTTTGTTTAGGCGTTTTTTTAAATTTTAAAATGAGATGATATATTTTGCGATGCAGTATAGTGATGATGTTGAAATTGTAAGATTTCAGAATGTTTAGAATAAGATGATTAAGTGTTTAATAGAAACAGTAAAAAAGCATAGTGGGGAAATAATTGATTGAAATGATGAAATAAAATCAAAATAGAGTTGATTATTAATTCAAGGTTGTATAAAATGTATTTAAAACGCATCCTGTATAAGTAATTCATTTAGAAGTTGAAAACAATGGGAACGTATTATGAGGAGAGGAAATAATCCTCAAAAATCAAGTAATATTGTTTTAAAACTGATAAAAGGGAAGTAAATATTCTTAAAAATAGAAAAAAAAGGAAAATACTAAAAATGGATACAAAAGAATTTCAAAAAAGATCTCTCGTTTCAATATTCTTCTCATATTTTAAACCTCACAAAAATTTATTTATATTAGACATGTCATGTGCATTCTTAATTGCAGTTATTGACCTATCATTTCCAGCAATAACGCGTTATTCTCTAAATGAATTACTACCAGTTAATGCCTATAGTACTTTTATAACAATTATGGTGATTATGTTAATTGCCTATACATTAAGAGCTTTTTTTTACTATATTATAACCTACTATGGCCACACTTTTGGTGTATTAGTTGAAGCAGATATAAGAAGCGATTTATTTCAACATATGCAGGAATTGTCTTATGGATATTTTGATAAAAACCGTACAGGTCAACTAATGAGTCGATTGACAGCAGATTTATTTGATATAACCGAGCTTGCACATCATGGCCCTGAAGATATTTTTATATCTACCTTAACAATAATAGGATCACTAACGATTTTATTTACGATTCAGTGGAAATTAACGTTAGTTATTGCTTTAATTTTGCCGATATTTTTATTAGTTATATGGCATAGACGTTCTGAAATGTCAAAAGCTTCTCTGGAAGTAAAAGAAAAAACGGCTTCAATAAATGTGAATATTGAATCAGGGCTTTCAGGGATGAAAACAGCAAAAGCATTTGCAAATGAAAATTCAGAATTTGATAAGTTTAGTGAATCAAATGATGCTTTTAAAACATCTAAAACCAAGTTTTATAAGACGATGGGATATTTCAATGCTACAATGGAATTTTTCCTGTGTATTTTACCAGTAACAGTTATTTTAGTAGGTGGTATATTAATTATGAAAGATCAGATGAATGAAATTGATTTAATTACTTTTAGTTTATATATTGCTACTTTTATAACACCAATTAGAAAACTTTCAAATTTTGCAGAACTATTTTCAAAAGGTGGCGCTGGATTTGTACGTTTTGTAGAGATGATGCGTACTGACACTGAAATGAAAGATGATCCTAATGCGATAGAGCTAGGTAGAGTAAAAGGTGAATTAGAGATAAAAAACATTAGCTTTTCTTACAAAAAAGGAGTCCAAGTATTACACAATATTTCGCTTCACGTCGATCCTGGCGAAACAATTGCAGTTGTAGGTCAATCAGGTGGTGGAAAATCAACACTTTGTAAATTAATTCCTCGATTCTATGATATTGATGAAGGAGAAATTTTGCTTGACGATGTAGATATACGTAAAGTCACACAAGAATCTTTGCATAAAAATATTGGAGTTATAGATCAAGAAGTATTTCTTTTTGCTGATAGTATTCTTGAGAATATTAGATACGGTAAACCTGATGCTACGATTAAGGAAGTTGCAATAGCAGCAAAACAAGCAGAGATTTATGAAGATATTATTGCGATGTCTGATGGATTTAATACGTATGTTGGAGAACGTGGTGCAATGCTTTCTGGTGGACAAAAACAACGTATTTCTATAGCCCGTATATTTCTAAAAGATCCACCATTTCTAATTTTAGATGAAGCAACTTCTGCACTTGATAGTGTTACTGAAGCTAAAATACAAGAAACTTTTGATAGTCTAATAATTGGCAGAACAACTTTTGTTATTGCTCATAGACTATCGACGGTTAGAAATGCAGATAGAATTCTTGTGTTTGATAGTGGAGATATTATTGAAGATGGAAATCATGACGATTTAATGGAAGAAAATGGTGTCTATGCTGAACTTTATAATACTCAGCATATTAGTAAATAGATAATTTTTGAATTTTAAACTAAAATGCTTAGCATATTTAATAGCGTGGAAAGTTGAGTTGTTAATATATATAACTGTGCGATTTCGTCCAGTTTCTTTTGCTTTACTTGATATCATGATGCCTGAAATGGATGATTATAAAGTTATTAGAGAAATAAGAAAGATGAGTTTTATACCAATTATTATAATTTTACATGACCTTAAAATAACTGTCCAGTTTATTGTAGCCTATCCAGAAAAATGAAATTTAATTTTAAGGGGTGTTTTTATGCTGAAATAGAGTTTTGATTTTAAACTAAAAGTTATGAGAATCGATTTAATTAACTGTATTTTGATTGATATCAATGCAGACAATTTCTGGGAGATTCATAAAACGAAATGGCAGGGTTGTCATCCCGACACCTTTGGTAACAAACAGGTTTGTTTCTTTGTTACTTCCTAGTAGGTAAAGGCCTTTAATATATTTTTTCCCACCAGGTGGCAAAAAAAATTCTGTGAGGAATGGAATCGAAATCTGTCCTCCATGGGTGTGTCCAGCTAAAATCAGTTGTACATTAGCAATCGCCATTTGGTCGACGATGTCTGGTTCATGGGTTATCATAATATTATAGACGCCATCCAAGGCCTGATTACTCAGATCTTTATTGGGGTTTCCTATATAGGCATCATCCAAACCAAGGAGGCGCACATTGATTTCGGGAATGTCCAGCCAATCATTAATTAGGACCTTAAAGCCTGCCGTATTCATGAGGTTTTCATAGCTATATTTTTTTGATAATGCATACTCATGATTTCCAATAACAGCAAACTTCCCATAGGTTGCATTGATTTTACTCAAAATTTTGGGAATTTCTTCAGGATTAAAGGAAGATTTCTTGTTAGCATCGATCAGATCCCCTGTGAAAATAACAAGATCAGGATTTTCAGCATTTATTTTTTCAACAATTTGATTCAATCGGTTGGTACCTGCAAACTCACCCAAATGGGTATCCCCAAAAAAAACAATCTTGAGATGATTATCAACCTTAGGACTTTCAAGGTTGATCTGATTGACGATTAGGAGATTAGATTCAATATATCGGGCGTAAATATACAATCCCAGAAAAAGACTGGCGAGGATGCTTATTGTAATTATAAAAAATTTCATTCGTTTCATGGATACTCCTTTGCAACTTATTATAGTATAACCGTTAATTATTAAGTGATCTTTTAATCGATGGAAGCGACACATGTCCCATTGATTAAAAACAAAGCTGAAAAATGCATGTATATAAATAATACAAAGGTGGTGAAATCCTTTAGAATGATCATCAATAAAAAATAGGGCGACATGAATCTTAAGTTCAAAAAAGGGTAAATAGATTAAAAAGATGGCATAATAATTCAAATTGGATGAATAATTTTTACAGGAGGGGAAACCATGGATCAAAAAAACTCGAAACACCACTTAAGATCTTTTGAAAAAAAATACGAAGCATTTGGCAAGAATAGCTTAATTGGATTCCGTGTCAGAAAGAATCAGCTTTGGAGCATGGCCATTATTTTATGTTGCCTAGTTCTGATGACAGTCAGTGGTTGTGCAGGTTCAAGTTTAGAAAACAAGGCAACCATCAATGAATCGGTTGCTACGGATCAGTTTAGCAATGAGACAGCCAGTGTTGCGCTATTGCCAAAAGATGTAGCAGATGTTAATTCAACTTTTGATGCATCTAAAATTATTTATTCAGGTGATATCAGACTTTATGTCGAGGATTATCAAACAGGCTTTGATAAAATTAGCAATTATACAGCCGAACTAGGAGGATTTGTACAAGATTCTGGTTCAAACTATATTTCAGAAGAATCAAGCAGTAAAGAAAATTCTGGTTACATTAATATTCGGGTACCGTTTGGAAAGTTTAATGAAGCAATGACGCAAATCCAAACATTCGGCAGTTCAATTAGTGCGAATGTCAATAGTACCAATATTTCCCAACAGTATCAGGATGTTCAGGGGCAGCTCAATAACCTTAGAATTCAAGAAGAAAGACTTCTGGAATATTTAAAGCAGGCAAGCAATATCACTGATATGCTGGCTATTGAAACGGAATTGAATCGGGTTCGAACAGAGATTGACAGCTTAAGCTCAACCATTAAAAACTGGGATACCGAAATGGCCTATTCAACGATTTATGTATCCCTTTATGAAAAAGAGCTATCCGCAACGACTGTGAAATCACCATTTTCAGAAATTCTCACAAAAATAGGAGAAGGTTTTATCACATCCATTAACGTACTTCTATACATAATATCATTTTTGATCGTTCTTATTTTCAGACTTTTGCCCTTTATAGCCATTGCTGGATTGGGTTTCTATATCTTTGTTAAAATAAGAAAGAGAATTAAACAAAAAAAAATAGATAAAGAAAATGATAACAGAAAGAATAGTTAGGCAATTGAAATATTTAATCGAATAAAATATAATGAAATTTGTATTGTAATGAAAGAATGTCTTTCATTTAACATGGACCCAAAAGGGTTGTGTTTTTTTAATTAATGATATGAAATAAGGGAGGAAAGAAAATGTCTTGTGAAAATTGTAGTAAAAAAATACCGAATGATGTAGTAATTTGTACACATTGTGGTGCCAAGTAATCAGGTGCGGCTAACTTCAGAGTGCTCAACAACCCCAACACATTGAGCAACCATTGGATCAGGACGTAGAAAGAATAGATATCCCAAAGCAATCTGTGCAATCGGGGGGAGGTAATGCAGAGCTCCTCAGTATGGGTCAATATTTGATCATGTTTGTAATTACTGCCATTCCCATTGTAGGAATTATAATGCTTTTTATTTGGGGATTTGGAAGTGAAACGGGTCCTAACAAAAATAATTTTGCTCGGGCTTATCTGCTAATGTTGATCATTGCCGTTGTTTTGAGTATTATTCTAAGTATTGTTATTGGTGCTGCGATGGCGTTATTAATGAGCGGTATGGACTATTACTAAAATGATAACAAAAATACTACCTTTACTTTTTATTTTGGTCATCCTTGGAAGGGCTCATTTATAAGGAGAGGGTATCAATTAGATATGATGCTGACAACAATATAAAGAGTAAAACCACCACTGTAACAGACGGGATCAAGATCATGAAAAGACTGCAAGTTGGAACCTATATATTTAAATAAAAAAAGGCACCAATCGGATACATAATTAATTTAGAAATATACACATTCACAATCCATGAAGATGACAGCGAAACTAGGGGATACCATTATTACAAATAAACGTTTAAGAGAAGCAAAGAAAGACAAGCTAAAAATTGGTGTTGTGGGTAATGAACCTTACTGAATTTTTGGTGTAATGTTAAGGGTGATATGCGATTTTGGTATTGATAATAAACTAAGAAAAGTTTATTAATAAATATTCTTAGTTGTTATTTAAATCCAAAATAATTTAGTTATGAAACAAATGAGAGCATTGCGAATAATCTAGATTTGTGTTACAAAAAATTATCGCTAATACTATTTAAAAAACAAGTATTTAACCAATTGTGATTTGCTCATCCAGCATTTGTATAGGGTGTACATTTTTACAGTTTATTTCTTGTAATTGAGCATAAGAAGAGTTGTTATGGGTAATAAGTAACTATAAATTTATGGAGGTTCTAGCTATGTATTACAGTAACGGAAATTACGAAGCATTTGCCCGGCCGAAAAAACCGGCAAATGTAGACAAGAAATCAGCCTATCTGGTTGGATCTGGTATTGCGTCTTTGGCAGCAGCCTGTTTTATGATTCGAGATGGGCAAATGAAAGGGGATAAAATCCATATTCTGGAAGAAATGAGTATTCCTGGAGGTGCTTGTGACGGTATTAAAGATGATCAGAAGGGTTTTGTTATTAGAGGGGGACGAGAAATGGAAAACCATTTTGAATGTCTCTGGGATTTGTTTCGATCCATTCCATCCCTAGAAATTGACGATGCATCCGTATTGGATGAATTTTATTGGCTTAACAAAGAAGACCCTAATTCTTCACTGATGCGTGCTACTGTCAATCAAGGAGAGGATGCCCAGCTCGATGGAAAATTCACACTTAGTGAAAAGGCATCAATTGAAATTGCCGAACTCTTTATGACTAGGGATGAAGACCTATACGACAAAAAAATTGAAAACGTGTTCACCAAAGAATTCTTTGATTCTAATTTTTGGCTATACTGGCGCACTATGTTTGCCTTTGAAGAATGGCACAGTGCCTTGGAAATGAAGCTATATATTCGACGGTTCATTCATCATATAAAAGGATTGCCTGATTTTTCCACGCTTGAATTTACCAAATACAACCAGTATGAATCTCTTATTTTACCCATGGTAAAATATCTAGAAGATAACGATGTTCAGTTTCAATATGATACCCAGGTTATCAATGTAATTTTTGATATTCAAGCTGATAAAAAAGTTGCCAATAAGATTGTCTGTAACTGTGGTGGAAAAGAAGAAACCATTGAATTAACCGAAGATGATCTACTTTTTATTACTAACGGCAGTTGTACTGAAAATGCTGAGTTAGGGGATCATCATCACCCTGCAGTACTCAATGAAGGTCCAGGTAGTTGTTGGGAGCTTTGGAGAAAAATTGCCGCCCAGGATGAGTCTTTTGGCAATCCGGATAAGTTTTGTACCAATATTTCTGAAACTAACTGGGAATCAACGACGGTAACTACTTTAGATAATCGTATTCCGCCATATATTGAAAAAATTTGCAAACGAGATCCTTTCAGTGGGAAAGTGGTTACCGGAGGAATCGTTACTGTGAAAGATTCCAAATGGCTCATGAGCTACACCTTGAATCGACAACCTCACTTTAAAGCTCAGCCTAAAGACCAATTAGTGGTTTGGGTATATGCTCTGTTTACTGATGTTCCGGGAGATTATGTTAAAAAATCCATGCGGGAATGTACTGGACTGGAAATCACTGAAGAATGGCTCTATCACATGGGGGTTCCAGAATCGGAAATCCATGAAATGGCGTCAGAATCCGCAAGTGCTATCCCTTGTATGATGCCTTATATCACAGCCTTCTTTATGCCAAGAACCAAAGGGGATCGACCCAAGGTTGTACCAGAAAATGCAGTGAATTTTTCTTTTATCGGTCAGTTTGCAGATACTGATCGAGATACAGTGTTTACCACCGAATATTCGGTGCGAACAGGTATGGAAGCTGTTTATACCTTGCTAGACGTAGATCGAGGTGTGCCAGAAGTGTTTGCTTCTTGTTTCGATGTACGAACGTTACTGGATTCCTCAGCAAGGATGATGGATGGACAAAAACTTCCCGATTTAAAGCTTCCGTTTCTTCTTAAGATGATTGAAAAAGGAACCCTTCATAAGATTTCAGGAACACTACTTGAAGACATGTTGAAAGAAGCAAATTTAATTTAACGTAATTTATAATACAAGGCAATTGTTTATCGTTTGTTGATCAGCAGTTTATATGCCCCTGAAAAGAAGAATAGTATTCATAATAAATAAAGGACCAATATTAAGCAGAAGACTAAATTTTACTCAGGTATTCTTCCGA